>OLGB01000883.1_pt1 | contig 39197 bp, 31 predicted proteins | sample 1605691 | NCBI WGS metagenome assembly OLGB01 (sample SAMEA3888925, study PRJEB22519) | human gut metagenome | biome: human gut; feature: human-associated habitat; material: faeces | place: Denmark | collected 2010
ATAAATTTGTGTATTAAACGTGCGGATATAGAATCCGCCACTACAGAATTTAGGCGTTTTGCGACCAATATGCGGAGCAGAAATAATTCCGAATTCCGCATTCCGAATTAAAATTTTAGTCCACCTTTTGTTCCAGTTTAGCCGTAATTTCAAACGTTGTAACTTCTTCCGTTATCGTTTTGCGGTAGACTGTCAGGGTGACTTCTTCGCCTGCGATCTTTTCATCGAGTATATCCATTACCGAATCGAGGTCTTTTACCGGCTTGCCGTCTATTTCCGTGATGATATCATACGGCCGGAGGTCTTTTGTTGCAATGTCGCAGGTCGGGTCTACGCTCATTACGCAAAGTCCCGATTCAACGCCGAGGCTGTCGGCGGTTGCGCTGTCCATTGCTATAAACACGATGCCGAGCTTTGCTCTTCCCGGGACATAGCCGTTTTCGATGAGCGCTTCGGCAACGGGAACTGCGTCGTTTATTTCAATAGCGAAACCTATTCCGTCATATACAACGTGGTCAAGTCCGCCGACCGAGATGCCTATTACCTGACCGTACATATTGACGAGCGCGCCGCCCGAATTTCCGGGGTTGAGTGCGGCATCGGTCTGTATGCATCGGAGCGTTCCGCTTGATGAATAGTCGGTTTCTATCTCTCTGCCGAGGGCGCTGACATAGCCGAAAGTTATGGAATTTTCAAGGCTTCCGCCTGCGCCGATAACTGCGACCTGTTCGCCGAGGATAACTTCGTCCGAGTTTCCTATCTCAGCCGAAACAAGGTCGTCGGCTTCTATCTTTACCACTGCCAAGTCCTGCTTGCGGTCGATGCCGACAAGCTTCGCTTCAAACTGCCTGCCGTCGTTGAGCTGTGCTTTGAACTGCGCTTCTTCGTCAACAACGTGCGCATTTGTGAGGATATATCCGTCGGTCGAGATGATTATTCCCGAGCCGAGCGAAGTCATCTGATACGGTGTATCGCTGTAAACGCCGATAAGCACCTGCGAGGGAAGAACTCTCTGCGCAACGCCCTCCGTTGTGAGCAGACCCGTTTCTTCGTCAGCGTAATATTTCGCTTCGAGGACGGGACGGGGAGAGGTGGGGAGGGTTATCTGAACGCGTTTTGTGTCCTTATCCTTATTTTTTTCGCTTGCGGTCTGTGTTTCGAGCGAACTGAACGGGCTTTCGCTCTTGGTCTTATCGAGAGCGGCGGCTTTCTTTGCAACAACGACCGACAGAATAACTATCGTCACGAACATCACAGCGATAAGTGCGATTATTATTGCCGTCCAGACGGCGGAAAGGCGTTTTTTCTTCGGAGGGACGTTCTGAGGTGGATTCGGCTGATCAGGCTGTGCATACTGACCCTGCGGCATAGCTCTGCTGCCGTAGTTCGGAGCATAATATCCGTTGGGATAACCGTTTTGACAGCCGTTGTTCGGCGGAGGATATGCGCCGTACTGATACGACGGCGGGGGAGTTTGCCGATTTTGAGCCGTGTTCTGATAAGGCTGCGCCGCGCTTTGGTTTTGCGGCGGTATCTGCCGGTACTGCGGTTGGGAAGCTGTCGGCTGACCATAGTTTTGCCCATAGTTTAGCTGTGCAAAAGCCGACGGCTCGGGATTCGGCTGTCCGATATGCGGCTGAGATGCAAAAGCTTCGGGTGAAGCTGTTTCATTCGGTGTATTTTCGTGCAAAGTCTGCTCGCTCACCGTTTCGGGCGAAGCGGATTCATCTGCGGTATTTTCCTGCAAAGGCTGAGTATTTTCCGTATTCGGAGTGTTTTCGTCAAAATTATCCACAATATACCTCCTTTATAAAAGAAGCCGCACAATTACAAGCTATGCGAATGTCTGTAACTGTACGGCAAAAATTAAAGCGTTATTTCAAATTCAACAAAGCTGTTGGGTTCGCTGCGGACGAGAATTTTTCCGTCGTGGAGCTTTATTATCGAGCGGACAATGGAAAGTCCCAGACCAACGCCCGTTTTGTCGATACCTCTTGAAGCGTCCGCTTTATAGAAACGATCGAAGACCTTGGATATCTCGTTCGCTTTAAGACCCTCGCCGCTGTTCCTGATGCGGATAACGGACGAACCATCCCTGTTTTCAAAGGCGAATTCGATATATCCGCCGTCGTTGACGAATTTTACGGCATTTTCAACGAGGTTGTAAAGCACCTGCTGCATAAGGTCGCTGTCGGCGCTGACCATAAACCTGCCGTGTTCGATGCCGCGGATCTCGACGTGTTTCGCATCGATGCGCTGTTCAAACATAAGCAAGACCTTGACGAGGAGCGGCATAAGATCAAAGGTTTCCTTGGTCATTTCCATTTCGCCCGCTTCATACTTGGAGATGTTGAGCATCGACTTTACAAGTCTTGCAAGTCTGTCGACCTCCTCCGAAACGATGCGGAGATAATACTTATGCTTTTCTTTCGGTATAGTTCCGTCGAGGATACCGTCAACGAAGCCGCCGATAGTAGTCATCGGTGTACGAAGTTCGTGCGAAACATTCGAGATGAAGCTCTTTCGGTTCTCCTCGATAGCTTCGAGCGAGCTTGCCATTTCGTTGAGCGAATTGGCGAGAAAACCAAACTCGTTATCCTCGGGGACATAGAGCTTTTCGGAGAAATCACCGTTTCCGAATCGCTTTGCTGCAAGGGTCATTTCCTTTACAGGTGTCATCAGATGCTTGACCGCCGCATATATCGCAATGAATACAAGAACAAGTATCGCCACCGAAGCGATAGCGAGAGCGATTATAAGCTTGGTCAGATACTGTTGGAGCGGAGCATCGGAAAGCTTTGAGAAAAGGTAATACTCATTTCCTGCGGATCTGAATTTATAAACAAGGTTGAAAACTGTGCTGGGGTAAAAGTGGTCAAGGCTTGAAAGCTCAAAAAAGCCCTCATCGCCGACCTTGTTCAGGATATCCTCCCCGATTTTTCTCCCTGTATGAGAACACGGCGGTGCTTCGGAGCAAACCAAAGCAACGCCGTTTGAATCTGTTAATGTGAAAACTATCTCCGTTGTATCGGTCACGTTCAGATAGATATTGTTAAGATAATCTGTGTTCACCCCGTCAGCCGAATCGATCGAAAGCTTTGTTATCGACATTATCGTATCGGCATTCGTGATGAGGTAGCCTTTTTTGTCGTTTTTATAAAATTCGGAAGAAATGATTATAAGAACGACCGCAACGCAGACAATAGCAGCGGATATTATTGCAGCGCACAGGGTAAAAAACTCGGAGAATACGCTTTTACGCATTTTCTTCCTCTGCTTCGAACTTATAGCCTACGCCCCAAACTGTCTTGAGCGCCCACTTGTCCGAAACATTTTCAAGCTTTTCACGAAGACGCTTGATGTGAACGTCGATAGTACGGGAGTCGCCGTAATACTCGAATCCCCATACTTCGTCAAGAAGCTGATCTCTTGTATAAACGCGGTTCGGGTTGGAAGCGAGGTAGAAGAGGAGTTCAAGCTCCTTTGGAGGTGTATCCATTACCTTGCCGTCAACGCGAAGCTCATATCTTGTCATATTTACAACGAGCTTGTCGTAGCGGACTTCCTTGACCTCGGTCTCGGTGCTGCCCTGACCGATACGTCTTGAAATCGCCTTGATTCTTGCGATAACTTCCTTTGTATCGAACGGCTTAACGATATAGTCGTCTGCGCCGAGTTCAAGACCGAGGACCTTATCGAAAGTTTCGCTCTTGGCTGTTATCATTATAATCGGAACATTGGATTTTTTGCGGATCTCACGGCAGACCTGCCAGCCGTCAAGCTCGGGGAGCATGATATCGAGAAGGATAACATCGGGTTTGAGGGCATTGAACTTAATAAGAGCCTCATCGCCGTCATGAGCAACGATAACTCCGTAGCCTTCCTTTTCGAGATAGAGTTTTAAAAGTTCGCAGATATTATTATCGTCATCAACGACCAAAACCTTTCCAAGTGACATAATTATTTCCTCCTATCGTTTTTTTGATCTATTCTGAAAAAGCATATATTAATGTACGATTTTAATACTAAACATAATACTACTTATAACTAATTATAGCAAATATCAGGACAAAATATATAAATTTTTATGAATAGATTATTTCTTAATTGTAAATTTCATAAAAGCATAATTAAATTTCCCAAAATCTATAAAATTCCGTTCATTTTTAGGGTTTTCTATGCTTTCTGTCGTGACATTTTTCGTCAAATGACTTCTTTAAGGATAAGATAAGCCATTGTTGCGATCGACTTAGCCTCGACATAATTTCTGTCTACCTTGAAATTGCCCTCTGTGAGCATATTTTTAAGCTCGGAAACACGCTCGAAGCCTTTGAGAGCCTCCTGCATATTCGGGATAACGAAGTACGACTTCTGCATAATATGTCTGATCTCGGTACGGATACCCGACGGAATCTCGGGAGCGTTCGGGTCGATGTCGAACTCAGCTGTTTCGAGGTTTTCAAGCGGAACGCCTGCATTTTCCTGCATCTTTTCCGAAATAGAGATAGCTGCCTGTCTGCCGAAAACGAGCGCTTCGAGCAGAGAGTTTGAAGCAAGGCGGTTGTTGCCGTGAACGCCCGTGTGGGAACATTCGCCGACAGCATAAAGTCCGTCGACCGTTGTCTGAGCGTGGGTATTTACGTTGATGCCGCCCATTAAGTAGTGCTGGCATGGGTAGATCGGGATACGGTCGGTCGTCATATCGATGCCCTGTTCAAGCAGGTACTTATATATCATCGGGAAGCGAGCCTTGATGAACTCGGGGTCTTTGTGCGAGATATCGAGGTAGAAATCATCCGAATTAGTTCTTCTTGCTTCGCTGATTATCGAGTGCGAAACAACGTCACGGGGAGCAAGCTCCAGACGCTCGTCATAGTTCTGCATAAAGCGTTCGCCGTCGCAGTTGAGGAGGTAAGCGCCCTCGCCGCGGACTGCTTCGGAAATGAGGAAGCACTCTCTTGTGTGCTTGTTGTTGAAAGCGGTAGGGTGGAACTGAATGAGCGAGAGGTTCTTGATATTTGCGCCCATTTCGTAAGCGGCTGTGATGCCGTCGCCAGTTGCGATAGCGGAGTTCGTGGTGTATTCGTAGATTCTGCCGATGCCGCCCGTTGCAAGGATAACGTAACGGGAGTTATAGGTAGAATGTTCATCGTTCACGCAGATATCGGCGGAGAAGCCGGTTCCCGTCTTTTTCAGTTCGCAGAGGAGAGCGTTCTCGAGAATATCAATATTCGGCGACTTTTTAACAGCTTCCTGAAGCTTTGAGGTTATCTCGAAGCCCGTTGAATCGCGGTGGTGGAAGATCCTGTGGCGGCAGTGTCCGCCCTCGAGGGTCTTATGATAGTTGCCGTTCTCGTCCTTATCGAAGTCAACGCCGTAGCCGATGATCTCCTCGATCTCGTGAGCGGCTTCGGTAACAAGGATTTTGAGCGAATCGGGGTTGTTCTTATATCCGCCTGCGATAAGGGTATCCTTTGTATGGAGCTGGATATTGTCGTCAACGGGCTTATAGACAGCCGCGATGCCGCCCTGAGCGAGTGCGGAGTTGCAGAGTATCATTTCTCTTTTTGTGATAAGCAGTATTTTCAGCTCTTTCGGCAGGTTCAAAGCGGAATACAGACCGCCTGCGCCCGTTCCTGCAATAATAACGTCATAATTTTTGGACATAACTATACTTCCTTTGATATGTATAAAATTCACGTTCGGTACCGATGTATTCACCTATAGGAAAACGTTCACTTCGAAGTCAGAACGATGACAATGTTCCGAGCAAAATTTTCCGAACCGCTCGCATTATGAAAAATCCGACCTTTAACACGCGTTCAAAATCAGCCGCGTTTTGTACAGAATTTTCTCACATAAACACTTAATATAATTATAACACAAGAAATCACAAAAATCAATTATTATTGCATATTTTTTGCTGAAATTATGCAAAAGAGCACATATTTTGCACCAAAACAGCAAAAAAGGCTGCCACACGAACCGTATGGCAGCCATAATGTTTACTTAGAAAACAATCAGTTAACAATTGTCTTTTCAGTTTCCTTATCAAAGATGTGAACCTTATTAGGATCGAGAGCAACCTTGATAGTATCCTGAGGACGGGCAGTTGATCTTGGGTCAACTCTTGCTGTGAGGGGGATACCCTGGCAGTTGAGGTAGAGGTAAACTTCTGCGCCCATCATTTCTGTAATTTCAACATCAGCATCAATGATACCTGTCTTAGCAGAGGAGATGAACATTTCTTCATCGTGGATATTCTCAGGACGGATACCCATGATGATCTCCTTATCAACATAGTTGGAGAGAACATTCTCATCAACCTTTGCTTCAGGAAGTTCAACATAGTACTTAACGCCTCTGGAAGTCTTGGTGTCTTCAGAACCGAATTCAATTGTGTACTTGCCTTCGATCTTTCTGAGAACAGCATCAACGAAGTTCATCTGAGGTGAACCCATGAATCCTGCAACGAAGAGGTTAACAGGGTTGGAGTAGAGGTTCTGAGGAGAGTCAACCTGCTGAATGAAGCCGTCCTTCATAACAACGATACGGTCACCCATTGTCATAGCTTCTGTCTGGTCATGAGTTACATAGATAAATGTAGTACCGAGCTTCTGGTGGAGCTTGGAGATCTCGGTTCTCATCTGTGCACGGAGCTTTGCATCGAGGTTGGAAAGAGGCTCGTCGAGGAGGAAGACCTGAGGTTCACGAACGATAGCACGGCCGAGCGCAACACGCTGACGCTGACCACCGGAGAGAGCCTTTGGCTTTCTGTCGAGGAGGTGGGAAATATCGAGGCTGCGGGCAGCTTCTTCAACCTTACGGCTGATCTCGTCCTTAGGAACCTTACGGAGCTTAAGGCCGAATGCCATGTTCTCGAATACTGTCATATGAGGATAAAGAGCGTAGTTCTGGAAAACCATCGCGATATCTCTGTCCTTAGGAGCAACGTCGTTAACAAGACGATCTCCGATATAAAGTTCACCTTCGGAGATTTCTTCAAGTCCTGCGATCATACGGAGAGTAGTGGACTTACCGCAGCCGGAAGGACCAACGAGGATGATGAATTCCTTATCTTTGATTTCAAGGTTAACATCTGAAACGGCTACAACACCGCCGGGGTATTTCTTATAAATTGAACGAAGTGACAAACTTGCCATGTTAATAGGACCTCCTACATTTAAATTGTCTGCCGAGCATACTCGGCTCTATTAATATAATACCAAAAGTGGGGAGTAAATTTCAAGTCACTTATTAACTAAACTTATAAAAACTTATTTATTTAGTTTGACGAAAAAGCAAATATTTGTAAGTTACTGGAAATTTCGAGATAAAATTATATCTAAATATTTTCGGTTTCTTTGTGCAACATTTCTCTCCACTCGCCGAGAGCGAGGTTTTCATCAAGCTTAACGCCGCCTATCGAAATGCGTTTAAGATACAATACCTTGTTGTTCCGAGCCTGCGCCATACGCTTTATCTGGTGGTACACACCCTCGCGGATCGTTATGAGAACTTCGCGCGGATCGGCGAGAATTTCAAGCTTTGCAGGCAGGCAGACATCACCGCCGTCTATCGCAAGGCCCTCTTCAAAGGCTTTTACATCGTCCTCAGTCGCAGGGTTTTCAAGCTTTGCGAAATAGGTCTTGTCAACGTGATGCTTCGGGGATAGGATATTGTGCGCAAGAACGCCGTCGTCCGTGATAAAAACGAAGCCCTCGGTGTCCTTGTCGAGCCTTCCTGCGGGGAAAAGTCCCTCGCGGCGTATGCTGTCGGGGAGAAGTTCGAGAACGGTCTTCGATTCGCCGTCCTTTGTTGAGCATACAACGCCCTGCGGCTTGTTCATCATTATATATATGTGCTTGCGGTAGATGACTTCCCTGCCCTCAGAGCATACGGTGTCTTTTTCGGGGTCGATCTTCATATCGAAAAGCTTTGCGACCGTACCGCCGACCGTTACAACTCTGCGCTTTATGAGTTCTTTCGCTTCGGAGCGCGTTATGCCGAGCTGTGCCGAGAGGAATTTGTCAAGGCGCTGTATATCTTTTTTAGGAACTTTGGGTTCGCTCATTATTTTCCGCCGTCCTTTCTGATATTTCGGTTATAGGACTTGTTTTTCGCCTTTTTCGCCACGGAAAAGCCGAATTCACCAAGTTTTCTTCCTATCGAGAAATATTCGCCGTGTGAATAGGCGAGAAGTCCTGCCTGCTGAAGATTTATCTTTCCCTTGCTGTCGATATAGCGCTCATCGGCGGAAATTGCGACAACATCTGCGATGAACATATCGTGAGTGCCGTAGTTTTTGACCTCTCTGACCTTACATTCGAGCGAAAGCGGACTTTCCGCGATAACGGGCGCTTTTACGGCCGAAGCTTCTTCAAGCGTGAGGTTACACTGCTTTATCTTGTCCATATCCTTGCCGCTGCGAACGCCGACAAAGTCCGTTTCACGAACGAGCTTTGAGGTGGTGAGGTTTATAACAAACTCGCCCGTTTCCATTATTATTGCGTGAGAGTGGCGTGAGGGGCGAACCGAGATGTAAACTATCGGCGGCTTTGTGTTTATAACGCCTGTCCACGCACAGGTAAGTACGTTCGCTTTGTGCATATCTCCGCAGCTTACCATTACCGCAGGCAGAGGGGAGATAAGCGTTCCCGGTGCTAAAATTTTTCTTCCCATATTAATTCCTCTTATAAAAAATAAATGATATTTTGTACATAAAAATGTTAAATCTGCTAATTGAAAGACTTTACTAAAAATGGTATACTATTTTTAAATAGGTATATATCAAGGAGGTGTGAGCTATGCCGTCTATCCCGTCAATATCAATAAATACCAACACTGACAGCACCTTTGAAAGCAGCGAGGGAATGACCTCCCGTATCCGCAAAAAGGCTCTCGAAAGTCAGATAAGCAATGCCGAGCAGGAGCTTGAAAAGCTTTCCGCAAAGCAGACCGCCGAAAAGTCAAAGCTTAAGATCGAACTTACCAAGTATAAGACCGAGCTTTCCAAGCTTGAAAAGAACTCGGACGATAAGGAAAACGATCAGAAAACCGCCGATATGAAGCGCCGCTTCGATTCATTCGAGTGTCAGACCTGCAAAAACAGACGTTATCAGGATCAGTCGGACGATTCGGGTGTTTCGTTCCAGACCGCTTCTCACATCGACCCGTCAGCGACTTATTCCGCAGTCCGTTCGCATGAAAACGAACACGTTGCGCGGAACAAAACTCAGGCTGAACAGCACGGTCAGAAGATAGCATATCAGACCGTCACGATAAACCGCGCAATATGTCCCGAATGTGGACGAAGCTATGTTTCGGGCGGCGTTACGCACACGGTCACAAAGGCTGACAACAGTGCCAAATACACTATCGGCGATATCAAGCTTGAAAAAGACCCCGTTGGCAGCATCGTGAACGTAGTTGCTTAGGAAAAAGCTGATTAAAGCGAAGCGTTCGTTTTGCCATTTTGAGAAATGTACGAGTTTACGCCTTTAATGTCAATTTGACATAAACATTTTGAAAAATGGCAAAAACTAATCAGCGTTTCCTTAGTATAACACATTATTCCCCGTCGGCATTTTCGCCCTCGGGGATATTTTTTTGCTCCTGTAAATCTTGTGAAGCTTCAGCGGTTTCGGTCGTTCCAACTGTTTCCTCTGCGGCTTTCGATGCGTTGTGAAGCTCAATAGCGACCTTTGTGAGCGGCGAAAGCTCCTTTTCCTGCTTTTTATTGCGTTCGATTATCTCTTTAGCCATAGCTGCGCCGTGCTCAAAGCTGTAAAACTCCGGGAAACCCTCCTGCTTTGAGAGGACATCGTACATTTCGCAGCAGCTTGAAACTCTGTACCAAAAAAATGCGCCTGCGATGAGGAACGGTGCAGCGATGATATTCAGCCATGATCCTGTGATAATCACACCGAAAGCAGAGAGCATAAACGCCAGCACCGAAGCCAGAACCCATTTTCCGTTCATCGAGTGGGCAAAGAATGACGGCAGAATAACTATTATCGGCACAAGGTACATAAAGCCGCTTATCTGCGGAACTTTCTGCATCGTTTTGAGCGAATACATCGCCGAAAGCAGATCATAAGCGAAGATATAGACCATAAGTGCAATGCTGAAAATGCAGGAGAATTTCCACGCCGCTTTTCTTCTGCGCTCTATCTCGGACATACACTCCCTCTTCTGGTCAAGGCTCATTCCGCCGACCATTGTCGGGTCGAGGTTTATGCTTTTATTGAAACCTGCCATAGCTGTGACCCTTTCCTTTCCCCATATATAGTTTACATTTTGTATATTTTCCACGGTTTATACATCTTGTCTTGGATTTATATCTACTTAAAGTAATTTCTGATCTAAATATACACCAAGTAAATCAAAATTACTTCTGCTCACTGTGATATTTTACATTTTCATCGTGAACGGCTTCGGTCTTGTTGAGGTAATTATCCCAAAGCTTGAGAGCGTTGTTGTAGTTCGCGGTGAACTTTTCCATATTCACGCCGAGCGCTTCACGCGGAAGTCTGAAACCGATGAAAAGGCTGTCGGACATTGCTGTGTATTTTATATCCTCGGCGAAGCTTGTTCCCGAGAGCATATAGCCAAGCTCGGTGCAGTTTTTATCAACGGGATATATCGTGCGCATATCAACAAGTATCGGGTCAACGGGATTGCCGTTCTCGCTCACGTTGTCGATGCCGACCGCATGACTGGTTTCGGCGTCGGCGATAACGATGATAGAATCGCCGCTCTGGAATTCCGCCATAAGCTTTGTCTGCGCCGACTGGTTGAAGTAAGCATCGAGGTTATCGTCGCTGTAGACCGCAGGAAGATAGCTGACGCGGACATAGACCTCGCCGTCGCCGTTGAAGTCCTCGCAGTAAGGTTCAAGCAGCTTTTCTATATCGCCCGTGCGGAAGTCGAGCTCGGAGTCGGAAGCCATTATCATTATCGCGACATCGGGTCTTTTATTGGTGACAACGTCCCTTATGAGGAAAACCGCAAGCAGGACTAACACCACGCCGACGATGAGCGGCATTTTGTTGTGGTAGAAAAAGTTGCCTATCTTCTCCCAAACTGTGTATTCCTTGACAGGTTCGGCTTCGTGAGGGATATCCTCATCGGAGATGATGCCTTGTTTGAGCTTCATAAGCTCGATACGGTCGCGCTCGAGTTTTTTCTCATAGCGTTCACGCTCCCGACGTTCCTTTTCGGCATGTTCTTTTTCTCGCTCCGCTTCGGCTTCAAGCTCCTCCTGACGCTGTTTTTCGTTTATTCGGCGCATATTTTCAAGGACGGAAACCTTTCCGCTGACCTCGGTCTTTTCGCCGCTTTCATCGTTTTTTATATCATTGTTTTTTTCTTCGGACATAGCTTTCTCCTATGAATTAAAATATACTATTATAAAATTGTAAAGCATTTGCCCGTTCAAGTCAAGGGCGAAGCCGAAAGTTTCAGCAAACTTTCATACATCAGAATAATTCCGCGAGCGAAGAAAGGCTGTTTATCTCAGCATCAAAGCGATCGGCAGAGCCGAAACCATAAGCCGCGTGGATAAATTTTGCGCCTGCGTAATACGCGCTGTCGCAGTCGCCCTGAGTATCTCCGACGTAGACTGCATTTTTAAGCCCGTTTCGTTCAATAATAAGCTTGATGTTATCTCCCTTTTTCAATAAGTTGTCGCCCCAGCAGATATGGTCGGTGAAATATTTTTCCAGCTTGTAATGCTTCAAAAAGCACTCGATATAGCCCTGCTGACAATTGCTGACAATGAAAAGGGGACAGCGCTCTTTGAGGTATGCAAAGGTTTCCTCGGCTTTATCGTAAATTTCGCCGCCGTGTTCGGCGAGATAGTCATTTTCGTGCGAAGCGCAAAGTTCCATTATCTCCATTCGGCGCTCTTTCGAATATTTTCCGAAGAATTTATCGGCGATAACGTCCATTGTCAGACCCATTATGCCTTGTATATCCGCCTGAGTGAGCCTAACATCTATATCATTGTGCGCGAGCGCTTCATTCCACGAATCGGCAACGCTCTTTGAGCTGTCCCAGAGTGTTCCGTCAACATCAAATATGATACCGTCTGCGTTCATTTTTCTTTTTCCTTTCTGCTTTCTTTTCCATACATTATTATATAGTATAAACCCAAAGCTGTCAATATCATTACATGGCACTGCCGCGGTCTTTCAACAGGAAGATCAACAGCAAATATTTTGTTAAAAACCGCCGCATTTCGCCGTAATTTCGTATGCCGCTAACGGGCGGATATGGAATCCGCCCCTACGGAATCTGCGTACCCTTACGAATTTAAATAATTACGCATTACGCATTAATTTAGTTCTTGCGTGAAAGTTGCGACAAATTTTTCTTGACATATATATCGGATTGGTATATAATTAATCTGATTAATTATGTTCGGAATAAGGCATCGGCAGTCTTTCCCACAAGAGCGGAAAAGCTCTTTTTCTCACCGCGCCATATGCCCCTTGAATGTTTTTTATCACACCGAAACTTGCTCTAATATTACGTCTTTACGAACGTTTCGGCTACATATTTCCTTGATGCAATACTTTATTACTTTTTTGCTCGGAAATTTATTTTTTATACTATTTTAACACTATAACACTATGGGAACACCGAGATCACCGCTAAAAACCATTCACGACCGTTTTTTCACGCTCTATAGCTTGATGTACGGCAAAATTTTTCCAAAACGGCGGAATGAACGCACGGCGGCAGATATTTTATTCGGCTTTTCCCCATGACCAGAAAAGCGAGGTTGAAAAATTGGCTAACAACGAAAACGAGATCGAAACCATTACCGTCAATATGTACGGCGAGAGGATATCTCCAAAAAAACAGGACAAGACAGCGTCCGAACAGTCGGCGCAGAACAGCACTTCACGCTATAACCGCCCGAACGGTTATCATCAGAACGGATATCAGAAGAAAAATTACTACAGAAACGGCAAAAAGCCTTACTACAACTACAGACAGCGCACAAACCGTCAGGATCAGCGCCAGACAGCGCTTTCGATAACTCCCGAAAGCGATCCGCTCGGAGCTGCTATCTCCGCAGCAACGGCTGCTCCGACAGCTCCCGTTGTCCGCACGAACGCTCCGCAGAGAAACAGCAGACCGCAGTACCGTCAGAAAAACTACAACAGAAACCGTTCATCTCAGAATCAGAACAACAAGGCTAACAGCGCTCCCCAGAACATCGGCGAGGCTTTGCAGGCTGCCGATATGACAGGCATTTTCAGAACAAATCACCGCAGCGTTAAGCGCACACCGATCAGAATAATCCCACTCGGCGGAATCAACGAGATCGGCAAGAATATAACTGTTTTTGAGTGTGCAAACGATGCTTTCATCGTTGACTGCGGAATGACATTCCCCGACAGCGATATGCCCGGCGTTGACCTTGTTATCCCCGATTTCACATATATCGAGCAAAACGCTGACAAGATAAGGGGCGTTGTCATCACTCACGGACACGAAGATCACATCGGCGCACTCGCTTATCTTCTCAAAAAGGTGAACATTCCCGTTTACGGAACAAGGCTTACTATCGGACTTATCGAGGGCAAGCTCAAAGAGCACGGTCTTCTCGAAAGTGCGAAGCTCAACGTTGTAAAACCCCGTCAGACGATAAAAATGGGCTGTATGGCGGTCGAATTTATCCGCGTTAACCACTCTATCCCCGATGCGGTCGGACTTGCCATCCACACTCCTGCAGGCGTTATTGTCCACACGGGCGACTTCAAGGTCGACTTCACGCCTATCGAGGGCGGCATCATCGACCTTGCACGTTTCGGCGAACTCGGAAGCAGGGGAGTTCTTGCGCTTATGGCGGATTCGACCAACGCGGAACGTCCCGGTCACACGGCTTCGGAGCGAACAGTCGGAAACTCCTTTGTGAAGCTTTTCGACCGTGCAGAGAGCAAGCGCATAATCATTGCGACATTCTCCTCGAATATCCACCGCGTTCAGCAGATCGTCAACTGCGCTATTGCACACGACCGAAAGATCGCTGTATTTGGCAGAAGTATGCTCAACGTTATTTCGACTGCTATCGAGCTTGGATACCTGAAAGTTCCCGACGGACTTATCATCGACCTTGACGCTATGAACCGTTTCCCTGCGGAAAAGATAGTTCTTATCACGACGGGAAGTCAGGGCGAGCCTATGTCGGCGCTCTCGCGAATGGCTATGAACGAGCATAGGCACGTTACGATAACTCCGAATGATTTCATTATAATAAGCGCAAATCCTATCCCGGGCAACGAAAAGCTTGTAACAAAGGTCGTAAACGAGCTTCTCCGTGCAGGTGCGGAGGTTATTTACGAGTCGATGTACGATGTTCACGTTTCGGGACACGCTTGTCAGGAAGAACTTAAGCTTATACTTTCGCTGACAAAGCCGAAGTATTATATACCTGTCCACGGCGAATACAAGCACCTCAAAAAGCAGTCTGATCTTGCTATAGACCTTGGAATGGACCCGAACAATGTTATCATCTCGAACATTGGCAACGTCATCGAATCGGACGGCGTTGATATGAAGATAACGGGTCAGGTCCAGGCAGGAAGAGTATTCGTTGACGGACTCGGCGTAGGCGATGTCGGTTCTATCGTTATCCGCGACAGAAAGCATCTTGCCGAGGACGGACTTATCATCGCAGTTGCGACTATCGAGCTTGAAAGCGGAACTATCCTTGCAGGTCCTGACGTTGTATCGAGAGGCTTTGTATATGTCCGTGAATCGGAGGAGCTTATGGTTGCGGCCAAGGAAATTCTCACGAACACGCTCACCGATTGTCTTGACTCGGGAACAAGAGAGTGGAACACGATAAAGACCCGAATGAAGGACGATCTCAGCGAATTCATCTTCCAGAAGACGAAGAGAAAGCCGATGATACTTCCTATTATAATGGAAATATAATTTGTACCCCTCTGTAGGGACGGGGGTTCACCGCCCGTTCGCAAACGATGAATTTAAGGTTTTAAACGGGACGGGAAACCCGTCCCCTACAGAATAATGGTTTTATTTGCAGATAATACTGCGGTTCATAAATTTACCCCGTAAATTACGCCCGTATGGAGGTGCGTTTATTTGACAGGAAAACAATGGCTTGCTTTCAAGCTGGTATCAATTCTGCTCGTTGTCGTTTCAATGGCTTCGGCGTTTGCGCTTTCGGAAACGCAGCCTGCGATGTTCTGGACGATGCTCTGCATCACGGCGCTGACGGCGATAGCGTTCCTTGCGCTGTTTTCGGCGGCGCAGAAGAATCTTCACCATTTCGTGACGGAAATGGAGTCACAGCTCAACGTTACCGAGCGTGACTCGCTTTACAAATTTCCTGCGCCTGCGGTGATAATCGACAGCGACGGCATAATCGTATGGTATAACATCTCATTCAGCGAAAATGTCTACAGTGCTGATGCTTTCGGCGTTGACATTCGCTCTATCATCGATGTTGACCTCGAAAAAGTTATGGCGAACAAGGAAACTACGGTCGATTTTGAGGCTTCGCACTTCCGCATCTCGGCGATAACGACCGAAAAGACGGATATCGAGTCGAAGCTCATCTCCTCGCTCACACTCCTCTACTTCGAGGACATCAGCGACCTTATCAATTTGCAGACCGAGATGAACAACCTCCGTCCGTCCGTTATGGTTATCTCGATAGACAACTTTGAAGAGCTTCTTTCGGACGAAAAGGAGTCGGAAAAGTCGCATATCCTCATTCAGATCGAAAAGCTTCTCGAAACCTATCTCGAAGAAAAGCACGGTATCCTGCGAAAGCTTGCTCCAGATCGCTTTTTCGCCGTTGCTGAGGACAGATACATCAACGCTATGATAGCGGACAAGTTCAAGATACTTGAAGAGGTCAGAGCTATCCCCGTTACTGGCAAGACCCCGATAACCCTTTCGATAGGCGTCGGCATCGGTTCGGTAGACCTCGAAGAGAGCGAACAGTTCGCACGTCAGGCACTTGAAATGGCGCAGGGCAGAGGCGGCGATCAGGCTGCCGTTAAGCGCGAAGATGGCTATGAATTCTTCGGCGGCGTTTCAAAGGGCATCGAAAAGCACACAAAGGTAAAAACACGTATCGTTGCGGCGGCACTCACGGACATCATCGAATCCTCGTCCTCCGTTTACATTATGGGACACAGAAACGGCGATATGGACAGCGTTGGTTCGGGCGCGGGACTTTGCGGCGCGATAAGGATACTTCGCCCCGATATCCCCGTAAACATGGTCGTTGACCTTGAACGTAACCTTGCAAAGCCTATCATAGGCAGACTTAATGAAAATCTCCGTGATGAAGAACCCGTTTTCATCTCGCCCGAGGACGCTCTCGGAAAAATGGACGAAAACAGCCTTCTCATCATCGTTGACACAAACAACAAAGACCTCCTCGACAGCCCCGAAGTTTATGCTGCCGCAAAGCAGGTCGTTGTCATTGACCACCACAGACAGGTCGTTAATTATATCGACAACGCTGTTATTTTCCACCACGAGCCTTACGCTTCGTCGGCGTGTGAAATGACGGCAGAGCTTATACAGTATTTTCCCGGCATCGACAAGCTCCAGAGCTACTATGCTGACGTTATGCTCGCGGGTATCATGCTCGACACAAAGGATTTCGTTATGCGCACGGGCGTGAGAACGTTCGAGGCGGCGGCTTTCCTCCGAAAGCTCGGTGCGGATATGGTCGCAGTAAAGAACCTTTTCGCGAACACAATGGCTTGCATACAGAAGCGTTCAAAGCTTATCGCCGATGCGGAGATATACAAGCGCTGTGCAATTGCAGTTGACGATACCGCGGACGAATACATTCGCGTTGCTTCGGCTCAGGCTGCCGATCAGATGCTTGAAATTGTCGGCGTTGACGCAAGCTTCGTTATATTCCGCATACCGACGGGTGTAAACATTTCCGCACGTTCGCTCGGTGCGATGAATGTTCAGATCATTATGGAAAAGCTCGGCGGCGGCGGTCACCAGACAATGGCGGCGGCTCAGCTCAACGATGTGAGAGTTACCGAAGCCAAGGCAAAGCTTATCAGCGCAATTGACGAATATATTCAAAACATTTCGTAAAATTGAAATATAATATTACTTATAGTAGAAAGGAAGTAGTAAAAATGAAAGTTATTTTCTTACAGGACGTTAAGGGAACAGCAAAAAAAGGTGAAGTAAAAGAGGTTTCGGACGGTTACGCCCGCAACTTTCTCCTCGGAAAAGGACTTGCTGTTGAAGCAAACGCAAAGAATATGAATCTTCTCGAGGGCAAAAAGTCCTCCGAACAGCACAAGGCTGACGTTGCAAAGCAGGAGGCTCTTGACAGCGCCGCTAAAGCAAAGGGCAAGAAAGTTGTCATCAAGTGCAAGGCCGGTCAGGGCGGAAAGCTCTTCGGCTCTGTTACCGCAGGCAACGTTGCCGATGTTGCAAAGGAACAGCTCGGCATTGCCATTGACAAGAAGAAAGTTTCTCTTTCCACTGAAATAAAGGCATTCGGAACATACACTGCCGAACTCAAATTCCACGCAGGCATTTCCGAAAAGATCACAGTTGAGGTAGTTGAGGAATAATGGCTGACAATATCGACCTCAGCGAATTTTCATCGAACGAGCTTCCGTTCAGCCTTGATGCGGAGCAGAGCGTTATCGGCGCGATGCTTATCGACCCCGACGCTCTCACAACGGCGATGAACTACCTCAAATCCGAAAGCTTCTACATTTCGATGCACCGCGATCTTTACAGCATCATAACGCGAAATTTCGCAATGGGCGTAAGGTCGGACGCTGTCACCGTTCTCGATGAAGCCGTAAAAGAGGGCATTTTCGAGAACGCCGCCGCAGGAAAAGAATATCTCGTCGAGATAAGCCGCGGTATCCCGTCAACGGCGAATATCGAAAGCTACTGCAAGATAGTTGCGGAAAAGTTCTATCTCCGCTCGCTCATCACGGCTTCAAAAGAGATAATGGATATGTGCCGGAACGGCGAGGAAAGTGCGGAGATGATGCTCGATTATGCCGAGCAGAAGATCTTCGATATCCGTCAGGGCAGAGATGCCGACGGTCTGCGTAAGATTGAGGACGTTGTTGTTGAAGCTTATGATGATATCTCAAAAAAATCGGGCGAGGACAGAGAAAAATACCTCGGAATGGGTTCGGGCTTTTCAAAGCTTGACGGCGTTATAACGGGTCTTAACAAATCCGACCTGCTTATCGTTGCCGCCCGTCCTGCCATGGGTAAGACCTCGTTCGTACTTAACATTGCCGCAAACGTCTGCCGACACAGGAACGACAAGGAAGTTGTCATTTTCTCGCTCGAAATGTCGAACGAGCAGCTTGTCACCCGTATGCTTTCGTCCGAGAGTCTTGTTGAGAGCGAAAAGCTTCTCAAAGGCACAATTCAGGACGACGACTGGACAAAGCTTGCCGACGGCGCAGAGCGTCTTTCGGGAATGCAGATATACCTTGACGATACGGCAGGCATCACCGTTACTCAGATGAAAGCAAAGCTGAGGCGAATGAAGAACCTCGGACTTGTTATCATCGACTATCTCCAGCTCATGAGTTCGGGCAGACGCATCGACAACCGTGTAACGGAAATTTCCGAGATCACACGTCAGCTAAAGCTTATGGCAAAGGAACTCAACGTTCCCGTTATCGTGCTTTCACAGCTTTCGCGTTCGGTCGAATCGAGAACGGACAAACGCCCCGTGCTTTCCGACCTTCGTGAATCGGGTTCTATCGAGCAGGACGCAGACATTGTAATGTTCCTCTACCGTGACCATTACTACAACAAGGAAAAATGCCCCGACCCGACCCTTGCGGAATGTATCGTTGCGAAAAACCGACACGGTGAAACGGGTACAGTGCCTCTGCGCTGGAACGGACAGTTCACGCTGTTCCTCACCGATGACAGAGTTCCCGTCGGAGATCAGAAATGAGCGATTCAAAAAATTCTCATATCGTTTTGGAAAATATACGGCTTGCCGCCGAGCGTTTCGGTATGTTCGGCGAAGCCGATACGATGATCTGCGCCTTATCGGGCGGAGCGGACAGCGTTTGCCTTACGCTTGCGCTGAAAGAGCTTTCGTCCGAATACGGCTTCAGGCTTAAAGCTGTTCACGTCAACCACCTTTTGCGCGGCGCGGAGAGCGACCGTGACGAGCAGTTCTGCCGTGACCTATGCGAAAGAACGGACATTCCGCTGACGGTCTTCCGTGCGGACGCGGCGGCTTTTTCCAAGGAGCATAAAATGTCGCTCGAATCGGGCGCACGAAAGCTCCGCTATGGATTTTTCGATGAAGTATGCGAAGAAAATGCAAAGATCGCCACGGCTCACACTCTTTCGGACAGCGCGGAAACGGTCATTTTCAACCTTTCCCGAGGAACCGGTCTGAAAGGACTTTGCGGAATTCCGCCCGTTCGTGATAAAATGATACGTCCGCTTATATACTGTAAGCGTGAGGAGATTTTATCGTTCCTTTCGGAAAAGGGTCAGGACTTTGTGACAGACAGCACGAATCTTTCCGATGATTATTCGAGAAATAAGATAAGACACAACGTTATCCCCGTGCTTGAAGAGCTCAACAGCGGCTTTTTCGAGAGCATAAAGCGGCTCACGGAGAGTCTTTCCGAGGACGAACGCTTTCTTTCCGAGCTTGCCGCAGAGCATTATGACGATGATCTGCGGAATGTTGACGCTTCGGTTCGCCGCAGGGTGATAAAGCAGAAGCTTCGCGAGGCAGGCATCGAACCCTCGGGCGAAAAGATACTTTCGGTCGAGGAATGTGCGCTGAAAGGAAACGGAAAGACCATTCTTTCGGGCGAGCTTTACGCCGCTGCGAAAAACGGCAGGATACGGACCGAGATCATACCTCGGAAACGCCTTGTTTTCCCCGAAACAAAAGCCATTATCGGCGAAAATCCGTTTTTATGTGATAAAACGGTGATAATTAGCGTAAACAACGGGGAAAATAATGCGGGCAGGGCGTATGTTAATGATTTATTAACAAAATTTGTGCTTGATTGTGATAAAATACAAGGTGAACTTATTTTGCGCAATCGGCGTGACGGTGACGGCTTTATCCGTGCAGGACGGAACTTCACAAGCAGTCTTAAAAAGCTTATGAATGAGAGCGTTCCCGTCGGCGAAAGGGATAAGATCGCCATAATTGCCGATGATAAAGGTATTATCTGGGCGGAGGGCTTCGGAATTGCCGAAAGGGTAAAGCCCGATGCTTTTACAAAAAGCTATATGAATATAAATGTAAAGGAAAAATTATAATGAATGCAGTCGGACTTAAATGCGAAAAACTCGACAGAATAAAGAAAGTAGTCATAACGGCGGACGAGATCGCCGAAAAGACAGCGGAAGCAGGAAAGCTTATTGACCGTGAATATGAGGGAAAGCCGCTTCTGCTCGTCAGCATTTTAAAGGGCGCTTATATTTTCCTCGCCGATCTTTCAAGAGCGGTTTCCATTCCGTGCGAGATCGGATTTATGGCGGCGGAAAGCTACGGCGCAGGTCTTTCTTCCTCGGGAAATGTAAAGATAACGCTTGACTTAAAGCAGGATATTTCCGAATATCACGTTGTCATCGTTGAGGACATCGTTGACTCGGGAAGAACACTTTCCAAGATAGTTGAGATGCTCCGCGAAAGAAACCCTCTTTCGCTCAAGGTTCTCACTCTCCTTGACAAACCCGAGCGCAGAGCCGTGGATTTCAAGCCCGACTACACGCTTTTCACTATACCCGATTTCTTCGCAGTCGGCTACGGACTGGACTGCGGCGAATACTACCGCAATCTGCCTTACATCGCAGAATACGACCCAAATTAAATATATTCTGACATTTTTACTCGACGCAGGAATTAAGGTATTGAGCATCACAAGGCTCGGAAAGGAATGAATGACCAATGGCACCAAAAAAATCCTCAAACAGAGGACTGCTTATCTATGTCGGGGTGCTTCTTGCGGCAATGATACTTATCGTCGCACTTATGAAGCAGGCTACTAAAACCGTTTCGGAATACAGCTATTCCGATATTATGAGCTTCTTTGACAATTATCAGGTAAGCGAATACAACTTCGACCTCGGCACGGGCGAGCTTAATATGACCGTTACTCTCGATGACGGAACGGAAAAGCTCATCAATTACGTTGTTCCGAACGTTACTGTTTTCCTCAACGAAATTCAGACGGGTACGGAAAATTACCGCAAGGAATACAACGCCGCACACCCTGACGCTCCGCTCAAAATGGAATATTACAAAATTCAGGATAACTCGTGGCTTTACAACCTCGTTCCGTCGATAATCATAATCATTCTTATGGTTGCGCTCTTCTTCTTTATGATAAGGCAGGCAGGCGGCGGCGGAAAGATCAACAGCTTCAGCAAAGCCAATGTCAAGACGACCTCGAACACGAAGCACACTTTTGACGATGTTGCAGGCGCAGACGAGGAAAAGGAAGAGCTTGCGGAGATAGTTGACTTCCTCAAAAATCCTAAGAAATACAGCGAAATGGGCGCGCGTATCCCTAAGGGCGTTCTTCTTATGGGCCCTCCGGGTACAGGTAAAACTCTTCTCGCAAAGGCTGTTGCAGGCGAAGCGGGAGTTCCGTTCTTCTCAATTTCGGGTTCGGACTTCGTTGAGCTTTATGTCGGTGTCGGCGCTTCGAGAGTAAGAGATCTTTTTGAAACAGCGAAGAAAAACGCTCCTGCCATTGTTTTCATCGATGAGATCGATGCCGTAGGCCGTCACAGAGGTGCAGGCCTTGGCGGCGGTCACGATGAACGTGAGCAAACGCTCAACCAGCTCCTTGTTGAAATGGACGGCTTTGAGGGCAACGAGGGCGTTATCGTCATCGCCGCTACGAACCGCCGTGATATCCTTGACCCTGCGCTCCTCCGTCCGGGCAGATTTGACCGTCAGATAACGGTAAGCTACCCCGACATCAAGGGCAGAGAAGATATACTCAAAGTCCACACGAAGAAAAAACCTCTCGCTCCCGATGTAAGCCTTTCCACTATCGCAAAATCGACAGCAGGCTTTACGGGCGCTGACCTTGAAAACCTTACGAACGAAGCTGCTCTTATCGCAGCTCGCAAGGAGAAGAAAGCTATCACAAAGGCTGATATCGAAGAAGCCGTTATCAAAGTTATCGCCGGTCCTGAAAAGAAGAGCCGTGTTGTTACTCAGGAAGAGCGCCGCACCGTTGCTTACCACGAAGCAGGTCACGCTGTCGTAACATACTATCTCCCGTCGCAGGACAGCGTTCATCAGGTAACTATCATTCCTCACGGCGGCGCAGGCGGTATGACTATCCACCTCCCGTCGAAAGAACCGTCCCTCATTGACGTTAATGCAGAGCGCATCGAAGACGAGATCAAGGTATGCATGGGCGGACGTGTTGCCGAGGAACTTATCATCGGCATGGGTTCGGCAGGCGCAGTCAGCGACCTCCAGCGTTCGACAAAGATCGCAAAGGATATGGTCACAAAGTACGGTCTTTCCAAGCTTGGTCTTGTTGTTTACGCAGATCAGAACGATGAGCCTTTTGTTGGAATGGGCTACGGCCGTTCAAACGGCATCTCCGAGCGTGTTCAGGGCGAGATCGATGATGAGATCCACCGCATCGTTACCGAAAACTATGAAGCCTGCGTTGCGATACTCAAAGAGCACATCGACCAGCTTCACCTTCTTGCCAAGTATCTTATCGCGCACGAGAAGATCGACGGCGCAGACTTTGAAAAGCTTATGAAGGGCGAGATACCTGCCGAAACTATCGAGAAGGACTACGAGGAATATATGAATTCCGTTATCACTCCCGAGGATAAGGCTGAAAATTCCGATGCTCCTGCCGATAATGCAGATACAACAGCAGATGCTTCTTCCGAAGATGATGCTTCTTCCGAAGAAGTTGCTTCCGCAGAAGATAATTCCGATGCAAAGGCTGACGAAAACGCTTCAACAGAAGAAAAATCTGATGATTCGGACGAAAACAAGGAATAAATCCAAAATTTATTACAGACCGCACTTTAACGTGCGGTTTGTTTTTACAATTTGAAATAACAAAATTCGACTGTGCTGCGGCTTATAATAGAAAAAAGGGGGAAAAGTAATGGACAAAAACTCACCGATAGAGGAGCTTCACGGCGTCGGAAAAAAACGTGCGGAACTGTATGCGAAGCTCGGTATCTTCACGGTCGGCGACCTTATCTGCCATTACCCCCGAAGCTATATCGACTACTCCGCGCCGACTGAGATCGCGGAAACCGTTCTTTTCGAGCATAACGTCATAAAGGCGCGGATAATAAAGAAAATGCCTGCGGCGAGGATTCGGAGCGGACTTGTGCTTTACAAGATAATCGCCGCCGACGACAGCGCAAACATCACGATAACCTTTTACAACAACCGCTTCGCCTATGAAGCGCTTGAAACAGACGAGGAGTATCTTTTCTCGGGCAAGATCAACGGAAATATGGTTCGCCGTGAGATGAACACGCCGCTTTTCGTCCGTGCCGATACGAAAAATCTCCTCAAACCCGTTTACAGGCTCACAGAGGGGATAACCTCAAACATTATCAGCGCGAACATTTCGCAAGCGCTCGACAGCATCGGCGACGAGGGCTACATTGACCATATCCCGAATTTTATCCGACAGAAATATCACCTTGCTTCGCTCGAATATTCGCTTAGGAATATCCATTTCCCGTCCGATGCGCACATTGCGGAAATGTCGAAAAAGCGGCTTGCTTTTGACGAAATGTTGAAGCTTCAGCTTGGAATGAGCATGATGAAGAATCGAAGCCGCGAGCTTGCGGGCATACAGATGAACAAGCTTGCCGACTCGCTCAATGAATTCCGCAAGCGTTTGCCTTTCGAGCTCACGGGAGCGCAGGTTCGCGCCGTGAACGAGATAACGGACGATATGTGCCGCGAGTACCCGATGAACCGACTTGTTCAGGGTGACGTTGGCTCGGGCAAAACTGCTGTTGCGGCGGCGGCGGCGCTGTTCTGCTTTAAAAACGGCTGTCAGACCGCACTTATGGCTCCTACGGAAATACTTGCACAACAGCATTTTCGGACGCTTTCGGAGCTTCTTGAACCGTTCGGTGTAAAGGTTTGCTGCCTTACGGGTTCTATTCCGAAAAAAGAACGCACTATAATTGATGAGAAGATAAAAAGCGGCGAATTCCATGTTGTAACGGGAACTCACGCGCTTATTTCCGACACGACCGAGTTCAGGCGGCTCGGACTTGTCATCATGGACGAACAGCACCGCTTCGGCGTAAATCAGCGTGCAAAGCTTGCGCAAAAGGGTATGAATCCGCACAGGCTCGTAATGTCCGCAACGCCGATACCGAGAACGCTTGCGATGATAATTTACGGCGACCTTGATATCTCGGTGCTTGACGAGCTTCCAAAGGGCAGACAGAAGATAGAAACTTTTGCCGTCACCGACAAGCTTCGCGAACGTGCCTGCGGCTTCGTGCGCAAACAGCTTGACGAGGGCAGGCAGGCTTACATTGTCTGCCCGATGATAGAAGAGGACGAAAACGGTCTTGCTTCGGCGAAAAGCTATGCCGAAAATGCGGCAAAAAACGAGTTCAAAGATTATACGATCGGTATTCTGCACGGTAAAATGTCCCCTCAGGAGAAGAACGAAGCTATGGGACGCTTCAAAAGCGGCGAAACTCAGCTTCTGGTTGCGACGACGGTAGTTGAGGTCGGCGTTGACGTTCCGAATGCAACTGTTATAATGATAGAAAACGCCGAGCGGTTCGGACTTTCGCAGCTTCATCAGCTCCGCGGACGAGTTGGACGAGGTTCGCATCAGAGCTACTGTATTCTCATTGCAGGAAATGTTTCGCCCGAAACGAGGGAGCGTTTGAAAATAATGACGGAAACCTCGGACGGGTTTAAGATATCGGAATATGACCTTAAAATGCGCGGCGCAGGTGATTTCTTCGGCGAACGTCAGCACGGTCTGCCCGAGATGCGGCTTGCCGACCCGTCAATGGATAGGCAGCTGATAGGCACGGCGCAGAATGCGGCAAAGGATATTCTCGAAAAGAGTGCAGACCTGAGTGCTTTCCCCGAATTAAAATCGGACATCGACAAGATGTTCTCCTCGGGAGCGGCGAGCGCGCTTTGATCAATTCGGAATTAATTATATTTTTCCGAAAGGTATCTAAGAAAACGCTGATTAATACGTTTTTGCCATTTTTCAAAATGTTTATGTCAAATTGACATTAAAGGCGTAAACTCGTACATTTCTCAAAATGGCAAAACGAACGCTTCGCTTTAATCAGCTTTTTCCTAATCATCTGAGGGTCGCGCGTCCCGACCATTCAACAAAAAATAAACCATTAAAATCGCATTTTCTGCGGGACGGGAAACCCGTCCCCTACAATAAATTTTCAAATCACAATAATTCGGAATTCCGCATTCCGAATTATCACAAGGGTGGATTTTATGCTTAATTTACTATTTCTGGGTGATGTTGTCGGCGAGGGCGGCTGTGAGTTCGTCCGCAGCAAGATCAGCGGCATCAAAAAGGAAAACAATATCGACATTGTTGTTATAAACGGCGAAAACAGCGCAACGGGCAACGGCATCACACCTTATTCCGCAAAGCAGCTTTTCTCGCTCGGCGCGGACGTTATCACAACGGGAAACCACTGCTTCCGCCGCAAGGAGATAATGCCGCTTTATGATGAAAAAGACTGCCTTTTGCGGCCTGCGAACTTCCCCGAGGGAAATGTCGGAAAGGGTGTTTGTATCCTCGACCTCGGCAGGACGGAAATAGCTGTGATAAACCTTATGGGAACGCTTTATCTTGAGGCGCTCGACAATCCGTTCACGGTCGTTGACGAGCTTTTAAAGGACATCAAAACGCCGAACATTTTCATCGATTTTCACGCAGAAGCCACTGCGGAGAAGAAGTCGCTCGGTCAGTATCTTGACGGCAGGGTAACGGCTGTTCTCGGCACTCATACTCACGTTCAGACCGCTGATGAAACGATACTTCCGCACGGCACGGCTTACATCACGGACGCAGGAATGTGCGGCGCAGAGCTTTCCGTTCTCGGCGTGAAAAGCGAGCTTGCGATAAAAAAACAGCGTTTCCACGCACCCGTAAAGTTTGAAGAGTCAAACGAGAAGCAATTTATCAACGGTATTGTTGTTTCATTTGACGAAAAATTCGGCAAAGCACACAGTATAAAACGTTTAATAATTAGATAATTCTCCAAATATACCCTTTAAGTATTGAAAGTACGTCATAAATGTTGTATAATAATGGTATTAAAGGAAAAAGCTGCCCAATTGTCAGACACGTTTTCTGAGGGTGTCCGATGATGAAAACATCTTTGTTTTCTGCGATGTATGGACTTACGGAAAAGTGCCATATCTTCTTATCAAAGTCAGCATTTCCTTAACACCGAAAATGACCTGTAAGAGCAGTTATCTTTCAGGCGGCTCAATAAAATATCCGGGGGAAATGACCATGGAAGTATTGAAGGTATCATCAAGATCTGCGCCGAATTCAGTCGCAGGAGCGATCGCAAGCGTTATCCGTGACGCCGGAGAAGTGGAAGTTCAGGCAGTCGGAGCCGGCGCAGCCAATCAGGCGATAAAGTCCATTGCAGTTGCAAGGGGATATCTTGCGCCGATAGGGATAGACCTTATCTGTATTCCTGCCTTCGCAAGCGTAGAGATCGAGGGCGAAGAGCGCACGGCTATAAAGCTTATCTGCGAGAAACGATAAAATTATGGTTTTTAGATGCGACCTATAGTATAATTATTTTATGCTGCCAATCCTGTCCGTGTAAACGGAAAGGAGTAAAAGAAAGCAGCACAGCCAAAATAACTCCCCCCACAGAATGGCACTCTGTGGGGGTTTTTTGGTGTGAAAACCGTGGATAGATATTCACTACTTCATTTCAAGATAAGTTATAACATATCTTTTTTCCCTTATCAAGTTTTTTATAAAATAAAAAACGTCAGAACACGAGATAAATCTCCACCAATATTGACTTTCCGCAGATTAAATTCTATAACTTCGCTTTGGCAATATTCTGAAAATAAAGGTATTTTAAAATGTCAGATTTCATTTATTCCGATACAAACAAACATTACCACACGCAGAGCTACTATCTGAAAAAACGTTTCGGCAGAAAGACTGTCAAGGTTTCGCTCAACGGAAATTTCACCTGCCCAAACCGTGACGGTTCAAAGGGTGTTGGCGGCTGCACGTTCTGCTCGGCTTCGGGGAGCGGTGACTTCGGCGGCGATCCGAGTGTTCCGATTGAAGTACAGTTTGACGAGGTTCGCTCAAAGCTTATCAAAAAATGGGGCGAACCGCTTTACATTCCGTATTTTCAGGCGAACACGAACACTTACGGGAGCATCGAAAAGCTTCGCTGTTTATTTGAAAAGGCTTTGACCCTGCCGAACGCTGTCGGACTGGCTGTTTCAACACGCCCCGACTGCATTTCCGATGAAGCGGCTGATTATCTTGAGGAGCTTTCAATGCGGACTTACCTTGTTGTTGAACTCGGTTTGCAGACGATATCCGATGAAACTGCCGAGCGTTTGAACCGCTGTCACAGCTATGCTGATTTTCTGCGGGGATATGAGATGCTTGCTTCGCGCGGGATAAACGTCTGCGTTCACATTATTGACGGACTGCCCGATGAGAGCTGCGAAATGATGCTCGAAACTGCAAAAGCTGCGGCTTCGCTTCGTCCACACGCATTAAAAATTCATATGCTCCACATAATAAAGGGGACTAAGCTTGCGGAGGAATATGAGCGCGCGCCGTTTCCGCTTCTTTCCGCCGAGGAATACGCTTCGCTCGTCTGCGATCAGATAGAAATGATGCCGCCCGAAACTATTATCGAGCGAATAACGGGGGACGGTGCGAAGTCCGACCTTATCGCGCCGCAGTGGACGCTTGACAAAAAGCGCGTTATGAACAGCATCGACCTTGAATTCGCTCGGAGGGGGACATTTCAGGGTGATAAATTTTCACCGTGAGAGTATATTAGCGCAAAAAAGTAAAAATGGCGTAAATACGTTGTTTTTAGGTATTTTTCTGCCGTTGATTAGCCTTGCATAACAGCTTGCACAAAAAATTCCGTCACCCGTGGACAAAATTCTACACACGATTTAACAAAAATGCACTTGACCTTGCGCCGATAAAGTAGTAAACTAAATAAAATATATAATTAACGAATTTAAAAGGAGGATCTTTTCATGCTTGAAACCGATATGTCCAAAAAGTTTGTCAAAGAAGGACTGACCTTTGACGACGTACTTCTTATCCCTGCTGAATCCAACTGCACACCAAATATGGTAAGCCTTAAAACACGTCTTGCAGGTGACATCTATCTTAACACTCCTATCATCACTTCCGCTATGGATACCGTAACTGAAGCGAATATGGCTATCGCTATTGCCCGTGAAGGCGGCATCGGCGTTATCCACAAGAATATGTCTATCGAAAAGCAGGCAGATGAAGTCGATAAGGTAAAGCGTTCCGAAAACGGCGTTATCGTCAATCCGTTCTCGCTCACAGCGGACAAACTCGTTTCCGAAGCCGATGAACTTATGGGCAAATACAGAATTTCGGGCGTTCCTATAGTTGATGAAAAGGGCAAGCTTGTCGGAATCCTCACAAACAGAGATCTCCGCTTCCTCTCCGATTATTCAACACCTATCAAGGAAGTTATGACAAAGGAAAACCTTGTTACCGCTCCCGTAGGAACAGACCTCAAGGGCGCACAGAAGATCCTTATGCAGCACAAGATCGAAAAGCTTCCTATCGTTGATGAAAACGGCATTTTAAAGGGACTTATCACTATCAAGGATATTGAAAAGGCTGTCCAGTACCCGAACTCCGCAAGAGATAAGGCAGGCAGACTCCTCTGCGGCGCTGCTATCGGCGTTGCGGCAAATATGATGGAAAGAGCAGAAGCTCTTGTTGATGCTCAGGTCGATGTACTCGTTCTCGACTCCGCTCACGGTCATAATATCAACATCGTTAACGCAGTTCGCGAAGTTAAGAAAGCATTCCCGAACACTCCCGTTATCGCAGGCAACATTGCAACGGCAGAAGCAGCAGAAGCTCTTATCGAAGCCGGCGCTGACTGCGTAAAGGTAGGTATCGGACCCGGATCTATCTGTACAACACGAGTTGTTGCAGGTATCGGTGTTCCGCAGATCACAGCAATCTACGATGCAGCTTGTGCAGCAGCTAAGCATGGCATCCCCGTTATCGCAGACGGCGGTATCAAGTATTCGGGCGATATCGTAAAGGCTCTCGCAGCAGGTGCGAATGTTGTAATGCTCGGCTCACTCCTTGCAGGCTGTGAGGAATCTCCCGGAGATACAGAAATTTATCAGGGCAGACAGTTCAAGGTTTACCGTGGAATGGGTTCACTCGGCGCAATGGCTTGCGGCTCAAAGGACAGATACTTCCAGGAGAACGCAAGAAAGCTTGTTCCTGAGGGCGTTGAAGGACGTGTACCTTACAAGGGACCTGTTTCCGACACTATCTTCCAGCTCATCGGCGGTATCCGTTCGGGTATGGGTTACACAGGCTGTGAAACCATTGAAAAGCTTCACGAAAAGGCACAGTTCGTCAAGATCACGGGCGCAGGTCTTCGTGAATCTCACCCACATGATATTTATATCACTAAGGAAGCTCCGAACTACTCGGCACAGATATAAATTAAATTCGGAATTATTTTATACTGAAAGTGTACAAAAAATCGTAGCTGTTGAAAACAGGTTTATATGGGTTTTGAACCAATTTTTTGCCTACACTTTGATTAAAAATTAGTATTGTTCCGCTGATTTATCGCGAAGCACAAAATTCCGTAGGGGCGGATTCCATATCCGACCGTTGGCAACACACAAAATTACGGCAATTTTCTGTAGGGGACGGTTTTCCCGTCCCGAATCGCGAACCGATTTTCAGTATATAAATTTTTCGCAAACAAAACGACCCTGTTTTCATCGGATAAAACCGTTGAAAACAGGGTCGTTTTTTATTAAACACTTTGCAGTATAGGATAGGAGATCCGTAATTTGCATTTTTGCGGTAATTTGCGGAATACAAATAATTCCGAATTCGTCAGAAAACGCCTTGCGGCGTGGGACGGGAAACCCGCCCCCTACAGAAAATTTGCTGTAAATATAGGGTTAGGGGCGGATATTGAATCCGCCCCTACGATTTTCATTACAAACTAACGGAGTATAAATAATTCCGAATTCCTAATTCCGAATTTAATTCTTAGCCGAGTGTAACAACAACTTCGTTAACGTCCTTGAGCTTTGCAGCAGGGATAAGGTTGCCCTCGAGCTTTTCGCCGTTGAGTTCAACGCTTGCTACGCCGCTTTCTGCGCCGTTAGGATTGTTGAAGGTCATATTGAGCTTCTTTCCTCTGAATGTTTTTTCTACTGTGTAAGACTTCCACTCGGAAGAAATTGAAGGATTAACCACAAGTCCCTCTGCGTTAGGACGCATACCGAGGATACCCTCAACTGTACCTACCATTACTGTAGATGCTGTACCTGTGAGCCAATGAACATGTGCGCGGCCTGCGAATGGGCTGTCCTTGCCCTCTACGAACTGACCGTAAACGTATGGTTCGAGGCATCTGTGGTCTGCATTGTCGTTATATGTTGCAGGAGCTGCTTCCTTCCAGTACTTATAAGCACGGTTGCCGTGACCGAGGAGGGATTCTGCAAGAATGAGCCAGCCCTGAGGCTGAGAGAAGATACCTGCATTTTCCTTTGTGCACTTGTTGAAGCACTGCATAAGTGCGCCGTTAAATCCGTGTTCAACATAAGGAGGATACATTACCATTGCGCCGTAAGGAGTGTTGAGTTCTCTTTCAACGCTGTCCATAGCCTTTTCAGCCTGCTCCTTGCTTGCAAAGCCGGAGATAACGGACCATGACTGTGGGTTGAGCCACATATTTGCTTCGGGGTCTGTTCTCTGACCGATAACAGCGCCGTCTTCCTTGTAACCTCTGATCCATCTGTCCTCGTTCCAGCAAGCTGCGAGAATTTCGTCAAGCTTAGCCTTGATATCGTCGAGCTGCTTGATATAGTCAGCGTCGTTCTTAAGAACAGCATATTCACGGAGGATCTTAACTGCATATACGAGCTGGAAAGCAACGAATGTGGATTCGCCCTTCTTGCCAAGACGGAGACAGTCGTTCCAGTCAGCGTGAAGACCTGCAGGCATACCGTGGTTGCCGAGGTGGTTCATCGAGAACATGATAGCTCTCTTGAGGTGGTCGTAAACTGTGCCCTTTTCTTCGTCGTTAGCGTAGAAAATTTCTTCATCGAGGAATGCGATGTCGCCGCTTTCGGAGATGTACTTGTAAATTGTCGGGAAGAGCCAGAGAGCATCGTCAGCACGGTAAGAGGGGTGTCCTGTTTCCTTAGCGTAAGCTGTGTTCTCGTCGTTCTCGTCGGGGTGATTTTCGTGACCTGCGTTATGAGTGTACTTAACGAGCGGAAGTCCTGCGCCGTTAGTAACCTGAGCGGAAAGCATAAATTCGATCTGCTTCTTAGCCATTTCGGGAGCAAGGTGAATGATACCCTGGATATCCTGAACGGTATCACGGTAGCCGAAGCCGTTACGAAGTCCGCAGTACTGGAATGAAGCTGCTCTCGACCAGATGAATGTGATGAAGCAGTTGTATGCGTTCCAAACGTTTACCATATTGTTGAAGTCAGCATCGGGAGTATTTACCTGGAAGTTGCCGAGCTTTTCGTGCCAGTAGTTCTTGAGTTCTTCAACTTCAGCTTCAACAACGCCGGCCTTTTCGTACTTAGCGATAATTTCCTTAGCAACAGCTTCGGGCTTCTGACCGAGAACGTATGTGAGTTCCTTTGTTTCGCCGGGCTGAAGAACGATGTCACTCTGGAGTGCGCCGCAGGAGTTTGTGTTGTAGTTGAGCTGACCCTTAAGACCGTCTTCGATGCCCTTAGGATTTGCATAGCTTCTGTATGAGCCAACGAAAGAATCACGGTCGCCGCAGTAAGCATCTACCTTAGCCTTAGCAACGCCGAGGAAACGCTCGTTGTTAGGATTCTTGAAAATTTCATTCTGCTTCTGGAGGATAAAGTTATCCTTGAAGTAGGTGCGTGTGATGAAGAGTGTATACTGGAGATTTACCTGATCCTGCTCGTAGTTGTTGTCGTTAACGAATTCGCAGTAGCCTGTAACGGAAAGCTTTCTCGGCTTGCTGTCAGTGTTTGTGATCTTGGCAGCCCAGACTTCATAAGTAGCGTCCTTAGGAACATAGTATGTAACTTCGGACTTGATGCCCTTGTATTCGGAAGTGATAACTGTGTAAGCAGTACCGTGACGGCATTCGCTCTTGAATTCAGCGAGATCCTTGCATACAGGCGCCCAGGAAGCAGACCAGTATTCGCCTGTTTCGCCGTCCTTGATGTAAACGTAACGGCCCGGCTGATCGGCAGCAACGGAGTTGAAACGATAACGGATAACACGACCGTTAGCGCCGCTCTTTACGAAGCTGTAACCGCCTGCGTTGTTGGAGATGATAGCGCCGTATTCGGGAGAACCGAGGTAGTTCGCCCAAGGTGCGGGAGTTTCTGGATTTGTGATGACATATTCCTTATTTGCAAGGTCAAAATGTCCGTAGTTCATGGGAACACGCTCCTTTGAAATCTTAATATTTTTGCATCTTTTCCTGAAAAAACGCAAAGACACCCCTTTTGGATAAAATTGCCTTGTAATCGTTTCTTCATTGTTATTTCAATTGTATCATTTTCATACAAACATTTCAAGGGGGTATCAAAAAAATTCACAATTTCAAACGATTAAGGCGGTCAAAAACTTTACAAAATGACATAAAACGGGTTTTAGTCAAAAAGAATTTACTGAAAAACCGGTCAATGTTTGACAGCACAGTACAAAGATGATAAAATAATAAAAAACGGCTATGAAAGGAACGGCTATGACATTTAAAAAGATAATTCCTGCGGTGATGCTTGCACTCTTCCTTGCCGCCTGTGCAAATCAAACCAATGAAAACGTTCGGACGGACATTACAGCCGCCGTTTCGTCCGAAATTGTTTCCGAAACGGTTTCGGCGGAAGAAACGATCGCCGAAAAGGAAGAAACATCTGTTATAACAACTGCCGAAACTGCTCCCCTTTATGAGCTTGACGAAAGCAGGAAAGCCGACCGCACATACGCTGAAATTTCGGACGATACGCCGTTTTTCTCCTGCGGATATGAGCAGACGGGGCTTGTTTCTGCGGAGAATTTTTCCGACAAGGCTCTTATTGAAAGAGCAAAGGAGGCATTGCTTTCCTCCGAGGTATATATCGAGCTTTACGATGAAGTCAAAAGCCGCCTGCCCGACCGAGAGCCTGCGATTGCTGTCTGCTGTTCAAAGGTGATGACTTTCGACCTTGACGGGAATGGCTTGGGCGAGTATGCGTTTCTGTTCAGCTTTGAACCCGATTTTGACAATACTGACGAGGAAATGGTGATGAATGTTTGGGGTGCAATTGTCCCGAATACGCCTTATGCTGCTGTACTCTGCGGAGATAATGGCAAGTTTTATACTAACAGTCAAAAATATGCAATGAACACAGAGCTTTATATCCTCAATTATGGGAGCTTTGCGCAGTTTGTGGTTGACGGCGGCGTGAGCAACAACTCGTCCTGCGCAGATTATTTCAGCTATTATGACGGCAAATTTGAGCTTGAACTCCGTGAGTTCCGCAAATATGAAATTCTTGACGGGACATTCCTTATTCAGACAATGGCGCAGGCTTCAAACGCTTGGCTTATCGTATGGGACGATGAAATAAAAGGCTATGTGACCCCCGAGGCTGTGACGGTTTCCCGTGAGGAGCGTGACGAAATATTTGAAAAGCTGCCGCTTGATGCTGATGAAAAGGCTTATTTTGCAGACTTTAATATTTGTATTATAGGCAATTATTTCTACTCACTGTATAACATCGAACAATACGGCAAGACCTTTATAAAGGACGAAAACGGAGAATTTCAGAGCTTTGACGGTCTGAAAGGCTATGCTGTAAATGAACGCATAATGCGTTACTATGACCCGTTTGAGATACCTTTTGCAAAAGAACTTGACTATGAAAAAATAATTGAAACGGCAAAGGAGAACTAAAATGCTGACATATATTGATTCACACGCACATTATGATGATGAGCAGTTCGATGCCGACCGTGATGAGCTGCTCCCTAAGCTTCATGAAAACGGCGTTCGGAATATCGTAAACATCGGTTGTTCAATGGAACGCTCGAAGTTTTCGGTCGAGCTTGCAAAGAAGTACCCGTTCGTCTATGCGGCAGTAGGGATTCACCCCGAGGACGCTTCGGGCGCACCGGGCGATTACCTTGAAAAAATCCGCAGGCTTGCGGAGTATGAAAAGGTCGTTGCTATCGGCGAGATAGGTCTTGACTATCATTTTGAGGGCTTTGACCGTGAAATGCAGATACGCTTTTTTGAGGAACAGCTTGACCTTGCGAAAGAAATGGACTTGCCCGTGGTAATACATTCGCGCGATGCGACCGAGGACACAATGAATATCCTCACAAAGCACGGAAATGTCAGCGGCGTTATGCACTGCTTCTCGGGTTCGGCAGAAACGGCAAAGCAGGTGCTCAAACTCGGAATGAACATAAGCTTCACGGGCGTTCTCACATTCAAAAATGCGCGGAAAGCGATCGAAGCGCTGAAAGTTGTCCCTCTTGACAGGCTTATGCTCGAAACCGACTGCCCCTATATGGCGCCCGAGCCGAACAGAGGAAAACGCTGTGACAGCAGTATGATAGTGAATGTTATCGACAAGATAGCCGAGGTCAAAGGCATCTCGCCCGAGGCAGTTGCGGAGCAGACCATGAAAAACACGCTCAATCTGTTTTCGGGGATAAAATAAAAATGCTCTTGATATATTTTAAAAAGAGCATTATATAAATATAAAGAGAGCACACCGATAGACGGTCGCTCCCGAACTGAATGATATTGCAGATAAGTATTCCTAAAGTTAAAACTTCAATTATACTCATAGCTGTTCAAAACACACTCACTTCGTTCGTATATTTATGCTTCAAGGATAGTTTGTTTGAAGAAAATAAAATAGGCGCAATTCACTTTTTAGGTTCACGAAAATGATCTCTCATATTCGTTTTACCTTTTTGATGTGAATTGCGCCTTTTTAACTGTTAGGAAAAAGCTGATTAAAGCGAAGCGTTCGTTTTGCCATTTTGAGAAATGTACGAGTTTACGCCTTTAATGTCAATTTGACATAAACATTTTGAAAAATGGCAAAAACGTATTAATCAGCGTTTCCTTAGTACTGATCTTCGTTATCAAATTCCTTCAGCGCCGAATTGATGTCCGAATATCCATATCCAAGCCGCGCGAGGGCATTTTTGACTTTTCGCACTCCGGCTTCGTCCGTAAGATAGCGCTTGTACTTCTTTTCGACAAGCGCTTTTATCCTGTCTTTTACCGCCTCATCATCTTCGCAGTAGGCATCGATTACCTCGCTGATTATATCTTTCGGTATGCCTTTTTGCGTCAGCTTATAGCGTACTGCGACAGCGCTTTCCTTTTTTATCCCGAAAAGCTGTTTCCCCAGACGGAATGCGTACTCTCTGTCATTGACAAGTCCTTTTTCCGCCATTAATTTGCACGTCCGCAGGCACATTTCTTTCGGATAGGTCTTTTCAAGCTTTCGGAAAAGCTCGACAAAGCCGTAGTCACGCCCCGAGAGCAGATACATTGCTCGCTCCCTTGATTTGCGTTCGAGGTCTTCTTCCTTTATGCTTTCGATCGCGGAATCGGGCAGTTCCATTCCTTTTTTGAGGTTCATTTTTTCGACGGTTCTCTGCCCGATGAAGATTTTCCCGCCGCTTTCGGTCGTTATCTGCCAAGTTGTGCCCTTATAGGGTGAAAGTTCCGTTATTTTCATCAGTTCACGGGTGTAAATTCGTCGAAGTTATCGTCCTCGGTTGAGGTATCGGCGGCAGGGTCAGTTCTCTTCTTTGCGCTTGCGGCTTTGCTGATCTTTTCTGCTTCAGCCATAACATCGATCGTTTCTGCGGCAGGCTTTTCCTCGGTCTTTGGCTGTTCTTCCTCTTCCTTGTTCCTGCTTGCAAGCTCGGCTTTTATCTTATCTTCGATCTCTTTCATAACGGCAGGATTGTTGGTGAGGTATTCCTTTGCGTTGTCACGTCCCTGACCGATCTTTCCCTCGCCGTATGCGAACCAAGCGCCGCTCTTTTTGATGATATCGAGGTCAACGGCAAGATCGACTATCTCGCCGACACGGGAGATGCCCTTGCCGAACATCAGATCGAACTCACAGTCCTTGAACGGGGGAGCGACCTTGTTCTTTACGACCTTACACTTTGTGCGCGCGCCGATGACTTCGCCGTTCACCTTTATAGCTTCGCCCTTGCGGACTTCGATGCGGACAGAGCTGTAGAATTTGAGCGCACGTCCGCCCGTTGTAACTTCGGGGTTGCCGTACATTACGCCTATCTTTTCACGAACCTGATTGATGAAAATCGCAACGCAGTTCGTCTTTGAAATTACCGATGTGAGCTTTCTCATCGCCTGCGACATAAGACGTGCGAGCAGACCGACGTGGTTGTCGCCCATTTCGCCGTCAATTTCCGCCTTTGTTACCATTGCCGCAACCGAGTCGATAACGATGCAGTCGATAGCGCCCGAACGGACGAGAGCTTCGGCGATCTCGAGCGCCTGCTCACCGCTGTCAGGCTGGGAAACGAGCATTTCATCGATATTTACACCGAGAGCCTTTGCATAAACAGGGTCAAGCGCGTGTTCAACATCGATGAAAGCGGCAGTTCCGCCCTGCTTCTGCGATTCCGCAACGATCTGGAGCGCAACGGTAGTTTTACCCGAGCTTTCAGGTCCGTATATCTCGACAATTCTTCCCTTTGGAACACCGCCGATGCCGAGCGCAAGGTCAAGCGTGAGCGAACCGGTCGGGATAGCGTCAACTTCAAACTGCGGCGACTGTCCGAGGCGCATTACCGCACCCGAGCCATACTGCTTTTCAAGGTGAGCGATAGCGGCTTCGAGAGCCTTTTTCTTTTCTTCCGCATTTTTGGGTTTATTTATAGAATCCTTGGAGGTTTCGGTCTTCTTCTTTTCTGCCATTGGAAAATTCCGCCTTTCAATCAAAAAATCGAACGTCTGTGCTATTATTATAGCATCAAAAGCGTTTTTTGTCAATAACATTATAGCATAAAAGCGCTTAAAAGTATAGTCAAAAATGCTGAAAAAACTATCGGTGGGAATTATTTTGGACAGCTGAAAATAATTCTTGACTAAATTGGTATAATATGATATAATTAGGTCAACTTAACTCGGAGGTAGTTTTTATGGACACAAGCTCAGTATATAAAATTTCCTACGGACTTTACGTTCTCACCGCTTCGCAGGGGGACAAGGACAACGGCTGCATCATCAACACGCTTTCACAGCTCACAAGCTCGCCGATGCAGATATCCGTCACCGTGAACAAAGCCAATCTTACCCATGATATGATAAAAGCGACGGGCGTTTTCAACGTTTCGGTCATCGACACCTCGGCTGATTTCTCGCTTTTCAAGCACTTCGGCTTTCAGAGCGGAAGAAATGTGCAGAAGTTCGGCACACCCGATTCGTATAAATTTTCGCCCTGCTATGCAGACAACGGCGTTCTCTATGTGAAGAGCGGCGCGAACGCTTTTCTCTCGGGGAAAGTTGTGAATGAGATCGACCTCGGAACGCACACGATGTTTATTGCCGAAATGACCGACGGCGAAGTTCTCTCGGACAAGCCCTCGATGACTTATGAATATTATCAGCAGAACGTCAAGCCGAAGCCTGCGCAGACTGCCGAAAAGAAGAGCGGCTGGGTCTGCAAGGTCTGCGGTTATATCTACGAGGGTGAAGAACTGCCCGATGATTTTGTCTGCCCCGTTTGCAAGCACGGCAGGGAAGATTTTGAAAAGCTCACTTGACAACCAACAAAAATAGTGCTATAATAACACACAGTTTAAAAATTGAATATTGGGGAGCTTAAGACCGCTTTTGTGCGGCAGCTGAGAGGAGGTTCGACCTCGACCCATGAACCTGATTCGGATAATGCCGACGTAGGAAATGACAGTAAGTCTGTAATTGCGCTGTTTTGCGCGTTTGAAAAAGGTTCTTCAATTTATTTTGGAGAACCATTTTTTATGATATGCTGAAAAAATCATACCATAGCTGCGTCCGAACCTCGGGCGCATTTTTTAACGGATTTTTTGATTATGGAAAGGAAAAAGAAAATGGAGATCTCAAAAACACAAAAGCTTACGGAATGTGCGATAATGCTTGCGCTCGCAACGGCATTGTCCTACATAACAGTTTATACCCTCCCTATGGGCGGCTCAATAACGGCGTTCAGCCAAGTTCCGATAGTTATAATCGGCTACCGCCACGGCTATAAATGGGGACTTGGAACAGGTTTGGTTTACGGTCTGCTCCAGATGCTTCTTCAAGGACTCGGAAACTTCGCTTATGTAAGCGGCATTGTCGCATACCTTATACTTATCCTTATGGATTACCTCATCGCATTTACAGCACTCGGCTTCGGCGGCGCACTTTTCTCCAACTCGAAGCTCAAAGCTCCCGTTGCTATCGGCATCGGCGCAGCTGTTGGCTCTGCAATTCGTTTTCTCTGCCACTTTATCTCGGGCGTAACTATCTGGGGCGACTATGCAGGCGGCTGGCAGAATGTTTGGATCTACTCGCTCACATACAACGGCTCTTATATGCTTGCCGAATGTATCACAACTATCATCGGCACAGCAGCTCTTGCATCTATCTTTGATTTCAAGGCAAAGAATCTCCGCCGCAAGGTAAAGAACGCGTAAGCAGCAAAAATACACGGTCATAGCTATGCAGGTCATATATGTTCAATTCGTTTTCATATATGACCTGCAATGTTTTATGTAAAAAACAGGCGCAATTCACATTTTAGGTTTTACAAAATTCCTTTAATGTAAATTGCGCCTTTTATACTAAACACCAATTAAAAACTATACAAAAAATCAAGCAAAAACTCTGAT
>OLGB01000885.1_pt1 | contig 39159 bp, 51 predicted proteins | sample 1605691 | NCBI WGS metagenome assembly OLGB01 (sample SAMEA3888925, study PRJEB22519) | human gut metagenome | biome: human gut; feature: human-associated habitat; material: faeces | place: Denmark | collected 2010
TCGATTGTCGGACTCTGCTGTCCGTTCAAAAATGCTACTTCCACCGTGTCGATCTCAGACGCCGCCGCCGCAAGATACCAACTCCAATCGGTTATGTGCGGTATGACCACCGGCTCGAAAACGCCCTTGAACGGGTTTATCACGCCCGGGTTTGTCGCCGTAATATCGGTGTCGCTGTAGAGTATCTGGCGCGCCAGTGTCTCAAGCTCCGGCGAAATCAGCAAGTATTTTGGCGTCAAATTCAGCTGCACCTTGTTTTCTGCATCCTTGCGGAGCCCCGTCTGCCTGCGCATCGCAATTCTGGCGGCAGATAGTGACGCTATCCCCAGCGCGGAGGCTGTCCCGGCAAGGTTGCCGTGATTGGCATGGAAGAGCGTTTTGCCGTCTTCGCCAATTACGGGGTTTGAGAAAAGCAGCTTATAGACCGTCTGCTCTATCGTGCGGGCCGAAGCGCTGCCGAAAAGCTGCGGGATTCTGGCAAAAGCGCCGAGTTCGTCATTGATGATAGCCTTGCGGGTCAGCGCGAATTTTTTCCCGAACGTGCCGATGCTGAAAGAGTCTTTTGTCTCCATCAGGTCGGCCATCTTATACTCGCCGCCCTCAAGAATAGGCTCAAGCAGCGGCATTTCGCCGAAACGGACCTTGTGTTGCTCCTTGAAATCACTGGCGCTGCCGGTTCCGCACCAACGCTGCCATGTCGTCGGGGCCTCGTTATACGCGTCAAGCAGCGTCACTCTCGCAAGGTCCGTCATGATGATGGGGAAGTCCGACGTGGCAAAAGCGCGCTTTGCGATATCATCTTCGTTGTCTCGGTAGGAAACGCTCTCGCCGTTTCTTTCCACGCATTCACGCGCGAGGTTGGAAAGCTTTATGCCCCTGAAGTCTTCCGCGCCGGGCGCGAATTTATCGGAACGCTTGCCAAGCCGCATTCTCAGGCCGTCTCGGGCGGCGCTGCGGAATTTTTCCCGCCCATCTTCGCCAATGCTTACGCTGCGTCCGGTGCTGACTCCGGAAGTCCCTTCCGCCTGTGCTGTCAGAATGCTGCGGCAAACGGCCTCGACAGACAACCCTTCGCTGACATACCGGGCCGCCTCTTCCTGCGGGACATGGTACTTGCCGCAGATAGCCATTATTTCCGTCGCCCGTGCTCTTTCCGCTTCAAGATTCACGCCGTTATTGCCGCTCTGCTGAGGCTCAGGCTGCGCTTCAAGCCCTGCGGCCTCTCTCATCTCTTTGACGAACCGCATAGCCTCCGGCGCCTCTTCGTCATCAACACCCGCAAGTATGCTGCGGATTGTTTCCTCAAAAGCGGCCCGCTGAATCTTCTTCGCCGCCAAATCCCTAAAAGTCCCTAATATCTGTTCACGAAATTCATTCACTGCTGAATCATCCCTTTCTTCGTTGTTATTGATACTTCTGCCTATTCCTACCGTCTTGTCGGCCGGACAACTTACAATGCTTATCTCGTATGGCTCCCACCTGCGGGCGATCCACGCCGGCCCTTCGATGCCTTCGCGGGACACTCCGTCGGCGGGGACCTCCTCCCATTGATATACGCGGAAGCCGACGGAAACGCCTCTCAGCGTGCCGGATTTCACCTTCTGGAATATCTCATCCGACCGTTCGTCTTCGTCAAACAAGACGCGGCATTTGCCCTTCCTTGACTCGCGGTCTATGCGGACGTCCTCAAGGCGGCCGATCACGCGATCTGCGTCATGGTTGAACAGAGCCACGCCGATCTCGCTTAGCCTGGAAAGGTCCACTGCCTCTTCGCTGTGGTCGAGGACCTCCGAATACCATCCGCCGGTCCAAAAATCATATTGCCGCAGGCCGCAGTCCGACGAAAAAGAGAGCTCGATTGACCGCGAGCCCTCATCCGCCGACGCCTCAAATCTAAGTTCCCGCTGATGCGTCTGCGACGGAGAAAAATATGCCGTGCGGGTGGCGGCGGGTTTAACTGGTTTCTTCTTCATTTTCACCCTCCTTTTTTGACGGTGGATTGTCCTCTTCGTTCATGAGCTTGTTGTATTCCTCGGCAGACGTGGATTCCTTGCCTGAAAACCAGGGCAGTTCAATGCCTAGCTCGCGAGCCTCGTCAATCTCTTTTTTACGCTGCTTCATAACCTCGTAATAATCCTTGCCCTGCTCGCCGCAAATATCCGAGAGTGTCGTAATGCCAAGAGCGAGCATCTTTTCCATGCCGGAGGCTTCCTTCTGCGGGTCTACCCACTTCCATCCGGGAGTGCTCCATTTATGGGCCGCGTATCTGCGCCGCGCGCGCTCGTCCTCGAAATACCTCGGCAGCGCCAGTTTGCCGGACATGACGGCCGCCTCAAGAAACCATTCGTACACGCGATCACAGAGTTTGGCGACAAGCCTCTTCTGCATCTTCGTGTATGTCTTCCGGTCCTCAAGCTGGCCGCCGCGGTGCGAGGAATAGTTGACCTGCGACATGTCGCGCGAAACAGTCTCATAGCTGAGGCCGCAAGCCATGGCGATCAGGCGGATGAGAAACGAGGTGAAACCGGCGGCGTTGACGTTCGGCCGTCCCAGCGTGGGGAATCTAATATCGTCATTCTTGCTGAGCACGTTGTATTGTCCGCGCCGAATCTCTTCATAGCGTTTGGTTTTGTCGCCTTTGCCGCCGACGGGGTTGCCTATTCCGGGGCCGGATGCCCCCTTCTCCTTGACGACAAATGCGGTGATAGCCGCCGCGTTGCGGGCCGCTTCAAGTTCGTTGCCAATATATTCCTGTATATTGCGCACGCGCTCCGTGCAGACGGCCATATCTGATAAGCTGCGTGTCTGCTGCGGGCGTTTTTTGGTGAAAATATGGATCACATTCTCGCGCGGAATACGGACGATCGTCTGGTCGCGGAAATATGGCAGCGGGTCTGGCCGAAAGTGATAAGCTACGGCTTTCATATACTTGTCGACTTCGATACCGCCGAACACATAATTAGCTCCATACTGAAACCTGTCACAGGCCAGCATGTCGGGCTCCAGCAGCTGGAGTTTAAAAGGCAGATACCCGTCAGGGTCGACCACCTTAACGATGAATATTTCCCCGTCAATGGCGTGCCGGCGCATGACCATCTCTAATATTTCCGAAAATGAGCTGTCTCCCGTTACATCGCAGTTTTCGGCCAAAGACCACTCCTTCCATATTTCTTCGATTCGGTCGTTTATGACGTCCAGCGTCTTGCCGCGGGCGCTGCAAACTTGGGCTTCAAGCACAAATCCGGTGCCGATTACGTTGCGTAGCATCGCGCCGATGACGCCCTCCGTGACGTCTCCGTTACGCTCAAGGTCACGCATACGGGCGCGGACCAGATTGCGGTGTGGGGCGTCGGTCTGCTCGGGAGTGGTGTTTATCGGAAACCAGTTGCCGCCCTGCGGGTCAATGCGGGCGGCGTCATAGCTGCGCATCTCCATACGAAATTCGGCGCGCCTTACGCCCGCCTCCGGCGAAAGCCAGCCTATCAGCCTGTCAAGCAAGGTCAGTTGTTCGTTCATCTTCCCGCCCATGTTATCAACCGCACGCCGCCTCCCTCGGCGTCGCCAAGCTCGGACATCAACTCTGCCCGCAAAGCTCTTAGTTGTGATAAATCGGCCTTGGTTACCGACCGCGTACCAAGGTCATAGCTTTGCGCTCCCGTTACGATGGCGCGAATTGCGGCGCTCACTTCGCCAAGCTCGACTTCTATCTCTTCAATTGTTCGCATGACGGGCCTCCTTTAAACGTTATAATTAGCGTGGGGTGATTAACATGTCTGGAAATAAAGTTGTCACAAGGATTAGTTATATTGACTTGGACACCACGTTTGATATTTATGCCTATCGCAAAGTTTCTGAAAGCGAAGCACAGTTCCTTGTTGACGAATTTCTTCGCACCTACGGATACCAGAAAATTCCCTCAAATAAGGCTATTGAGATTGACTCTTCAATTGGATTACATGATCGCTGAGACGAGAAATCAAATTCAAAGAATTTTCGCGATTAAGTAAAAGCCCTTTTTTCTCAGGGATTTGCAGATGCGTCTCACCCGTGTTTTTATCCGTAATGATTGAGAATATGATCTGGCGTTTTTCATCTTTCACAATCAATCATCCTCCTCGTCCGCCCGCAACGTGCGGACGCCGGCGATCTCCGCTGCCGCAAAGTTGCCGACCGCGCAGTCCAGCAGGTGGTTGTCAATCCCGCTCATGATGGTTTTATATAGCCCTTTTGCGCGCCCTTTGCGGTCGTATTCCGTTACCTTATGCTCCGAACAGAGCTGATCGGCAAACTGGCGAGGACATCCAGCAAAGACGCTGAAACTTCCTCGCTCGCCAGGCGCTCGCGCCAGCCTGCCGTATACAAAATCTTTGTAGAATTCCGTATCAAGCAGGAAGAGCTTCAACTCCGTGTAACGCATCTTGTCGATCACACCGATGCGATAGGGGATGCCTTTCGCCGAGGTCTCATCAAGCCCCTTTGAAGGGCATGTCAGGCCTGGATGTTCAAGGCAAAACTCATATACTTCCTCCGTCCGGAAACCGGAGTCTATAAGCGAGAAAAAGACTCGGAAGGTCTCGCCCGTGTCTGCCTGCCGGTATTCCCGTTCTAATACATTCTCGATATCGATCCATGTTTCGCAGATTCCCGGGCCGCCGCCGAAGTCGACCAGCCAGCTCGTCATCCCTTCGCCCCAACCGTAGACAGACCACCAGAAGTGATCTTTCTGGACGTCCACTGCCGCCGTCAGCATCAGGACGCCCTCGGGAACCGTCCCGCGTTCATACTCCAGCTGGTGTTCAAGCACGACGTCCGAACGCATCCGCGCTGCCTGATTCACCCACGGCTCGCCAAGCCAGCCGTTTACAAAGTTCATCAGTTTTTCAGGCTTGTCCTTTGATTCGAGGAATTCTTTCGCCACATCTCCGAAGCGCTTCCACGGCGAATATATCGTTGAAAGGTTATAAGCGACATGCCGGGGACGGGCTATTTTCTGCGGGCTCATTACCCAGTCTTCCAGATTTTTATCGTATTCAACCGGCTGCCAGCTTCCGGCCCGCAGCATCATATGCTTGTGTTTGTCAAATATTGCGCGGCGGCAGTGCGGGCATTCGCACCACGCCTCCTCCGAGACCCTTTTTAAGCGTATCGACGGCGCGAGCGCGTTCATCTCTTCCGGCCACTTGATATCTTTCATGCGCATTACAAATAATTCGTTACAATGCGGACAGGGGACAAAATACCGTTTGCGCACGTCCGCTTCCAACCACGATCGCCATATATGGCCGGAATCATATGTCGGACTGGACACCTCGACCTCTTTACGGCGATAGTATGTCTTTGTTCGTTCGGCGGCCAGTTTGAATGGGTCGGCGTCGTCGCCGGCGCGCAGCGGGAACTTGTCGGCCTCATCGTAGAAAACATAGCGCACAGGGCGAGAGGCGAGCTGTGATGGGCTGTTCGCGCCCACGAAAGCGATTTCCATCCCGGGAAAATAGAGCCTCTGAATTTCAGAGCGTTCAAAATCGAACTTTTCCCGCAGCGCAGCGCAATTTCGGATAAAGCTCCGAAAACGCCCTTTACAAATATCCTTCGCCAGCGTATCCGTCGGCAAAACATATAGCATGCTTCCCTGATCCTGGTCCACGGCGTAGCCTATCATGTTGTATTCGCATTCCGTCTTTCCGAGCTGGGTGGCAAAAGCTAGAGAAATCTTTATTACGCCGGCAGATCGGAAGCTGTCCATCGGCTCCCGTAAATATGGAGTCCGGTCCGTGCGCCACGGACCAGACAATTCCGAATACTCAGATGTCAACACCCTGTTATGGTCAGCCCATTCACTCACACTTATTTTCTCCGGCGGTGCCAGCGCCCGAAGCTCCGCCGTCGTCCATTTTGCCAATACCGTTTCTGCTGTACGTTTCAAGGATTTCATGTATAGCCATTTCCATTTCTTCTTCAACTATTAGGCGAGTTTCAGGGTCGGGGAAGCGAAAACCCACACGCATGGGAATGGAAAGCAATGCGGATTTAAGCTCTACGCAGCGCGCCGCCCACTGTTCCACAACCTCGGCGCGGTCAATTACCTTTCCCTCGCGTTCCAGCTTCATAATTTCACGCAGGCGTGCCTTTGCCTCCTGCTCAAGCGCCTTGGCCTTAAGCAGCCTGTCCTTAAACTCTGAAACGTCGATAGCCTCGCCGCCGCCAGTGAGTTTTTGCTGGAGGTACATTACGTAGGCTTTTACGGTTGGACCAAGATCGTACTTGCCACGCTCTGCCTTGGGGATAATTTTCTTTTGAGCAAGCTGTTCGACTCGACGTTCTGAGAGATTTAAGAGTTCTGCGATAATCTTTTTAGAGTAAAGATTGCCCCCCACGACATCACTCACGCCGCTCCCGCCTTAATTTGTCGAACGTTTTGCCAGATTCGGCGAGTGTCGCGCTCTGGGATGTATATCGCTGCCAACGCCGCACGGCCATATCCACGTATGCGGGATCAAGCTCTACAGCAAGACACCTGCGCCGGCAAGACTGCGCGGCAATAATGGTTGTACCGGACCCGGAAAATGGGTCATATACCATATCGTTTACCTTCGAGCTGTTCAGGATTGCGCGCCTCATACACTCCACAGGTTTTTGCGTACCATGTATAGTTTTCTCATCTTGGCCGCTGAAATCTATTTCCCAAACGCTGGATACCTTCCGCGATCCCTGCCAATGGGGTATCTCGCCTTCGCGCACGGCGTACCAGCAAGCTTGATAACTGTCACCGCAATACCCCGGCAGCTCTGGGCATACAGTTTCATCGCGACGCACGGCGTACCAACATACCTCGTGCTGCCAGTGGATATCGCCACGACTCAGTATCAGATTCGGTTTAATCCATACTATTTGACTTCTTAAAATAAAACCATTTACTTCAAGGCTTTCTGCGACGGTGCGGCCATGCAAAGAGCCGTGCCAAACGTAAGCGACATCCCCAGGGAACAGGTTCCATGCCTCGCGCCAATCGGCACGGTCGTCATTCAGCACCGTGCCGGTCCTTTTCGATTTTGAGAGCCCGTTATCCATGCGCCATTTAGGATCATATTTGACCCCATACGGAGGATCGGTAACCATGAGGTGAGGGCGGCTACCGTCAAATAGCCGTTCAACGATAGCCGGGTCCGTGCAATCTCCGCAAATGATGCTATGTGCACCTAAAAGCCAGACGTCGCCCGGGCGCGAAACAACGGCTGGCTCCATGTCCGGTATGCCATCCTCAGGAGAAAACCCCTCCACTGAGTCTAGGCTTAGGGTCAGCACTTCGCGGTTTTCAAAACCCGTAATCGAGAGATCTAGGCCGAAGTCATCGCGAAGCCGCAACATCTCGGCGGCAAGCGTTTCTTTGTCCCATTCAGAATCTTCGGCAAGGCGATTGTCGGCGATGATATATGCGCGCCTTTGCGCATCGGTCAGTGTGTCAATATATATACAAGGTATAGATTCAAGGCAAAGTCTCACGGCGGCTTCCGTGGCTCCAGCGCCCTTGATAATCGTTCCGCTGCGGTCAATAAAAACAGGAATGAGAAATCCGAATTCCTGAATCGAGGCCATCAGTTTGCGTATCTGCTTCTCGGGGTGCTTGCGTGAATTGTTGGCATAAGGTAACAATGTACTTGGGTTCAAAAAGACAATTTCCATCCTTATATCTCTCCTTTCCGTCTTTGTATGAAACCGAAACGGGGGGTAACCTGAATTTTTGTACAGAAACCCCGCGCCTCGCCAGCCCCGCAGGCCCCCTTTGCCCCAGAAGGACCCGCGATTGCCGTGGAGGCCCTCCACTACGACATTTAGCTCTTATGATGCTGACACGAACCCTCGTGTCTAAATCTTACGTTTCTAGTATTGTGTAAGATTTTTCCGTGAACGATAAAATAAGCGGTGGAGCGGAAACTTTAGCAAACTAAAGCGTATAAAATATGAGTTATCCACAAAACTTTAACGTACTAAAGTGATTTTCTGGGTTATACACATATCCACAGAAAAAGCGTTTCGGTTTCTAGTGTGAGCTGCCTGAAAAATCAACTCTGCGATAGATTTTTTCCTGCTCTTCGTTGGGGATGCAGGCGTATCTATGTGTTGTCTCTATGGATGCGTGGCCGAACTCTTTTTGGATAACGTCTACTCGCGTACCATTTCTCCATGCCTGGTATGCGTAAGTCTTGCGTAGGGAATGTGTGCCTACATCCCCGCGTATACCGCACTCTGCGGCGGCCACTGAGATGACATGCCACAATTGTTGTCGTGATAATGCCTTTGCCCCGCCGGATGGGTTTTTTTTATGTGACAGTACCAGCGGCGTCTCTATTGTCCAGCCCTTTATGCTCCTGATATGGTCACGCAGCTCTTTACGCATTTTGTCCGTTACAAAAATGTGCCGCTCTTTACCGGTCTTTATTTCGTTAACCTTCAGGCGATCGATGATCTGCACGCGCTTGCCGCTGCCCGCAATAACGTCGCCTACCTGCATAGCCAATATGTCGCTGCACCGCAGTCCCCAATTGATGCCGATCAAAGCCGCGATATAATAATTACCATTCCACCTCTTAAGACAAGCCAGGAAGGAATGTATCTCAGGTTCTGTGCGTAGCGGGACGGTTTTGTTCATCCCCCGCACGCCGCCGTTATTTTGCCTATCGGCCAGTTGCGGTCAAGGCGTTTTTGAATCCATTTCATCATAATTTTTTTATCGCATTCGAGGCACCTGATTATCGGGATTGCATCGAAGGGGATAGGGGAACAAAAGGCGTTTGAGCTGCCGACCCGCCGGCGGCGGCCATACAGGCGACACCATATCACGACTTCGCGCTCAATATCCACCGGCATAACACAACACCTCCATAATAAGTGAAAGGGCCCTTGCCGAGTGCCGGCAAAAGGCCCTGAATCGTTAATGTTGAAACATATCGAATGATAACATTATATGCCTTGACAAGGACAGAGCAAGGTCCTTAGTGCGGACACCCGTTTTTCACTTGTCAGTTGAGTTTTTTATCTGGGTAGTAAGAGATATTATAGCCATCCGTATATGCCCAGGAAAGCAGATGTATCGCCAGAGATTTTATAATCCTCTTTTTCCAGCGGCGGAGCGTCTTTCCCCGCACTCCATCAAAGCGACGAGAGAGGACGGCGCTCATGCCCCCCTCACCGTCGCGGATGATGCCGCCAGGCCGCAGCATACTGGCGAGCGGCACTAGCTTATTCCACATCTGCGGATATTCTTCTCTGTATTTTTCCGTCAGTCTCCAAATGTTTTCCCAGCCTCCGAGACTCTGGACAGTCGCTTCTATCGGTTCCACGGTCATAAGCATAGCCTCCGCCATATACACAGACGCGCCGCCATCCACACGCACGCCGCAATCGGCCTGCGGCTTTTTAAGCGCGTTGTACATATCTTCTACAGATGGGATAGGAGCCACCCCGAGAAGGACGGCGACGCCATTCTCGAAAGAGAGGATCGTCTCCAGAAATTCAATAGTTTTTTCGAGTCCCGTTTTTTGCGGCATCGCGTCCTCCTCTTAGCGATTCTTCGGCTCTATGCTGCGATAATCGATATCGTTAAGCACTAGATAATGCCCGAATGTTTCGTCCGTCAGGCGGCTTACGATCTGTGGTCCGCGGTCGCCGGCCATTGTTACAAGCTGATCTTTACTTCCGGCGTTAGACGTGATCGTGATCGGCTTTCGTTCACGGTAGCGCTGGTCGATCAGCTCCCAAAGGCGTTCTGTTACCCAATCGCTGTCTTTTTGAGCGCCGAGGTCGTCGAGGGCGACAAAATCCGCGCATTTTATGGCGTCTTCGATTTTCGGCAGCGGCGAGTAGGGGCCGTATCCGCGCTTTATTTCGTCGAGCAGAGATACTACCGGGATAAAAACCGCTGATTTGCCTTTGGCCAGCCAGGCGTGAACCATAGCCACGGCAAGATGGGTTTTCCCCGTGCCGGGCGTGCCCATGAGGGTAAGGGCAAGCTCCTGCGTTACGCAGTCCTGAGCCATTGACTTTGCCAGCCCGATTTTAGGCGCGCGCCGTATGGTAGTGAAATTCGCAAATGTCGCCTGTTTAAAGCGAGCTGGTATACCGCAGTTTTTCACGTAAGTTTCGATTGCCGCTTTTTTTGCCGCCAAAACCCGCACCTTGCAGGGAGCGCAGGCGGTCTTGTAGTAGGGCGGGCGCGACACGGTGTAGGGGTACAACACCGGCAGAGATATATACCCGCAATGTTTGCATGCGGAGATCCCAGGGCAATGTCGATAGCAGTCTTTTTGTTCCATTGCGATTTCCAGCTCCATAGTATCGTCAGGGATGTCGCACAGGGAGGCTTGGGGACAAGACTGCCGCACCCATTCAAGTATTTCAAGCTTTTTTGCGTATTCACTCAATTTGCTCAACCCCCTTCCCGAATTTTTCAAATAAATATTTGTCGTGCTCGTCTTCCTGCCATTGTGCTTGTGCTTGTACTTGTGCCTGCGCCGCGCCGTTGTCCGGCGGCGCTTTTTTCCTCGCCGATCGCGAGTTCTGGTGCCGAAGCGACTCGTAAAGATAGTCAGCGGTAAGGCCGGATAATGGCCGCCCTCGCGAGGCGAACCGCTTTACGGCGGTATTGATCTCCTGCTGGATGCGTGCTGGCAGGTGGATTTTTTCAAGCGCCAGCAGAGAGCCCACCTCCGAGGGGATTAGGCCCTTGCGCCCCGTTTTGAGCAATAGATATTCCGCCGTCGGACGCATCGCCAGAGGGATTTTATCGATTAGCCTGATATCCTCCGACGCTGCCTCGGGGGCGTCAGCCCCCTTTACCGAAGGTAAAGTATTATTTAAAGACTCTGGTTCTTGTAATTGGTGTGCATATTCTGCACCCTGCTGAGTGCGTATATTGCACGCTGGCTCATCAAGCTGCTCCTGTTTCGGCAGAGTGCGTATATTGCACGCTGCTTTATGACCGATAATTTTATATATCGAGGCAATTTGATGCCCATCTGCATGACGCTTTTTCCTCTCGATATACCCATGCTCTACAAGCTCTTTCAGCGCGTACATTACGGTGCGGCGGCTGACGCCGCACTCCGCCGCGAGGGTCTCTGTTTTAATCGCCCACTCCTTGGTGCCAATATTGACAAAGGCGACCAACACGGCATAAACCCCCTTCGCGTTAAAAGAAAGGGTCTTGTCGCGGAGAACGCAGATGTCAACGGCCGCGAACCAGAAACCGCGATCATCTTGTATTTGCAGGATGGCTTCATCCGACGTCATTGTTCTTCATCCTTTCACTCCCGACCATCATCCAGAATCCACGAAACATCAGTCATCCCTATTTTTTCTAAGTTCCGTAGCGACTAGACCCCCAGCTCGTGATCGCTGGGCATATGATTATATTTACGGTGGTAGGCCGACTGACTCATCTACTGCACTCCTGCCGGAACCGATCTTCCAACTCAAGCAACGATACCCCGCGCTTAAATGGCCGGCTAGTACGGGATTGCAGATCCTTTAGCTTCTCCCAATAATAAGGGAGGTAATTATAATAGTTTCGTAATTCCTTGAGGTTTTTGTTCGAACAACACCAACAAGAAACACGATCCAGCAGAGAATAGAGACACACTCCGTTTTCCTCCCACCAATAACCACGTTGGTAGCAGTGGATAAGGGCCTGCCCCTCGGGTATTTTCCATTCCGCAAGAGGGAATATCTTGTTGGCTGCTCGATTTTTCCCCAGTCGCTCTCTTTCATCATGAGCGAGGCCAACGTATACAAACGAGTCCTTACAATGAGCATCCAAAACGCGAAGCTTCTCGGTCGTTCCCCAGCGGCATGGGCCACCACACCATGAGTAACCTTTGTGGACATTGCCATTCTTTCCCGTTACGGGCCTATCGAGCATATTCCAAAGAAATTGGTCTTTTGGATACAGCTCTGTATAGGTGATGTCATGTTTCTTCAGAAGAGGAAGAGCCCTATCTCTTGTGTCATAGACGCCCTGGAACTCCATCTCTGTGTTGAAGAAAACAACCTCATCAAGAGGATATTGTTTTTCGATCAGGAGCAAGAGCATACAGAGGCTATCCTTGCCCCAACTAACACTAGCAATGTATTTGGACATCTACGCCACTTCTCGCTCTTGCCGCGTCATAAAGCCGCAGTTGGCCTTGACGATTGCCTCGGCCACCGGTGGGCATACGCTGTTGCCGACCATGCGCACCTGCGCGGTTTTGGTGAGGGGCTTGCCGTTGTAAATAGGGGCAATGATATAGTCCCGCGGAAAACCCTGCGCGTTGAAGAGCTCCCGCGGCGTGAGCATCCTCATGCCGATATCGGTGATGATGTACGGCTCTCCCTCTATTTCCACGGTAACAAGGCCGAACCTGTCTTTGCCCGTTATCGTGTCAATCGGCTCGGACAGCGGCTCTCCGCCTCGCTCACTGCCGTAGTATTTGACCATCAGGGCGGCCACAAGCCCAGATTTACCGCCGCCGCCTTGAGGCATGACCGTGCCTAGAGGGTTGTCGAGCGCCGTGCCTGTCGACGTCCCGAACTGGCGCATGAGGTGGCAGACGGTGAGGCTGTTGTGGTCGTTAGCCGTGATAGTAGGCAGGGGCTGATCTACTTTGCGTCCCACGTCGTCGCTTGTATAGTGCTTGGTGATGATCGCCGTGCAGAGGCCGAAGCGGCCTGATGCGTCCAGCGTGGCAAGGGGTATGTCAAGCCCCTGTCCCCGAAACCCGCCTCCTCCATTTTTGTGCGCGCCATGGTATTTTTGCAAAAACGCGGCGCAGAGGGCGAAATGTCCGCCTTTTACCTGCGCGCATTGGGTACGCAGAGGGTCGTCGGCGGCAAAGTTCCGCTGCTTCGAGGCGTTGGCATGTTCCGTGATAAAGGGAGCTTTATCTTTCGCCACGATGTAGGGCTTGGGGTTGCGTACCACGTAGCGCATGATCCCCTTCGCAATGCGCCGCTTGGTAGCGTCAGCAAGCTCTTTTTTGCGCTCGAAGATGGAGGGCGCTGGCACGGACCAGTCGATACACTCCGCCGCCGTGCGGTACGGTTTCCGCCCTGGGCCATGTGTAGGCTTCGGCCACTGCGCCGGCGTGCGGTCGGCGGTCGCGACGAGGAAGAAACGCTTGCGCGAGGTCGACGCTCCGTAGTCGCAGGCCACGAGCTCGCGCCAGTTGACGGAGTATCCCTCGCGGCGCAGGTGGCGCACAAATTTTGCGAAGGTGATGCCCCGGAGATGCATCTTTGCTTTTCCGTGTTTGTCGAGCGGACACCAGTCATGGAATTCTTCGACGTTTTCCAGCACGATAACGGCGGGGCGAACGCGGCGCGCCCACTTTACCGCCGACCACGCCAGCCCGCGGATGCGGTCAGACTTCGGCGCACTGCCGCGAGCCTTGGAAAAATGGGTGCAGTCTGGCGACAGCCACATCAGATCAACCGGCTCGCCGCCGGTAACGGAGAGTGGGTCAACGCCCCATATATCCTCGATGTAGTGCCGCGTTCCGGGGTGGTTGGCCTTATGCATCGCCATCGCCTCGGCGTTGTGGTTGATTGCTATATCAGGATCGCGTCCCGTAGCCATACGGATGCCGGTGCTCGCGCCTCCGCCGCCGGCAAAGCTGTCAACTATTAGTCCCAATCCGATCCCTCCAGCCATTTTTTGATGCCGTCTTTGCAAGTAACATCTCCTGTCGGGCATTTATCTTCATCATCCTTATATTCGCAGAATTCGCATTTTTCTTTCGCGGAATCGCGGAGGAACATCGCGAATCCTTCTATCCCCAGATCTCGCGTGATTTCTTCATATCTGCTTTTCATTCACAGTTGCTCCTTCGAGCTTCGCGAGGACGGAAGCCACCTTATCCAGTGCTATTCGTACATCGCAGATTTCGCACAGACTAATATCGGAGCAGAAATTACAAAGCGGTGAGCTTTTTACTGCCTCCAGTGCGCCTTGCGCCGTTTTCAGCGCTTCCGCCGCCTCCGGCATGAGGTTCGCGCAGGATACCATATACTTAAACACGTCAAACCTATTTTCGATGCGGGACGAAAAAATGTAGTAACCATTCCTCGCATAGACCATCAGGGTTTTAGGTTTTTTTAAAAGCTTTTCTTGAAAGACATGTGCCCTAAACGGCAACGGATAATTTTTTTCAAAGTCATGCGGCATCTAATCCACCTCAATTCCATGCTTTTTAAGCGCTTTAATAGTCAGCGCCTTTACCTCATCTGGGCAATGTGCCATAGCATCTTTCCATGTTGGCCAGCGACCGTTTTTTGCGTAAAATTTGTACATATAAAATAAGCTGTCTTTGTTGTGCGGGATGTCCGGAGCATGATTAGCAGCGCACTCAGAGCAGCAACCGGGGGGGACGTTGTCGAGCAAGATTAATTTTCCTTCTATCATGTTATTATGCTTCCTCCGTTCCTCTTTTTTCTTCCATATATCTGCAAAGCGCCGTCCGACATCCTTCGCGGAGCCGTTCGCTCCCTCGCCCAAGCCAACAGATGGGCTTGCGCCGGTTTTCGGAGTAGAAGTAACACCCCGGCGCGCACATCTCGCCGTCCATCGTCGTTTCTATCTTTTGTCTTACATAGCGTTCCATGCCGCCCTCTTATAGTTCAGCCCCAGTCTCCTCGCGGTGGCGTTGATCGCCGGCGGCCGCGGGCACGATCTTGTACGTCTCGCGCACCCAAAGGCGATCCCCGACGCTCCCAAAAGGGCAACGGGGGTCGCCGATTTCCTGCCGTACTTGGCAATTTTCCGGCTGCGGCTTCAGCGGCCTGCGCGTCTGCGTTTTACGGCCTTCGAGCAGGGCTTTGACCATCGGCGCGCTGAAGAGTATCGGGTGTTCTTTACTTGGCTTTTGCTTCACGGAGCCCTCTTTTCTGCGCGAAGGCGTCAAGGTCGGCCTGCGCGTCTTCCATTCTTTGACGTATGAATAGCTCTCCGCGGAAAAGGAACAGGCGCGCGTATCCCTTAAGGTCAATAAAAAACGGCGCGTAATTTACGTTGTTCACCGATTGATATGCTTTTATATACAAGATACGGTCGCGATATAGATATCGTTTACCCATCTTGTCACTCTCGCTCCCGCAAGTATTCCGTCAGTGCCCGGCGTACAAGCTCGGCTAAGCTCACACGCTGGCGAGAGGCTTCATTGCATACCCCCTGATACATGGCCAGGTCGAGCATGATGGGGAGGCGTTTCGTAAGGCAGTCTCTTTGTGCTTGTGCTGACGCTTGTGTCGGTGCTTGTGCTTGCGCCGGTGCTTGTGCTGGTATCGGCGCAACATCTCTTTCATTTACCGGATCGGCTTCCGGGGAAGCAGGCGTCAGAAAACGCAGCGCGGGGTTGTCCCTGAACGATTTCATGAGTAGTACACCTCGCCGACAAATTCGCAATAATCCATCGCCGCGTTGGTATCCATCTTGTAGGTAAAGATATCGACTTTGTTCAACTGCGCCTCGCGCAGCGCCACGCATTCGCGAATGGTGCGTTTGAATACCTTTGTATCGAGGGATTCCGCGGCGTGTACGACTGTGACGGTGATATCGCGGCTCAGTACCGTGCGGGGGTTGTGGCGCACGAGCAGGATGCCGCCGATACGTATTTTAGGGTTTGTGTATTCTCGCACCGTTTCTATCGTGTCGCGTAGCTGTGCCATCCCGTGCAGAGAAAAGATATCCGCCTGGCAGGGGATGATCACCTCGTCGGCCGCCGTCAGGGCGTTGAGGGTCAGCAGCCCCAGCGCCGGAGGCGTGTCGATGATGATATAGTCGTAGAATGGCTCTACCATGGCGAGAGCCTTTTTTAGCCTGTATTCCCGCCCGGGCTTTGAGCCGAGCTCAAGGTCGATGTATGCGAGCTTCGGCGAATAAGGCGATATCTGTACCGCGTTGTCGCCAATGATGCTGGTAGTGCAGACTGAGGCGCTGTAGGCGCTGTCCTCCTCGTTGTGCATCGGCGCAGCGCCAGTGAGGACGTCATATATATTGCGAAATTTCTCAATATCCGTGGTAAATGGCACCGCGGCGGCGGTAAGGTTGCCCTGCGGGTCTAGGTCAACCAGCAGGACGGCGCGGTTGTAGAAACGTGCCAGCCCCGCCGCCAGATTGTGGGCCGTGGTCGTCTTCCCGACGCCGCCCTTTTGATTTGTTATGGCGATAATCTTTGTCATTTATTGCCGCCTCCGATCGTAAAAATCAAATGCCGGGCATCGCTCGGCGTCGTCGCCCTTCCAGCGCATCTCGCCGGTCGCGCCGCAGCGGCGCAGGTTTGAGAGCCAGAAGGTATTCATTCGCTCTGGCCGGTCAAAGTGCCGGCAGTCGGCGCATTTGACGCAAGCTGCCGGTCTCGCTTTGTCCGGTCGGAGCGGGCGTGTGGTTTCGCGGGAGCGAAAACAGGATTTCAGTATCTCAATCAGGCTCATGCCGGATATCTTCGTAATAGGTGCCCATGAGCTTACGCCAGTCGACGGAATCATCAAGCAGGTTCGGGCACGAATTTTCTGGGTAATACCATTTGCGTCCGAGCCCCATCAATATCTGCCACCAGTCCTGGACGTCATAGGTAAGTATCTCGCCCTCCGGTCCGATTTTGCGCAGTTCGCGATAAACCACCGCGATCATCTGCGATTCGTCCATCGCCGCCGTTGTCTTCGCTATAAATTCGATCATGTAAAAATATGAGCGGCCTCCAAGCTGGTAGAGCAGCTCCGCCCATTTCGGCGGTACCAAGCTCGTCCTCGCGAGCACTACTTTTTTACGGCTGCCTACGCTTTTGTGGTTTACGACAAAGAGTATCTTATCGGGGTCGATATGGTGCAGTTCGTCATACTTTTTGACGAGGGCCTCCGCAATGGGGCGAATCCTATCGATTGCGATTTCATAATCAAATTCAGCGTCTGTTCTCACTGTCATATTAGTGCCTCCCTATGTTATAATCTGAGGCGGCAGGTTGTGACTGCCGCCTAATGAAGTTCGGTTTTCCCTTACGCCCTTTGGCCAACGCCGGAGGGTTCTTTGTTTGCTAATGCCGCAAGCATTCCCATCTGGTCGATTGTGGCTATAGAGCCAATATTCCTGGCCTTTTCGTTTAACATGCGACGATCGCCGTCGCAGAGGTAATCGAGGATCATTGCCGCGTATTCATATTTGCCCATCATCTTCACCATCCTCTTCATTGTCAGAATTCCGAAGCTCCTCATACATGTCAAGCACACCATACATCGAATCAGCGACAGTGCTTATGCATCGCGCGTATTGTCTAAGCGGGAGGGGTTTTTTGCGCGTGAGGCCGTCCTTTATATCCATTAAAAGCATATCTATCAGATACACATCGTGTTCTATCTTATCTCTAAGTGGTGCACCGCTCATTTTGCATTGCTCCTTTCCTGCTGCCACTTTCGGGCGCAGTCAGCCATCTCATATTCCTTGAAATAGTCCGAGATGAGATTCTCGGCACACTCTAAAGCGTTGATGTTTATTTTTAATTTCTTTGCTATATCGCGCCGGGACATCCCTGCGCTGTAGCAGGCAAGGATTATCGCTTGCCTGGGGGATATATATTTTGAACGTCCACACCCCCTAGTGGTCATCGCCACCCCGCCTCCTTTTATTCCGCTGGTCTTCGATGTACAAAAACCTCCGTAGCTTCCGCTCCCTCTCACGCGCCCGCAGCACATAGCCAACAAGCATATATGTGCAGACCAACGCCGCCGCCGCGAATATACTTCCCAAAATGCAAGCTATTCCCTCCACTTCATTTCGTCCTTCCTTTCATGATTTTCCGCCGCGCTCTATCGCGGCGAGCCGTTGCTCCATCTTTGTCATGACGCGCCCCGCTTTTATCTTTGAGGCGGCGCGCCACTCGTCCAGCTCCGACTTCACGTAATAAACCTTTGACCCCTTTCCGCCGGTGGCGTGGTATGGCGGCCCGTCGCAGGCGTTCGCCGTTTTGATGCGGCTCTTGTTGAGCTGCCCCTTTGACATCCCCAGATATACGGCCGCCTCCGCCGTCGTCATGCTGTTTGGGTTAGCGCCGGTCGGAACGGGGGAGTCTCGCTCCGCTAGCAGTAGGTTTACTTTTTCGCAAAGCTCGTCAAGCTTTGCGTATATTGCTGTCGCGTCCGCTACCTGGACGGCTACGATGCTTTCCATATCCTCACCCCTTTCTAGAACAATGTCGTCTGTCCAAGCTGCATTGCCGGCGGTACGGGCCTGCATTCCGCCGCTGACATGTGCCAGACCTCCCAGCAGTCCTGTAAGTGCGCTCTGGCCACTAATACGATCTTCCAGCTGCCAAGTATCTCCTCGTGCGTATATTTATGCCGTTTGCCCTTGTAAAGCTGCGCGTGCGTGATATCGATGCGATTGTCGGCAAGGAACTCCTCCAGCGTGCGCCAATGATCTCGCACATATTCACGAAGGGCGCTTCCTTCTCTGAACGCCGCGTTCAGACATCCTCGCCGGCGAGCGTAATCTACGAAGCTGGCGTCGCTTAGGTCGTAACCATACTCCGTTATCTTGCAGAGCGTTTCGTACCGCATACACAGCACCTGCGGATACGGCCGCCGCCAGCCGGTTTGTTCAAAGACCGTCCGCAACCTCATAAGCCAATCTCCCCTCTATTCAGCTGTCATAGTGCGGCGTTGCCCTTACGCCAGCGATGCTTCCAGCGCTTTGATGCCTCTTTCGATCTTTGCCCTCATCTCCGGGGCGTCGATGCGGCCGTTGTCTTTCAGGTCGAGTAAGATGTCGGCGTAGGCGTCCCGGTCGGACAGTTCGGGGAAAAGAGCGTTGATCGCGTCACGAAACGCGGCGATCTCCGCCGCGATCTCCTGTGGCGTGGGCTTGTCTTGGCTTTTCGCCCCTGCTTTTAGCCCGTTCGTGGCAGGGGCGGGGTAGGGTTTGAAACATCAATAAGCAAATCTAAAGGACTACAATCAAGCTCTTTTGCAAGAGAAAGAAGTACTCCTGTCGTGGTATCGCCTTCGTTATTTTCGAGCCGCGCCAAGTTCCTGCAGGCAATCTTTGCTTTGTCCGCAAGAGTGCGCTGCGTTAGGCCTAATTCCTTTCTTCTCGTGCGAAGTTTTTCTGCGTTTATCAATCTGATCCCTCCTTCTAACATGCAATATATTAATTTATGCAATAGTAATATGTTGCGTGTTTGTAGTATATGAATATATTGCCTAAAAGTCAAGCAATATATTACACTTTTATTAAAATTAACTATCAATATCTTTCTATTGCAAAATATTGCATGTTATAGTACCTTTTAAATGGTGATATCGTGAATAGATTAAAGGAATTTCGAGAAAAAGAAGGGTTGACACAGTTACAGTTAGCAGAAATAAGTGGCGTGTCACTCCGCTCTATCAGCAGGATTGAATCGGAGGACGCCAATTTTACGCGGAAAACTGGTGAAAAATTAGCAGAAGTCTTAAATTGCGCGTATGCGGATCTTATTGCTGCCCCAACGCCACCTTTGGAGGGAACGTCTACTATATTGTCTGCCGAGGAAGAGGATTTGATCGAACTTTTTAGAGGCTTAGATAAAAAGGGTAAAGAAGAGCTTGCTGGCTATCTTAGTTATCAGAAATACCGTGCCAAAACATCAAAAAAAAGCGCTGGATAGATATCATCTTTTGAAGCTTGCTGGAAAAATATGAGAGAAGCCGCACCACTATAATAATATCTCCACTCTATATAGGCTACGCCCTGCTCTTGCAGGTTATTATTAAATATAGGAGTGATTTTTATGGCATTATCAAAAGATGTTGTGGACGCACAAATCAAATCAGTTGGCCTATTCGATTCATTTGGTACCAAAAAAGAAATTGCTTTTTTGCCAGAGATAATGCGCGAAAGCGAAGAGATATTGTTTCTGACAAGCGGGTTCACAGACGGCAATACATGGCTCATTACAGCAACAAACATGCGCCTCATTTTTCTCGATAAGGGGTTTATTTACGGATTAAAACAAATTGAGTACCCTTACGATAAGATAAGCTCTATTTCTCATAAACTCGGCATGTTAATGGGAAAAATTTCTATTGGAACATCATCGGGGGATGTCATTATTGACAACATTGCAAAGGCCGACGTTTCTAAAATGAATGAAATTATATCCAACCACATACATAATCAATATACGCATACTAATCCTACTGCTGTGGGAAGTAAAGCACCTGTAGATGATATTATTTCAAAATTGGAACGGCTGGGTAGTATGAAAGAAAAGGGGCTTTTAACAGATGAAGAGTATGTGGCGGCAAAGGCTAAATTGCTGAACTGAGTTTTTGGGATATGTTTTAAACAAAATTCAACATTGTCAACATAGTAAGTACCTCCTAAATATTAGGCTACACCCTGCAAGTGCAGGTTACATCTAAATATAGGAGTGGTAGCTATGAAGAAACATATCAAAGTTTTCGCTTTCCTTGTTTTGCTTTTTATATTGTCTGCCTCTGCAATAGCCGTGGCGTCGCCGCCGCAACCAACAGCAACATCGAGCAACACGATTGTCTACATTACTCGCACCGGCGCAAAATATCACAGGGACGGATGCGGAAGTCTTTCAAGATCAAAAATTGAAATCACACTCAAAGAAGCCAAAGACCAAGGATACGGCCCCTGCAAAAAATGCAGGCCGCCGCAATGAAACTTACTTGCACACGCGATAGCATTAGTGGATATCACATTTAAAAAATCATTGTAGTCGTATAGGAGAGGTATAAATGGGAGAGTTAAAAATTATTCCGACAAAGCCGTGGTATAAAAGATGGTGGGGTATTTTGCTCATCGTTTTATGTGTTTTTTCTGCTGTTGGGTCATTGCTGCCCGAACCACCTAAAAACGAGAAGGCGAACAATAATGTTCCCGCTCCTGCACCAGTACAAGAAAAGACCGCCGCCGAACCTGAAAAAGCTCCAGCGCCCTCATTTGATCCTTCAAAGCATTATACGATGCTTGCCGTAAAAAATGCAAATATGCTCAATTATTCCAGACGGCAAGTAATAATTACCGTCCCGCTTGGGTTGACTAAAGAGCAGCTTGGACAGGTGCTTGAACATGTGGCTAAAAAAGTAAAAGAAGAGGAGAAAGTAGATAGAGTATGGGTAAATGCTTTCCATGATAAGGTTGAAAATTTTAATAGTCTTGCTGCTGGTACCATTGATATTGGCGATAAAGGAAATGGTAACGGAGAACCCGACATTTCAGATTATTATTTTGTAGATGTGTCAAAATTTATAGTCGGGAAGATGCCTGAGAAAAAGAGGAAGGCTTTTTATAGCAATTCGATTCTTGCTGAACGTATTGCATTAAAAGACCCGGACTTTAACGCTGATGAACAAAAAGCCGAATTTCGTAAAAAGAATAAGCTCACTGAAAAAGAGGCGGGCAATATCATGATGGAGGGTCTTCTAAAAGGATGGCCAGGCCCTGACGCAGAAAGATTCGCAGATATGGGATATTCGATTCCTAGAAATGAAGTCGGAAAAGAATGGTATCAGTGTGGAACGCTGCATGATAAAAGCTCCTCGGACTGGTTAAAGGCATCTCATCAAAACCGAATATCCACTTGCGCCGACTATATTTTTAAATTCTACAAGGACAAGAAACTCAATCTTAATATTCCTCAAACCTCTAACACTCCTGAAGTCGTGGCTGCCATAAAGCCATATGCAGAACAGCTCGCCATAGCCATAGATGATTTCTTTCTTGAGAATAAAAAGGAAAAATATAGCGTCGCGGAGACCGCTGTACTGATGATGAACCAGGCCGGTTGGATCTAGGAACGCTCTTAAGTTTAACCAGAAAAACACTTTACCGTTTGACCCAAAAAAGAGAAATTACTTTCACAAATGTTCGCAAGTAATTTCTCCTTTTTCAACATGTTTGTCAAGCGGTGGTTTACTTTAGTACCTAGACTGTGGATTTTAGGTCCTGTAGCGCTAGGTGCGCGTAACTCAGGGTCGTTTTCATGTTTTGGAAATATCACGAAGCTTGAATACAGCACCACAAAAGAAAAAAATTTTATCTTAATGTTATATGGACGCCTTATTGTTCTCGTGGTGAAGATTGGACACCGCAGTTCCGTCTACAACTAAAATTTCAATCCACCAGGCGTTCAACAGCCGATTTTAGCCCCTGCGGTGCCAGATGAGCGTAACGCAAGGTCGTTTTTATGTTTTTGTGTCCCAGCAGCTCGCGGACGGTGTTGAGCGGCACACCGGCCATTACGAGCTGCGATGCGAAGGTGTGGCGCAAGTCGTGCCAGCGCAGATGGCCAATGCCTGCGTCGGCAAGCAGTTCATACCACGCAGCGTTGACGTTATAGAATATTCCGCCCTTCGGAGCCGGAAAAACAAGATCGCCGGGGGCAGAAGGGAACTCTTGTTGCCAATCATGAAGTACGGCTAAGAGAGCGCCGTTGATAGGGATGCTCTGCATGTCCTCAGATTTGGTATCGTCGGCCTCGAGGTAGATGCTGCCATGCGTGAGGTCGAGGCTATGCCAGTGCAGAGCAACCAGGGAGCCCCAGCGAATGCCGGAATATAACGCCGTCAGTACCATAGGAGTTAGAGGGTCGGGGTAAGCTCCAGGCAAAGGGATATCATAGATACACTTTTTCGCACCGTCGCGCACCTGCTTGTCCCTGGCGGCTAGCGCTTCCTTCAAAATAACGATCTCGTTTTTCGACAGAAAGCGCCAAGCCTTTTTAGAATCTGTCTCCTTCAGGTGCTCAAGGTCGGCTATAGGGTTGGAAGATATGATTTTCTTGTTTACAGCCCAGTTGATCATGGAGGTTAAATACCCCGCCGACCTGTTTAGCGTGGCGGACTTAAGATGCCTCTTCTCACGCATCTCCCGACGCCACGCCTCCATGTCTGCAAGCGTAAGTTCGTTGATTGCTTTATCGTCAAATTGGGCGAAATACCGCTTAAGTCCCTTGATGGTCTCAGCGCCGCTTTTACGGTGCTCTTTTACCCATGGAGCATAATAATCGTCCCGCAGGGCCTTGTATGTCATAAGTGGCTCGGGCACGGCCAGCGGGTCTTTGCCTGTGGCAAGGATACCTAAAAAGGCATGGGCTTCGCGTCTGGCCTCATCCAGTTTCATATAAGCCGCGTCTCCGATCAGATACCATCGGCGATTCCCGTTTATTTTATAGTCGAGATAAAACTTCTTGCCCGTAGCGCCAACTCGCAGAGTTAGCCCCGGAACTTGAGAATCGCGGTACACTGTCCTCTTCTCCGAGAGGCTTAGTGATGTTATCATGGTTTGGGTGAGCTTTGTTTTCATTTTCGTTCCCCCTGATTCCAGAAATAGAGTGGCTACTGATTGGCTACTGTTTTTCTGGAAAAATTATAACACAGGGGAAAAGACAATAAAACATAGAACGCAATAAACTCTGTGGTAATCAACAAAAATGATAATAATGAAAACGTAGCATTTCCCGTTGTTTTACATATAATCACCTTCACACGGTGGAAGTCGTTGGTTCGAACCCAATATCGCCCACCATCGCTATTACAGGACTTTCGGAGTTACTCCGAAAGTCCTTTTTGTTTCTTTGGCTACTGATTGGCTACCAAACAAAAAACATACCCGACGCCGATGCGCGCATCTCTGTGCGTTGCGCTATACCCTGCGAACACCTCAAAGGACAAGGGCTAAGTCTTTTGTTGGTCCGCTGAAGCTGCTCGACGTGCTCCCTCCAAGCCGCCCGTTCCAGCGCTACAGCGCCCTCCAGAGCCACAATGTTGGCGCTGATGGTATCAACTATCCTGTTCTGTGAAGATACATGCCTCCTAAGGGTTGCGATGGAATAAATTAAGGCACAAAAAAATTGGGCGGAGCCTAAGCCCCGCCCGCACAAAATAAAACTTTATCAAAATCGCAAAAACGAATACACCAGCCCAACGCCAACGCACGCTTCTTGGTGGACTGCGTCATACCCGGCGAACACCCCAACAGACCAGGGAGAGCGCAGCCTTCCGTTTTGCCGCTGGAGCTCCTCGGCGCTCTTTTGCCAAGCCGCCCGCTCCCGCGCGACAGCGCCCTCCAGAGCTACGATGTCGGCGCTGATGGCATCGACGATCCTGTCCTGCGCAGACACATGCTTCCTGAGGGCTCCAATCTCCGCCGCCTGAGACTCTATCATCTCCACCGTGTCACGCCCGTCGGCAACCGGCACGACATACGCCTCACTGCTCAACGAGTATCCCTTCGGCCGCAGCTCTATCTTCCCGGTATCGCCCCAACAGGCCGTTCCAGCGGCCAGCAACGCCGTTGTTATCAAGGCCAGCCACATCGCGCCTGATATCATCCTTTGCACCCCTAACCACCTCCGGCAGTTTGTTTCTCTCGTTTTGCGCCTTTTCAATAACGTTTTTCAGGTTTTTAGTCGCATTGTCGGTGGCAATCATTTCCTGCTTTGGCAGCTCCGACACATCTGCCTTAAGCCGCCGCGCCGCGAGCCATTGTCCGGCATAACACCCGACGGCCACCAGCAGGATCGCCGCGATAAACAACGCGCATAACTCGCAGATCCTCTTACGTGCTTTTACAGCCTTGTGTTTTGGTATCAATGTGTCTCCTCCTTTTCGTGACTGGTGTATTCCATGGACTGTGACATACCGTTCCATCCATCGCCGTAACGGGATTCATAAGCGGAACTGCCCATATAGCCGCCAATAGATACACCATTCAAGGCCGCAAGTAGGTACATCATGTTTTGTGGCACGTCTTTGTCAAGTCGTGCATACCATGCCACTAACGCCAAGGTAAATACTACGATAATTATGGTTAAGGGCTTGCGTACCGGTGCTTTGTGCCAACTCATTTGTCGTCACTACTCTGCATACGGAGAACTTTATTGAGGCAATCCAGCCTTTTATGCGCCTGTTTTGCAGATGCCTCGACCATTACAAGCCGTTCTTTATTTTTGTCCATTTTCCCATCTAATACTAACAACTGGTTCTCAAGCCTGTCTATGGATGCTTGGAGAGCCATTATGGATGTGCGCAACGGATTCACTATGAGGAATTTCACCGCTCCGCCCGTGAAGGTAACTATAGCTAGGTAAGTAGTGATGTTTTCGAGTGTTACTGTCATGCCTCAATCTCCTTACAATTATACACTTTTGCCCCAACGCACTATGCCATCGGCTATAACGAAAGCCATTCTGTGGTGATTTGTCGGACTGAGTAACCATTGTTCCTCTGCAGGGTTACTGATAAACGCCATCTCTATCAAAACAGATGGCACACGGCATTCACGCAACACTTTTAGGTTGGCCTCTTTGTCTGGGTCACCGTCGGTGTAATCTGTACGTTTACGCTGGGCCCTGAAAACATTGCTCCACGCACGGAAGATCTCCGTAGCGAGCGCGTCGCTGCGATCTTGTCCGATAGTGGTGTATATCTCGAAGCCACTGGCAGCAACATTGGCCGCCCCATTACAGTGGAGCGATACAAAGCAATCCGCGCCGATGCGGTTGGCGAAGGCTGGGCGCGCGGAGAGGTCGGCCCCTCTGTTGTCGGCGAAAATTCGGCGCAGACCGGAGCGTGTCAGCGATGCTACATGCCCGCGCCGGCACAACTCTTTCGAAAGAGCTATCGCAACGCTGAGGTTGATATCTGCCTCGAGAGTACCTCGCGGGCCAATGGCGCCACTGTCGGGGGCGCCGTGTCCAGGGTCTATTACTATTTTCATTTTACATAACCTCCCTTAATTGCTTGTTGATAACATCTCTCTGCCATGGCTCAAGTTCATTTTTGGCGTATTCGTAGGCGCAAAGCAGCTTTGCGCGCCATGCAGGGCCGAGTATTTCAGGCGCGAGTTTTACGGCCATTTGAGCGAACTTTTCATAGTATTGATGATCCGTGGCCCAATTACCAACCCTCCCTCTATACATGCCCGCAAAATAGAGCCAGAAGTTATCAAGGTGGCGATGCGAATAGGGGTAATCTATTGCTATTTTTTGGGCATAGTCGGACAGAAATATAACAAGGGAATCGTACTTTCGGAAATACGATTCCCTTGTTATATATTTACCGTTGCTGTACTCTGGGCTTGCGATGCGTATGTATGGCTTGCCGCTCTTTCGCCATGCTAGCGGTGCCTTGATGCCCGCGCCGTTGTAAGCCCTGCGCCAAAGCTCACTCTGCCAGTATCCAGTTTCCATAGCGCTTTGACAAGTCGCCGCGTAGGCGTTTATTCCGGGCTGGGCGCGGGCCGCCGCGAAAAATTCCTGCGCCGGAGTAGCACCGAAAGCTGCACGTGCAACGTAAAAACATAGTAGCCAGAAAAGCAGGCAAGCGGCTAATATGGCAAGCCATACTTTGCCGCGATTTGTTATTGCCATTGGGGATTATTCCTCCTCAAAATGCATCAATATGGTATCTCTATCTCCGAATCCGCCGTAAGCTCAAGAATGCCGGCCATGTACGTAGCGATACTGGCAATTTTCTTGTATCCGCTTATGGCGTTACCGATGTCTTTTTTTGTAGGCTCACCGGCCAAACTGGCGGAACAGCTAAAAGACAGGTTAAAAATCTCGTCCTCTACCAACTTATTGATTGTTTTCGTCGTCCTTCCTCCTTGCGCGACTGAATACCAAATCTTCAAGAAATGTTGCCTTCGTACGGTAGCCGTTGCAATGCTTCATATAGCCGAGATACGACGCTATGGTCTGCCATGCAACGTCAATGTCAAGTGCGCCCTCGGCATATCGCCTCGCCATCCCCCGGAGCTTTTTCTGTATCCCTCTTGTGTTCCTTTTTCTGGGCAGGATATGCGTCGCCCATATCCTGTAGCCGCAGAAGTCAAGCCCCTGCGACGCCGGGAACACTCCCGATTTCGGGTTGAGCTTCAGCATGAGATTCTCATCCACGAAATTGCTTACGTCGCGCATCGCGGCCCTGACGTCTGTTTTGCTGCCGCCGAGGATGATAAAATCGTCCATATAGCGTTCGTAATATTGGTACCTCCATACATCCTTCACTTGGTGGTCCAAAATATCGGCATAAACATTGGCCTCAAGTTGGCTTGTTAGCGCTCCTATATCTAGCCCTTTGTCGCCGTCCCCGCCGGCATCGATGATCCTGTCCAGCATCCAGAGTGCATCGCGGTCGCGTATCGTCCTTCGGTTAATCTTTTTCAAGATGCCGTGGTCGATGCTTTTAAAATAGCTTTTGATATCACCCTTGAAGATGTAAACGTGTCCACACCATGCATCCTGCGCCGAGCGAATCATCTGCTGGGCGCGCCTCACCGCAGCGTGTGTTCCTTTCCCGGCGCGACAGGCGTAGCTATCGCTTATGAATCGCCGCTCGAAGCAAGGCTCGATAATTTGTACGAGCGCATGGTGAGCAACACGATCGCGAAACGCGGGCGCTGCGATGCAGCGCGGCTTCGGATCTTTGATTGTAAAATAGTGGGGCGGCGATGGCCGCCACTGGTGCCAGATAAGCTCGTTTTGCAGCTGTATGAGGTTTTCTTCAAGCCGATCCCTGAAAGCAAGTGCTGGGCGCTTGGTGCGGTGCCCCTCCTGGGCCGCAAGGTATGCCGAATATATATTGTCGAAATGTATTACCTGTTCCCATAGTTTTCCTGTGGTTTTAGGCATTTTATCTTCACCTCATAAAAAGTCCGACCGCTTTCGCATTCGCTACTTGAGGCCGGACCCAGTTAATCTTTTCCCCGTTTGCTGCGAGGAAGGGGTAACGCTCCTTTTGCCCGTGCACTGGCCGCATAGCCGTAGCCGTGCGGCATCTGTCTTTCCGGGCGAGAGCAGGGACGCGCGCCGACATTGCTGTTCGAGTTCGAGCGCAGATTATTGAGGTTCAGGCAGGCGACCCCGGCGTTGGACGTGTTGTTCCAGTTGCCACCAGCGAGCGGCAAGCGCTTCTAGCTTTACCCCTTTGCCGTATATATATGGCAGGCTTTACCCCATGCGCCTAATTGTCTGCCAATCTTATCGATCTCCTCGCCCCAAACTTTAAATTCCCCCGGTGTGATGAGACGCGATTCGAGCATAACGCGCACGTCAGATCGGAGCAGCAAAAGCTCCAGATCTATCTTGGTGAAATAAGAGGTTTTATCCCTGGCCTGATTGCATTCGAGTATTAGTCTGCGCAAAATACGCATAGTACCCTTCATCTGCGCGTATACCGGAAACCTTGCATACTTTGGAATTTTTTCCAATGTTCTATGTAGCCATGTTTCCATGCGCTCTGCCGTTGCCAATATCCTAAGTTCTTCAACTGCCAAAGACAAACCCCCTTTTTCGGATTAAAACCTAAAACCAAAAACCGGATTACGGATTGGCCGGATTTTCGGATTCTCGAGTGTCGCTACGCGACAAAGCAGGGACGCGCGCCGACATCGCTGCCCGAGGTCGAGCGCAGATTATCGAGGTTCAGGCAGGCGACCCCGGCGCTGGCCGTGCCGCCCCAGCTGCCACCAGCGAGCGGCAAGCGCTCCCCGACGTTGCGCATGTAGAGTGCGCCGTTGGGCGCGCCATCCGTATCGTAGGTGCCGGAGATGCGGGTTGCAGGGGCGATGCCAGCGAGGATCAGGCCGATCGGCACGGTGTATCCTGTTGCCGCCGCGCGGGATGAGTATGTCGGCTGAACGGCATATTTTTCCTCCCCTGTCTTTTTCGTCACAGCGGAGGCGAACACTGGCGCGCCCGCGTCCGTTACTCCGGTGCCGTCTGTTGTGCCACCCGTGGAATCGAGAGCTCCGAGGCTGCCAGGCCACGATGTTTCCGCCTGGTCGAAGTAGTTGTCGGAGATCATCTTGATCACGCCGTCCACGAGCTTGAAGCCTACAAGCCATTCGTAGATGTTGCCGCAGAGATCATCTATCCCGAACTGCTCCGCGTTGTGTCTCCATGAGGCGGGGCCGGAGCCAGTGAGCGTGCGCGCCGCAGGGTCTCCGGTGGTGTCGCCAGGTTTGCCGCCGTCTTGTCTCGCGCCAAACTCGTAGGTCGCGCTATGGTGTCGTCCGTAGTATGTGTTGCCGCGCGGGATCTTTTTATTGTTTGCGCACCAGTGTATCAGGGCGGCGCGTTCCCAGATGGACATAATGTGCCACCCTTCACCCTTGTCGGTAGCGGATTTTGAAGCGGCGTCGAAATTGATGTATGTTGTGGGATCTACGCCGGGGACCGAACAGAGACGGCCATCGTACAACTTGCCTTTGTAGCAGCCGATGTATAGCTCGCTCTTCTCTACGCCATTTTTTACAAACGCAGGAAAAGTCTCGTTCTCGCGCGAAGCGAGCGCCGAGTTTGCCCAGCTGTCCCCGAGTAAGGACTTGAACGCGAATCCGATGGTGAATTTGGGTATTTTGTACATGTAGCTCGGATACCCTTTATCGTCGTAGAGTACGGTTACGTGGCCGCCGGTTGCGGCCTCCACGCTGGCGCGCAGCGTATCCTTTGTAAAGATTGTCGGCATGTGGGTTATTCCTCCTCTGTTATTGTTCCTGTCTGGGGCTGGGTGACAGGCTTCGCGTATCTCCAAAGCAGTAGTTCTACACGCTCGGTGTCAAGCGGCTGTTTTTCTGGTATGTACACGGGTCTGCCATCCTCGTCGTTTTCTCCGGTTGGGACATCTACGTAATGGGCTGGTGGGATAAGGACGTTGACCACGTATGCTTCGCCTATGCCCCTTGTAAGCGCGCCGTTTTTGTCTGCGCAGATATCGATTATCCGCTGTGTGTCGTCTTGCTCGGCAAAAAGGTCAATGGAGATATCTCCAACAGACAAAATAGTACCCGCAAGGCTATATAGCGCGTGCGGGCCTGACTGCATTTCAGTTATTCTCATGCTTGTCTCCTTTCTTCTAAAAAACGTAACGCCTATAAATCCAATTTACGCGCGGTCCACCGGCAGCGCACATCATCAGCCACTCCGTTTAAGCAGAGTTTGAAGCCGTTGGCAGCGCGGTCCGCCGTATAGACATAGCCAAGTTGGAAGCCACACCCGGTGAAGTCCATGATATCTATGTCGATGGCGTAATCGGCGTTGAGCATCGAGTGCGGCATCGCTACATAGATATAGGGTGCGGTGGCGAACACTGCTGGCGCTCCGCTTTCCATACGCCGCACGTCGGTGAGGGTGCAGCTGGTGAGGTACTGGTCTGTGGCTTCGATGTTGCCGGCGGGAACTGTCACTTTGTAGAGCTGCAGGCCGCCGTCTGGCACATCCTCCCCGAGCGCGGTACAGAACATCTCATATTTGCCAGAGGTATTCTTGCCGATGTAAAGGTAGCAGTATGCGGCGGAGCTTCCGCTGTTGCCAGGGATGGCGGCCCCGTTCGGCTCGGCTTCTACAGGGATAATCCTGCCGCCGATAAATATCTTGCCGGCTGCCATAGAGCAGTTGCGCGTTGCAGTGCTCGACTTCGTTACCACGCAACCCGAGATGATCCCTCTGTTGTGGATCGTTGCGATGCCAGTCTGAAAACGCTGCTCGAGCGTTTTTCTGGTTTCCTTGTTCGCGTTCCCTGCAGCGGACAACGCCTGCATGATGCTGGACACAAGCATGTTCTGCATATCTGGGTCAAGGCCGGAAATACTGTTGTCCATTTCTGCAAGGCGCTCGTTCAGGTTATCCTTGCCGCCACGGGCGTTACGGACTTCTGCTTCATTATTGGTCAGGCGAGTTTCGTGGTTTGTAAAATTATCGTCGACCTCAGCGTAACGTGTATTAAATGTTGCTGGATTAGCTGGAGTCCTTTCGTTTACGGGGATTTTGGTTATTATCGTATGCGGAAGAGTCAATTTGCTCCCTCCTTTTTTAGATTAGAAATCGACGCGAATGCTCACGTCGTACCACTCATCTTCTTCTTTTATTTTCATTGCGAAGTTTTTGAGGCCCACCAAATTGCCAGATGCGTCCAACAAGCCTGCCTCGGATATCGTTTGGCCGACTAATTCCGTTTTTAGCAATCTCCCCATGCCCGTGACCGAATAGCCATCCTCCTGCTGTACAGTGAGCAGGTCCTTGCGAAGCAGCTCGTGATTTAAAGCCGTTTGCTCCGCGTTGGCCGCTTTTGCGGTACCATCCGCGTTATGTCCGCCATCGCCAAAGGCCATCTGTGCAATTTTGGGACAAACCGCGCCTCCAGCCATCTGTGCGGCGATGCGCTTGCGGAAAGCATTTGTTGTCACTCCTTCTGCCATATTTATCACCCCCCCCCTAAACTTTATGTATTTCGACGACGCCATGACACTCTGGCATCGGGTCGTCGATGTTCCACGTGCCGTCAAGGTAGAGCGTCTCATCACATATATCCCATGAGCCGTCTATATAATTGCGGTCTTCATTTCCGAGATGGAATCCCGCCCCAAGGTCCCAGGAGCCGTCGAGGTACAGCTCGTCGCCTAAATAATATTCATCGGCGATCTCCCATGTGCCGTCAAGATCGAGGCAGATTGTATCACCGATATATCGCTCACACCGCTCTCCGATTAATGGCCCGCGAAGTGGTATAGGTACAGTTTTCGAAAACTGGCGCTCGCCGTTAATGCTGTACGTGCCTTCATTGGCGATATCCCACGTCCCGTCTAGGCAAGTACCTTTTCGTAGGTCGCCGATTGCGATTTTCGTGTCGGCGGCAATATTCCAACTGCCGTCGAGATAATAAAAATCGTCGAGATACGTTGCATTGTGCCCAAACGTAATGTGGTAGTGCGATGCAGAACCGACAGATGTTAGCGGATTGAGTTTCAAATTGGAGCCTTTGCGCATCGTTTTTACGGAGCGGAGTACAAATGCGTTACGTTCGTCGAGATACCACCTGTCGCCGACACAAAGTGGCGTGGGTTCGCCGGAGGCTATATACTCGACGCTACCATAACGAAGATGTATTTGTTTAGATGCTGCCAAATCGATATAAAACCCGCAGTCGTAGACATATCTGTCGTATACGGGGTTCGTTCCATCGCCTAAACACCATGTTCCGTCTAGGTATAGTCCTTCGTCGCCAAGGGCATATGTGATTCCGTCTGTGCCTAAATACCATGGCGCGTATGGGTCGATGACGTTCCAGCACCACGGATAGCATACTCTAAACTCTTTTTTCATGTACAGCCGCGTCATTCTGGCAAGGACCTTAACGATAAAATGCATATAAATCCAATACCAGTACAGCGCGTACGACCTGGCTGGTTTGGCTGCGTTCACAGCCCACCTGAGATCATCCGGCCAATTAGGGTGATCGAATGCGGTCAGATTTGTTTTTACCGCAAAGCAGGCCCAATTCGCAAGATCCGGGAAGCCCTCGACTGGAGCGAATATATCCACGCCGTTATTGGTCGCTATATCCCACGTACCATCAAGGAACTTTACGCCGGCTTTTTCAGATGCCGCAATCAGATCCTTGTACTCAAATATCTCGCAGTCATAGCCTAGCGTGGAGAGTAGCTCCAATACCGCCCATTTCGTTCCTTTTTTACGATGCCAGGAGATGGCCGTTTTTATGAGCTTCCTTTTTATGTCGATCGAAAGGGGGGCGGGCTCATAAACATCGAGGTGGAATTGCCAAGCCAGCAGATCGATTGTATCTTCGTCAAGTTCGTCGATGCGTGAGAGCAAGAGGGCTTCTTTCGTTGCTACTGATATTCTCCTTAACTCAGGATCGATTGCTGTTGCTCCATTGCGCACTTCTGTAATGTCGGATATTGAATCAGGGAGAATGTCAAACAGACTCAGGTCTGGCAATAGCTTAGCCATCCTCCAGCCCTCCAAACGTAATCCCCGAAGATGCACAAATCGCTACTTGCTTGTAGCTCACCTTGGTAAATGATGGAGAAGTTACGACCGCTCTTTTTGCGCCCGCGGCAATTACTCTGTGTATAAGTTCTGACGGGTTGATATCGCGCCCCAGCTTATTTCTCTGCCACACTATCCACTCTGCAATGGCCGCATCTACCGCTTTTTTAATGGCCACGGCCTGCGTCTGCATATCTTTTGCTATCCAGTACGTAATGGTAAGCGTGAACTTTATTGGGGTTGGCGCGCAGACATGCACGTTATCCGTAAGCGGTCGTATATCATCCGCATTCACGACCGCATTTACTGCCTGTAGGGTCTCTGCGTCCGGCAAACATCCATCCTGCAGGAGCGGGTATATGTATACGTTGCCAGGGTCTATCTCGGCATCTTCTGCTGGTCCGGCGACGGATACGTCCGCGATTTTTGCGCTTGCGGAAAGCGCCCAATATCGATAAGCGTTAATTGGACCGGCGACTGAGAGCGATTCAAGTACCAGCTGGATACGTTCTCGGTAACTCTCGTCACCTTCGATATCTGCGCCGCCCGCGCTAGTAGTAACATTCAGCACGCTCTTAACGTATTCGATCGGATCTACCAGTGAAAGTACCTGCCCTGCCAAAAAACCGTTGCCTTGTTTTCCTGTGTATGTGCATGTACATACACAATCAGCGTACGGCGAGCCAGCAGGAACAACCGCAACGGCATCCGTGGCAAAATAGAGATCGGGTGATGCTCTTGGCGTTACCCTCGTGCCCGCAGGAATGGTTACGGCCATATCCAACACAGCGGATAATGCAAACCGTACTGTCACGGTAGCCGCAGTTGCTGGCAATCGTGCCACAGGGACAAAAGCACCGAGGTGGTCAAGGTAATCGCCCTGCGCATACGCCAGTAGATTCATCTTCGCGGCGTAATCTATCAAGCTGCGCTGCTGCGCTAGTTCATAGGCGATCGTGTTCAGAAAAAGCCGCACCGGGTCTGCGGGGTATAGCGTTATCCCAGCGGCATCTTCATATCTGGCGACGAGCTCTTCCAGTATTGCATCTGCCTCTTTGGGCGCGAATTCCACTTGCGGCAGTGTGCTGAACAAGCTCATATTTCCACCCCCTCTCTGATTTTAAATCTTACAATCGGATAGAGTTTTCCGTCGAACGCATCCGCTGTACTCCGCCTGAACGAGATGGATATCACCTTTATTCTCGGCTCGTATTTGTCTATCGCCTCCATAAGGTCGGCGCGATACTTTGCCATTGCGTATGGTTCCGGTTTATCTACCCATTCCCAATCCGTGCCGAAATGGCGATAGAGCGGCACGCTTCCGATTCGGGTCGAGGCGATAGCGTTAAGACAATTATGTATATTCTGTAAGCCTATTGCTCCGAATATATCAGTTTTACCGTCAAGCATTACCTCCAATTCATTTGTCAGCATGTGAAACATACTCCTTTATGGTTAGCTCGACCTCGATCCACGTAGGCGCGCCATGCCTATCCCGTGGCCCTTCCTGCTGGGATAGGTCTACTATGACGAACTTGCCGATTTTGATCTCGCCAAAAATGAGCTGTCCTACCTCCCCGGCGTCGCGCATCTCCTGCAGCACCTTCACCTCTTCATCGGGTTTGACGCCCAAGCTGGACATTAGCTGTAGCTTAAAGGATATTTCTTCAAGTCCCGGCCCGAGGAATTCAAGTAACGGCTTTTTGCCGATAACCTCGTGTTCGGCGTAGCGAGCCGAATTTTTTTGCTGTAGTTCGGAGAAGGTGCGTACCAAATCTGAACTTGCCTCAAATATCACTTTGCCAAAGCTGCCTATCCCATATATATCACCCTCCTACAAATACGTTTGGGCTGCCCACGGCAACACTGCCGCCGCAGCTTACGGGGTCGCCGATGCGCCCAGCGGGGAAGCCGTTGATAAAAGTATTGCTGCTGCCGGATGCTATCACGGCGCTGTGGGAAGCATGGGCGAAGCACCCGTGGTTTTCGTACTGATCAGCATTTACTCGCCCGGCTGGGCGACCGTTCACGAATACGTTTGGGCTTCCAGTGGCAAGCGGACGCGGAGGGCAATCGTCGTGCCCCGTGCAGTTGTCGCCCTGTCTTGTCAGTGCTGGCATCTTTTCTGCCTAATCAAACTGCGCCGAGATGTGCGCCGGCACTGGCACGTCGCCGTCTGGATTGAGATAGATATTCGCCGCGCTTTTTAGCGTGATGTTGCCGTTTTTCCACACCATCTTTGACCCGTGATAATCGACCAGAGTGATCGTGTGATTTTTTCGATGCATGGCGATACAACCGCCACCGGGAATTTTCAGGACATATTCATCGCGGTCGTTTGACAGAGGCAGATCCGCCTCCGAGTAAAATGACCCGAGCACGAAGCCCGCCTCTTCGCCGCTGGGCAGAAAAGCGCAAAGCACAAGTTCGCCCTCGTCGGGGAGGCATTGCGCTTTGTTTTTGAGCGAGCCGACGACGAGCACCGGCAGCTCATCAGATACAAGCCCGTCTTTGTCGGCAAATTTTACGCGAACGCGATGTCGCTCGGGGTATACGGCGGAAATTTCGCCGATGCGAAACAGGTCTTCGTAGTTGGCCGTGGTTCTCACTCCTTCCAGTATTTACTCCAATCCTTCTTGCCCTTCTTCTTTTTGTCCGCTTTTTTCTCGCCTTTACCTCCGGCCCGCACGGATGGCGGACCTGATTCCAGGTCTACAGCGGTTGTATAGCCGCTGCTATCTATGGAGTGTGTTGATTTTGCGATGCGATATTTGCCGTCAAAAGTGCCGAAACCGGAGACGGCTATAACCATGCCATCGAGCATGAGGGTATTGCCCACGCAGTCCAGATGTCCGGTCGCTTCACGCTTGTTGGAATCGCGCAGTTTTTTCTCGGCGAGTTTTATTGCCTCGGCATTGCTTTCGACTCGTTCATTGCTAATTCGCAGCACTTGTCCGCTGGGGTCATTCTCGCCGGAAGATGTAGCTGTGCCCGTGAATGTGACCTTGGTTTTCGGGTCAAAATAGCTGACTTCGCATGATTTATACGTATCCACGGACTGCGTGCGAAAATTCCAATCTGTTACATAGCCGCCTGTGCGTACTATGGTGAACGCGGCCTCCTCCTTTTCTGCGTCAACCTCGTTGTATATCGCCACTTTACCGTGCACAATTTTGATTGCCAATCCCGCTTTATGTACAATCCGGGAAAGGAACTCCAACGAAGACTCCTGCTTCTGGTCTATTCTCCCGAAATATGGATTATCTACAGCCGTATAATTCAGCTCCAAGCCGGCCTTTTTCGCCACATCCTGGGCAACGGTCTTCAAATACGCCTTTTCCCATGTTCGCGTTATTTTCTCGCGGCGGCCCCCCGCGGTGATCGGGGTGGATACCCCTTTCATCGTTAATGAGCCTTGCGTTGCCTCTATTTCGTCGAGTTCAAAAGTTCCACATTTCAGGATTTGGCTATCGCCGTTTTTTTCCCAATCAGATACTTTTATAGCCGCCGTGACCGTAGAATTTTTCTTCGGGAACCAGTCGCCGCGAAAGCGCCCGTCTCTGTCTTCTAGCGTTACGGAGATGGAGTCGGCTTCGCCGCTGCGGTTATCTTCATAGCTAAAAGAGACAAGAAAAGGGGCGATATCCTTCGTGATATCAGCCCCCGCGATTGTTATCTCAAGGCGCGCCCGGCGTGCCTTGTCATTTTTTTTCACTTCCGGCATCTCACTGCCTCCACGGCGGGACCGATGCCGGCTCTTCTTCCGTTATTTCCGGTACTGCCAGCGTCACATTCCCTGGGAACATTGCTGTCTGCACATGCTGCTGGTTGGCCCCGATGAGATCCGCCATGTGGCCTTGGTCAGCGCCGTCGCCCCATATGCGCCATGCAATTACATCCCACGTATCTCCGCTCATTGTTGTAATGGTTCTCATGCGAAATTCACCCGCTCTTTATCGTGCATTATTTCTTCTAACAACCTCTTAAATCGTTTTTTGTCTTCCCTCAGGACGTCAACGAGGTTTTCTCTGTCTGGGCCATAAAAAGTGTAATTCGGGGCATATGTTATTTTGGGAGCAGCTTTGTCGCCAATAGCCTCCGCCTTTGCTCCTAAGTGAGGATTCTGTAATTTCTCTATGATATCGCTCTTCTTGCTTACCGCGGGTTCGGATATCAGCTTTTGTGTAATGTTGTATATCAGCTCGGCAAAACTACTTTTGTTTGTTGTTTCGTTGTTGCCAGAGCCTAGGTTGCGAACGGTAATATGTTTCGTTACTGCTGCGATTTTGGATATTGGCGTCTTTTCTCTCAACGCCTGCATTGCTGGCCTGCCGTGCCCTTCGACGGCTCCGTTTTGTACCGGGGCGATGTGGAAGCCAAGATGCGCTGCGGCCTCCGCGAGCCTCTGGATTCCATACCTTCGGTCTGTTACGGGTACAATTATTTCGTCTCCGGCTTCGCCTACCAGCGCTACGGTTGGTTTCGACACGTATCCGCCCTTAGCCATCTTCGGCATCTTTCGGCTTGTTTTAGATGCTTTCATCTTACCTGTGACAGCAGTGCCCGATGGCGCTTTGGGAGTCCCTCCCCCAAAGCCTAAGAATTGCAGCGCCTTTGAGCCCCATTCCCATATTTTCTTAAGAGCACCCCATATAACATCGAGTGCGCCGCCTATAACCATGGCTGCGCCTTTGATGATGCCCGCCACCCAAGGGAACTTTTCGGCAAAACGTTTCCAGAGGTCCGAGAAAAACACCTTTATTTTGCTCCAGTTCTTGTATATGAGGTATGCCGCCGCTCCGATAGCGATTGCGCCAGCCACGATGCCGGCAATCATGAGCCCATGCGGCCCTGTCATCATCGCCAGCATCGCCTTGCCGATGCCGCCGATGATCGCCTTGCCGCCGATAAAAGCGCTTTTCATTTTGCCAATAGCGGCACCCCAGCGGATAGCTTTTATAAAGTTTATTAGCAGCCCGATTTTTCCACGAACCAAAGACGCCGTTTGGGCTGCAACAGACACAACTTGCCGGCCCAGAGACACGGCCATTTTCCCCACGAAGCTAAAGGCTGCTCTCGCTTTTAGAAATACGGCATCCCATTTCACATTTTTAAGATACAGCCATGTCTTTGTTGCCGCATTTTTACTCAAGGCAAATGTCTTGCCTGCAATATCGCCCACTTTGCTGTTTTTAACTTTCAGGGCGAGGCTTCCTGGGTTTCGCAGGCCCTTCCATATTTTTGCAAGGCGAGTTGCCGCTTTGCCGCCTTTCGCAGCCGAGACTTCAACGCCGTCGAGGGCGCTTTTAAAAAGCCTCCCAAACTGGATACTGCCGCCAATTGCCGTTGTCAGCGTGCTAAACCCGGAGGCAAGATACAGCACGCTGGCAGCAAGGAGGTTCACTCCGACCAGCGCGGCGGCACTGAATACGATTACCTTGGTCAGCATTGGGTACTTATCCGCAAAAAAGCCTATTTTGTCAGCGACCTTGCCGAGAAAATTAAAAAGTGTGATGGCACTTGGAGCAAGCGCGCCGCCCAGCGACCTTGCAAGCGCATAGGCGGACTCTTTGGCTGCGTTTAGTCTTGTGGAGGTAAGTTTCAAGTAATCATCCATATTTTTGGCAACAATATTTTGGGATGATTTTTCTACGTCTTTGTAGCCATCCTCCAATTCCTTTATCTTGTCCATCAGGGGCACAAGCGCTTTAGCGCCTTCATCGCCGAACTTTTCCGTCATAAACTGCGCTCTGTCAATTTCTGACATTTTTGACGTACCGCGCATCAATTCTTTCAGCGAAGCGACCACATCCAATTCGCCGCTTTTGGTCTTTTTGAGGACGCTAGGGATATCCTGCGCCGTCTTCATGAAGCCTTTTAGCATCGCGTAATATGCCGTTCCGGCTTCTCCGCCCTGAAGCCCGGCGCTGTTTAGCAAGCCAATTGCGGTGAGGGATTGTTCAAGCTGGGCGTTATATTGGCTTATGGCGACGGACCCTCTTTTCATGCTTTCGCCAAGTTGGCCGAAGTCCCTAATCTGGTACTTAAACTGAATTTTTGCGAGCAAATCTCCTATGCGCGAAAATTTTTGTTCATCACTGCCATTCAATCTGGTGCCCAAATTGTTATATGCTGTAGCCATTACTTCGCTCACTTGTTCCATGCTGCCATTGGTGACCTTAGATACAGAGGCTACGGTTTTTGTAGCGCTTCTTGCCAGAGATGCAGTCAATCCTGCGGAATTTAGAGCATACTGTATGTCTTGTGTTTCCGCGTAACTTGCGTATCCTGCTTTAGCAAGCTCCGCGCCAATCCCCCTAGCTTTGCGGAGCGC
>OLGB01000905.1_pt1 | contig 38736 bp, 33 predicted proteins | sample 1605691 | NCBI WGS metagenome assembly OLGB01 (sample SAMEA3888925, study PRJEB22519) | human gut metagenome | biome: human gut; feature: human-associated habitat; material: faeces | place: Denmark | collected 2010
GCAAAGCGCTGTCCCCAGCAGTACCATATTAAGTTATTATACGATTTTTCGCCACGATTGGCAAGGTTTCTATAATAATGTATATCCTGTCAAATTGCAAGCGCTGTACCAAAAACCGGCAAATTGTACCAAAAAAACACCAAAGCGGCGCAGGAATCTTCCTGCACCGCCCTGGTGTCAAAAGAAAAGAGGAGTATGGATGAAAAAACTTGGGGTCACGTTCTCGTTCTGGGTCCCTGCTCCCTTCCTGAGAACACTTACAGTATACCCGGCGAATGTGAAAAGAAAATGAACTGAATTTGAAGAAATATGAAAAATTGTGTGATAAGCTTGTAACGGGTGCGGGGGCATTTACGTGGCTGCGACTTTGGCGGCCCCCTCTGCGAGGGAGGCTTTTTCCAACCGTGCAGCATTTTACGGATATACGAAACCCAAAAAATGTGGTACAATAATGGCAGCATCAAAATCCAGGCAAAGAGGTGCCGCATCATGGCCAATCGCATCAATTATCAACTGGAAATGGAAAAGGTCCTGCGCCGGCTGGGGGATACCAAACCCACGCTGCTGCTGCATGCCTGCTGCGCGCCCTGCTCCAGCGCCACGCTGGAACGGCTGGCCGAGCATTTCCGGCTTTCCATTTTATATTATAACCCCAACATCTACCCGCCCGCCGAATATCACCGCCGCGAGGCCGAGCTGGAGCGCTTTGTGGAGCAGGCGGGCTATCGCTACCCGGTCATCGAGCTGCCCTATGAACCCGACGAGTTCTACACCGCCGTCAAGGGCTTAGAGCAGGAGCCGGAGAAAGGCGGGCGCTGCACCGTCTGCTACCGCCTGCGGCTGGAGCAGACCGCCCGGTACGCCGCCGCCCATGGGTTCGAGTGGTTCTGCACCACACTGTCCATCTCGCCCATGAAAGACCCCATCCGCATCAACGCCCTGGGGCAGGAATTGGGCGAGAAATACAACGTGTGCTTTCTGCCCAGCGAGTTCCGCAAAAAGGACGGCTACAAGCGCAGTCTGCAATTAAGTGCCGAGTACGGCCTCTACCGCCAGGACTACTGCGGCTGCGTCTTCAGCAAGCAGGAGCGGGGCGTGTAAGCCGCCGCCCCCAAAAAAGCCCCCTTAGCTGTCAGCGAAGCTGACGGGAGGATCGTCTCGTCTGTGTGGCAAGTCGGTTTACAATTTCACACCCCGCATTTTCCGGGCGGTTCAGCCTGCCCGGGACGCCGGAGAACCAGGAGTTTTGTATGACATTTTATTCTTTTTTGTTTTTGTTTTTTGCCTACTCCTTCCTCGGCTGGGTAGGGGAGGTCCTTTACACCGCCGTGACCAGGCGCAGGTATCAGGACCGCGGCGTCCTCAGTGGGCCGCTGTGCATTCTGTACGGCATCGGCGCCCACCTCATCAGCTTTGCTCTGCGGGACCTCAGCAATGACAGCTGGTTCTTTTTGGCCGTCTTCAGCGCCGTGTACGCCACCGTCATCGAGTGGGTGGCCGGCCACATCCTGGAGCGCACCAGCCACACCCGCTGGTGGGACTACAGCGATATGCCGTTTAACCTGGACGGCTACGTCTGCCTGGGGGCCTCGGCCCTGTGGGGCGTGTTGGGCGTTGTGGCGGTGAAATGGGGCAACCCGCTGCTGCTTGCCCTTTATGGCTTGCTGCCCCACCGGCTGATCGCCATTATCCTGTGGGCGGCGCTGGTCATCTTTGCCATCGACGCCGTGGGCACCCTTTTGGCCATGCTGGGCCTGCGTTACCGCTGGGCCGCCGGGGCGGAGATTGAGAACCGCCTGGCCAACTTTACCGTCAACACCGGCATGGCGCTTCTGGGCTGGGTCGAGCAGCGCATGAACAAGGCCCACCCGGCCCTGACCTTCCGGCGCCAGCGCCGGGCCAAAAGCACCACCTTTGCCGAAGGATGCAGCCCGTATAAGATCATCCTGCTTTTCTTCATCGGCGCGTTTTTGGGCGATATTACCGAGACGATCTTCTGCCGCATCACCGCCGGTTACTGGATGAGCCGTTCCAGCGTGGTGTGGGGGCCGTTTTCCATCGTGTGGGGCCTGGCCATTGCCGCCGTGACCCAGCTGCTCTACCGCTACAAGGACCGCCCCGCCAGCTGGCTGTTTGTGGCGGGCACCCTGCTGGGCGGCGCGTATGAGTATTTGTGCAGCGTGTTTACCGAGGTCGTGTTCGGCACGGTGTTCTGGGATTACAGCGCCATCCCGTTCAACCTGGGCGGGCGCATCAACCTGCTGTACTGCTTCTTCTGGGGCTTTGCTGCCATTGCCTGGTTCAAGGTGTTGTACCCGCCCATCTCCCACATGATCGAGTCCCTCCCCAAGCGGTTCGGCACCGTGCTGACCTGGGGGCTGTGCGTGTTCATGGCCGCCAACATCGCCGTCAGCTCCGCCGCGCTGGTGCGCTATAACGAGCGTGTCCGCGGCGAAGCCGCCGCCACCAGCCTGGCCGCCTGCCTCGACGAGCATTTCGACGACGCCCGCATGGCCAAGGTCTACCCCAAAGCCGTGCATGTAGAAAGCGGGGGAGAGAGCCTTGCCTGAAACTCTCTCCCTGCCGGATAGAGGCTTTTTTTGAGTTTGTATCTTTTCCCGAAGTGTGCTATACTGATAGCCGCACGAAAATTTGAAGGAGGAACTGCCCATGCTGCGTACTGATGCGATGGAAGAATACGGCAAGGCCCAAAAGCTGGGCCAGAAAGATTACCGTGAGAAGATGCTCCGCGGGCAGTCCCCGTTTTTGCCGGTGCTGGATGAAATCCTGCGAAACGTACAGGTGGAAAACCAGCTGCCCCTGGGCCTGGTCGAGATCCCGATAAAGCTGGTGGTCGGCACCAAAACGGCAGGCCGCACCGCCGCTTTTGCCAGCAATTTTATGCCCCTGCTGGATTTAAAGAGCGAGTTCGGCTCCAAGTGGGTCTCCCTTTGCATGGCCCACGTGGACGAGGGCATCCGTGACCCCATCCGCTGCTTTGAGTACATGGGCCGCTTCTATGTGCAGGAGGGCAACAAGCGCGTCAGCGTGCTGAAATACTTCGAGGCCGGCAGCGTGACCGGCAACGTCACCCGCGTGGTGCCCAAATACAACGATACCCCGGAAGTGCGCCTGTACTATGAGTTCATGCACTACTATCCGCTCATCCAGACCTATCTGTTGACCTTTACCAAGCCCGGCAGCTACGGCCGCCTGCAAAAGGCCATGGGCAAAGGCCCCGAGGAAAAGTGGACCGCCGAGGACCGCTCCGCCATCATGTCCCTGTACAACTGGGTCGAGAAAGCCTACATCGCCTTGGGCGGCGACAAGCTGCGCGCCACCGTGGGGGACGTACTGCTGCTGCTTTTGCGCCTGTACTCGATGGAAGAGCTGGCCAAAGCCAGCCCCAACGAGCTGCAGCAAAAGGTCGACGCCCTGTGGGATGACGTGCTGGCCCTGCAGAACGATGACCCCGTCACCGTCAGCGAAAAGCCGGCGGAGCCTGCCCAGACAAAACTGCTGGAACGCATTTTGCCCCTCCACCCGGCAGCCCCCACCCACTTAAAAGTTGCCTTCATCCATGAGCGCACCCCGGAGACCAGTTCCTGGACCAGCCAGCACGAGTTTGGCCGCACCCAGCTGGACAGCGTGTTTGAGGGCAAGGTGGAGACCTTTGCCTACTTCAACGCTGTGCCCGGCCGGAACGCCGACCTGCTGATCGAAACCGCCATCTCCAACGGCGCAGACATCGTGTTCACCACCAGCCCCAAGCTGGTGGGCGCCAGTCTGCGCTCGGCAGTCAAGCACCCCACGGTGCGCATCCTCAACTGCTCCATGGAGATGCCCTACGCCAGCATCCGCACCTATTACACCCGCGTATACGAGGCCAAGTTCATCACCGGCGCCATCGCCGGGGCCATGGCCGGCACCGACCGCATCGGCTATGTGGCGGATTATCCCAGCTTCGGCGTGCCCGCCAACATCAACGCCTTTGCGCTGGGTGCCCGCATGGTCAACCCCCGCGCCCGCATTGAGCTGCGCTGGACCTGCCTGCCCGACCAGGAGGACCCGCTGACCGTCTTTACCCGCAAGGGCATCACGGTGGTTTCGGGCCGCGACGCCCCGGTGCCGGGCCGCCCCCAGCGGGAGTTCGGCACCTTCCTCATCCGTCCGGGCGGCGTATTGCAAGATCTGGCTACGCCCTTCTGGCACTGGGGCCAGTTCTACGAGAATGTGGTGCACAGCGTGCTGGACGGCGGCTGGGTGCGGGATAAATCCGGCACCGACGGCCGCGCCGTCAACTACTGGTGGGGCATGAACAGTGGTGTCATGGACGTGCTGCTCAGCCGCGAGCTTCCCTCGGACGTGGCGCATCTGGCCCGCATCCTGCGGACAGGCGTCACCGCCGGTATGATCGACCCGTTTGCCTGCCGCATCACCGACCAGAACGGTACGGTGCGCAACAGCGGCCGCCACGGGCTGGATGTGGAGCAGATCGTCCACATGGACTATCTGTGCGACGCCGTGGACGGCACCATCCCCGAGTACGACGACCTGACCGAGCAGGCCCGCCCGATGTACCGCATGCAGGGTATCCACCGTGACCAGCTGCCTGCCGAGAAGGAGGCCACGCTATGAAGCTGCTGTGCATTGCCGATGAGGAGTGCAAGGCGCTTTGGGATTACTATACTCCCGATAAGATCGAGGGCGTAGACCTCATTATAGCCTGTGGCGATCTGAACCGCCACTATCTTGAGTATCTTACCACCATGGTCCCCGTGCCGGTTTTGTACGTACACGGCAATCATGACGAAAACTATGACCACCACCCACCCGAGGGTGCCATCTGCCTGGATGACAACCTGTTCGTCTACCACGGGCTGCGCATTGTGGGGCTGGGCGGGTCCTGCCGCTACCGCACCGGTGCCTGGCAGTTTACCGAGGCCGAGATGCGCAAGCGCATCAACCGCCTGCGGGGCAAGATCGACCGCCACGGCGGGTTTGACATCCTTGTCACCCACGCGCCGATGCACGGCTACGGCGACTTGAACGACCTGCCCCACCGCGGCTTCACCGTCTTTCACGAGCTGCTGGACCGCTACCATCCCCAGCTGATGCTGCATGGTCATATCCATCTGACCTACGGCTGCAACATCCCACGGGAGCACCGGTATGGGGCTACCCGCATCGTCAACTGCTACGAGCGTGTCGCCCTGGAGGCCGAGCCTGTGCTGAAAGAACGCACGGGGCACCGCTTCCTGGCACGCCTGCTGCAGCGACCCTGACACCATTTGTAAGGAGAACCACCCATGACTAAAATTGCCGTATTCGGCGCAGGCACCTGGGGCATTGCACTGGCCCGTCTGCTGGCGGTCAACGGCCGCGATGTAACCGTTTGGAGCGCGATCCCCGCCGAGCTGAAATCCCTCAGCACCACCCGCCGCCACCCCAACCTGCCGGGTATGGAGCTGCCCTCCGCCATGCACTACACCGCCGATATTGCCGAGGCCTGCACCGGGCGCGACATCCTGCTGTTTGCGGTGCCGTCCCCGTTTGTGCGCTCCACCGCCAAAAAGGCAGCCAAGTACATCCCGGATGGCCAGCTGATCGTGGACGTGGCCAAGGGGGTCGAGGACAAAACCCTGATGACGATGAGCGAAATCATCGAGGATGAGCTTGCCAAGGCCAAGCGCACCGCCCGCGTGGTGGCCCTCTCCGGCCCCACCCACGCCGAGGAAGTGGCCCGCGATATGCCGACTTTAATTGTTGCCGCCAGCGAGGATGAAGCCGCCGCCAAGGCCGTGCAGAAAGCCTTCACCGCGCCCAGCTTCCGCGTCTACACCAACACCGACCGCCGCGGCACCGAGTTGGGCGGCGCGGTTAAAAACGTCATTGCGCTGGCCGTCGGCATCGCACTGGGCCTGGGCTACGGCGATAACGCCAAGGCCGCCCTTATCACCCGCGGCAACGCCGAGCTGACACGGCTGGGTCTGGCCATGGGCTGCAAGCCTGAAACCTTCGCGGGCCTGTCCGGCATGGGCGATTTGATCGTGACCTGCACCAGTATGCACAGCCGCAACCTGCACGCCGGTATGCTGCTGGGCCGCGGCAAAACAGCCGAGGAAGCCAAGTCCGAGGTGGGCCAGGTGGTCGAGGGCATCAACGCCCTGCCCGCCGTCTGCCGCCTTGCCAAGAAGTACAAGACGGAAATGCCCATCGTGCAAAGCGTGGACGCTATCCTGCGTGGTAAGCTCGAAGCCCGCAATGCCCTTGCGGCTCTAATGGAGAGAGACCTGAAACATGAATAAACACATCCGAGCTGCCTTTTTTGACATCGACGGCACGCTGCTGCTGTTCGGCAGCCATGAAATGCCGGATTCCACCGTGCAGGCGCTGCACGCCTTGCAGGCCAACGGCGTGAAAATTTTCATCGCCACGGGCCGTCCGCCGGTGCACCTGCCGCATCTGCCCGCTTTGCAAAAGGTGAACTGGGACGGCTATGTCACCATGAACGGCCAGTACTGCTTTATGGCGGATGGCGAGGTCATCTACAGCAAGTACATCGACCCCGCCGCCCTGCGCACCCTGCTGCCCTATATTGAAAAAGAAAAGCTGTCCATCGGCTTTGTGGAGAAGGACAACTGCTATTTCAATCTCATCGATGAGCGCAGTGCCAACTTTGCCAAGGAGCTGGGGCAGGGGACCGCTGACATTGCTGCCCGCATTGCACAAAACCCCATCTACCAGCTCAGCGCCTTTCTGCCCGATAACTACGAGGAAGAGTTCCTCCGCCGCTGCCCCGGCTGCCTGGCCGTGCGGTGGAGCCCCGATTTTGCCGATATCCTGCCCGAGGGCGGCGGCAAGCCCAACGGCCTGGCCGAGATGCTGAAGCATTTTGGCTGGACCCGGGACGAAGCCATCGCCTTTGGTGACGGCGGAAACGACGTCGCCATGCTGGAATATGCCGGTATCGGCGTGGCCATGGGCAATGCCTGTGACGACGCCAAAGCCGCCGCCGACTATGTGACGACGGATATTGATAAGGAGGGCATCGCCAAGGCCCTGCGCCATTTCGGCCTTGTGTAAGCCACAAACTGCATAGCCTGTTTTCCCCCTGCGTATACTGGACGCAGGGGGATTTTGTATGACCGCTTCTTTCTTTGACCCTGCTGCCCTGCGCACCCGCCTGCGGGAACAGCCCAGCCCGGATGTGCCGTTCCTTGTCGTTTTGCTGGCGCTGCTGAGCTATGGGCTTATTATGCTCTTCTCGGCCGGGTACGCAGTGGCGCTCTATCGCCGCGGCGACGCCTACACCTACATCCGCCCGCAGCTATTGTTTGCGGCGCTGGGCGCAGCGGCCATGTACGCCGCCAGCCTGGTGGATTACCATGTGTGGCACAAACTGGCCTGGCCTGTTATGGGGCTGTCGCTGATTTTGCTCGTCGTTGTGCTGTTTATGCCGGAGTACAACGGCTGCAAACGGTGGATCGTACTGCCGGGCTTAGGCACCCTGCAGCCCAGTGAGATTGCCAAATTTGCCGTGGTGCTGGTGTTTTCCCACATCATCTCGCTGAATCACGACCGCATGCACAGCTTTGCCGGGGGCGTGCTGCCCTTCGGGCTGATTTTAGGCGTGGTGACGGTGCTGATGCTGCTGGAGCCGCACCTTTCGGGTACGCTGCTGATCTTATCCATCGGCGCAGTGCTGATGTTTGTGGGCGGCACCGGGCTGCAGTGGTTTGGGCTGGCGGGCGGCCTGGGGGCAGGGGCCATCGCGGCGGCGGTGCTTGCCCTGCCGGAACTGGTGCCCTATGCCACCGACCGCCTGGCTTCCTGGCGCGACCCCTTTGCCGACCCGCTGGGGGAAGGGCACCAGACCATCCAAAGCCTCTACGCCATTGCCTCCGGCGGGCTGGCCGGGCTGGGGCTGGGCAACAGCCGCCAAAAGTACCTCTATGTGCCCGAGCCGCAGAATGATTTTATCTTCTCGATTCTATGCGAGGAGCTGGGCTTCATCGGCGCGGCGCTGGCCGTGGCGCTCTTTCTGGCGCTGCTGCTGCGTGGCATGTCCATCGCCATCCGTGCGCGGGATAAATTCGGGGCACTCCTGGCCGTGGGGTTCGTGGTGCAGGTGGTCTTGCAGGCCATTTTAAACATCGCCGTCGTCACCAATACCATCCCCAACACCGGCATCAGCCTGCCGTTTTTTTCCTCCGGCGGCACCAGCCTGATGATGCTGCTGGGGGAAATGGGCATTGTACTGTCGGTTTCCCGCCAGACCGACGCCGTATAGCACGGAAAAATTCAAATGGATTTCACATTCATCCGGTTGAAAGCTGTCGCTATTTAGCATATAATAGGGGGGTACTTTTTAATGGGGAGGTGTGCCGTGAGCACGCAAAAACAAAAACGTCCCTTTGCCCTGCGGGCACTGGCCGCCTTTGCCGGTACGCTGGCCATACTGTTTGTGCTGCTGCTGGCTGCCTACGCCCTGCCGGGGGAACGGGTGCGGCAGCATGTCTACGACTCCGCCCGGACGATCCAAAACGAGGGGCTGTACCCGGAATATCTGGGCTTCAAGCTCTTTCAGATGGACAACTACACCGACACACTGATGCTGTTTGAGGCCGCCAGCGCCGACGAACTGCCGCCCCTGCAGGCCATGATGACCAACACGGCCTACAATGTGGATAACTTCGAGACCTTGGCCGACGACCTGGCCTGGTACATAGAAAAGGATTGGTCCACCGGCGCCCAGCGTACCGATGCCTCCGCGCTGGAGCCGTTCTCCTACGCGCGGTACTGGCACGGGTATCTCATCTGGCTGCGGCCTTTGCTGCTGCTTATGCCCTACACGGGTGTGCGCATTGTACAGTATATCGTACTGTTTTCGCTGCTGGCCGTGGTGCTGGTGCAGCTGCGCCGCCGCTGCGGGCTGCGGGCCGCCGTGTGGTTTGCCGTCAGCCAGTTGGCGGTGAGTGTATGGTTCGTGCCCCATCAGGTGCAGTATTTCACCTGCTTTATGATTGCCTACGCGGGCTGCGCCTGGGTGCTGGCCAAGCCCCGCCGCAGCGATGTGCTGTGCTTAGGGCTGCTGGTGCTGGGCACGGCGACAGCTTTCTGCGACCTGCTGGTCACGCCCATCATCACCTTAGGTCTGCCGCTGACCTGCTGGCTGCTGGAACCCCAGCAGCGCCTGCGAGGCGGCGTGCCGCAGTGCGCCTTGGCCGTGGGCGGCAGCCTGTGCTGGGGCACCGGCTACGCTTTATGCTGGGCCGGCAAATGGGCGCTGGCCGGGGCCGTCACTGGCAATAACGTACTGGCCGATGCCCTGCACCAGGCCGAGGTGCGCACCACCGCCGATACTTGGCACGGCATGGAATTGACATGGCGTAATATTTTCATCTTTTTATACGATACGTTAAACAGCCATCATCTCTTCTGGCCCGCTCTCGCGGTGCTGGCGGTGCTGATTGCCCTGTTCATCCTCTCCATCCGCAGCAAAACTGCGCTGGTGCGTGCCTTACCGTTGGCGCTTACCACCTGCATGACCCCCGCATGGTTTGTGCTGCTGCGCACCCACAGCATCCAGCACGGCTGGTTTACCTGGCGTGCTTTGGGGCTTACCGTCTTTGCCGGGCTGGCATTTCTCTACTACGCATGTGATCTTCGCGCTGCGCGGCGGCGCTTACAAAAGGGAAGTATATGAACGTGACTGAAAATAAGAATGAAGCAACCGAAACCACCGCGACCGCCACGGCCGCCAAAAAGAAGCTGCCCCTCTGGGGCAAGATCCTGCTGGTCGTTGTCATCGTGCTGGCGGCGCTGGCTGGGCTGGCAACGCTGTACGTCAACGGCAAGCTGGACCTGCTGCACTACAACGACGGCAGCGTTGACTCGATGGGCACCATTGATGCGGACGAGGATCAGGACCTGGACGGGTCCGGTCTGGTACATAGCGACGACGAGATGACCATGCCCGAGGGCAGCCCCTTTGCCGACGACGATGTGCTGAACATCCTGCTCATCGGCACCGACGAGCGTACTGAGGCCGTCAACGATGCCGACGCCTTCACCCACCTGAACCAGCTGGACGGCACCAAGGACACCACCGAGTTCAGTGAGGACGCCCGTGCCGACAGCCTGATTCTGGTCTCGCTGGACATCAAGGACCACGCCATCCGCCTGGTCTCCATCGAGCGCGGCCTCGGCGTGCCCATCCTGCTGGACGGCTACGAGGGCGAGTATGACTGGATCACCCACACCTTCCGCTACGGCGGTGCCAAGCTGACCATGGACACCGTGGAGGATTGCTTCAACGTGCAGGTGGACCACTATGTCCGCATCAACTTCAACTCCTTCGTGCAGATCGTGAACGCCGTGGGCGGCGTGGACATCGACATTACTGAGATGGAAGCCAAGGCCCTGAACTGGGAAGTGCCCTCCAACTCGATGCTCATCGTCAACCACGTGGACCCGGGCCTCAACCACTTCGACGGCTACACCGCCCTGCAGTACGCCCGTCTGCGCAAGATTGACAACGACTGGCACCGTATCGAGCGCCAGCGCACCGTTATCCAGGCCGTTCTGGATCAGATCCAGAACGCCAGCGTCACCGAGCTGGACAACCTGCTGAACACCATGCTGCCCCTGGTACAGACCAACTTTACCAAAACCGAGATCGCCGCGCTGCTGGTGCAGCTGCCGGGCTTTTTGGGCTGCGATGTAGAGCAGCTTTCCATGCCCCTGCAGGGCACCTACGGCGTACGCACCGGTATGGACGACCGCCTGATGTACGACCCGGACTGGTACGTAAATACCACCGCCCTGCAAGACTTTTTGTACAATGATAAGAGCTCCGAGGAGGTCATTGCCGCCACGCCGGAGACCGCCGCACGGGAGGCCGAGGGCCTGGCCGACACCGCCACACGCGAGACCGCTGTGAAGGCGTCCGACCCCACGGCAGACTATCTCAAATCCAACCTGCACACCGTCGATCTGAGCTACCCGCTGGACAGCTCCGACTTTGGCAACGCCGATTACCGGCTGTTCTTGGCCGGGCTGGAGGATACCCGCGCGGCCGAGGTGCAGCAAAACCTCATCACCTCTTTGCAATCCCATGGCGTCAGCGTGGTGGCCGTCCCCTACGGCCCCGCCGCCGGTGCGCTGCTGGACAACTACTTACAGACCGGCGCGGCCGCCAGCCTGGACCGCTACCTGGCCGTACTGCCCAAGGCTGACCGCGATGATGCCAAAGCCATGTGGCAGTCCGTCTGCGCCAGCTATCCCGGCCGCCTGCACGCCGTAGGCATGGGCACTGATAAAAGCGATGCCGTCATTGGCCAGGCGCTTGAAACGCTGGCCAGCCAGATTTGGAACACGCCGGAGCCGGAAATTGCCGAGGCCATCAGCGCCATTAAGACCGGCACTGCCCGTGAGTCCGCCTACTGGTTCAAGACCGCCATGCAGAAGTATCCCCGCCAGATGCAGCGCTATTTCGGTGACCAATACATACTGGTCTACCGCCTGTATCAGGGCATGATGGGCAGCATCAACGCCGACGAGGGCGCGAGTCTGCTGGCCTACGACCTGCAGCAGGCGTTGAAAGCTTACCCGGACGCCAAGATCCTGGCCTTTACCGGCGTGGATGACCTGCTGCCCGTGGACGGCACCCTGGCCGCCCGCATGCAGGAAGTGCTTGCCAAATCCGACGAGCAGCTTTGCCCCATCGTGTCCCTGTGCGGCGAGTGGGAGTATGACGGCACGTTTGCCCCCAGCGATGCTGCTTTGTGGGACGCCGACAGCTTTGCCGATTGGCTGGGCAAATACGCCGTGCCGGGCAAAGACCTGCTGCTGGCCCTGGACGGCGAGGACAGCCCCTTTGCCGCCAGCGCCGCCTTTATGGAAAACACCGATACCCCGGCAGGGGAGTGGGCCGCCAAGCTGCTGATCCTGCACGATAAAGTGGACGATACAACGACAAATGCAGAAGAGGATACAGATTCTTAAAAAGTTTTTTGCAAAAAGCCGTTGACAAAACGGGAACAGTGTGGTATAAATGCTTTAAACCAATGAAGCGAAAGTAAAGCTGACAGCGCAGCCACAGAGAGCCCCTGTTGCTGGAAATGGGGCGCAAAGCGGGACAGCATAATGGTTCGCGGAGGGCACGGGGAAAAAGGCCAAGGCCTTGAGTATCCGCTGACGGGCAGCTCCCGTTATAGGGCAGGGGAATGTTGGTTCCCTACAGAGTGGCCGCAGTTTATAGTTGCGGCAAGCAAGGTGGCACCACAGATAAATTGTTATCTGCCCTTGCACAGGAGGATTTCTGTGCAAGGGCAGTTTTTTATTCCTTACACAGCACATGAGGGGAAATGAACGATGAAACACATTACTTTGAAAGAGCGATGGCAATCTGTTTTGTAAAGCCTGCCAAACAACAAACCAATTTACAAAACAAGGAGTAATTACCATGAAAAAGTTCGTTGCTGTTATGACCGCCGCCGCTATGCTCACTTCTCTGTCCGCCTGCGGTGCCTCCGCTTCTACCGCTTCTTCTGCTGCCGAAAGCACTGCTTCTTCCGCCGCGGCAGATTCCACCACGGGATCCGCCGCCGACGCCACCACCTACAAGGTCGCCATCGTCCAGCAGCTGGACCACGCCAGCCTGGATGAGATCCGCACCGCCATCGAGGCCGAGCTGGACGCCAAGGCCGCCGAGAAGGGCATCACCATTGAGTACAAGGATTTCAACGGCCAGAACGACGCCACCACGCTGAACCAGATCGGCACCCAGGTCGTCTCCGATGGCTACGATGCCGTCATTCCCATCGCCACGCTGGCCGCCCAGTGCATGGCCACCGCCTGCGAGTCCACCAAGACCCCGGTCATCTACGCCGCCATCTCGGACCCCGCCGCCGCTGACCTGACCGACATCGACTATGTCACCGGCACCTCCGACGCGCTGAACACCCAGTCCATCATGGACATGATCTTCGCCGTCCAGCCCGAGGCCAAGACCATCGGCCTGCTCTACTCCAACTCCGAGGCCAACTCAACCACCCCCATTGCCGAGGCCAAGGCTTACCTGGATGCCAAGGGCATCGCTTACGTAGAAAAGACCGGCAACACCAACGATGAGATCATGACCGCCGCCAACGCCCTGGTGGGCCAGGTCGACGCCGTCTTTACCCCCACGGATAACGTGGTCATGGCCGCCGCCGCTGCCGTCTCTGAGACGCTGACCAATGCGGGCATCCCGTTCTACACCGGTGCCGACAGCTTCGTCACCGCCGGCGCTTTCGCCACCTGCGGCGTCAACTATACCGAACTGGGCACCTACACCGCCGATATGGCGCTGGACATCCTGGAGACCGGCACCGTGCCTGAGTACCACGTCATGGACGGCGGCATCATCACCGTCAACACCGAGACCGCCGCAGCCCTGGACCTGGACTACAGCGCTTTCAATGATCTGGCCGGCACCGTGGTCGAAGTTGAGACCACCGCCGAATAAATCTTAACTCCCCAAAGGGAGGTGCAGGCAAGGCCCACGCCGAGCTGCCCTCCCTTTTTATACAGTACCCCCATCAAATCAGGAAGGACGTTTTGCCCATGTTTACCGCTGCAACCGTCTTCAGTGCGCTGGAGCTTGGCTTCATCTACGCACTGGTGGCTATGGCGCTGTTCCTCAGCTTCCGTATCTTAAATATCGCCGATATGAGTACCGACGGCACCTTTACCCTGGGGTGCGCGGTCTCGGCCACCGCGGCGGTGGCCGGGCACCCGGTGCTGGGTCTGTTTTTGGCTATTGCCGCCGGTGCGGTTTCCGGCTTTGTCACAGCCACTTTGCAAACCCGCCTGGGCGTGCCGTCGATCCTCGCCGGCATCATCACCAACACGGGGCTGTACACCGTCAACCTGGCGGTTATGGGCTTTTCCTCCAACGTGCCAATGCTGAAAACGCAGACCATCTTTACAATGGCACAGGCGCTTTTTGGCGATGTGTTCCCGTACAAGCTGCTGGTGGCCGCGGTCATCACCGTGGTCGTCTGCCTGCTGTTGATCCTGTTCCTGGGCACCCGGATGGGCCTTTCCATCCGCGCCACCGGCGATAACCCCGACATGGTGCGTGCCTCCTCCATCAACACGGCGTTCACCATCACGATTGGCCTGTGCATTTCCAACGCCATGACGTCCCTTTCCGGCGCCGTACTGGCCCAGTACCAGAAATCTGCCGACATCAACCTGGGCACCGGCATGGTGGTCATCGGCCTGGCGTCCCTCATCATTGGCGAGACGCTGTTTGGCCGTGGCGGCATGTGGGCCAAGGCCGCGGCGGCTGTGGCAGGCAGTGTCATCTACCGCTTCATCATCGCGCTGGCCCTGCGCGCCAACGTCCCGTCGGAGTGTCTCAAGCTGATTTCCGCCGTCATCGTGGCGCTGGCCATCGCCGCCCCCACCATCCGGTCCCGCGCGGCGTTCCGCCGCCGCCGCTCCCAAGCCGAGAAAGAAGGTGCCCGCCGTGCTTGAACTGAAAAACATCAGCAAAACCTTTAACCCCGGCACCGTCAACGAAAAGCTGGCTCTGCAAAAGATCGACCTGAACTTGAAAGACGGCGACTTTGCCACCATCGTCGGCTCCAACGGCGCAGGCAAGTCCACGATGTTCAACGCCATTGCAGGCGAGTTCATCTCGGATACTGGTACCATCACGCTGGATGGCCAGGACATCACGTTTATGCCGGACTACCGCCGCTCCAAGTACATCGGCCGCATGTTCCAGGACCCGCTGCGCGGCACGGCCCCCCACATGACCATTGAGGAAAACCTCGCGCTGGCCTACCTGCGGGCGTCCGGGCACACGTCGTCCTTCTCCCGCATCTCCAAAAAGGATCGCGACCTCTTTGCCGAGAAGCTCTCCGCCCTGGGTCTGGGATTGGAGGACCGCATGAAACAGCCCGTCGGCCTGCTCTCCGGCGGCCAGCGCCAGGCACTGACGCTGCTGATGGCGACCCTCGTCACCCCCAAGTTGCTGCTGCTGGACGAACACACCGCCGCTTTGGACCCCGCTACGGCGGAAAAGGTGCTGGATCTGACCAAAAAGATTGTGGCGGAGAACCACATCACCTGTCTGATGATCACCCACAACATGCACGACGCCCTTACCTTGGGCAACCGCACGCTGATGATGGACCATGGCCGCATCGTGCTGGACGTAGCCGACGAGGAGCGCGCCCACATGACGGTAGACGGCCTGCTGCAGCGCTTTGCCGAGAACGTCGGCCACGCACTGGACAACGACCGCATCTTGCTGAGCGCGGAACAATAAATTTTTTTTTCCCCCCCCCTTGAAGGCCCCCTCTGGGAGGGGGCCCCGCGAAGCGGGTGGGGGAGAGAGCTTAAGGCAAAGTTTCTCCCTCCGGCCCTTCGGGCCACCTCCCTCGCAGAGGGAGGCTTTTCAGCACATATAGCAAAAACACCGTTGTACGTAAATTTAACGTACAGCGGTGCTTTGTTTTTTATCTGCTATTGGTTATACTGCTTTACCCGGCCAGTTGTCGGTCTGGGCGGCAACCTCGCCGTCCGTGCCCAGCCACAGCACGGCCTGGCCGTTGTCATCGGCCACCTGCCGGCTCTGCTCCGGCGGCAGGCAGAAAAGGGCGGTGGAGAACAAGTCTCCCAGCCCCTCATCCGGGCTGGAATACACCGCAACGCTGCTGTAATAGGCAGCCGGGCAACCTGTGGTCAAATCGATCAGGTGGGAGTAGCGTTTGCCCTCGTAGGTAAAGTACCGCTGGTAATCACCGCTGACGATCAGCGAGTCGCCGCCGGTCAACTCCACGGTCTGCACATACTGCGGCGCATCCTCACCGGGCCAGGGGTTTTCCACCCCCACGCGCCAGGCACTGCCGTCGGCCTTGGGGCCGGTGGTATAGACGTTGCCGCCCATGTTCAGCAGGGCATGGGTCAGCCCGCGTTCCCGGGCTGCTTGGCCCGCCTGCACGGCGGTGTAGCCCTTGGCGGCAGCTCCCACGTCCAGCGTCATGGCCGGATCGGCAAAGGCCACCGTCAGGGTGCCGGAATCCAGCAGCAGGTCGTCCAAGTTGCAGTGCTGCAGGGCTTCGGAGATGGCATCTGCCGCAGGCGGGGCAGGATTCTCGCTCTCGCGGGCATCGTGCCACAGGCTCAGCACAGCCCCCGCCGCAATGTTCACCGCACCGCCCGCCAATGTCTCACCGCTGGTCTTGCACAGTTGCAAAAAGTCGAATAACTCCCGGCTGACCTGCACCGGTTCCTGCCCGGCACGGGCGTTGACGTCGTACAGGTTCACCATGCCGTCGTAGTGGTGGTAAATGTCAAACAGCTGGTGGTAATGCTCCAAATCGTCGTGCAGGGCATCGGCCTGGGTGTCCCATTCTTCCTGGCTGGCGGCGTAGCCCTGCACCATCGTGACAGTGTCAAACATGTCAAACCAGCTGGCGCTGTACAGCTTTTGCTGGGGCGTGCAGGCGGTCAGGGGCAGGGCACAGGCCAGGCAGATCGCCGCCAGCCCCAGGGCCAGCAGCCGCTTCATGCTTTGCCCCCGGCCACGGTCTCGTGCTCGCTGTTCAGCTCTTGCAAAAGCTGCAGCAGCGTCCAGTTTTTGCTGGTAGGGGTCACCATGCCCCGCAGCGGGAACTCCGCCCCGCCCGCCTTGACGAGGTCGAGGAAATGCCCCAGCTCGCCGGTATCGTGGCGCAGGCCGCTCACGATCATGGCGGGGCGGTCGCTGACCTTAATGAGCGGCGCAAAGGCAGGGGAGGGCAGCCCCCGGCACAGGTCGCCCACCTTGGCGGCCAGGTCGCCGTCCCCGATGCAGCGGATCTTCAGCTTATAGGCCCGCGCTGCATGGGCCAGGGCGTCATACCCGGCGCTTTTCTCGTCAAACCGCCACAGCAGCACACACCGCGGCTCTTGGATGATACGTGCTTTCATAAACATACCTCATACTTAAAAAGGCGCACCGCCATGTAACGGTGCGCCTTGGCTTTTAGTTTACAGGTCGGGGTGGTACTCTTTGCAGGTGCACTTTTTCCACTTCAGGCCGCTGCCGCAGGGGCAGGGATCGTTGCGGCCAATCTTGGTCACGCGCACGGGGGCGGCACCCTTGGTGCCAGCTTGGGTGGGGGCACCCTCGCCGGTGGGCTTGGCGATCTGCTCACGCTTCGGCTCGGCGTTCTGCTGGCGGATCTCGATGGTCAGCAGCATGTGCACGGCATCCTCACGGATGGAGGCGATCATCTCATCGAACATGGCAAAGCCTTCAATGCGGTACTCGACCACGGGGTCATGCTGGCCGTAGCCGCGCAGGCCCATGCCCTGCTTGAGCTGATCCATGTTGTCGATGTGATCCATCCACTTGGAGTCGACGTTGCGCAGCAGGCAGATACGCTCCAGTTCGCGCATCGTCTTGGAGCCGTACTTCTTCTCCTTGGCGGTCAGGATGTCCATGCCGCGCTTATACAGCTCATCGGCGATGCCCTCCTTGGTCAGATCCGCCAACTGGTCCTTGGTGTAGTTGAAGTCACTGGGCAGGCACAGCCAGTTCATGAAGTGGCGGCGCAGACCGGCGAAATCCCAATCGTCGGCAGTCTCACCGTTCAGGTAGTTGGTGCAGGCGTCGTCGATGGACTGGCGCATCATCTCATGCAGCTTGTCGCTGATGTCCTCACCGTCCAGCACCATCTGGCGCTGTTTGTAGATGATCTCGCGCTGCTGGTTCATGACGTCGTCGTACTGCAGCACCTGTTTACGGATGGCAAAGTTGGAGGCTTCCAGCTTCTTCTGGGCGCTCTCGATGGTGTTGGTAATGAGCTTGTTCTCGATGGGCACATCCTCTTCCAGGCCCAGGCTGTCCATCAGGTTCTGCACGCGCTCACCGCCGAAGATGCGCATCAGGTCATCTTCCAGGCTGAGGAAGAAGCGGGAAGCACCGGGGTCGCCCTGACGGCCGGCACGGCCGCGCAGCTGGTTGTCGATACGGCGGCTCTCGTGGCGCTCGGTACCGATGATGAACAGGCCGCCGGCCTCGCGCACAGCAGCAGCTTCGCGCTTGATTTCCGGCTCAAACTCCTCGCACAGCTCCTCAAAGCGCTGGCGGGCATGCAGTACGGCGGCGTCCTCGGTCTCGGCGTGGCCGTCGCACTCGGTCATCAGGTGCTCCAGCTGGGCATCGATGGTCTCCTCCGGCGGGGTGGGCAGCTCGGTACCGGCAGCCTTGGCGCGGGCCTTGGCGTGCTCGTACTCGTCTTTCAGCTGGGCCAGGTCCTTGGTCAGGTCGCGGCTCAGCTCCTTGCGCAGAGCGGCCTTGGCCATGTAGGACACGTTGCCGCCCAGCATAATATCGGTACCACGGCCGGCCATGTTGGTGGCGATGGTCACAGCGCCCTGCTTACCGGCCTGGGCGACGATCTCGGCTTCGCGCTCGTGCTGCTTGGCGTTCAGCACGTTATGCTCGATGCCCTTCTTCTTCAGCAGCTTGGAGAGAGCCTCGCTCTTTTCGACACTGACAGTACCGACCAGAACGGGCTGGCCCTTGGCGTGGCATTCGGCCACCTGCTCGATGACGGCGTTGTACTTGCCGTTGACGGTCTTGTACACGCTGTCCGGCAAGTCCTTGCGGGCGCGGGGCTTGTTGGTGGGGATGCTGACGATGTTCAGGCCGTAGATCTCGCTGAACTCGTCAGCCTCGGTGGAAGCCGTACCGGTCATACCGGCCAGCTTGTCATACATACGGAAGTAGTTCTGGAAGGTGACGGTGGCCAGGGTCTTGCTCTCGGCAGCAACGGTCACGCCTTCCTTGGCCTCGATGGCCTGGTGCAGGCCGTCGTTGAAGCGGCGGCCATACATCAGACGGCCGGTGAACTCGTCAACGATGATGACCTCGCCCTCTTTGACGATGTAGTCGATGTCGAGGTTTTTTCGCGCCTGCGCCGCGAGGGCGTCGTAGGCCGCCTCTTTGGCTGCCGTCGTGGAGACCGGTTCGCGCTCTGGCAGGCCGCGTTTTTTGCGCAGGCGGTTGAGCCATTCGGCGCGGAAGAGGTCGTTGTGGAAGGCGTTGTGGAGGTAGCTGCCGGCGGCGCGCAGTTCTCCGTCGGCGAGGCCGTCCGGCTTGCCGTCGAGCTCGAAGAGCGGCGCGAAGCCGGGCTCGTCGCGCAGCGGGCGCGTCTCGCCGAAGTGTATCTCGTAGCCTTCGACGGGCGTCTCCCCTTTGAAGCAGGGGTGTATCGCGTGCCCGCGGCGGCGGACGGTCGTCTTTTCCTCGCCGAAGGCGGTGGTCGCGGGCAGCAGTCCGAGCCCCTCGATCGCGGGTATTTTGTCGTTGTCGCGGAGGAAGCGGTCGTCTATCTCTTCGCCCATCATCTGGTAGCCGCCGCAGAGGCCGTAGACTGTGCCGCCATGCCGGTAGAAGCGGCGTATCCCGTCGGCGAGGCCCGAGTCGAGCAGGTATTTCATGTCGAGCACGGTGCTCTTCGTCCCGGGCAGGATGACGGCGTCGAGCGAGGCGGTCTGGGCGGGGGCGGCGAGTTCGATGATCTCGACGTCGGGTTCAAAGCGAAATGCCTCGATGTCGGTGTGGTTGGAGACGCGCGGAAATTTGACGACGCCGACGCGGAGTTTTTCTCCGGCTTGACCGTCTCCGCCCCTCGTCCAGTTGATGCTCATGATGTCTTCGCCCTCGATGACGATGTCGGTGAGCCAGGGCATGACGCCGACGACTTTGACGCCGGTCTTTTTTTCGGTGAACGCCACCGCGTCCTCGAAGAGCGAGAGGTCGCCGCGGAATTTGTTGAAGATGATCCCCTTGACGCGGCGGCGGTCGCGGCCGAGCAGTTCAAGGGTGCCGACGACGGAGGCGATCGCGCCGCCGCGGTCGACGTCCGCGACGAGCAGCACGGGGATGTCGGCCTCGTTCGCGACGCGCATGTTGACGATCTCCGCGGCGTTCAAGTTGACCTCCGCCGGGCTTCCCGCTCCCTCGCATCCCCTCGTATTTTTCGTCGATGAGGGCGAGCGCCTCGCGCAGGGTTTCGAGCCCTTTGCCCATCGTGAAGGTGCGGTAGTAGTTTTTATCGCAGGGGGCGTCGAATACTTTGCCCATCAGCACGATCTCCGAGGAGGTGTCTTTGCGCGGCTTGAGCAGTATCGGGTTCATGTAGGTCCGCGGTTCGACGCGCGCCGCCTCGGCCTGCACTCCCTGCGCGCGCCCCATTTCGAGGCCGTCGGGGGTGACGCAGGAGTTGTTGGACATGTTCTGCGATTTGAAGGGGCAGACGGCGTATCCCATATCGGAGAATATGCGGCAGAGCGCGGTGGTGATGAAGCTCTTGCCCGAGTCGCTCGAGGTCCCCTGTATCATGATGCCGGTGCAGTTTTTCATAATTCTCACCTCGGTTGTTGTTTCGGTCAGCCGTTTCCGGTTTCCCTAATATTCTATCCCGCGCCGCGCGGGCAGTCCGTCGTCGTAGTAGTGCTTTATCTTTTTCATCTCGGTGACGAGGTCGGCCCGTTCGATAAGTTCCGCGGGAGCGCCGCGTCCCGTCAGCACGAGTTCCGTCTTTTCGCCCCGCGCGTCGAGGAGGGAGAACGCCTCTTCCCGGGCGACGCAGCCGTACCGCATCGCCGCCATTATTTCGTCGAGGATCAGAAGGTCGGCGTCTCCCCTCTCTAATATCCCGCGCGCCGCCGCAAGCAGCGGGCAGGGCGAGGCGCAGGGGCCGGAGCCGCGCCCCTTCGGGCACTGCGCGAGTCCGATGCCGAGCTTTTCGGCGCTCTCGTGCTCGCCGCAGCGCAGCCCCTTCTGAAACTGGATGATGAAGACCCGGCCGCCGCAGCCCGCGGCGCGCATCGCGAGGCCGAAGGCCGCGGTGCTTTTGCCTTTGCCGCAGCCGGTGTATATCTGTACTTTGCCCCGCTCTTCGCCGTCAAACATTTTTTAGAATCCTTCGCTTCCAGCCGTCTCGTCGGCGCAGACGAGGAAGTATTCAATGTCTTCGTCGCTGTGCGCCGCGCAGAGGAAGAGCGCCTCGAACTGCGAGGGGGCGAGCAGGATGCCGCGCGCGGCCATGCCGCTCCAGAAGCGGGCGTAGCGCGCGGTGTCGCTCTTTTTCGCCTCGTCGTAGCTTTTTACCGGCCCGGCGGTGAAGAATATTGTCGCGAGCGACCCGACGCCCTGCACGCAGGCGGGAATATTGTATTTTTTGAAGATCTTGTCGAGGCCGCCGCGCAGTTTTTCGCCCCTGGCCGCGAGTTCTTTATAGATGAGCGGGTTTTCGCGCAGCGCCGTCAGCGCCGCGAGGCCGGCTGCCATCGCCACGGGGTTTCCCGAGAGCGTTCCCGCCTGATAGACGGGGCCTAAGGGGGCGACCATCGACATGACGTCGCGGCGTCCGCCGTAAGCGCCGACGGGCAGGCCGCCGCCGATTATTTTGCCGAAGGTCCAGAGGTCCGGCGTGACGCCGTAATAGCCGGAGGCGCAGTTTATCGAGAGGCGGAAGCCGGTGATCACTTCGTCGAAGATCAGCAGCGCGCCGTTTTCCGCCGTTATCCCGCGCAGTCCCTCAAGGAAGCCGGGCGCGGGCGGGACGACGCCCATGTTCGCGCCGACGGGCTCGACGATCACCGCGGCGATCTCGCCCCTGTGCGCCGCGAAGATGTTTTTGATCTCTTCCAGGTCGTTATAGCGGCAGGCGAGGGTCTCGGCGGCGGTCTTCGCCGGCACGCCGGCGCTGTCGGGCTGCCCCGCCGTCGCGAGGCCGGAGCCGGCTTTCACGAGCATACTGTCCGAATGGCCGTGGTAGCAGCCCTCGAATTTCACGATCATTTCGCGCCCCGTGAAGCCGCGCGCCGCGCGGATCGCCGAAAGCACGGCCTCGGTGCCGGAGGAGACCATGCGCACCATCTCGACGCCCTTGACGAGCCCCGTGATGAGGCGGGCCATTTCGACCTCCCTCGCCGTCGGCAGGCCGAAGCTCGCGCCGTCGCGGGCCGCCTCGCAGACGGCGTCCACGACGGGGCCGTAGGCGTGGCCGAGGATGAGCGGCCCCCAGGAGCCGATGTAGTCGGTGTATTTTTTGCCGTCGGCGTCCCACAGGCAGGCGCCCTCGCCGCGCGCGGCGAAGACCGGCGTCCGCCCGACGCTCTTGAAGGCGCGGACGGGGCTGTTGACGCCGCCGGGGATGACGAGGCGGGCCTCTTCAAAGAGTCTTTCACATTGGCTTTGGCTCATTAGAGTTCCCCCTCTTTCATCATCTTCGCGAGCTCGGGGGCGAAGTAGCTGACGATGATGTCCGCGCCCCCGCGCGCGAGGCAGACGGCCGACTCCGCGATGACGCGTTTTTCGTCGAGCCAGCCGCGCTCGGCGGCGGCCTTGATCATCGAGTATTCGCCGCTGACGCAGTAAGCGCCGACGGGAACCTCGGACACCTCTTTCACCGCGCGCAGCACGTCGAGGTATGGGAGTCCCGGCTTTACCATTATCATGTCGGCTCCCTCTTCGATGTCGAGCAGCGCCTCGCGTATGCCCTCGCGCACATTGCGCGGGTCCATCTGGTAGCTTTTGCGGTCGCCGAAGGAGGGGGCGGAGCCCGCCGCCTCGCGGAAGGGGCCATAGAAGGCGGAGGCGTATTTCACGGCGTAGGAGAAGATCAGGGTGTCGTCCATGCCCGCGCCGTCGAGTTTCGCGCGGATCGCCGCGACGTGCCCGTCCATCATGTCGGAGGGGGCGACGATGTCGGCCCCCGCCTGCGCCTGGGAGAGCGCCGTCTGCGCGAGCAGCTCGAGCGTCGGGTCGTTGTCCACCGTTTCGCCCTTGAGCAGGCCGCAGTGGCCGTGCGAGGTGTATTCGCAGAGGCAGACGTCGCCGATGAAGCACATCTCGGGGAAGTGTTTTTTGCCGGTGCGCAGCGCCTGCTGGATGACGCCGTTTTCGTTGTAGGCCTCGCTGCCGCGTTCGTCCTTATGCTCGGGGATGCCGAAGAGGAGCACGGAGTTCACGCCCGCGCGCCGCACCTCTTCGAGGATGCGCGGAAAGGTGTCGGGGCTGCAGCGCCTCTGTCCCGGCATCGCGGGGATCTCTTCGATGATGTTCTTTCCCTCGCGGATGAATACCGGATAGACGAGCATGGAGGGGGAGAGCCGCGTCTCCGCCGCCATGTCGCGGATGATTTTGTTTCTTCTCAATCTTCTCGGACGTACGATCATTTTATATCTTCCTCCAAAGTATCTATAAGGCTCTCCAGCGTCGCCCTTTGAGCCGTTATTATCCGTTTGAATCCGGCGCGCCGCGCCGCCGCCGCCGTCTGTTCGCCGATGCAGCAGGCGCGTTCTATCTCAAGCTCCGGCATCGCGGCCTTAAATCCCCGCACCGTGGAGGCGCTGGTGAAGATCGCGGTATCCGCGCCCCTCGGTATTATCCCGGTTTGCTCGTATATTGTCTCATAGAGCGGCAGTTCGGTGAAGTTTATCTTCCGCGCCGCGAGCTCCGCCGTCAGCTCAGGCGAGCCCTCCTTCGCGCGGATCATCAAAACGGGCGTATCGTAAGTGATCTCCGCGAGGCCGCGCGCGAGGTGGAGGCCGTCGTAGACCTCGGGCATATAGTTCGTGACGAGGCCGCGCTCCTTCAGCGCCCCGGCGGTCGCCGGACCGATCGCCGCGATCTTCGCCGCGCCGATGTCTCGGATGTCGCGCCCCTTTTCCGCAAGCAGCGCAAAGAGGGCCTCGACGCCGGTCACGCTCGTGAATCCCAGCCAGCCGTACTTTGAAAAGTCCGGCAGCTCCGCCTCTATGCGGCGCGTGGAGATGCAGGGCAGTTCGACGACTTCAGCGCCGCGCGCGCGGAGCATCGCGGAGAGCCGCCCCGCCCGTTCGCGCGGGCGTGTGACGATCACTTTGCGTCCCGCGAGCGGCAGGAATTTTTTCCAGGCGAATTCCCCCGCGAGGGCCGTGACCTCGCCTGCGATTATCAGCGCGGGTGATCTCAATTTTTCCTCCGCGCATCTGGCGGTGAGCGTCGCAAGGGTGCCCGTGATCAGCCGCTGCGCGGCGGTGCCGGCGTTTTCGAGCGCCGCCGCGCGCGTCTCTTCCGCCATCCCCGCGCGTCTGAGTTCGGCGCAGATCTCCGCGACGGCGCTCGCGCCCATGAGGAAGACGAGCGTGCCGCCGAGTTTCGCGAGGGCGTCGTAGTCGACGGGGGCGATGGTGCCCTCTTTGGTGTGCGCCGTGATCACGTGGACGGAGCGCGCGACGCCCCTGTGCGTAACGGGGATGCCCGCGCAGGCCGGTCCGCCGAGCGCCGAGGTGACGCCGGGGACCACCTCGAAGGGGATGCCCTCGCGGTTCAGCGCCTCTATCTCCTCGCCGCCGCGGCCGAAGATGAAGGGGTCGCCGCCTTTGAGCCGCGCGACGCGCCGGCCCTTTTTCGCCTCGCGCACGAGGATCTCTTCGATCTCACGCTGCGGCACGGAGTCTCCGCCGCCGGTCTTGCCGACGTTTATTTTTTCCGCCGCCGGCGGCATCATCGCGAGCACGCCGTCGCCGACGAGCCGGTCGTAGACGACGCAGTCGGCGGCCTCGAGCAGCTCGCGCCCGCGCAGGGTGAATAGCCCGGCGTCTCCCGGGCCGGCGCCGATGAGCGCCACATGTCCTTTTTTGAGCGTCATAGTTCTTCCCCCCTCGAAAGCTCCTGTGCGAGCTTCGTCGCGATTATCATGCTTTCTTTCACGGCTCCGCGCGCCGAACCGCGGCGGATGTCTTTGCCGCTTTCGTCGGCGTACAGTCCGATGATCTCTATCTCTTCGCCCGCCAGCGAGGCGAAAGCCCCGACGGGGGCGGTGCAGCCGCCGCCGAGCTCGGCGGAAAAGGCCCGCTCCGCCGCGGCGCAGGCCGCCGCCTCCCTGTCGCGTACCGCGTCAAGGTAATAGTAGTCCTCTCCGGCCCGCCCCTGACAGGCCAGTATCCCCTGCCCCGGCGCGGGTATCATCTCATCCGTATCGAAGTATCTGGCGATGCGCCCCTCCAGGCCGAGGCGTTTCAGCCCCGCCGCCGCGAGCACGAGGGCGGAAAATTCTCCTTCGCCGAGCTTGCGCAGGCGGGTGTTGACGTTGCCGCGCACCGGCTCGATCCGTATGCCGGGGTAAAGCGCCGCTAGCTGCACGCGCCGCCGCGCCGAGGAGCAGCCGATGACGCCCCCCCTGACCTCCCTCTCCCCTTCGGGCAGGACGAGCGCGTCGCGCGGGTCCTCACGTTTTGAGTAGGCGACGAGCGGCAGCGCGGGGTTCGCGTTCATCGGCATGTCTTTGAGGCTGTGGACGGCGACGTCGATCGCGCCGGAGAGCAGCGCCTCCTCAAGTTCCTGGGTGAACAGTCCCTTGATGCCGAATTTATCGGAGGCCTCGGAGAAAGGCTTCATATTTCTGTCGCCGCTGGTATCCATCGCGACGAGCGCGACCTCCAGCTCCGGGTCGGCGAGAGCCACCGCCTCCATCACGAGCTTCGTCTGCGCGAGCGCGAGCGCGCTCCTTCTGCTGCCGAAGCGTATTATCCTCTTATCCGTCATTTTTATCCTCCAGCGCGGCGCGCTCCTCTTTTACCCATTCGCCCCAGACCGAACGGAGCCGCTCCGCAAGCCGGCGCGTCAGCGCCGGGGAGAGCGCTCCCGCCGATACGGAGGCCGAAACTTCGCCGCTCGTTACGAGCGAGGGGAAGAAAAAGCTGCATTCCGCCGCGTTGTCGGCGACGCTGACCGGTATGCAGCGCGCCTTCGCTTCGGCGGCGACGGCGGCGTTGACCGTCCCGTCATCAGTCGCCGCCACCGCGAGGGCCGCGCCCTCAAGGTCTTCCGGCTCCCATTCTTTTTTAAGAAGCGAGCACTTCAGCTCCCTGAATTCGGGGGCGAACGCCGGGCTGACGACGGTCACCGCCGCGCCGCATTTTACCAGCGTCGCCGCCCGCCGCGCCGCTACGCCGCCGCCGCCCGCGATCACCGCGCGGCGGCCCTCCATGTCCGTCAGCAGCGGGAAGAGCGGCGGCCTCGAAAGGCCGAGTATCCGGCGCGCCCAGAGCAGCGCTTCGGCGCAGCTGTGGCCCTCTTCTTCCCCGCGCGGGCGTTCTATCATGATGACGCGCGCCTTGCAGTTGCGCGCCGCCTCCAGCTTTTCCTCAATGCCGCCGGCGGCGCCGCCGTCCTTCGTGACGAGCCAGCGCGCGCCGGTGAGGCGGATCATCTCTTCGTTCATGAGCAGGCTGAAGGGCCCCTGCATCGCGATGATGTGGCCGCTGTCGAAGCCGCAGGCGGCGCATTTCTTTATCACATCCGGGTCCGGCAGCACTCTTGCGAAGAGGCGCGAACGCGCGCTCACGCAGGCGAAGGCCTCAAGCTCCTTGCTGCCGGTGGTCAGCAGCGCGTTGCCCGTCGTCTCCTCAAGGCGGCGCGCCGCCTCCTCCGCGCTTTTCACGCGGATGACCTCTTCGTCCGCGGCGCTCTCCCTGCGCTGCACGCGCATCAGCGGCGTGCCGGAGGCGGCGCATGCGGCGCGGATATTCTCGCGGGCCTCGCGCGCGTAGGGGTGAGTCGCGTCGATGACGCAGGCGATCCCGGATTCCCTGATGAACTTTTCCATCTCCGCCGCGTCCATGCGGCCGACGGCGATCTCGGTATTTTCCGCGCCGCGCACCAGCTCCGCCCCGTAGGCGGTGGCGACGGAATATATGAGCGGCAGCCCGAAGCGCGTCAGTTCGCGCCCCTCGGTGGTGCCGCCGAACAGCAGGATGCGCCGTTTCATTTCAGTCCTCGCCGCCGGCGGGGTCTTTGTAGCCGCGCGGCGTTATCAGGCGTCCGTCGATCACGCGGGTGGCGGAGTTCCCGATGATCACGGTACAGAACATGTCGATCGGCGCCTCTTTCAGCCCGGCGAGCGTCGTCAGGCCGAAGCTCTCCCCGTCGCGGCCCGCGTTGCGCACCCAGCCGGCGGCGCGGTCCCGCGGCAGCCTTTCCATCAGTATCTCCGCCGCGCGCGCGAGGTGGCCGGGCCGTCCGCGGCTCGCGGGGTTGTAGACGCAGATGACGAAGTCGGCCTCCGCGGCGGCGCGCAGCCGCTTTTCGATGAGCTCCCACGGCGTCAGCAGGTCGCTGAGGCTGATCACGGCGAAGTCGTGCATCAGCGGCGCGCCGAGTATCGAGGCGGAGCTCGCGGCGGCGGTGATGCCGGGGATTATCTCGACCTCCGTCCTGTCACCCGCCACCTCGAGCATGATCCCGGCCATGCCGTAGATGCCGGGATCGCCGCTGGAGATGAGCCCGACGGTGCGGCCCGAGAGCGAAAGTTCAAGCGCCTCAAGGCAGCGCGCCCGCTCCTTTTTCATCGGCGAGGCGACAAGTTCCTTGCGTCCCTCGAAGAGGGGGCGCACCAGTTCGATATAGGCCTTGTAGCCGACGATCAGGTCGCATTTTTCCAGCGCGGAAAGCGCGCGCGGCGTTATCTGTTCCGGCCCTCCGGGGCCGAGCCCGACGACGTATATCATCTCTGCGCCGCCTTTGCCAGCGCGCAGTAACATTCTTTTGCCATATCTATATCAACCCTTTCTTTTAATGAGAAGAGAAGTTTGTTCATCATGCTGCGGGTGGCCGCCTTCACGCGCGAATATTCCTCGGCGTCCGCGCAGCCGAGTTCGTGCGCGAGCTCGCGTTCGGCGAAGGAGCAGACGTCTTCGATGTAGGGCATACATTCGTGTATCTGCCGCCATTCGTGAAAGCGCCGGGTGTGCTCCGCGACGCTCTTTTTTATCTCGCGCATGAAATCCGCGGGCAGCGCCTCATGCCCCAGTCCGTCCATGTCCACCAGCGTCGCCGAAGGGCGTTTTATAAAGGCGGGATCGATATCGCGCGGGACGGCGAGGTCGATCATCAGCCGCCTGACGCCGTCGTCGGCAAATTCTTTCGTCGTGAGGACGAAGTGGGGGCTCGCCGTCGCGCAGATGACGAGACGGCACTCGCGCATCGCCTCGTATCTGCTCTCGTAAGGTATCAGCGTCACCCCCGAGGGCGGCTGCGCGCCGTCTTTGCGGCGGCGGCGCTGCGTCATCCGCACGGAAGCGCCGCGGTCGCGCAGCAGCCGCGCCGCGAGCATCCCCATCTCGCCGCTGCCCACGATGAGCGCTGGGACGCCGCGCAGGGGGCCCCCGGAGGAGCTGCCGCGTTCCCCGAAGAATTCATCCGCCGCCGCGCAGGCCGCCGCCGCGGCGGAACACTCGTGCGGCAGGGCTTTGAACTTCGTGCGGACCTCCTTGCCAGCCGTGACCGCGCGCTGGAACAGCTGCCCCAGCAACGCGCCGCAGGCCTTTTCCTCGCGCGAGGCGGCGAGCGCCTCCTTCATCTGTCCCAGGATCTGGTCCTCGAGGGGGATCTGCGAGTGCAGCCCCGCCGCGATCTCGAAGACGCGCGCGACGGCCGCCTCCCCCCGCAGCGAGAAGAAGCTGCCGCAGCCGCGGGCGCGGTGCAGCAGTTCCGAAGGCTCCTCTTCGGAGACGACGGCGAGTTCCGTCCTGTTGCAGGTCGAAATGAGGACCGCCTCCCGGACGTGAGGGGCGATCCCGCGCAGCAGCGCGCGGCGCTCGCTCTCCGTAAAGGTGAATTTTTCCCGGATGTCGACGGATGCCGACCGGTAGTCCAATCCGGCGATCTTTATCTCCATAGTCATAGATCACAGACTCCTTTTTCTTGCCAGCGCGAAGGTGACGCCGGGGTACTTCGTCTTCAGGCGCACCATATAGCCGCCGCGCGAGGCGGCTATCGCCGCGCGTTCGCAGACGTTGTCGGCCCCGACCGCCGCGAGCGCCGCCGGGGAGGGGGTGAATTCTCCCGGCAGCGCCATCAGTTCCTTCGCGGAGAAGGTCTCAAAGGGTATATTATAAAATTCCGCGAGCCCGGCGATCGCCGCCTCGTCCCTCTTCTGTTCGATAGAGGCGACGGCGGCCGCCGAGAGCGCAGAGTAACCGCTCTCTTTCATAAAGTCTGAAAAATATTCGCGCAGCAGCTCCGGCTCCGTGCCGCGCTTACAGCCGACGCCGACGATCAGATCCTTCGGACGCAGCCACAGCGTGACGGGATAGGGGGCGGGCTGTAATTCGTCGGTGACGGCGACGCCGACGGCATGTCCCGCGAGCAATTCCGCGGCGACGCGCTTCGCGGCGGGCAGGTTTTCGATGGCGCAGCCGTTTTGCACCGCCCACGAGTCGGGCGGCGTGATGCCGTTAACGTCGGTGGCGGTGGTGATCACGGGACGGCCGCCGACGATCCCCGCGACGCGCAGCGCAAGTTCGTTGGCGCCCCCCAGGTGGCCCGAGAGCAGCGATATCACGTTGAGTCCGCGCTCGTCGGCGACGATGACCGCGGGGTCTTTATCTTTGCCCCTGAGGTGCGGCGCGACGGCGCGCACCGCGATGCCGCAGGAAGAGACGAAGACCAGCGCCTCCGCCTCGGCGAAGCGCACGCCCGTCCATTCGCCGAGCGAAGCGCCGAAGGGGAGCACGCCGTTTTTCGCGTATTTTTCCGGGGCCCAGGCCGCGCCGCCGAAGGCCCGGGCGATCCTGAGGGCCAGTTCCGCGCCCCTCTCTGAAAACGCCGCCGCGTGCAGCTTCATGTTTTTACTCGGAGGCCCGGCGGAAGCCGTGTGAAAAGTGTTTGTCGTAGAGCTTTGAAAGCTCGTACTTATCGCCGAGGAAGTCGCCCACGAGTATCAGCGCGGTGTTCTTTATTCCGCTATCCGCCGCGAGCAGCGGCAGGGTGGCGAGCGTGGCGCGTATCACCCGCTGCTCGGGCCAGGAGGCCTTGTACACCATCACTGTCTTCGTTTCGGGGGGGTAGCCGCCCATGATCAGCTCGGCACAGAGGCCGTCGAGCAGCCCCGTCGAGAGAAAGAGCACCATCGAGGCCCGGTGGGAGGCGAGCAGCCGTATCTTTTCCTTCTCGGGAACGGGCGTGCGCCCCTCCATGCGCGTGATTATCACCGTCTGGCTCACCGAGGGCAGTGTGTATTCCGCCTCCGCCGCCGCGGCCGCGGCGCAGAAGGAGCTGACGCCGGGCGTGATGTCGTAGGGGATGCCGAGCTCCTTCAGCCTGTCCATCTGCTCGCGTATCGCGCCGTAGATCGAGGGGTCCCCCGTGTGGAGGCGCACCGCGTCGACTCCGGCCTCGTGCGCCTCGCGCAGCTTTTCTATCACCTCGTCGAGCGTCATCGAAGCGCTGTCGTGTATCTCGCAGCCCTCTTTCGCGCGCTTCAAAAGTTCGGGGTTCACGAGAGAGCCGGCGTAAATTATCATCCCCGCCTCTTCAATGAGCCGCGCCCCGCGCAGCGTGATCAGGTCCGGGGCGCCCGGCCCCGCTCCGACAAAATGTATCATCCTCTATTCTCCCTTCGCGGCGCGCGTCGTCGCGGAAAAAATCACGACGGGGTTCTGCGCCTGCCATATCTGTGTCTTGCCGACTGTCTTCATTCTGCTCACGGCGACCTGCGCCGCGTCAAAGTTTTCAAATTTATCCCCCGCCAGCACCTCCGTGCAGAGCGCGATCGTCTTGAGCGAGACGGCGGAGACGACGACGCGTATCCCCGCGCTGCGCGCCGCCGTCCGCTCCAATATCGCGGGGAGTTCCGGCCCGCTGCCGCCGATGAAGACGACGTCCGGGTCCGGCAGGTGTTCCATCACCGCGAGCGCCGAACCTTCGTGGACCGTTACGTTATGCAGGCGGAACTTCTCCGCGTTCGCGCGCACCAGCGCCGCCGCCTCGGCGTCTATCTCCGCCGCGTGGAGCTCGCGGCAGAGCCGCGCCGCCGCCACGGAGACCGAGCCGGTCCCCGCGCCGAGATCCCAGACGACGGAATCCGGCGTAAGGCGCAGCTTCGCCGTTATCACGGCGCGCACCTCTTCGCGCGTCATCGGCGCGCCGCCGCGGATAAAATCGGCGTCCTCCGGCAGCAGCGGGGGGCGTTCGGTGAAGTTCTCATTTATCAGCAGCACGATCGAAAGCGCGTCGAAGCTCTCATTTACAAATTCGCGCGCCGCGCCGCGGCTCACGCGTTCGTCCGCCGCGCCGAGCCTTTCGCCGACGACCGCCTCTACTTCGCCGAGGCCGGCTTCGCAGAGCCGGGCGCAGAGCCAGGCGGGGCCTTTTTGCGCGTCGCAGAAAAAGATCACCGCGCGGGCGTGCTCCACGGCGTCGAGGATCTTCGGCGTCCCGATCTCCCTCCCGTGTCCCGAGAGGACGACGGCCTCCTGCCATGTCTCGCCCGCCTTCGCGCAGAGGCTCTGGAGCGAGCTGACGCCGGGAAGGACGACGATCCCGTGGGAGGGGAAGTTCTTTTTTATCAGCGGCAGCAGGCTGAATATCCCGGGGTCGCCCGAGACGACGACCGCCGCGTCGCCCTGTTCCAGCTCTTCGCGAAGACGCCGGAAGGTGTCCTGAAAGTTTTTCATCTCAATGACGTTAGGATGCCCGGCGGCGATGTGAAGGTGGCGCGCGGCGCAGGCGACGGCGCGGGAGGCGGCGATCGCGGCGCTCACCGCCGGCGTCACCTCTTCCCGGCCTCCGGGGCCGGCTCCCAGCACGTAAAGTTTATTTCCCATCTCTTATCTCCTCCGCAAAGGCCGGCGCGTCGTCCGTCGCGCCGAGGATATTGCCGCCGTTGTCGATGAAGGCGACGGCGCTCTTTATATCTCCGAAGGCGCGCTCTTCGCAGCGTTTCGCGGTAATGCGCGCCAGTATCTTCCATAAAAAATCAAGCCCCTCTTCGCGCACGAGGCGCATCGCCTCTTCGGTGGTCGGGCATTCGTAGAGGGCCTTCACCGTGTCCGCGGAGGCTCCCGCGATCGCCGCCTGCGCGCAGAGCGCCTCTTTCGCGCCGCCGCCGGTACGGTTGTGGGTGTTGAAGCTCCCCGCCGCGACTTTGAGCAGCTTTCCCGGGTGTCCGCCGATCAGCAGCCGTTCCAGCCCGAGGCGCGCCGACTCGTCGAGAAGGTGGCCGATGTAGTTCCCGCACTGTACGACGGCGCGGTTCTTTATCCCGTATGCCTTGCGCAGCGCCTCTTCGCCCGTTCCCGCGAAGGCGACCGCGACGGCGCGGCGTCCCTCCGCCGCGTGGGTGTTGAGTTCGAGCGTCAGCGATTCGAGCAGCGCGGCCTCGTTCATCGGCTTCACGCGGCCCGAGGTGCCGAGGATCGAGATGCCGCCGACGATGCCGAGCCGCGGGTTGAAGGTGCGCTTCGCGACCTCCCGCCCCAACGGCGCGGAAATGGTGACCTTCGCGCCGCGCGCGCCGATCACCTCGCGCACCGCGCGCTCGATCATCGCGCGCGGCACGGGGTTGATCGCCGGTTCGCCGACGGCGATCTTGAGCCCCGGCAGCGTCACCGTGCCGACGCCCTCCCCCGCGAGGAAGAGCACAGCCCCCGGCTCCGGCGAAAGTTCCACGGCGGCCTTTATCAGTATTCCGTCGGTCGAATCGGGGTCGTCGCCCGCGTCCTTGATCACGCCGCAGCAACCGTCGCCGTATCCGACGACCGGCAGGGTAAATTTCCTCTCCTCCGGCGTCGTGATCTCCACGCTTTCGGGGCAGGGCAGCCCGAGCGCGCGCATCGCCGCGGCCTTCGCCGCCGCCGCCGCGCAGCTTCCCGTTGAATATCCCTCGCGAAGCCCCTTATTCGATGCCATAGAGCAGCGCGTTCACGATCGTGGAGGCGACAGGCGAGCCGCCCTTGCGCCCCACGGCTGTGATATAGGGGACCTTCGCGGCGAGCAGGCGTTCCTTTGACTCGACGACGTTGACGAAGCCGACCGGCACGCCGATGACGAGCGCGGGGGCGCATTTGCCCTCCTCGATCAGCTCGCAGAGGCGTATCAGCGCGGTGGGGGCGTTGCCGACGGCGAAGAGCGCGTTGGGCGTTGCCTTGACCGCCTCCTCCATGCTCACGACGGCGCGCGTCGTGCCGCGCGCCTCCGCCGCCTCGCGCACCGCGGGGTCGGCCATGCGGCAGACGACCTCGACGCCGAAACGCGCGCAGGCGGCCCTGTTGATCCCCGCCGCCGCCATGTTCGTGTCGGTGACGACGGCGGCGCCGTTTTTCAGCGCCTCGCGCGCGAGCTTCACGGCCCCTTTGGAGAAGCGCATATTCTCCGCGAAGTCGAAGTCCGCCGTCGTATGTATCACGCGCCTGACCACCGGAAGCTCTTCCGGAGCCCCGAGCCAGGCCCCCATTTCGGAGGCGATTATGTTCATGCTTGCTGTTTCTATCTCGTTTGGCCTCATATCGGTCACACCCCGTCCGTAAATATTTTTATAATAAGAGCGGCAGCGCCGCCAGCGCTATCGACAGCACCGCGAAGCCCGCGGTCGTCGCAAAATTCCAAAAGAGCAGCCACTGGGCCATCTCCTTGCGGAAGAGGCCGAAGTAGTATCCGGCGTTGGCGCGGAAGAGCCGGGTGATGATGCCGAAGCTGTTGCCGAGCAGCAGCGCGAATACCGCCTGCGCCACCGTCAGCTCTCCCGCGGCGAGGCTTCCCCCGGCGAGCGCGAGCGCCGCCGAGACGTGCGCGATGGAGGCGGCAGCCACCGTGAGGGCCGCGAGGGGCAGGATCGTCCCCGCGAGCAGCCACTCCTTTATCGCGCTTTCGGCCCACGGCACGAGCATATAGGCGATCGCGAAGAAGAGCCAGGCGACCGGCAGCGTCTTCAGCAGCCTTTTGTTGAAGCGGATATCGCGGGCGCTCCCCTCCTGCCTCGCCTCCGCCGCCTCTTCCGCCGCGCCGCCGCGCTTGAGGATGAACAATATCAGCACGAAGCGCGCCGCGCTGCGCAGCAGCAGTATCGCGCCGAATATCGCCCCCGAGGCTCCCGCCATCGAGGCGGCCATCACCATCGTCGAGGGCCAGCGGTGCAGGTAGGCGGGGAAGGAGAGCAGCAGCGTCCCCCACTTGGCGGAACGCTCCGAAATATCCCCGCTGTCGAGCGCCGAGGCGATAAAGGCCGCGCCCGCCTTCGCGGAGCCGAGGGAGAGCGTCAGCGCCATTCCGAGCGCCGAGCCGATGCCCGCCTTCCGCAGATGCGGCACAAGCCGCCGCATGAGCCTGTCGGCGAGTCCGCTTCTTAAGACCGCGAAGCCTATCAGGAGCCCGAAGAGGATGTCGAAGGTGAGCCGCAGCTCGCCCGCGACAAGGCCGCGCCAGTCCATCTAGTTCCGCCAGAGCAGCAGTATCGAGAGGTACTCTTCCGCCGGCGTGAGCGCCGCTTCCCCCTCGTATATTTTTTCGTCGGCGAGCCCCGCGCGGTCGATGCGCGCCATGCGCCGCCACGGGCCGGCCTCCGCGACCACCCCGGCGAGTCCCTCTTTCAGGATGCAGGGTTTATAGAGCGCCGCGGAATCGGCGCGGCGCAGCGCCGCCACGATCCCTTCGCGGTCGTCGATGCAGGGGACGACGGAAAAGATATCCTCTCCCATCGCGAGGAAGGAGCCGATGCGCGAAGCGGCCAGTTGGTGCGCGGAGATGCCCGGCACCAGCGACAGCTCGAGTTCCGGCGCGATTTTCTTCCAGGCGTCGAACAGATACGAGCCCGTCGCGTAGAGCGCCGAGTCGCCGATGACGGGCAGCACGGCGCTCTTCGCGCCGCGCCATGAAGCGCCGATCCGCTCAAGCTCGCCGAGGAGAAACTTCTCGCGCTCCTCCGCGTCGGTGAGCATGGGGAAGGTGATGGGCGTCGTCTCTGTATCGGGGAGGTTCGCGCGCACTATCTGTTCGGCGACGGAAAACTTCCCGCGCGGCGAATAGGGCGTCAGCACGACGTCCGCCTCCTTTATGATCCTCAGCGCCTTGAGCGTGACGAGCTCGGGATCTCCCGGCCCCACGCCGACAACAGTAAATTTCAAAGCATTCACTCTCCGTAGAATATTTTTATCAGCCGCCGTCCGCCGGCTTCGAGCCCGAGCAGCGACGGGCGGCTCAGCTCTCCCTCCGGCACGACGGCCGTCTTTATCTTTTTTATCGCCGGATACCACGGGCGCGCCGCGAGGGATTCTTTGTCCGCGGCGTTCATCGTTCCCTGCTGTACCAAGTATACGTCTATTTCGCCCGCGGCGGCGGCCTTTAGTATCCGCTCGAGGCCGTAGGGGGCGATCGCGCTGCCCTTGCGGACCGGCTGCGCGTCGGAGGCGGCGTTCCGTCCTCCCGCGAGCTCAACGAGCTTTGCCGCCCACGAATCGGGCGAGCAGGTGTGCAGCTCCTTCGCCGTCGCCTCCACAAAGACGGCGGGGCTTTTGCCTTTGGACTTTTTCGCCGCCTCGGCGGCGATCGCGCCGCGGAGCTTCTTCAACTTTGACTCGGCCGCCGCCGGGTCGCTTCCGGTCAGCGCGGCGAGCTCCCGCAGATAGGCGGCGAAATCATCCCACCGCGGCGGTTCCAGCGAAACGACTCTCACGCCGGCGCGCTCTAGCACGCCGCGGAGCTGCGGATTCTGCCGCTCCGCGAGGCCGCGCGTCAGGACGAGGTCCGGCTTCAGCGCCAGTATCTCCTCCGCGCCGCTCTTCGCGGAAAAACGCGGCAGGCCGGGCAGCATGTCGTCATCGTCGTTTTTCGATACCGCGACGAGCCTCTTTTCCCCGCCGAGCGCGACGATGTTGTCGGTGTGGCCGGGATAGAGCGAGACGATGCGTTTTGCCGCCGCCTCCGCCTGAAACGGCGAAAGTAAAAATATGATAAGAACGTATAGGATTATTCTGGGTGCCATGCTGTGTCTCCATCCTCCGATCGGTAACGGCGGAACTTTATGCCGTAAAGTTCCTGTAAAATTTTTTCGTCAAGCAGCCCGACGGGGCCGCGGGCGACGATCTTTCCCTCTTTGAGCGCGATAAAATCATCGCAGCAGGAGATCGCGCCGTTCAGGTCGTGCGCCGCCGCGACGACGCTCCTGCCCTCCGCGGCGAGCTTCCGCAGCAGCGAGAAGATCCGGCGCGAATGGCTCGGGTCGAGCGCCGAGGTCGGTTCGTCGAGCAGGAACAGCTCCGGCTGCTGGGCTAGTGTCATCGCGAACAGCACGCGCTGCCGTTCGCCCCCCGAAAGCTCCGTCGCGGCGCGAAAGAGCAGGTGGCCGACCTCCGCGAGCTCCGCGCTTTCAAGGATTATCCTGTCGTCCTCCGGCTTCATCGGTTCAAGCGCGCCGTGAAAGGGCAGGCGGCCGAGCGAGATTATCTCGTAGACGGAGAAGGCCGCCCTCACGCTGATGTTCTGCGGCAGGAAACCGACCAGGCGTCCGAAGTCGCGGCGCGGGATGCCGCTCACTTCGCGATGGCCGAACGTGAGGGCGCCGCTGTAGCTTCCGAGGCCGCCGAGCGCGCGCAGCAGCGTACTCTTGCCGCCGCCGTTGGGGCCGATGAGCGCCGTGATCCTCCCGCGCTCTATCTCGCCGCTGATGCCGTCGATTATTTTTTTCGCGCCGTAACCGGCGCAGAGTCCGCGGAAGGTGTAGAGGCTCACGCGCCGCGCCTCCGGCTCATCAGTATCCAACAGAAGAAGGGGCCGCCGATGAGCGCCGTAATGACGCCCACGGGGAGTTCTCCGAGCCTCTGGGCCGCGCCGTCCGCGAGCGCGAGCAGCAGCCCGCCGCCGAGAAAGCTGAAGATGAGCAGCGGCCTCGTCGCGGGCCCCGTGAGGGAGCGCATGAGGTGCGGGACGACGAGGCCGACGAAGCCGATGATCCCGAAGAAGCTGACGGCGGCGGCGGTGGCGAGCGACGAAACGGCGAGCAGCAGCGCGCGCAGCTTTTTCTCGTCGATGCCGAGCAGCGCCCCCTGTCCCTCGGAGAGCGAGACGGCGTCGATCTGGCGCGCGTAGATAAAGGCGGGGACGAACAGGATGAAGGCCGCGCCCCAGACCGAGAGGGCGGCAAGCGGGGAGGCCCCCGAGAGGCTGCCCATGAGCCAAAGGACGATGGCGCTGAGACGGTCGTCGGCGATCGCTTTGAGGAAGGTGACTCCCGCGGAGAGTATCGCGTTCGTGATGATGCCCGCGAGGACGATATAGGCCGCGCCGCCTCCGCTGCGCGCCGCGATGGCGCTTACGAGCCAAAGAGAGGCCAGCGCTCCCGCGAAGGCCAGCGGCGTCACCGCGAACGAACCGAAGAAAAAGCCGAGAGCGCCGCCGAAGGCCGCGCCCGCCGCGATCCCGAGCGTGTATGGTTCGGCGAGCGGGTTCGTCAGCAGCCCCTGCAGGACGGCGCCCGCCACCGCGAGCAGCCCGCCCGTTCCGACGGCGGCGAGAAAGCGCGGCAGCCGGACGCTGCGGACGACGAGAGCCTCGGGCGAGGCGCGCGAGGCTTCGTCTAAAAACGGATTCAAAAGCGCCGCGACGCGGGCGGCGGGAATATCCCACTCGCCCGCGCCGAGCCGCCATAGCGCGGCGATGAGCAAGAGCAGGGAGAGCAGCGCCGCGAGGCGCAGCCGTTTGACGAAAAGCCGCCGCCTATGCTCCGAGAGTTCCGCCGCGCCGGTCATCCTTATTTCATCATATCCTTGATCTTGGAGACGTATACGCGGGCCATATCCGCGTCTTCGCCGAGTCCGACGAGGAAGGTCCTGACGTCCTTGTATCCGGCCGCTTTAAGCTGGCTGTACCATGATTCGGGATCGTCCTTGTCGGCGAGGTCGTTGTTCGCGTGATCGCCGGCGACGATCATCAGCGGCGAGAGGACGAGCGTCTTCACGCTCTTGTCATGCTTGAGGCGCGCGATCACGTCCTCGATCATCGGAGCCGCCTCGACGGTGCCGAGGGCGAAGCGTCCGGGGGCCTTCTTATCGAGCGAGAGCTGGAGCTGGCTGTACATCGCGTTTGCCGCGTGGTGCGGCGTGCCGTGGCCCATGAGGACGATCACGGTGTTCTTCTTCGCGAGATCCTTCGCGAAACGCTTGATGAGGATGTCGGCCATCAGGTCGCAGTCGGCGGCTGACGAGAGGTAGGGGCTGCCGAGCTTCAAGTCTCTGAATTCATACTTGCCCTTTACCGCGGCAAAGCCGTTCACGAGGCCCGCGATGTCGTCATATTCTTCGCCGGGGATGATGTGCATCGGCATCACATAGACATGGGTGAAGCCCTCGTCGTTCATCTGCGCGAGAGCGGAGGTCGGCGTCGGGATATTGAGGTTCTGTTCCTTCGCGATCTTCCGGCGGATGATGTTCGACGTGTAGGCGAGGCGCACCTCCGTGTCGGGGAATGCCTTTTTCGTCGAGTCGACGAGGTTGTCGATCGCCTTTTTCGCCTCCGGCATCGAGGTGCCGAAGGCGACGACGAGGATGCCCTTCTTGTCGGGCTTGTCCTTCGGGGCCGCGGCGAAGGCCGTGCCGGACATTACCAGTGTGAGCATTACGAGAGCTATTACAAACGATTTCATGAGAAATATTTCCATCCTTTCGATCATCGCCAATCCAGAAAAATTCTGGGTCCAATAAAAAATGACCCGGAAGCGATCCTCCGAGTCATTACCCTGTCAGCTTATGGCAAGCTGTAACAAATGCCGCGAAGACGTTTGCCCGCGCAAACAGACCCCCTTCCCTAAACCTTTCCTCAGCAGATTTCCTGACTTCCCTTCATCCTGACAGCGCGCCTTCCCGGAAAAATTCCAGTGGCTTCTTTGCGCTTTCGTCCGAGCTACAGTGGCGGGGCCG
>OLGB01000906.1_pt1 | contig 38735 bp, 35 predicted proteins | sample 1605691 | NCBI WGS metagenome assembly OLGB01 (sample SAMEA3888925, study PRJEB22519) | human gut metagenome | biome: human gut; feature: human-associated habitat; material: faeces | place: Denmark | collected 2010
GAGAAAAAGCATTCTTGATGAAATCATCTTAAATATCGAAGGCAATCCGTGGACGGTTCGCGACGCCTGTACCGGTTGCATCGTGTTCGGCATGACCGGCTCCGGCAAAAGTTCCGGGCCGCTTTACAAGATCGCACACAAATTTCTGACGCTCGGTTATGGTGGTGTGGTATTCTGCGCCAAGCCGGATGAAGCCGATACCTGGAAGAAATATGCCGCGAAAGCCCATCTGGACGATGATCCGCGCAAGCCAAGCCGGACCGGGGATCTGCTCTTTTTGAGTCAGCTGACCTTCAATTATCTCGACAGTGAAGCGAAACGTGCCGGACGTGGAGGCGGACAGGTCGAGAATCTTGTCAATCTCTATTTGGAAATCGTCAATATGGGCAAGGATAAGCGCAATTCCGGCGGCGGCAACGAGGAGTATTGGAATAACGCCGTCAAGCAGTTGTTGCGCAACTCCATCACGATTCTGCAAATGGCACAACAGCCGATCAACATTGAAAACATTCATGAAATCATTGTTTCTGCGCCCTCTGCCTCTTCTGAAACAGTAGAAGAAAGAGGTTACTGTTCCAATTTATTGGATGTGGTTATTCCAAGAGAATTTTGCGATACGCCGGAATATCAGATTGCCCACACCTTTTTCTATGAGGAATTCGCCTACCTTGACGAACGGACCCGCTCCAACACGATTTCCTCCTTTTCCGTTGCCGCAGACTCCATGCAGCGCGGGGAACTGGCACGCTGTTTTTCCGCCGAACAATCGACGCTTCAACTGGAAGACCTCTATCGCAAGGGAAAAATCCTGATTGTCGATTACGATGTCAAATCCTGGGGACGGATCGGGCAATACGCCGCCGGCATCATCAAATACTGCTTTGAGTCCATGATCGAACGTCGGGAAGACATTGCCGACGACAATGCCCCGCCTGTCTTTTTATGGGCGGATGAATGCCAGTTCTTCAGTCTTGAATACGATCAGAAGTTTCAGACGACCGCCCGTTCCAGCCGGACACTGACCATATATGCAACTCAGAATCTCGGCAACCTTTATGACGGTTACGGCAAGGAAAAAGCCTCTTCGCTTCTCGGCAATCTGGGCACAAAATTCTTTTGTCAGAACGGCGAATTCGAGACGAACGAATGGGCTTCCAAGTCCATCGGACAGGAGATCATCATCCGTCAGTCCAAGACCTACGGCGATTCCAAATCATCGTCGATGAAAGGCGACGACAACAAGTCGCTGTCCTATTCTGAAGGCTACAACGAACAGAAAGACTATCGCGTTGATCCAGCTGATTTTTCCACGCTCCAGACCGGCGGACCGCGCGGTCAATGCAAAGTCGGATTCATTTTCTGGCAGTCGGGACGGATTCTGAACAACGGCAATGTATTTGTCCGTTCCACCATCGAGCAGGAATGCCGCCGTGTCTGCGGTGCCAAAATCGTGCGGCATTGTCCGAAAGTTCCGACCATCGGCAAAGGCGAATACATCGGTGAATATCGGATTTTGCTGCCGAATGATTATTTCTGCTTCATCGCGTTTCTGCTGTCACTGGGGTTTCCTCTGACTGGATTTTTTCTCGTGCTTACGAACCGGGATATTCTCATCGGCTATTTCAATGACGTGTTCTATTGTTGCGTCAGCACGCTCTGTTTTTACATGTGGAGCGTGGTTCTGGATATTTTCTGCGCCTGCCTGAACCGGATTCCGGCGATTCTCAAGGCTCTGTTTTCCGGCAGACCTCGCAGGGAGCAGAAGTATCTGAAAGCCGTCATCTGGCAGGACGCAGTTCTCGGCTACTACGCGATCTGCGTCGGCATGACGCTCTGGTTTCAATATCATCTTTTCGACTTCAAGCAGCTTGGAATTATACTGGCATGGTGGACGGGACTCTGTATGTTCTTCCGCTTCCTGCGCTCTTCCGGCAAACAACCAATCAAACCATAGTGAGGTAAAATATGTTCAAATCCACAAAAGAAGCAATGCAGTTTCTGGACGGTCTCAAGCCGTATCTGAAATCACGGATCATCGGGCAGGATCATGTGATCGACGCCATTTCGGAGAAGCTCCGCTACTGGTATCTGGGAATCAGCAATCCGAACAGGCCGACGGTCTTTTTCTTCCTCGGACCGACCGGAACCGGTAAAACTGAAATCATCCGGGAGACGATTCATTATCTCTATGGCGATGAAGAGGAGAAGTTTGAGGAATTCAGACCTACGCCGTTCTTGTTCGATTCCACATCTGCCAGTGCAGAATCCAGCTTTGAAGTTTATTTCACCTTGCCGGGCGATAAGGCAGAGAGAACATATAATTATGGTTTTTGCATTGACAAGGAAGGAGTAACGGAAGAATGGCTCAACTCGAAGGCAAAGACCGCCAGAAAGTACAGTACCGTATTTTACCGTGGAACTTCCGATGATGAGTTGGATTTATCCGGATTCCCTAAGAGCAGTAGGGATAATATTCAGGTTGCTCTTGAAAAGCAGGTACTCATTATCTCTTTGGGAGCGAAGTTGAAAGTCGGTAAGTGTAAGGCAATCAGAGATTGGTTCCTGGCAAATGAATTTGCTGATTTTGGCGCTCCTTTCACAAACTTCTTTATGTCGCGTAGATTGCCAAAGGGATTTGTAGAAAACAAGGATGTTCAGCAGAAGGTGGTAGAATATTTTGCATCTTTTGACGAGCATATCAAGGACTTTAGGATTGAAAAGGTTCCTCACGATGGAGAAACAAAAGAGGATACCTACAAAATTAATGCCCTCCATAAAATGATTGATTCGGATGGTATGGCAGAAATCCCTTTGGGAATGGAGTCTGCCGGAACATTGAAAATGTTTGCATTATATCCGGAATTACAGGAAGTATTGGAAAAGGGAAGCGTATTTTTTATTGATGAATTAAATGCCCGCCTTCATCCGTTACTTGTAAGAAATTTTTTGCTTACATTCTTAAATCCGGAAATCAATACTAATCATGCACAGCTTGTATTTACAACTCATGACACATGGCAGTTGTCTAATCAGTTGTTACGTCGTGATGAAATATGGTTTGTGGAAAAGGATGAGAGAGGCGTTTCTACACTGTATTCATTGGCTGATTTTGTGGATGAGGCTGGTTCCCGTATCCGTAAGGACGAAAGCTATGAGAAGAATTATTTGATAGGAAAGTATGGTGCAATCCCTACCTTAAAGAGTATTGATATATTTAAGGAGGATTGAGTATGGCGAAAAAGGATAGAACAGGTAACCGAAAATCGCGAGAGCAGAGAAAACAATTCAAAGTGCCGGAATTAGGTTACTATCTGATTGTTACCGATACAGAAGCTACAGAGCGTTGTTACTTTACAGGACTCCATCAGGCTTTGCCGGAGGATGTTAGAAATAAGCTGGTTATTAAGGTTGTGGAGACAAAGACACGTACCATGATTGATAAATGTCTGGAACTCACAGCTTATGATGCACAGTATCGTATCCCGTGGATTGTATTTGACAGAGATCAGGTGCAAGGGTTTGACGAAATTATTGCAGAAGCAGTGAGTAAAGGAATACAGGTGGGCTGGTCTAATCCATGCTTTGAAATATGGATGTATGCCTACTTCGGTGCCATGCCGGCAATCCAAGATTCTTGGACTTGCTGCTCAGATTTTGGACGAGTATATGAGACCAAAACCGGGCAGAAGTATTCCAAAGCCGATGAGCAGATGTATGGAAAACTCTGTAAATTCGGTGATGAAGAAATGGCAATTCAGATAGCACAGCAGAAGTTGGAGCAATGTAAACGAGAAGGTAAAACAAAGCCATCAGAGATGTACCCGTGTACGACGGTGCATGAGCTGATTGGGGAGATTAAGAGGAAAATCAGGAAATAGATTTTATGCCAAATATATTACCAGTGTCGGACTTAAGAAATTATAATGAAGTATTGAAGAATTGTCAGGTTGGAGAACCGGTATTTTTGACAAAAAATGGGCGCGGAAGATTTGTAGTTATGGATATTGAAGACTATGAGCGTGAGAAGGCTGAAAAAAAAACTGTTGATGAAGTTGCAGGAAGCAGAAGATGCAGTTAAAGATGAAAGTGCCTGGATGAGTTTAGATGAACTTAAGAAGTTAGTTTCCGGACGGATTATAAATATGTGATTTATGGAAATTATGTTGTGCTGTATAAGGTTGGAAAAGAGTATGTGGAGATTTACCGGGTAGTGAATCGGTATCAGGATATTATGCAGATATTTTAGCAGGGGATAAACATGGATCCGTTATTAAATTATGTTGTTTTGCTCAATAAAGAGCAGGGGACAGGGGACGAAAAAGAAGAGTACAATGTATTTTCGGTATTAGGCATCCAATCCAGAGAGGTGCTGATCTGCAGAATGATCGCAGACCTGCTCAATCCAAGGGGACGGCATGGAATGGGAAGTGCCTATCTGCAGTTGTTCGTGGATGAGGTTTTAAAAATTAAGATTGCAGATGAAACTCTATTGAAACATGCCGTGGTCAGTACAGAATACAGTATAGATGCAGAGCGCAGGATCGATATCGTATTGGAAATCGGGAAAATGTTTCTTCCAGTCGAAGTAAAGATATATGCGTGTGAGCAGAAGAGCCAGTGCTATGACTACTATACCTTTGCAAAGGAAAAGGATGCGGATACAAAAGTATACTATCTGACGAGATTTGGTCATATGCCGGGTGCATACAGCATGAGGGGAAAAGATGGGATCATTTCTGAGGATAAAATTGTGTGTCTGTCATTCCAGAAAGATATTACACACTGGCTGAAAGAATGTTGCAAGATCAGTACACCGAATGTGGGAGTAGTGATAAGCCAGTTTGAGAAGAGCATAGAAAAAGTAACAGATCGCCTGGGAGAGAAGATGAAGCAGATCGAAAGCAAATATGGACTTGCGCGTGAAAAAAACATCCGCTGGTATGAATACGAAGATCAGGCAACAACCGCATTTTATCATAGCTATTCTACATATCCTGGTATCAATTATATTGTAAAAAATGCGGAAATGAACGATGGATACCAGCTCTGGTTCCGGATAGAAGTGGAACATCATTTATTTGCAGGATTTTGTGTATTTGATCCGAATGAAACGCCTGAGGGTGGACAACAGGTTGACGTATATGACGAAGCAACGAAAATGTCAGTGGCACGGCTTCTTAAGGTGACACAGGCAGAGCAGGAAAACTGGTGGGCAGTCTGGCGATACCTTCCTACGGGCACGGTTAAAAATACAGAAGAAGTGCCGGACTTTAAGCAGATGAATGAAGCGGCACTGGCATTGGTGGATGAGGAAAAAAGAAAGGCATTTGTTACAGAGTCGGTCAGCCAGATGGAACTGTCCTTACTCAGCCTGCTGAAGTAATCCGCAGAAATTTCTTTTCCGGTAGTATTTCCCCCGCATTTCTGATAAAATAAAGAGGTAATCAACAAAACAGAAATGAGGGAACAGGGGTATGAATATATTATTTTTTCTCACACCAAAGGATGAGGTTGCTACCGTAGAGGAGACCGATACATTGCGCCAGGTTCTGGAAAAGATGGAGCATCACGGATACTCAGCCATTCCATTTTTAAGCAGGGAAGGAAAGTATATCGGAACGATCACGGATGGGGATCTGCTCTGGTTTTTAAAGAAAAATAAATTTCCGGATTTAAAGGATTTAGAGGATATGCCGATCGTTACGATCGAGCGTCACAGGGATAATCAGGCGGTTCACATAGAGGCGAGCATGGAGGATCTGTTTGACAAAGTGACCAATCAGAACTTTGTGCCGGTAGTGGATGATAATCAGGTATTTATCGGGATCGTGACACGAAAAGATGTATTAGTTTATCTGCAGAAAAAGTTAAACGAACGGCAGTAGGGCGAAAAAGGAGATAGAAATGAAACGTGGGATCATCGTACTGGCACTGGTACTGGCACTTTCCGGCTGTGGGGCAAATGGCAGTGTAAAAGAACCGGAAAATGGAACCGGGACAGTTGGAGCCAATACAGAAGTTACACTTTATATCAGTAATGAGAACGGAGACGGATTTGCAGAAAAAGAGGAAAAGCTGGAGGAACTGACACCGGAGGCAATCCTTTCGGCACTGGCAGAGGAACGCGTGGTTCCATCGGAGACAAAGGTGCTTTCGTTTTCACAGGAAGGAAAGGCACTGACCTTAGACCTTTCCAGGGAATATCAGGAGTATGTAATGAGCTTTGGAACATCGGGCGAGCTTATTACGATAGGCGGTGTGGTCAATACATTCCTGAAGGCATACGATGCGGATACGATAACGATCCTGGTAGAGGGAGAGGCATGGGACAGTGGACATGCCGAGATAGATGGACCACTTAGCTGGTATGAGTCATAGTTTTGTGCAATATGTCTATGTGCACAATATACAAAAAAATTGAAAATTCTTGTGTATGAAAAGAGTGCCTTGTTATAATCAGCACAAAGCATATATTTTTAGAAACATTCTTAATTACGATAGCAGAAAACGCGAAGAGACTGTTATCGCATTTCTTAGGCATTATGCCAGTCTGGTTTGATATGAAAATCTGTGCTTTTATTACCCGGTCAAAGAGCATAGGATTTTTCATATACAGATACGTCTTTTCTTATGAAAAATCCAATAACAAGGAGGCAGCATGGAAAAGACAACTCATATTGTAAGAAACTATAAGGATACAGTATTTCGAATGTTATTTCGGGACAAGGCGCGGTTATTGGAGCTTTATAATGCAGTGAATCAGACTTCTTATGAGAACCCGGAAGAACTTCAGATCGTGACACTGGAAAATGCAGTATATTTAGGGATGAAGAATGATGTGGCATTTATTATAGATTTTCATATGTATTTATATGAGCACCAATCTACAGTCAATCCTAATATGCCACTTCGGTTTTTGCAATATGTAGCAAAAGAATATGAAAAATTGGTAAAACAGGATAAATTGTATCGGAATAAAAAAAGTTATATCCCTGCACCAAAATTTTATGTGTTTTATAATGGACAGGAGAAACAGCCAGAGCATTGGACAGAGTATTTATCCCAATCTTTTGAAAAGGAAGAGACAGATCCGGCGTTAGAACTTAAGGTGGAATTTTTTAATATCAATTCCGGAATGAATGAGAAACTTATGCAGCATTGCAAGATACTTTCGGAATATATGCAGTATGTAAATATGGTAAGGAAAAATGCTATGGATATGCCACTGCGGGAAGCGGTAAAAACTGCGATTGATTGTTGCATCAAACAGGGCATCCTTTCAGAGTTTCTGCGCCAGAACAAAGCGGAGGTAACAGCAATGAGCATTTTTGAATATGATGAGGAAGCAGTTCGCAGGATACAGCGTCAGGATGCAATCGAAACCGGACAGAAGCTACAGCTGATCCACATGATCTTGCGAAAACTTCAAAAAGGAAAAGAGCCAGAAATGATTGCACGGGAATTAGACGAAGAATTACAGACCGTGATAAGGATATGCAAAGCTGCAGAAGTATGTGGCATGGATGCACAAAGTGTATATGAATATTTAGAAAAGAAATGTCAGTTATAAAATATAACGGAGATACTATCCGGCATCTCCGTTTGCGTTTCTAATTCCCATTTTTTTTATTTTCGTGCAACCAGATTTTCTGCATAATCGAGTGCGGCAACGATATTCGGCAGGAAATGTTGTGCACCGACGTGCTCGATAAAGCCATCTTTCTGCATGACGGACATCGGCTGTTCGTTTACATGAGAGAAGATCAGTGTGATATGTTTTTTCTTTGCACGGTCAGCTAATTCCCGTAAAGAACGCATCGCGCTGGCATCAATGGCAGGAACGCTGCGCATACGGATGACAACGGCTTTGGTGGATTTGTCACTGTTGATGCGTAAGATCTCATCTGCAGCGGCAAAAAACAGAGGACCACTGATCTCGAATACACGGATCGAATGAGGAATATCACGCATTTTTTCTGCTTCACCCGGGGTAACATCCGGTTCGTCAATATATTTCCAGGTAGTGACATCTGCGGTTTCTGCCATACGTTTCATAAAGAGCAGGGCTGCTAACACGACGCCGACCTCGATTGCAACGACCAGATCAAAGAAAACAGTCAGCAGGAATGTTGCGACAAGGACAATGATGTCACTTTTTGGCGCAGTCTTACACAGACGGAAAAAGGAAGTCCAGTCAGCCATGTTAGCGGCAACGACCAAAAGGACAGCTGCCAGTGTTGTCATAGGAATCAATGCTGCTAAAGGCATCAGTGCTAACAGGATGACGGTCAGTGTGATACAGTGGACAATGCCGGCAATCGGGGTACGGCCACCATTTCTTACGTTTGCAGCAGTACGGGCGATTGCTCCGGTCGCAGGAATACCACCGAAAAGACCGGAAAAGATATTCCCAAGACCCTGTCCGATCAGCTCTGCATTGGATTTATGGGTATCACCGATCATACCATCGGATACGACAGCAGAAAGCAGGGATTCGATACCTGCCAGGATCGCGATCGTAAAAGCAGGAGAAAGCATTTTCTGGACCAGGGCAAAACTAAATGCCGGTACATGAAAAGCAGGGAAGGAAGAAGAAAGTTCTCCGTATACGCTTCCAATCGTGTTGACAGGCAGTTTTGCAAAATATACAATGAGGGTAGTCACGATAATGGCAACCAGAGACCCAGGTATTTTATCCGTCACCTTTGGCCAGAGCAGCATAATGACAACTGCGGCAAGACCGATCAGGGTGGCGGTGAGGTTGATGGTGCCAATATTTTTAAAGTAAGCGATCACCTTATATAAAAATTCAGAAGGAACTGCTTCAATCGTAAGACCGAAAAAATCTTTGAGCTGACCGACAAAAAGGGTTACGGCGATACCACAGGTAAAACCGGTAGTGATCGTATATGGGATGTATTTGATCAGGGAACCAAAACGGCAAAATCCCATGATGACCAGGATGATACCGGCTAAGATCGTTGCAACGATCAGTCCGTCCGTACCATATTCCGTTACGATACCATAGATGATGACAACAAATGCAGCAGTCGGACCGCCGATCTGTACCCGGCTTCCACCGAAAAATGAGATGAAAAATCCGGCAATGATCGCAGTGTAGAGACCCTGTTCCGGGCTGACACCGGATGCGATGGCAAGTGCGATTGAAAGTGGAAGGGCAATGATAGCAACAATGATACCGGAAATGATATCTTTTATGAGCTGCTCCTTGTTATAGCCCGATAAGACGTCAAATAGTTTTGGCTTTAGTTCGTTCATAAGTTCCTCCTCAATGGTAAATAAAACGTTAAAAAAGTGTTAAAAATTTATAAAAACACAAGATAGAATTTTATCACTGTGCGGCAGGCAATTCAAGGGAAAAATAGAAAAACCATGCAACTTTGCATAAAAATCCAGAAAACATGAACAAAAATGAATATTGACAATTCCTATTGACATACTATGAATTAGGAATTATAATAAAATACACAAGATGATTAGGATTAGAAAAGGAAGGCATGGTTATTTATGAAGATATCAACAAAGGGCAGATATGCATTACGCTTGATGCTTGATTTGGCAATGAATAATACAGGAGAACCGATCAGTTTAAAAGATATAGCGAAGCGTCAGGAGATTTCAGACAAGTATTTAGAGCAGATCATTTCTGTGCTGAACAAGGCGAAATATGTGCAGAGTATCCGTGGAGCACAGGGCGGATACATCCTGACGAAAAAACCGGAGGAGTACACGGTGGGCATGATCTTACGTCTCACAGAGGGAAGCCTTGCACCGGTTGCATGCGTGGATGAAGATTATAACTGCGAGCGTATGTGCGACTGTACGACGGTACTGGTCTGGAAAAAGATCAATGATGCGGTAAATGATGTGGTAGATCACATCACACTGGCAGATTTAAGAGATTATGAGATGCAGCGTGTCGGGGAATATGTGATATAAAAGTACTTATATTAAGAGGTCAGATGATTTTGTCATCTGACCTCTTTTTGCTGTAATCTATAGACAAAAAATAGAAAACGTGATAAAATAAATCAAGAAAATTGATAAAATCGTACCTTGTAAGACAGGAAATGGGTATGATAAGATGAGTAACACAAAGATTTACAGGAAGAAACGAGGACGAATATGGACGTATCAAAAAAATATGGAAGATCTTATTTTATGCCACCTGAAGTTACCTATGACTGGGTAAAAAAGGATTATATTGACAAAGCACCGATCTGGTGTAGTGTAGACTTACGAGATGGAAATCAGGCACTGATCGAGCCGATGGGACTGGAAGAGAAGATCGAATTTTTCCAGATGCTTGTGGATATCGGATTTAAGGAGATCGAGGTTGGTTTCCCGGCAGCATCCGAGACCGAATACCGTTTTATGCGTGCCCTGATCGAGCGCAATATGATACCGGACGACGTGACTGTGCAGGTATTGACCCAGGCGAGAGAGCACATCATCAAAAGAACATTTGAAGCCGTAAAGGGAGCACCGCATGCGGTAATTCATTTATATAACTCTACTTCTGTCGCACAGAGGGAGCAGGTATTTAAAAAGAGCAAAGACGAGGTAAAACAGTTAGCAGTCGATGGAGCAAAACTGTTAAAGAAACTGGCAGAGGAAACAGACGGCAACTTTACCTTTGAGTACAGCCCTGAGAGTTTTCCGGGAACAGAGGTCGATTACGCAGTGGATGTCTGCAATGCCGTGCTGGATGTATGGCAGCCGAGTGCAGAGCGCAAAGCAATCATCAATATCCCGACGACGGTACAGATCGCAATGCCACATGTTTTTGCGTGCCAGATCGAGTACATACACAAACATTTAAAATACAGAGACAATGTCGTATTGAGCGTACATCCGCACAATGACAGAGGATGCGGCATCAGTGATGCAGAGTTCGGTGTACTTGCCGGAGCAGATCGTATCGAGGGTACTTTATTTGGAAATGGAGAGCGTACCGGAAATGTTGATATCGTAACGCTTGCCATGAATATGGTATGCCATGGAGTGGAGTCCGGACTGGATTTCTCCAATATTTCAGCAATCCGTGAGAAATACGAGCGTTTCACCGGAATGCACGTTTATGAGAGAACACCGTATGCAGGAGATCTGGTATTTACCGCATTTTCCGGTTCCCATCAGGATGCGATCTCCAAAGGTATGGCGTGGAGAGAAGCAGGAAAGAGCGGAGACCGCTGGGATGTACCGTATCTTCCAATCGATCCAAAGGATGTTGGACGTGAGTACGAATCCGATGTCATCCGTATCAACAGCCAGTCTGGAAAAGGTGGCGTAGCATTCATCTTAAAACAGAATTTCGGTATGTCGCTGCCGGATAAGATGAAAGAGGAAGTCGGCTATCTGGTAAAAGGTGTCTCAGATGAGAGACATCAGGAGCTATCGCCGGAGGCAATCTATCAGATCTTCAGTGAGCATTATGTAAATTTAAAGGATGTGTTTGCAGTTCCGGAGTGCCATTTCGAGCAGAAGGACGGTATCTTTGCGACGGTTACGATCGAGCAGGGAGATGAGCGCAGAGTCATCAAGACAAACGGAAACGGACGTCTCGATGCAGTCAGCAATGCCATCAAGACTTATTTTGGTATCAGCTATGAGTTGGCAGCTTATGAGGAACATTCGATTTCCGCAGGTTCTTCTTCCAAGGCAGCCGCTTATGTTGAGATTTTATGTCAGGGCAAGTCTTATTGGGGCGTTGGTATTGACGAGGATATCATCAAGAGTTCTGTTGCAGCGTTGGTTTCTGCCGCAAATAAAATGGCAAAAAACCAGAACATCACAGAGGGCATGGATGAGCGCAGTGTGGAGATCATGAATTACATCCAGAATCATTATGCAGATGTAACCCTGGATACCCTTTCAGAGACCTTCAATCTCTCCAAAACATATCTTTCCAAATACATTAAGGAAAAGTCAGGCATGACATTTCAGGATGCTGTCAAAAAGGCGCGTATGCGGAAAGCAAGAAGACTTTTAAAAGAAACCAATCAGACAGTAGAGTCGATCGCAGCACTGGTTGGTTATGAAAATGTGGAACACTTCAACCGCCTGTTTAAAAAGGCATATGATATGACACCGGTTCAGTTCCGCAGACAGTATAAATAATAGAAAGCAACAAAAAAAGCCGCTTAGCGGCTTTTTTTACTGTTTAGAATCATAAAATAAGTAAACTTACACTTTATGATCTAGGAAATCTTAATATGAGATTTGATCGCTTCAAAACTTTCCGGGCTGATGACATGCTCGATGCGGCACGCATCTTCTGCTGCGATCTGCTCGTCTACCCCAAGACTTGTCAGCCAGCTGGTCAGAAATTCATGTCGTTCATAGATCATTTCTGCAATCGCACGACCGGAATCGGTCAGATAAATATAACCTTCCTTGGTTACGGTGATATTTTCTTTTTCACGCAGGTTTTTCATGGCAACACTGACACTGGATTTTTTGAAGCCAAGTTCCTCTGCAATGTCGACAGAACGTACCACGGGATTTCGCTTGCTCAAAACCAGGATGGTCTCTAAATAATTTTCGGATGATTCGTTTACAACCATAAAAACACTCTCCATTCTTATATATGATCTTCTCACCTGATCGGATTATCTGTTGAACTCGTTCTATTATAGCATAAATATACACCGCAGTGCAAATGGAAAGCACGGTTTCTGTGGTATTTAACCGGCATGATGATAATGTTTCTGTGCAAAGCTAAGTGCGTCCTCATAGTGATCCATCTCGCCGGTTACAGAAACGGGTATGCCATTTGCCTTTAGCAGGAAAGACTGCTGGCTTGAAAAGGAGCGGGAACCGGAGCTGTAGCGCAGACGGTTTTGTTTCCCACAGTAGAGCACATCCTTTGCATCGCACTGTATCTTTTTGCCGGTCGCGCTGCGGAACAAAAACGTGTGCGCGCCGAGAACGACCAGACGGTTTCGCATGAGCAGAAAGAAAGCGGCCACAAGAAACAGGGAGAGAGCCAGCAGTGGAATGTCAATAAAAAGAACCGAACTGTCTGCAATCCCCTCTGCGACAACGACAATGAGATAAATACTCAAAGCGAGGAGAAAAAGCCCTCCGGTGCTGCAAAATGCGTAAGTAAAGGAGATGCCGGTGCAGATGATGGCATCCGGGTCTTTTTCCTGGATCCGTTTGCTTTCCTTTTTCCTGAAAAAGGAAAGGACAAACACCTCGATCCCCGGAAATGTGAGAAAAAATAAAACAAATCCCGCGAGCGGCAACAGAGTACCAAGCTGTTCTAGCATATAATCGGTTGTACTCGAGGCATCTGCAGAAGCATAGAGCGTGCCTGCCCTGTCACGAAACAGATAAAGTTCTACAGGTTCGCCCTTTTGCACGGCAGACTGTGCCAGATCGCGGTCGTTGTCACCATAGACATTTTTGGTAGTAAGCCAGAGAGAATCCGGTTCTCCGTTTAGCTCTGTTTCAAAAAGTACATAATAAATATGTGCCGTCACGATGATGCGGCCGTCTTCTTCTTTCGTCTGCTCTACCTCTTTATAGGAAGACGGAGTGAGGACTTTTGCCCCGAGCGGCTCCAGACCACTGAATTTTCGGGCATAATTCCACAGCCCGAAAAATACCAGCGCATAGACGATGACGAGAAATACCAGATAAAATTTTTTATCAGAGCTCATCATGCCTCCCTCAAAAGTTCTGAGATGTTACGGTAAAAGCTGTTTTTTAATAATTCCTGTGACAGCACAGTGGCATAGAAGACATCTAAAGCCGGTTCAAATACGTGGGAATACTGCACATAATGCCAGCGCAGGTTTTCTTTCCAGTTATCGAGCGTGATCAGCTTATCCTCATCTAAATGGAAATCAAAAAGATGATTCCGCAGTTCATATGCAGCCGTATGACGGAATGCTTTCTGTAACAGAAACAGGGAATCATCATGGCCACGTAAGTATGGAAGCGTTACACAGCCGAATGGCTTCATGGAACTGAAACGGGAAGCAGTTCCGCGGAGCATGGATGGAATGTCAGAAATCAGCAAAGTTTCAAAATCTGTGTTATAATAATTTAAGGTTGCCTGCACAAGGGTATCAAGCAGGGTGTGGAAAGAGGCATTGCTCATGCAGTCCTCCACCTCAAAATATTCATTCATAAAGTCATAGAGAATGAAATCCTCGCAGGTAAAATGAAATTCTTCGCGATATGCTTCGGAAAAAGCAGGGAGCAGTGCACCAAGTGACTCCGGGTAGCGGGTCAGCACAAGGTAGAGTGCTGCGTAAAATTCTGCACCGCTCTGTAAGAGAGCATCAAGAGCAAAATCTGCCTGTTCAAAGGATGCAGAGCAGAGGACCGGATGGTTGGCAAAAATGAGCTGGTCAACCACAGACAACTCATCGGATGCAATCGTTTCATCAAAGAAATCTTCTACCATGCGGACTGCACAGTAGAGATAGAACGGATCGAAACTGTCTGCCGCAAAGGAAGGGGCAAATGCATCATCCTCGGAGAGATAACGTTCGATCACAGAAAAATCAAACGCATCCTCACAGGAAAATAACGATTTTTTCAGTGCGGGAGCTAACGTGGCATCCTCTTTTCCGGTAAAGGAAAGAAACTGAAAGATGGTGTAGGTAAGGATACGTCTGACACCAAAGTCCGGGTGTTTGTGGATATATGCAGGCAGGAAAGCTGCCGGAAAATACTGTTCGCCTAATGGATTCATAAAAAGCCTCTTTTCTAATGGATTTTTTGCTGTTATCATAATAATATGAAGGAGAACAACATGCAAGCAAAACAGAAGTCAACTGAATACAAAGTATAGAGATGTTCCGAAAAAAAACCAATTCCTATCTTGACAATAGGAATTAAATGTGTATAATTCATTATATCATATCAAATAACTAGGAAATAAAAACGATGTGCAACACAATCGCTAAAAAAGATAGAAAGGGATCACACTTATGAGTAAGACAATCTATTTAGATAATGCGGCTACTACACAGGTTTATCCGGAAGTACTCGAAACCATGCTTCCTTATTTTACAGAATATTATGGAAATCCATCTGCAATCTACAGTTTTGCAGGAGAGGCAAAACGTGCTGTAGATGAGGCAAGAAAAAATGTTGCAGAACTGATCAACGCCAGAACCGATGATATCTATTTTACCGGCGGCGGAAGTGAATCAGACAACTGGGCATTAAAAGCAACTGCAGAGGCATATGCTTCCAGGGGGAAACATATTATTACCAGCACCATCGAGCATCATGCGATCCTGCATACCTGTGAATATTTAGAGAAAAAAGGTTACGAAATTACCTATGTTAATGTGGATGAAAATGGTACGATCAGGATGGATGAGTTAAAAGCAGCTATCCGTCCGGATACGATCCTGATCTCTGTCATGTCAGCCAATAACGAGATTGGTACCATTCAGCCGATCGCAGAGATTGGAAAACTCGCACATGAGCATGACATTTTATTCCATACAGATGCCGTACAGGCATTCGGACACATCCCACTGGATGTGGAAGCAATGAACATCGATATGTTAAGTGCGAGCGGACATAAGATCAATGGACCAAAGGGGATCGGTGTGATGTATATCCGCAAAGGAGTAAAGATCCTGTCCTTTATCCATGGTGGAGCACAGGAGAGAAAACGTCGTGCCGGAACACACAATGTACCGGGTATCGTTGGTATCGGTAAAGCAGCAGAGATTGCGAAAAACACGATGCAGGAGAGAAGTGCAAAAGAGATTTCCTTAAGAGATCATCTGATTGAGCGTGTGTTAAATGAGATCCCATATGTAAGATTAAATGGAGACAGAACCAACCGTCTGCCAAACAATGCAAACTTCTGTTTCCGCTTCATCGAAGGAGAATCCATGTTGATCTTATTGGATCAGGCAGGCATCTGCGGATCAAGCGGTTCTGCATGTACGTCAGGTTCTCTGGATCCATCCCATGTACTTCTTGCGATTGGATTACCACACGAGATCGCACATGGTTCCTTAAGACTGACCTTATCCGAGAAAAACACAATGGAAGAGATTGACTATACCGTAGATGAATTAAAGAAGATCATAGAGCGTCTGCGCGGAATGTCACCATTATATGAGGACTTTGTAAAGAAACAGAGCAAAGCGTAAGACAGGAGGAAAAACAATGTATAGCGAAAAAGTAATGGATCATTTTAATCACCCAAGAAACGTAGGCGAAATTGAAAACGCAAGTGGTGTCGGTACTGTTGGAAATGCAAAATGCGGTGACATCATGCGAATGTATCTGGACATTGATGACAACGGCATCATCCAGGATGTAAAATTCAAAACATTTGGCTGTGGTGCAGCTGTTGCTACCAGCAGCATGGCAACCGAGCTTGTAAAAGGAAAAACCGTACAGCAGGCGCTGGAAGTTACCAACAAAGCAGTTATGGAGGCATTAGACGGACTGCCGCCAGTAAAAGTACACTGTTCCCTTCTGGCAGAAGAGGCGATCCACGCAGCATTATGGGATTATGCAGAGAAGAACCACATTAAGATCGAGGGACTTGAAAAACCGGTAAACGATATCAGTGAAAAAGAAGAGGGTATCGAGGAAGAATATTAAAAAGGACAAAGGAGACAGGCTATGGAAAAGAAAAAATCATTAGAGGAAAGACAGTTAGCATTTGAAACATTACAGTTACATGTAGGTCAGGAGCAGGCAGATCCGGCTACCGATGCAAGAGCAGTGCCGATCTATGCAACTTCATCTTATGTATTCCACAACAGTGATCATGCAGAGGCAAGATTTAATCTTTCTGATGCCGGAAATATCTACGGAAGACTGACCAACCCGACACAGGAAGTGTTTGAGAAGAGGATTGCAGCTTTAGAGGGTGGTGTTGCAGCACTTGCAGTTGCATCCGGAGCGGCAGCCGTAACCTATACGATCCAGAATCTGGCACAGGCAGGAGATCATATTGTTGCAGCCAATAATATTTATGGCGGAACATATAACCTTTTGGCTCATACGTTACCGGAATACGGCATCAAAACAACGTTTGTAGAGCCACTTGATGTAACAAACTTTGAAAAAGCAATCCAGGAGAACACCAAGGCACTTTACATTGAGACACTTGGAAATCCAAATTCTGATGTGACTGATATTGAAGCGATCGCAAAGATCGCACATGCACACAAAATTCCTCTGGTGGTTGACAGCACCTTTGCAACTCCGTTTTTAGTACGTCCGATCGAATACGGCGCAGACATCGTAGTTCATTCTGCAACCAAATTCATCGGTGGACATGGAACCGCGATCGGTGGTGTGATCATTGATGGTGGTAAATTTGACTGGGAGGCATCTGGCAAATTCCCATCTCTTACCGAGCCAAACCCAAGCTATCATGGTATCAGCTTTACCAAGGCAGTCGGACCGGCAGCATTCGTAACCAAGATCCGTGCCATCTTATTAAGGGATACCGGAGCTGCGATTTCTCCGTTCCATGCATTTATGTTTTTACAGGGGCTGGAAACACTGTCTTTACGTGTAGAACGTCATGTGGAAAATGCCTTAAAGGTTGTAGAATACTTAAATCAGCATCCGCAGGTAGAGAAAGTACATCATCCATCCATCACAGAGGATAAAGAACAGCAGAGACTGTATCAGAAGTACTTCCCGAATGGTGGCGGTTCCATCTTTACCTTTGAGATCAAAGGGGATGAAAGAACAGCAAAGGACTTTATCGACAATCTTGAGATATTCTCCCTGCTTGCAAACGTAGCAGATGTAAAATCTCTGGCGATCCATCCGAAGTCAACCACACACTCCCAGCTTAGCAATGAAGAAGCTGCAGAGCAGGGCATTTACCCGAATACGATCCGTTTATCCATTGGAACAGAAAATATCAAAGATATCATTGAAGATTTAGACGAGGCATTTAAAGCAATTTCATAAAAGAAAAGGAGAGGACAATTATGGCAAAGATTTATCAGAGCGCAACACAGTTAATTGGAAATACACCCTTACTTGAAGTGACCAATCTGGAAAGATCAAAAGAACTCGAAGCAAAACTTTTAGTAAAACTCGAGTATTTTAATCCATCAGGAAGTGTAAAAGACCGTGCAGCATATTACATGGTAAAAGATGCTGAGGAAAAGGGCATTTTAAAAGATGGGTCTGTTATCATCGAGCCGACTTCTGGAAACACTGGTATCGGCCTTGCATCGATCGCGGCTGCAAGAGGGTACCGTACGATACTTACCATGCCTGAGACTATGAGTGTTGAACGTCGTAATATCTTAAAAGCATATGGTGCAGAGATTGTTCTGACCGAGGGGGCCAAGGGAATGAAAGGTGCGATCGCAAAAGCAGAGGAACTGGCGAAGGAGATCCCGAACAGCTTTATTCCGGCACAGTTCTCGAATCCTGCAAATGCACAGGCACACTTTGAAACAACCGGACCGGAAATATGGGAAGATACAGACGGAGCAGTGGACTTTTTCGTAGCCGGTGTTGGAACCGGTGGTACGGTAACCGGAACCGGTGAGTTCTTAAAATCCAAAAAGGCAGATGTGAAGATCGTAGCAGTAGAGCCGGAGACTTCCCCGGTACTTTCCAAGGGAACGGCAGGCCCTCATAAGATCCAGGGAATTGGTGCAGGATTTGTTCCGGATGTATTAAATACCAAAGTATATGACGAAGTACTGCCAGTATCCAACGAGGACGCATTTGCAACATCAAAAGAGCTGGCAAAAGCAGAGGGAATTTTAGTTGGTATTTCTTCCGGAGCTGCTTTGTACGCAGCGATCGAACTTGCAAAGCGCCCAGAGAATAAAGGAAAGACCATTGTTGCGCTGCTTCCGGACAGTGGAGACCGGTATTACTCTACCCCATTATTTGCAGAATAAGCGGACGAGTGGAAGAACAGAAATAAGAAGTGGAGAAGATTTCTCAAAAAGAGAAGGTCTTCTCTATTTTTTTTGTTTCTATTTTGGCAAGTGTGTGCTAAAATAAAAGGTAAACATAAAATAAACGAAATTGGGGACAACAGATGGAAAAACTGAGTAACAATACAAAGGAAGTTTTAAGCTGGATCATTACATTTGCGCTGGCGATTGGGGCAGCATTTCTGATAAAAAATTATCTGATCATCAATGCAGATGTTCCAACCGGTTCAATGGAAAATACGATCATGCCGGGCGACCGCCTGATCGGAAACCGCCTTGCTTATAAAAAGGAAGGACCAAAGCGTGGTGATGTTGTGATCTTCCATTATCCGGATAACGAGGAAGAACTGTATGTAAAAAGAGTCATTGGTCTGCCGGGGGAGACAGTGGATATTGATAATGGACAGATCTACATAGATGGGGCAGAAACTCCGCTTCAGGAAAATTATCTGAAAGAGACATGGACAGTAGCAACAGGCCCCTATCATTTTGAAGTGCCGGAGGATTCCTATCTTGTGATGGGAGACAACCGGAACGATTCCTGGGATGCAAGGTACTGGGATAATACCTATGTGCATCTGGATAAGATCCTTGGAAAAGGGGAGGTAATTTACTGGCCATTACAAGATTTTGGCAAGATAGAGTAGCAAAACAGGGGGGAAGCTATGATTACATTTTTTTCAAAATTCTTTATCCGGGAAAAACAGGATAAGGTAAAAATGCGTCAGGAGTATGGCGTATTGTGCGGTGTTGTGGGGATTCTGTTAAATATTCTTTTGTTTATCGGCAAGTTTATTGCAGGAACGATCAGTCATTCGATCGCGATCACAGCGGATGCGATCAACAACCTTTCAGATGCAGGTTCTTCTTTTGTGACGTTGATTGGATTTAAACTGGCAGGGGCAAAGCCGGATCCGGAGCATCCGTTTGGACATGGAAGGATCGAATATGTATCCGGCCTTGTTGTGGCAGCGGCAATTCTTCTAATGGCGTATGAGCTGGTACGTGATTCCATCGGAAAGATCATCCATCCGGAAGAGACGGAATATTCGATGTTAATGATTGCAATCCTGGTCGTATCCATTCTGGTTAAAATCTATATGTTTTATTATAACAACAGTATCGGAAAAAAGATTGATTCGGCAGCAATGAAAGCAACGGCGATGGACAGTCTGAGTGACACCTGTGCCACGACGGTGGTACTGATCGCAACGCTCGTAGGCTTTTATACTGGGATTCAGATCGATGGATATTGTGGTGCACTGGTCGGACTCTTTATTTTCTATGCCGGCATCCATGCGGCAAAAGAGACATTGGATCCACTGTTAGGGCAGCCACCGGAAGAGGAGTTTGTAGAGCAGATCGATCGTATTGTTATGTCACATGAAGAGGTCTGCGGCATTCATGATCTGATCGTACACGATTATGGTCCGGGACGGAGAATGATCTCTCTTCATGCAGAGGTTCCGGCAGAGGGAGATATTTTAGAGGTTCATGATATTATTGATAACATTGAGAATGAATTGAAGGCGAAGCTGGGATGCGAGGCAACGATACATATGGATCCGATCGTGACATCGGATGAACATGTAAGCGAGATGAAAGCAGCGGTCATTTCTATTATCAAAGGAATTGATGAGATCATCCAGATCCATGATTTCCGTGTCGTGACAGGACCAACGCATTCAAACCTGATTTTTGATGTGCTGGTGCCATACAAGTTTTATATCAGTGATGAAGAACTGATAACGATGATTGAGAAAGAAGTCAAAAAGAAATTGGGCAATAACCATAATGTGGTCATCAACGTTGACAAATCATACATTTCAATCTAGTACTTTGGTTCATATTTTTGAGAAAATAATTGTAAATGAAGACAAAAATATTTATAATAAAATTAGTCTATGTTTGAAGATGAAGGAGATAAGACGTGAGGCAGATTTATGGAACAAGCCAGAGTGGCAATCTAAAGGAAGCGGTAAAAGGAATCAGTAATCCTAAATTAATTCTCCTGTTGTCCAATCAGGAGAAGTTTAAAGAGCATGTAGCGGAGTTAGCAGAACTGTATCCGGGTGTGCCAAGTATCGGGTGTGTGGGGATGAGTTATGCGTCAAAGGTAACAGAAAAGGGTGTCAGTGTCGTGGCATTTTCCGATGTTACGGTTGCAGCAAATGTCATTGAGCAGGCATCGGTCATGCCGGTAAAATATATTTCCCGATTAGAAGAAGATCTGCGCAAGGTAGGCGCATCGGAGCGGGATACAGTATGTATTGATTTTTGTACCGGAAACGACGCCTGTGTACTGACTACGATGTACAGTGTCCTTGGCAGACAGAAAATCTCTCTGATGGGGGGAACCGGAGATGCAGGCATGGTATCTTTGAATGGAACGGTCTATCAGGATGCAGCAGTTTATGCGCTGGTCAAGAGCACTGGAAAGGTAAAGGTATACAAAGAGAATCTGTATCAGCCATTATCGGATTACCGGTTTGTTGCATCTAAGACGAATCGCGAAAAATACGTGTTAGGAGAACTGAACGGAAAGGCTGCCAAACAGGTCTATCAGGATTCCTTACATATAGCAGAGAAAGATATCGTAAACCAGACATTTAAAAATCCACTTGGCAAGATGAACGGACAGGATGTTTGCATTATTTCTATCAAAGAGGTAGAGGGAAACAGCCTGTGCTGTTACAGACAGGTCAATGATTCGGATGTGTTGACTTTATTACAGGTTCAGGATTACAAGGAGATTGCAGAGAATACGGTAAGCCGTATTAAGGCTGATTTTACGCACATTTCCGGAGTATTTTCCGTAAACTGCGTATTTCGTTATCTTTTGTTTAGTCAGGAACATAACATGGATGATTACCTGAATACAATGGGAAAACTGGGCAATCATGCAGGATTTATCGGTTTTGGAGAACACTACAATCATCAGTTTGTTAACCAGACAATGACCTGCGTGGTATTTGAATAAGCGATTGGGGAAGAGAGGAGAACAGGTTATGTTTTTAGCAAAGAAAAATGAAAAAATAGAAGAAGTTGATCAGAGAGAACCGTTGAATTTACATCCGATCGTTCATGTTGCGGACAGTCTGAGAGATTATCAGAAAGAGCTTGTGCGTAATGAAGTGGATTCTTTGAACGAACTTCAGGAGGTTCAGAAGAGATTTCACGAAGTATTAGAGGAGAATGCAAGCCTTCGTGAAAAACTGGATACTTTTTATGATATTTTTACATCGGTTGGAGACGTTTCCATGCAGTTTGCAGGGGTACAGCAGCAGATTACAGAATCAGTGAATCAGGCACAACAGCAGGTTGGTGGGCTGAAAGAAAGTTCCGGTCAGGTGCAGGAGCATTTCGTTGAGATCGAGAATACTTTTGCGGATTTCCAGTCATCGGTGCAGAAGATCAAGGACTGTATGACACAGATCATTTCAATTGCAAATCAGACAAACATGCTTGCGTTAAACGCATCAATCGAGGCAGCAAGAGCCGGAGAACAGGGAAAAGGTTTTGCAGTGGTAGCAGAGGAAGTAAAGAACCTTGCCAATGAGATCAAAAATCTGGTCAGCACCGTAGACATCAGCATTGGAGACGTGGAGCAGGATACCGAGAAACTCAATGCCAGCATTACAACGTCAAAGGATGCGCTTAGCCAGAGTATTGAGAATGTGGAGGGAACACACGAAGTATTTGATCAGATCACCGAGGCAGCAGGTGGTGCAGGAAAGGTACAGCAGGAGATTTCCGATGCACTTGAGGCATCCAAGCAGAAACTTTCCGATGTCAACCAGTCCTTTGCAGTAACGGAAAACCAGTTACAGGCGGTAGTAGACCATATTGATAAGGCAAATGAGCTTGGCACCACAAAGAGTTCCATGTTTGAAGATATGGATAATATGCTTTCCCAGATCGCACCGATCGCAAAAGAACTGGAAAAGAAATACGATTAGGACTTGACAGTAATGGGTAACATTACTATACTAAGACTTAGAAAAAGAATATTGATCTTCAGGGCAGGGTGCAATTCCCTACCGGTGGTATAGCCCACGAGCCGCAAGGCATGATTCGGTGAAACTCCGAAGCCGACAGTATAGTCTGGATGAAAGAAGATAGCGTTTATATCAGGTAGAGGTCTATCTGAGAGAAATTGTTTTTAAGCTCTGGAATTATGATTCCGGAGCTTTTTGTGTAGATGCATCTGCAATGCACGTTTTGCAGGGAAAGTGCATCAGAAACGTTTCTCAAAGGAGAACAGGAACGATAAAAAGCTACTGTCCGAAGAAGGGCAGTAGCTTTTTTTGTATGAAAAGGAGAGGCAGCAAAATGGAGCAGGATGCTTTTTATATGAGACAGGCAATGGAATTAGCGGAAAAGGGAAGGGGAGCGACCAATCCCAATCCCGTGGTAGGTGCTGTTATAGTAAAAGAGGGAAGAGTCATAGGAAGCGGTTATCATGCGAAATACGGGGAACTGCATGCAGAACGCAATGCGCTTTCAGACTGTCAGAGGAGAGGTGAGGATGCAAAAGGGGCAACCATTTATGTTACATTGGAGCCGTGCTGCCATTATGGCAAAACACCACCCTGTACGGAAGCGATTTTAGAGGCGGGTATTTCACGCGTTGTGGTGGGTGCAAGAGACAGCAATCCGAAAGTGGCAGGAGGCGGCATTACTTTGCTGCGGCAGCATGGCGTTGAGGTGGCAGAGGGAGTCTTAGAAGAGGAATGCCGCAGGCAGAACCGGATCTTTTTCCATTATATGGAACAGAAGATGCCTTATGTTATTTTAAAATACGCAATGACACTGGATGGGAAGATCGCAACAACAAGTGGAAAGTCAAAGTGGATTACCTGTGAGGAAGCGAGAAAACATGTGCATAACCTGAGGCGCGAATGTATGGGCATCATGGTGGGAGTGGGAACCGTTCTGGAAGATGATCCGATGTTAAACTGCCGCCTGCCGGATGCAAAGGACCCGGTTCGTATTATCTGCGATACAAATTTAAGTACGCCACTGGGCAGTCAGGGCGGAAAAACAGCAAAGGAGCAGCAGACGATACTGGCAACCTGTACGGGGGATGAAAAAAAGCAGCAGGAATACCGGGACAGGGGATGTGAGGTTCTTGTGGTATCGAAAAAGGATGGAAAAGTTGATCTGTGGGCCTTGATGAAATGTCTGGCGGAAAAAGGGATTGACAGTATCTTGCTGGAGGGAGGCGGCACGTTAAATGACAGTGCATTGCAAAGCGGCATTGTAAAGGAAATACATGCCTATGTCGCACCGAAGCTGTTTGGCGGAGCAACGGCAAAGACGCCGGTCATGGGATGTGGCGTTACAACACCGGATGAGGCATATCTGCTGCAGAATGTCCGGATCGAACCGGTTGGAACCGATTATGTCTGGATCGGAGAGCTATGCGAAAGGAGGCAGACATGTTTACCGGAATTATAGAAGAAATTGGAACTGTTTTAACAATAAAAAGAAATGCACATTCTGCATCGCTAATGATAAAGGCTAGCCAGGTGTTAGAGGGGACGAAGGATGGAGACAGCATTGCGGTAAATGGAGTGTGTCTGACTGTTACCGCACACACAGCAGATCAGTTTACCGTGGACGTCATGCACGAGACGATGAGGCGGTCTGCAATGCAGCAGCTGAGCAGCGGAAGCCGTGTCAATTTAGAGCGTGCCATGGCGGCAGATGGAAGGTTTGGCGGGCATATCGTAAGTGGACATATTGATGGGACCGGGGAGATCAAAAAGGTGCAGACCGATGAAAATGCGGTATGGTACACCATCTGTGCCCCGGATAAGATCATGGGACTCATCATCGAAAAAGGTTCGATTGCAGTTGATGGGATTAGCCTTACGGTAGCAAGGGTAGGCGAGGAAGATTTTTCCGTTTCTGTGATACCGCATACCAGGCAAAAGACGATACTGCCGGAGAAAAAAGCAGGGGATCTGGTCAATCTGGAAAATGACTGTATTGGTAAATATGTGGAACATCTTCTGAAACGGGAAGAGGATAAGGCGCAGCAAAAAAGCGGTCTGACAAAAGAGTTTTTATATCAATGTGGGTTTTAAGGAGGAGAACGATGTTTGAATTTAGTACGGTGGAAGAGGCACTTAACGCATTACGTCAGGGAAAGATCATTCTGGTAACAGATGATGAAAACAGGGAAAACGAGGGAGATTTTATCTGTGCCGCAGAATATGCAACGACAGAAAATATCAATTTTATGGCGACGCATGGAAAAGGACTGATCTGTATGCCGATGTCGGAGGCGTTTTGCACAAAGCTACAGCTGCCACAGATGGTCGGAACGAATACCGATAATCATGAGACTGCATTTACCGTGTCGATCGATTTCGTGGCGACCACAACGGGAATATCGGCAGAAGAGAGAGGCATGACAGCAAGACATTGCGTGAGCGAAACGGCAAAGCCGGAGGATTTCAGACGTCCGGGCCATATGTTTCCGCTTCTGGCAAAGAAAAACGGTGTGTTGGAACGGGAAGGACACACGGAGGCAACGGTAGACTTGATGCGGCTGGCAGGATTAAAAGAATGCGGTCTGTGCTGCGAAATCATGCGGGAAGACGGTACGATGATGCGGATGGAAGAATTAAAAGAACTTGCCAGGAAGTGGGAGCTTAAATTCATTACGATTGAGGCATTAAAGGATTACCGCAAGAAGCAGGAAAAGTTGATCGAGCAGGTTGCAGCGACAAAGCTTCCAACAAAATATGGCGAGTTCCGCGCCTATGGATATCGCAACATCTTAAACGGCGAACATCATGTGGCACTGGTAAAAGGCGAGATCGGGGATGGGGAAGACATTTTATGCCGTGTCCATTCAGAGTGCCTGACCGGGGATGCGTTTGGTTCAAGCCGTTGTGACTGTGGAGAACAGCTTGCAACAGCAATGCAGATGATTGAGAAAGAAGGACGTGGCGTCCTGCTTTATATGAGACAGGAAGGGCGTGGAATTGGTCTGCTCAATAAACTGCGTGCCTATGCACTGCAGGATGAGGGGATGGATACACTGGATGCCAATCTGGCACTTGGCTTTGATGGAGATGAAAGGGAATATTACATCGGAGCACAGATCCTGCGGGATCTGGGAGTAAGGACATTGCGCTTGCTGACCAATAACCCGGATAAGATCTATCAGCTATCCGGTTATGGAATGGAGATCAAAGAGCGCGTTCCAATCCAGATGGCGGCAACGCCGTATGACTTGTTTTACCTGAAGACCAAGCAGAAACGGATGGGACATCTGTTAAATATATAAAAAAGAAAAGGAGTAAAAACATGAATATTTTAGAAGGAAAATTAGTAGCAGACGAAATGAAGATCGGGATCGTAACAGCAAGGTTTAATGATTTTATTACCTCCAGACTGTTAGGCGGTGCGATGGACACGTTAAAACGTCATAATGTGCCGGAGCAGAACGTGGATGTCGCCTGGGTACCGGGAGCATTTGAAATACCTCTGATCGCGAAGAAGATGGCAAAAAGCGGAAAATACGATGCCATTATCTGCCTGGGCGCGGTGATCCGTGGTGCAACCAGTCATTATGATTATGTCTGCAACGAGGTGTCAAAGGGGATCGCAGCAGTGTCATTGGAAACTGAGATCCCGGTAATGTTTGGTGTTGTGACAACCGACAATATCGAGCAGGCAATCGAGCGTGCCGGAAGCAAGGCAGGTAACAAAGGTTCCGAATGTGCCCAGGGCGCGATCGAAATGATCAACCTGATGCGTAATCTGGAAGCATAGAGAGTAACAGAAGAAATTAAAAAAGACATTTTACCTTAGCTGTTTCGTCAGGTAAAATGTCTTTTTTTTGCTGTATAGGAAATTCCTTTGAAATTCCCTATACAGCAAAAGCAAGCAAGCTTGCCAAGATGCGCAGCTCGCGGAGAAGAAGTTTATGCTTTGCATACCGCTCGCACGCGAAAGTGTGCGACGTGCGCACACTTTATTTTTAGTGCGCCAAACGCACATTCTTATAAGGTTGCACCAGAAGACTTTGTCTCTGTATTTTCTGTGGATTTTGTTTCCGTGCTCTCAGAGGACCTTGTCTCTGTAGATTTTTCTGTATCGTCGGAAGACTTTGTTTCTGTAGAGTTTGTCTCGGTACTTTCCGTATTCTCGGTCGATTCTGTTGTTTCCGTAGTCTGGGTCGGCTCTTCCGTTTCCTCTGTTTCATGAATGACATCAGGATCCACATAAGTTACTTCATCCGTGCCGGCGCGGAGCAGGATGTTCTTGGAACCTAAGGTATTGACGGTAATGGTATCGCCGTCGGTGACATTGTCCAGACTGGTGGTGATCAGTGAAGATGTCACAAAATCGGTCGGAACTTTTGTACCATTTACAAAAATCTTTGTATTCTTCGTAAAGTTAGAACCATATACAGTCATCAGATTCGTGCTTGCATTTTTACGAACGGCTGAGATGGAGATATCCTCTACGTCCATCTTCAGATCACTTGCAGGATAGAGGTCTTCGCTATTGTAAGCATATCTCTTTCCGTAAAGCAGGTCATACTGTAACATTTCCAGTCCGGAGAGATAAGTTTCGGAAGCACTCTGGGTCTGATGGTAATTAAAGATCGTTCCTTCATGGATACCAACCTGACCGGTGATCTGAGCTAAAAGCTGATAAGCTGCGATATCGGCATCTTCTTTGGCAAGCCCCATATTGTTCCAGGTGATGTATTTGGTCTTGAAGATATCACCGGATTTCATATCCTCGTTTGTAAGTCCCATAGTTGGAAGATGATCACCAAACATAACAACGATGGTGTCCTCTCCGCGGCGGTTTAAGGAAGAAATCAGGTCGCCGATAAAATCATCTACTTCGTGGATCATATTGACATAATATTCCCACTGATTATTGGAAGCCTCATCCGCAGCACCGGAAACTTTGATGTCAGGGTTGGTTAAGATCTTCTCAGTCGGGTAATCACCATGACCTTCTACGGTAATCGTGTAAACAAAGTCAGACCCCTCGGTAGCATTTAATGTCTTTACGGTCTCACCGACTAAAACGTCATCAGTTGGCCAGTTGCCGTTTGGTGTGTACTGGCTGATGTTCATCAGCTCTTTACTGGTAAATGTGTCAAATCCCATCATAGAGAAAGCATTGTTTCTGCTGTAGAAAGTAGCAGTGTTGTTATGTACAACGTGTGTGCCATAACCGATCCTGGAGAGATCAGATGCAATACTTTCGCAGTCGGTCTGTTTTAAGATCGTTTTGTAAGGATATTCTCCGGTTCCGAAATATTTCATACTCATACCGGTCAGAACTTCAAATTCTGTATTTGCAGTTCCGGCACCAACGACTGGAACAGTAAGATATCCGGTAGAATAATTACTCTCCAAGTTATGGAAGTTTGGAATTGGGTCTTCTGACATATTTAGGAAGTTTACTTCATATGGATCAACAAAAGACTCTAATAATACACAGATGATGTTTGGCTCGTTGCCGGAAGACACCTTGGTATCTGCCTTGGAAGAGTTCACTAAAGTCTCGATCGCATCAACAGTTTCCTCAGAATAATTATCCGGTTTGCTCATACCACGTCCTACCACGCTGGTGGAGAAACCATAAACAAATCCATAATCGGAATAGCCCTGCGCGATATTGGAAAAATAAGTTGCGATCACGTTAGAGTTCTGCGCTGCCTGTGTTGTGATTGGCAGACCAATTAGCAGCAGCATCGCAATGGAAAGCGGAACCAGTACGGTGTGACGTTTTCCCTGATATTTTGGACCTTTTGCAAAAAAAATACCTAAAAATACAAAGAACGCAACTACAACACCAACAACCAGAGTTGCCTCCTCTGCGGTAAAGTAGTTTGTATTCTGCATTGCAAACAGATCAGAGATACATTTTAAATCCGTGTAACTGAATGGTGTAACACGGTTGGAAAGAATCAGTCCGTTGACTGTACCTAAAAACAGCCAGAGCCCACTGATCAGCAGACGGAGCTGTGCTCTGCATCGAAACAGATAAACGATCGATAAAGATGCAAACACGATAAAAGCGTTATACAGGTATGCTAAGGTATGGTTGTGCAGGAAGGAAAACGTAGACACGATATCCCTTCTGGAAATGACTTCCACCACAAATGTGATCATACAGGCTAATAAAAAGTGGAAGATCAGAGAATATTTATTTAAGAAAGCAATTGTTTTAATATAACGCTCGGAATGTGGTTTCTTTTGTGGAAGCTTTGCGCGTAACTGAGCCATCTTTTCAACACAGGGATTTAATTTTTCCCGAAACTTTTGTAACGTTAATTTTATTCTATTCATGGTAATCTCCTTTCTTGCATGGTTTTTCTATATCCTTTGTTTGAAAGAGTAAAAAACATGTAAATGTTATGTAAAATACATTTTTTTCGATACTATGAGAATATATCGCTTATCTGCTTAAAAATCAATGGGGAAGATGAATAAAAAAGTACGGAGAATTGGGGCTTTTCTGTAAAATATGAATAAGAAATGAACAAAATATGTCCAAGGAATGGAGATTAAGGAAGAAAACAACGCTGTTTCTTCCTTATATAATAGCGGTTTATTTGACAAATTTGTTGATCGCGTTGTTTAAGTCGGAAAGAACCTGTTTATCTCCGGTTTCAATTGCATCGACAACACAATGGTTGATGTGATCCTCGAGGATGATCTTGCCAATGTTGTTGATGGCGGAACGCACGGCTGCGATCTGGATCAATACTTCGCTGCAGTCCCTGCCGTCCTCGACCATATTGCGCACGGCTTCCAGATGTCCGATGGCACGATTGAGACGGTTTACGACGGCACGGGTGTTCTCGTGACTGTGATGGTGCCCGTGATCGTGAGTATGTTCGTGGTCGTTATCATGAGTGTGATCATGTGCATGTTCGTGTGTGTGTTCTTCATGATTATGCTCATGTTCGTGTGTGTGTTCGTGTTCATGGGTATGTTCGTGCGTATGATCCTGTTCGTGGTCATGTTCGTGACTATGTTCCTGCGGTGTTATCTCTGTGGGAAGAATTTCCGGTGTCATTTTATTTTTATCATCGGTATTTGCTGCCATGTAATCTCCATTCCGGGGCGTTCCTGCGAGGGGATGCTCCTGTATAAAAATCATAGTTCTATAGAGTATAGCATATTTTTGGAGGATTGGAAGTCAAAAAAATAATATTTCCCACAATATAATATTTTCTGAAAATATTGTGTTTCCCAGGAAATGTCTCTATAATAAACAGCAGGAAACGGGAGGCAAGACAAACATGAATCTATTGGATATCATTGGACCGGTCATGGTAGGTCCATCCAGCTCACATACCGCTGGAGCAGTTAAAATAGGAAGAGTCAGCAGAAAACTGATGGCAGAAGAGATCGTGCGTGCAGAAATTTATTTTCATGGGTCCTTTCTTGCAACCGGAAAGGGACACGGAACAGATAAGGCGCTGATCGCAGGACTTCTTGGAATGCAGGTCGACGATCCAAAGATTCCACAGAGTTTTGAGATCGCAAAGGAAAAAGGAATGGAGTTTGTGCTGGCAGGGATCGATCTTGGAGATGTTCATCCCAATTCGGTCAAGATGAACCTGACCGGAGTATCCGGCAGGACACTTGAAGTTGTTGCGGCATCCATCGGAGGCGGCAGTATCAAGATCTGTGAACTGGATGGGCTTACGGCAAATTTCAGTGGAGACTATCCAACCCTGATCGTGCACAACATCGACCAGCCGGGGCATGTGACTGAGGTGACATCAATGTTAGCACACAAGTCTGTGAATATCGCAACGATGCAGCTATATCGTGCGAGTCGGGGCGGAAATGCGGTTATGGTAATCGAGTGTGACCAGGAAGTTCCGGAAGAATCCATTGCATGGCTGGAACGGCTGGAGGGCATTATAAAAGTAACCTATTTGAGTTTGGAATAGAACGACAAGATGGAGGATAGATAATCTGATGTATCAGTCATTAGAAGAATTGTGTCAGTTAGAAAATGAAACGAAAAAGCCTTTCTGGAAAATGGTACAGGAAGATGACTGCAGGGAGCGTGGTGTTTCAGAAGAGCAGGCATACGAGGAAATGCGGGGAATGTATCTCGCCATGCAGTCTGCGGATCAGGAATATGATGCAAAGCAGAAATCAGCAAGTGGTCTGGTTGGAACGGAAGGCGATAAGATGCGTGCAGCCCGCGAAAAGGGAACGCTTTTATGTGGAAATTTCATTGGAAAGGTTATGGAAAAGGCGTTAAAGACCAGTGAATCCAATGCCTGTATGAAGCGGATCGTGGCAGCACCAACAGCAGGTTCCTGTGGTGTGGTTCCGGCAGTTTTGTTGAGTTTGCAGGAAGAAAAACATTTTACGGAAGAGCAGATGGTAGAGGCACTCTATGTGGCAGCCGGGATCGGTGGCGTGATCGCAAGCCGGGCATTTCTGGCAGGTGCAGCGGGAGGCTGTCAGGCGGAGATCGGTTCTGCTTCTGCAATGGCAGCGGGAGCAGCCGTTTTTCTGATGGGTGGAACAGCAGATCAGATTTCCAATGCAGCCGCGCTGGCTCTTAAAAATCTTCTGGGGCTTGCCTGTGATCCGGTGGCAGGTCTGGTGGAAGTACCTTGTGTGAAGCGTAATGTCATGGGAGCAGTCAATGCACTGACCTCTGCAGATATGACGATGGCGGGGATCTGGAGTAAGATTCCACCGGATGAGGTGATCGATGCAATGCGCAGTATCGGGCGCAGTATGTCAGAAGATATCAGAGAGACCGGAAAAGGAGGGCTTGCAGGCACCCCGACCGGAGTGGAGATCAGAGACCGTATGTCGGTACAGATGGAACAATAACAGAAAAACCTATTAGTATGAAAAAGGAGGCGGTAACTAGAAGTTACTGCCTCCTTTTAACTTAGGAGAGATTAGCGGTTGCTGCGTCTCCAGATATTCATTTTTTCAGCTTCTTTGATCAGATCATCACGGAAATCAGGGTGAGCGATCGAGATCAGGGCTTCGGCTCTCTGCCAGGTAGAAAGACCTTTCAGATTTACTTTACCATACTCGGTTACAACATAATGTGTATTAGGTCTGGCGTCGGTTACAGTGGAACCATTTGCAAGAGTCGGGCGGATACGGGACTGTAACTGTCCATCTTTGGTCTTGAATGTAGAGGACAGACAGATAAAGCTCTTACCACCGTTAGATAAATAAGCACCTAATACGAAGTCGAGCTGTCCACCGGCACCACTGATCTGTTTGGTACCTGCTGACTCTGCATTTACCTGACCATAGAGGTCGATATCAACTGCATTGTTGATGGAAATGAAGTTGTCGATCGCAGAGATGGAACGGATGTCATTGGTGTAATCTACCGGTGCACTCATCAGTTCTGGGTTGTCATCGAGATAGTCATACATCTTTTTGGTTCCGGCACCGAATGCATATGCCTGACGGTAGCGGTCGATATTTTTCCTGGAGCCGTTGATCTTGCCTGCTTTTGCAATGTCAACAAAAGCATCGACATACATTTCGGTATGAACACCGAGGTCTTTCAGGTCTGAATCAGCGATCAGAGAACCGACAGCGTTTGGCATACCACCGATACCAAGCTGTAAGCAGGCTCCGTTCGGGATCTCATCTACGATGAGTTTTGCAACAGCTTTGTCAACGTCAGTAGCAGGACCACCGGCACCTAATTCGCCGATCGGAGGATTGGAGCCCTCTACAATATATGTAACATCGGAAATATGAATGCCACACTCGGTACCACCAAGACAGCGAGGCATGTTTTCGTTGACCTCGACAATAACGTGTTTTGCAGTCTCACACATAGCACCTAAGTGGGAAGCATTTGGTCCAAAGTTGAAAAATCCATGGGAATCCATTGGTGCAACCTGGAACATTGCAACATCATCGCTGCAATCGATGTCACGATAGTAACGCGGCAGCTCTGAGTAGCGGATCGGAGAATAGAAAGCGCAGCCACGGCTTACTAATTTACGTTCAATTCCGGACATATGCCAGGAATTCCAGGTAAAATGCTCACCAGCATCCTCGCGCTCAAAAACAGTCAGTGGTTTTAAAAGGATACCACCGCGGAGTTTGACATCTTTTAACTCATCGGTACGTTTTGCCAGGGCTTTGTCTAAGGCATCTACTGTGTTTGTGCACCAGCCATAATCAACCCAGTCACCAGACTTGATCAATTTTACTGCCTCATCGGCAGATACGAGCTTTTGTTTATATTCCTGTGAATAATCCATGATACAAATACCTCCTATGGTTTCATAAGATTGTTAAAAATTTACCATACTTTTATCCTATCACTTTATGGGAGATTTTACAACCCGATACCAGCCCGAAATGGAAAGATTTTTTATTCGCGTGGCAGAGTCCAGTTTTGTGCCTCAATCTTATAATGTTCTAACATCTCTTCATACTGAGAGACTAAGAAACTGTCGGATGGGATCTGTGCTTTTGCCTCGGTCAGGAGATATTCGTAACACTCGACGAGTCCGAGCAGTGGAAGGTCGCCGTTTGTATGCACGTCTAAAATACTCTCCGTTTCGTAGGCAGCATTGTAAAACCATAAGACTGCCTCATCGTAATCTTTCTGACTTAAAAAGTAAGTGCCGAGTTCATAGCAGATTTCTGCACAGGGGGTAGTGAGCATATCTTTCATCGTCAGCTTGAAAAATTCGTTTTTGTTATCTTCTAACCGGTAAGCATGGGCGAGCACGCAGGATGCCTCCTTACTTGCGTCCTCGGATGGATCATTATTTAAAATAGAAAGAAAAACATTTTTGGCATCGGCAAAATCCTTGCTGTCTCCGGTTTTTAAAAGTTCTCTCGCATACATGTTGCGGATCTTAGGCGAAAATTTGCCATCATGCCGGAATGCATTGACAAAAATGGAAAAATCACGTTTGCTGTGCAGAGCCTGCGGTTTGTGCAGAATCTCAATATCGCTGTCGAAAATGACCGGATTTAGACGGACAGTCTCGTGGATCGGGTCGACCCAGGTAAAGGTGCGCAGACGTTTAAAAAGCTTCGGACGGTATTCTTTCTGGGTATTTAACACTGTGTCAAATGCAGTCTCGGTCACATATTTCATCTGGACGATCTCGATCTCCGGCAGAAGTACTTCCTTTAAACGCGCGAAGCGTTCCCGGTTAAAGCTGTCTAACACTTCATCGGCATCCGCTGCATAGATATATTCCATCTGTGCCTTGGAAAAGGAGAAGTTTCTTGCAGCCGAGAAATCATTGTTCCACGGAAAATCATAAATCTGGTCGGTGTAATGAGAGGCAATTTCTCTGGTGCGGTCGGTAGAACCGGTGTCTACGATAATGATCTCATCCATCAGGTCTGCGATCGAATCCAGACACCGTGCCAGGATCGCTTCTTCATTTTTTACAATCATACATAAACTAATGGTTGCCATAGATGTTTCCTTTCTGTTTTCGTTTCACATTGGTATAGATAGATTATACTCCAAATGGAAAAGGAAGTCATGGCAAACTTTAGGGGAATGTGATAAGATTGTATCGGTTTCTGAAAAACTGTCATATAAGGAAGGAAAAAAATATGAGTGCAATCGTTACATTGAAAAAAGGAGAGGGAAGAACCATTAAAGCAGGGGGCTTATGGATCTTCGATAATGAGATAGATACAATCGTTGGGACATTTCATAATGGAGATATCGTGATCGTCCATGACTTTGACGGATATCCGATGGGAAAAGGCTTCATCAATCAAAATTCCAAGATCCGTATCCGGATGATGACAAGACGTGATGACACGGAAATCGATTCGGCGTTTATCCGGATGCGCGTGAAAAATGCGTGGGAATACCGCAAGAAAACAGTGGACATCAGCAGCTGCCGTGTGATCTTTGGCGATGCGGATTTCCTGCCGGGACTTGTGGTAGACAAGTTTTCGGATGTGCTTGTGGTGCAGTCTCTTGCACTGGGAATTGACCGTTTTAAAGAGGAGATCGTGCAGGATTTAAAAGAACTCATGGCGGAAGACGGGATCACCATCCGCGGTGTCTATGAGCGGAGCGATGCCAAAGAGCGTGAAAAAGAGGGCATGAAAAAGTACAAGGGCTTTCTTGGCAAGGAATTTGACACCAAGGTTTTGATCGAGGAAAATGGTGTGAAATATTTTGTTGATGTCAAGGACGGACAAAAGACAGGGTTCTTTTTAGACCAGAAATACAACCGTCTTGCGATGCAGCGTATCTGCAAAGATGCAGAGGTTTTAGACTGCTTTACCCATACCGGTTCGTTTGCCTTAAATGCAGGGATTGCAGGTGCAAAAAGTGTAATGGGCGTAGATGCCTCAGAACTTGCGGTCATGCAGGCAGCCGAAAATGCGGCACTGAACAATCTGCAGGATACAGTCAAGTTTACCTGTGCTGATGTGTTTGAGCTGCTGCCGCAGTTAGAACAGGAGGGCAGACAGTTTGACGTTGTCATCCTCGATCCGCCAGCATTTACGAAATCCAGAAATACAATCAAAAATGCGATGAAAGGATATCGTGAGATCAATATCCGTGGTCTGAAACTGGTCAAAGACGGCGGTTATCTGGCGACCTGTTCCTGCTCACACTTTATGGATTATGAGAACTTTACCAAGGTCATCGGACAGGCAGCAAGAAGCGCGCATAAGCGGCTGCGTCAGGTGGAGTTCCGCACCCAGTCACCGGATCATCCGATCCTGTGGGCGGCGGATGAGAGTTATTATCTGAAGTTCTACATTTTCCAGGTGGTGGATGAGAAGTAGGCGTTTGAAAGGAAAAGTAAGAACGGAAAAGTGACGGAAATGCTATTTTTATCATGGAAGTAATGAACAGAGAGTGATCGAGAAAATTCGGTTGCTCTTTTTTATTGTGAATGGGCTTACATGTGCTATAATAAAACAGATTAACGAATCGGAAGTTGAGAGGGAAAACAGTATGAAAAAATATTTGGGTATTTTGTGTTCTTTAATATTGGTTTTATCATTAACAGCGTGAGGAACAGATTTTGACGGTAGCCGAACAGGAAATAATAATGAGTTTGTGATGGACTATAAGAGTGGTATAACTAAAACGTGAAAGATATAGGCAAAGTGATATGCCGAAAAATTTTAGTAGTGATTTATCGAAGGGTATGTATATGAACAGATGTAAAAAGATAGCAATATTGGCATGTGCTTTTATGACAGTGTTAAATATTGTTGCTTGTGGACAAGAAAAAGGAGATGAATCTTCTGTAAATCAGCAAAAAAGCAGTATGCAGACAGTTGAAAGTATAAATGAAGAAGATAAAACCACTGGAGCAGAAGAATCCAATGCGCAAACGAGTGAGAGTATAGACATAGAAATGACAACAGAAGAATTATTAGATTTGTTTATTAACGGCTCAATAAGTGCAATCAGTTCTGAGAATTCGGCATTCTATATTACTGATTTAGATATGGATTCTGGTGAATGGGATTCCTATTCTGTTGGTGAAAGAGTCGATCTTGACAATGATGGAGAAAATGAACTGATTATTTGCGGACCTTATGGTGGCAAATACCTTGATGCGCGCAATAACAAGGTCTATGAATTTGCCGTGGGAGAGGGTGATGGTCTTGTGCTTTCCTATATTGTTTATAATGGCTCCACATGGATTATGTACAGCAACAGAATGCATACAGGATATGAAGCATACCATATGGAAAAATTTGAAGGGGCAGATAATTTAGTTGCAGAAATGAATCTTCATGAAGAACTTGTTGCTGAAGATAATGTGGAGGGCGAAGAAAAATATACATTGAATGGAACGGAAATATCTTATGATGAATACTTTGAATTATGCAGCAAGATTTTTGCAACTGAAGTAACTACAACTAAGTGATAACTTCCAGTTTAACGGGCTGGTAAAATTCGATTTATTGAACAAAAGGTGTTGAATATGCGTAAATTCACGGAATATATAGGTGAACAATTTGGAAATCCACATGGTTTTGTTGGTAAAGTTTGTTGTGTCATAATGAATATTATCAATAAAGCTATGTATAAGAAGACAGTTTCGTTGCTTAAGATATCTGATAATGATAATGTTGTATATACAAAGGAATGGCTTGATAAACTTTCGTATACAGAGAAAGGCTTTAAGAAATATGAGCCAGAACAGTTGATAGAATTTGGAAAACAGGCTGGATTTGCTGATATTGAAGTTATGGAGATCTTAAAGGGAAAAAGCTTTGTTGTTATTTATACGAAGTAATGCTGAAACTTCCGGTTTAACGGTACATTTTATAAGAATTTTATTTGCCCCTCTTGTAGTATTGGCAGAACAAAGAAGACGTCAATAGATTGGTGGATCGTCTTACGTTGTTTGATGATGATTTGATGAGCAGGGTTTTTAACCAGAATGTCGAAGCAACCGAGCTGGTGCTTCGGATTATCCTTGGCAGAAATATTAAGGTGATCCGTGCAGAAGGACAGGACGAGATTTATCTATAAGTATGACAAGTTCAAAAAAGGTTTACCATTGTATCATGTAGACCGATATGTAAGAGAGACAAAAGAACTGTTCGAGGATGGTTCCCATATCATATATGTGAATGGAAACTACAAAGGGAAAGATGAAATCGGTCAGTTGATAAGCGATTTTCATCAGGCAGACCCGGAAAAGATACATTATGATGCGAAAAATGGGAGCGTGTATGAAAAAAGAAATTCAGGCATGTGTGCTGGTGGTTATGCTTCTGGGACTGACCGGATGCAGTTTGCGTATGAAGCAGGAACAGGTAGCAGGTACAGAGAATGTAAGCAATAGTTTTCAATCTGTTACTGAAACATCGGAGGCAGGACAGGTACGAAATGAGGAAAAACTAGGTTTTGATTCCAAGTCAAACATAGAAACGGAGAAAATAGAAAGTTCTGAAATAGAACAGACAGAAAGTGAAGAAATTTATGACTTTGACAGGATGGACATTTCGCCGAATGCGGGATGCTACATGATCCCAGAAGCAGAGTGGAAAAGTGAAATCCGAAACAATAAGGAAACTGTTTATAATACACAGATATTGGATTTGTATGCACAGGTGTTGCGCGGTGAAAAACCATTTCTTTACAGAGGAGATTATTGGGCTGAGCAAAAAATGGATCGTGAAAGCTATATTAACTGGTTCAAAAGTGATGATACAGAAAATGGATATTATTGTTTCCCAGATGGACGGATTAGCTTTTTTGACAGTAATGTAGAAGATGACAGCTTTGAAATATGTATGGGTGTGGGATATACTCATGACACAGAAGATAAGGGGAAGCAGAATGAGTCTTTTGATGGCGGATATTTGATACTGCGTTATTACGATGGTTTCATATATGGGTATGGGCATGGTTTTCGGTCTATTTTTAATCTGAAAAAGGACGGTGTAACATGGGGTGCAAATGGAGCCGGCTCAGGAAGTATCTGGCGTATCTGCTTTGATGGTGTTGCAGAACTGGGAGGAGATATTGCAAAATGGGATGATGGATTGAACGAAAACATGGATGAAAATTATGTTAAAGTGACACGGGAAGAGTTAAAAGAAAAAATTTCAGATTATGCTTTTGGGGATGAAAATGAGGTAGAGTGGCATGATTTTACAAGTGGAGAATGGGAAACGGCACTATACCAATATAATAATGAATGAAAGGAGCCCATACTAATGGAAAATAAATACAAAACTATTTTTTATGGTGTTAGTGCCATCGTATATTTAGCAATTACGATATATTATATTGTGGAGGGGAGTATAT
>OLGB01000908.1_pt1 | contig 38717 bp, 41 predicted proteins | sample 1605691 | NCBI WGS metagenome assembly OLGB01 (sample SAMEA3888925, study PRJEB22519) | human gut metagenome | biome: human gut; feature: human-associated habitat; material: faeces | place: Denmark | collected 2010
ATGCCTCCATTGCTGGCTGACTTCATTTATTCCAGAGACTGCAAACTAAATTTGCAAAAGAATGTTGACACTACCTTTGCTTTTATATTTCACTCATTTTTATCGTTCCGTGTAATCCCACATTAATTTCATCGGTATAATTCCCTGTCTTACTAATCGTCTTATAGGCTGATACCAATGAGGATATTGCTACACCATAGTTCTTATTAGGCTTGCACATTAGAGATACTCCCAAGGATATTTGGAAACACATACTCTCAATTTCTTTGAGTGACAAGTAATCTTCTGCATCAAGTTCTATTCTGCGTTCTTTAATTGAATTTGCTTCTGAAAGTAGCGTCAGTCCACTTGCAGACAAAATCAAAAACATTTTTTGAACTTTTTGAAGTTGTTCTGGCTGCATTTTCGATTGTTGTTCAAGAGAGTATTTATCTTGCAAAGCCTTTAATCTTTCTTCGGCTTCTTCAAATGAGATTTTTTCTTTACCTGGATACTGTTGACCGGCATAAATCATGTATTGAAAGGATGAGTAGACCGCTGGGTCTTGGTTCCAATCAAAGTCATCATTTAGCCTTTGGTCAAACCAAAGAATACGTTCAATCATCATTTTTAGTTGGTCTTTAACTTCCCTAAAATATATGGCTCTTGCTTTTATTTTTCTTTCCTTTTCTTTCTTTAAAGCCGCCGATTCAAGAAAAACGGCCATAATTGCAGCTGCAATACCACTACAGCCGATGCCAGATATAATTGTCAAAATATTATGATCCCAAATACAAGCTGGAATTAGAAGCAATAGTGAAATTATGATTGTCCAAATGTATATTTTTTTATTCATATCCGCACTATTCTTTCATTCGTGGATATCAGTTTTCAAAGATTCCATCCGAATATCGCTGAGTTCCTGCAAAGGCACCTTCGCCCAGCACTTGGTCTTGTCAAGCTCCGGGTAGTGGTAGCGCCACTTGTCGTAATCCTCTTTGGAGATTTCGCCCGCCTCCAGCATGGCAGCGGCCTGTTGCCAGGAACAGAGCATCTCATGCAGCCGGGCGGCGTCCTTGCTCTTCCGCACATCAACCTTCAAGCAGACTTCTCCATCCATCTCGCTGATCTTGAGCCCGTAGTTGTCCTCCAGGGTAAACAGGGTGTGCATGAGCCCTACATAGGAGTCTATGTCCGGGACAGAGAGTGCATGGGGTGAGACATCCAGTACCTGGGCCAGGGCGGCAGTCAGGTCTGCTTTAGGGGTTCTTGACCCTGTTTCGTACTGCGCGAGGCGCACATCGGCAGACTTCTCCGGGAAGCCCAGCGCCATGCCGAGATATTTTTGTGTCATCCCCCGCAGGAGACGGAAAAAGTGAATCCGTTCGCCAATCGCCATATCATACACTCCAATCGTTGGTTGTCTTTAAGAAAAGCGTAGCAGAAATGCTTAGTAAAGTCAAGAGAATGATAAACAATTTTATTTAATTTATTTTCCACACTACGATTGACACAAGCTATTATGCTTAGTATAATGACAATAAACTAAGCATAATAGCTTAGAATCAATAAATAAAAAAGAACTGCCGCAATCCCCCGGTTATACATCCGGGAAAAAAGTGGCGGACGAAAGTGAGGAGGCATTTATGGAACACAATATCCATCCGCAGCAGCCATCAACGAAGAAAGGAAGGTATTATCAATGCAGGCACAAAACTTTATGCGTGTGGAGGAAGTGGCCCAGGAGCTGGGCATCTCCAAGTCCCACGCCTACAAGGTGATCCACAATCTCAACGCCGAACTCCGGGAGAAGGGCTATCTGACCATCTCCGGGCGGGTCAACCGAAACTTTTTCATGGAGAAGTTTTGCTATGGCAAGACGGGAAAGGAGGGCTAATCATGGCAGTCTATAAGGAAGAAAAGACAAACACCTGGCGGGCAGTCTACCGGTACACTGACTGGAATGGCGAGCGCAAGCAGACCCAGAAGCGGGGCTTCAAGACCAAGCGGGAGGCGCAGGCCTGGGAGCGCGAACAGCTCAACAAGACCAGCGCTGATCTGGACATGACCTTCAAGAGTTTCGTGGACCTCTACACGGCGGATATGAAAACCCGGCTCAAGAAGAACACCTGGGCTACCAAGGACCACATCATCCGTACTAAGCTGCTGCCCTACTTCGGCAGGCTAAAAATGTGTAACATCACCGCCCAGCAGATCATTACCTGGCAGAACGAGATGCTGAACCATAAGGACGAGAACGGCAAGCCCTACTCGCCGGTGTACCTAAAAACGGTCCACAATCAGCTCAGTGCCATCTTCAACCACGCGGTTCGATACTACAACCTCCGGGAGAATCCCTGCAAGAAGGCAGGCAGCATGGGCAAGAAGAAAAACCGGGAGATGATGTTCTGGACCAAGGAGCAGTATTTGAAATTTGCTGAGGTGATGATGGATAAACCACTGTCCTTCTACGCCTTTGAGATGCTTTACTGGTGCGGTATCCGAGAGGGGGAGCTGCTGGCCCTGACCCCGGCGGACTTTGACTTTGAGAAGCGCACCGTGTCCATCAACAAGTCCTATCAGCGGCTGAACAGCGAGGACCTGATTACCACCCCCAAGACGGAAAAGAGCAATCGGGTCATCACCATGCCGCAGTTTCTGGCCGAGGAAATCCAGGATTACATCAAGATGCTCTACGGGATCAGGCCGGATGACCGGATGTTCACCGTCACCAAGAGCTATCTCCACCGGGAGATGGACCGGGGAGCCAAAGAAGCCGGTGTGCCACGCATTAGAATCCACGATATTCGTCATAGCGCGGTTTCACTTCTGATCGACATGGGGTTCTCTGCCACGGCCATCGCGGACCGGGTGGGTCATGAGAGCATCGACATCACTTACAACTACGCGCACCTGTTTCCGTCCAAGCAGGCGGAAATGGCGGATAAATTGAACATGGAAAGGGGTAATTAAAATGTCAGCAAAGAATTTGGACAAGCACAACCGTTGGAGGAACAAGACCGTGGCTTTTCGGGTCTCTCCGGAGGAGGACGCTCAGATCGAAACGGCAGTGAAGCTCATCGGACTGACCAAGCAGGATTATATCATCCGTCGGCTGCTTTGCCGGGATGTGGTAGTGCAGGGCAATCCCAGGGTCTATAAAGCACTGCGGGACCAGCTGGCCGCCGTGCTGGACGAGCTCCGCCGGATCGAAGCTGGACAGGGCGTGAACGACGAGCTGCTTGATACCATCCAGATGATCGCTGCTATTATGAACGGAATGCAGGAGGACTTTGCCTATGACCGATGAGAAAAAGAAAATGACCGCCCATGGTTCATCTGTTGGCGCAGATGATGGGCAGTCAATCTCTACAAATTCCAAGACCACTATACCAGACCCAGACGAAAAAAGCAATTCCCCGGACAGAGATTTGGAGGAACTTTACCGGAAAATGCGCCGCATGAGCGATCCGGCTTACCTGCATACTGTGACCCTAGACGAGCTGATGGACAATGTATTCCAGGGAAAGTCTGCGGTGATTGAGAACCTGCTCTATACAGGAGCGTACATCCTTGCCGGAGCGCCGAAAATCGGCAAGTCCTTCCTGGTGGCGCAGATCGCTCACCATGTCAGTACCGGGCAGGACTTGTGGGGCTACAAGGTCCATCAGGGGACTGTCCTTTATCTTGCTTTGGAAGATGACGAGAGCCGTTTGCAGCGCCGGATGTTCCGAATGTTCGGAGTGGAGGGGACAAGTTCCCTCCACTTCGCCACCAACGCTAAAATGATCGGCGGTGGCCTGGATGAACAGCTGGAAAAGTTCGTTAGGGAACGCAGCGATACCAAGCTGATTATCGTGGATACCCTGCAAAAAGTCCGGGAGGCGGTGAGCGTTGGTGATTGCTGTTGCGGGCGGCACTATCATTGAAAGGCTGCACATGGAGAAGTATGTGGAGCGTTTTATTCTGTCTGCCCGCAGCACAGACATCGATGCACCTGCCATGAGCAAGATGGAACGTCTGAAGTACGCGAAGGAGCAGGTCTCCTCCACATTCAAAAAAGTATTCCCCTATATTCTGGTGGGCGTGGGGATCGGTGCGGTGATCCACAACTGGATCCCGGAAAGCTGGATCGAGACAGTCCTCGGCAGCAGCAATCCCTTCGGGGTGGTGCTGGCAGTGCTGGTCGGTGTTCCCATGTATGCCGATATCTTCGGAACGATCCCGGTGGCGGAGGCCCTGCTGGCAAAAGGCGCGCAGCTCGGTACGATCCTGGCCTTCATGATGGCGGTTACAACGCTGAGTCTGCCGTCTATGATCATGCTGCGCAAGGCCGTCAAGCCCAAATTGCTGGCTCTGTTTATCGGTATCTGCATAGTTGGTATCATCTTGGTAGGCTACCTGTTCAATGCATTTCAATTTTTCTTGATTTAATTCAGGAGGTATGTACCATGGGACTTTTCAGCAGAAACAAGAAAGAGAAAACGGCTTCCTGCTGCTGCGGCAGCTGCACACCTGAGGCCATGGCCCGGGCGGAGGCCGGTAAGACCTCCGGCGGAGTCAAAGTGCTGGGCTCCGGCTGCGCCAAATGCAGCGCCCTGGAGCAGGCAGCCCGGGAGGCGCTGGCAGAGCTGGGCATGGAGACTGCGATCGACCATGTGACAGATTTTACACAGATCGCCGCTTACGGGGTGATGACGACTCCCGCACTGGTGGTGGACGGCAAAGTCGTGTCCTACGGCAAGGTTTTGAAAAAAGAAGAGGTCAAGGCGCTGATTCAAAAAGTGCGGGGATAACCCGCGTCTCCCCCCTGACAAAGCAACCCTGTGTGTCCGCAATTTCTGCCGCAGTCAGATGGCAGCCGCTCTCAGCAAGCCGTCTCCCATATACTCTTTCCGCAGGGAGCAAACCGCATCTCACGCTCTTTTACGGCAGAACTTCAAAGCGGCTGACCTCTTTATGGTCAGCCGTTTTTCCTTTTTCGCAGGCGCTCGACCTTCGGCCGGAAGCCTTGACAACACAAGTCTCCTTTGTTATCATCCTTACATTATTATATGGTCTGCACGCCTGCCGGAAAGCGTACCGGCAGGCGCATACCTTTTTCTGGGAAAGAGGCGAAAACAGCGTGAAACAGCAGGCGAGATCCTATGCAGCGCTGATGCTGGGCGTGATAGCCCTGTCCACATCAGCAATTTTTGTCAAGCTGGCTGACGCTCCATCCGCTGTGACTGCCTTTTACCGGCTGCTGTTCACCGCCTTGGCGCTGGCTCCGTTCTTGGCGCTTGACCGGAAAAAGCGGGAGCAGCTGCATGCCCTGCGGTCCAAACAGGCAGCCCTCATCATGTTGTCCGGCCTGCTGCTGGCCATCCATTATGTGATGTGGTTTGAATCCCTGCGCTACACCTCTGTGTCCAGCTCCACGGTGCTGGTGGCCCTGCAGCCCCTGTTTTCCCTGCTCTTCAGTTTTCTCTTTTTCCGTGAGCGGCCTCAAAAAAGCGCAGTGGCCGGATGTTTCATTGCCATTGCCGGCAGCGCTATAATCGGATGGGGCGACTTTCAGATCAGCGCAGGCGCGCTGCTGGGGGATACCCTGGCGTTGGCTGCCGCCGGAGTAATCAGCCTGTACTTTTTGATCGGACAGGTGGTACGAAAAGAGATCGATGCCGTTACTTACTCCGTACCCGGATATTTCAGCAGCGCTGCGTTTCTGCTGGTCTACGCGCTGATAAAAGGCGACCCGCTGGGTGGATATTCCAATGCAACCTGGGGCGCCTTCCTGGGTCTGGCCTTCATCTCCACCATCGGGGGACAGTTTATCTTCAATCTGCTGTTAAAGAATATCTCCGCCACGGCAGTCACCATGGGTATTCTGGGCGAACCGGTGGGAACCTGTATCCTGGCTTACTTCATCCTGGGGGAGCGGATTGCTCCGCAGCAGTTCCTGGGAATCGCCGTGATTCTGCTGGGCCTGTCCGTGTTCTTCCTTTGCCCCATCCAGGCGGAACGGCGGAAGGCCCGGGCCAGCTGAGCCGACCTTGGCCGTTATCTTCAATCAAAGGGAGGGGGCCGCCCGTGAACACGCTTGCAAAATTTATCGCCGCCATGCTGATTTTCGGCACCAACGGCCTGCTGGCCCGGCGGATCTCCCTGGGTGGCGCGGAGATCGTGCTGCTGCGGACGCTGCTGGGCTCCTGCTTCCTCATCGGACTGGGCCTGCTGCGGCGGGACCTCCGCCTCGTCGGCCTGCGGGCGGACAAGGTGCCCGCCACCCTGGGCGGCGCGGCCCTGGGGCTCAACTGGGTGTGTCTGTTCATCGCCTACCAGACCGCAGGCGTGAGCCTTTCCACTCTGGTCTACTACTGCGGGCCCATGCTGGCGCTGGCCCTGTCTCCCCTCCTGTTCCGGGAAAAACTCACCTGGAACAAGATCGCCGCCATCGCCGCGGTGGCCCTGGGCATGATCTTTATCAGCGGGGAGATCGACCGGGGTTCCGATCTGGCGGTGGGGCTGCTGTGGGCCGCCGGGGCGGCGGGCTTCTACGCTCTGGTCATCATCGCCAACAAGCGGGTACAGCACCTCTCCGGCATCCACTGCGCCATGTACGAGCTGATCGTCTCCTTCTTCGTGGTGCTGGCGTTCCTGGCCGTCACCGGGGCCCGGCTGCCTGTGATCCCCGCCGGAAGCGAGCTGTCCTGGGTGCTGGTCCTGGGCCTGGTCAACACGGGCCTTGCCTACTACCTCTACTTCTCCGCCATGCAGTGCCTGTCTGGCCAGACGGTGGCGCTGCTGTGCTACATCGACCCCCTGACAGCGCTGGTTCTGTCGGCGCTGGTCCTGCACGAGCGTCTGCTGCCCCTCCAGATCGCCGGGGCGGCGCTGATCCTGGGCGGCGCCTGCCTGGGCGAGCTGCGGCTGCGGCGGCGCGGCACCTGAAACCAAAGGAGGTCCTCTCATGGAAACCGTCTATATGCAGTTCTTCCTGACCGTCAACGAGGGCAAGTGGCTCATCGCCCGGGCGGTGGCGGGGATGGAGCGGGTCCAGCGGGCCCTGCGCTCCGGCAAGGTCATCCTCAAGGGCGGCACCACCGTCTCCTGCATCTCAGAGCTGCTGGTGGGCTATCCTCTGAAGATCTCCGGCCGGATGACCCCGGAGGGGGCCATGCCCAACCGGACCTACACGGAGCAGGCCTACGGCATCCTCATCGAAAACGGGCAGATCCGGGGCATCGACGCCGAGGTGGACACCCTGATGCCCGACATGGGGCCCGGGGACGTGGTGATTGCCGGTGCCAACCTCTTCGACGTCCACGGCGCCGCCGCCATCCTGGCCGGCAGCCCCGGGGGCTTCCGCTGGGGCCGGGCCACCGCCGCCATGATCTCCGAGGGGGCCGACGTCATCATCCCCGTGGGCCTGGAGAAGCTGATCCCGGGTTCCGTGAACGAGGCCATGAAAACCGCCCGGCGCCAGGGCATCCGCTACCATGACGGCATGGCCTGCGGCCTGTTCCCCCTGGTGGGGGACATCGTCACGGAGATCGAAGCGGTTAAGCTCCTGGCGGATGTGGAGCCCTGCGTCATCGGCCGGGGCGGCATCCAGGGGGCCGAGGGCGGCACCCTCTTCCAGGTCTCCGGACCGGAGGCGGAGGTGGAGCGCCTGCGGGAGATCGTCTCCCTTTGCAAAAACCAGAAGATCGGCGGCGATCCCGCCTCCTTGCAGTGATTGGAGGATTCTATGGAACATCCTTATAGCGACGCCCTGGTGCGCTTCATCCAGGACCATCCCAGCGTCTACCATGTGATTGAAGGCCAGCGCCGGCAGCTGCAGGCGGCGGGCTATGAGCAGCTGCTGGAGAGCCGCCCCTGGCGGCTCCGGCCCGGCGGGCGGTACTTCGTCACCCGGAACGGCTCCGCCCTCATCGCCTTCCGCATCCCGGAGGGGGACTTCCGGGGCTTTATGATGATGGCCAGCCACAGCGACTCCCCGGCGCTGAAGATCAAGGAGCAGCCGGAGATCACCGTGGAGGGCGCGTACAAGAAGCTGAATGTGGAGGTCTACGGCGGCGCCCTGCTGGCCCCCTGGTTCGACCGGCCGCTGTCCGTGGCGGGCCGCCTTTACCTCCGGGAGGGCGGCGCGGTCCGGATGCAGCTGGTAGACTTCCGGCGGGACCTGGTGCTGATCCCGAGCCTTGCCATCCACATGGAACCCACCGCCAACAAGGGCCTGGAATGGAAGGCCCAGCGGGACCTGCTGCCCCTGTACGGCCTGGCCGACGCCCAGGACCTGCTGGCCCTGGCGGCCCGAGAGGCAGGGGCAGAACCGGACGCCGTGGCGGGCCATGACCTCTTCGTCTACAACCGGCAGGCCCCCAGCGTCTGGGGCGAGGGCGGCGTGTTTCTCTCCAGCCCCCGGCTGGACGACCTCCAGTGTGCCTTCGCCTCCCTCCAGGGCTTTCTGGAGAGCGGGGAGAGCGCCAGCATCCCGGTCCACGTGGTCTTTGACAACGAGGAGATCGGCTCCTCCACCCGGCAGGGGGCGGCCTCGCCCTTCCTGCGGGACACCCTGCGGCGGCTGACGGAGAGCCTGGGCCTCTCCGAGAGCGACTACCTTGCAAAGCTGCCCCAGAGCTTCCTGCTGTCGGCAGACAACGTCCACGCCCTGCACCCCAACCGGCCGGACAAGAGCGACCCGGTGAACCGGCCCCGGCTGGGCGGCGGCGTGGTGGTCAAGTACAGCGGCAGCCAGAAGTACACCACCGACGCCGCCTCCGCCGCCATCGTGTCCGTGCTGGCGGAACGGGCGGGCATCTCCCTCCAGACCTTTGCCAACCACTCCGACATCCCCGGCGGGTCCACCCTGGGCAACCTCTCCGCCCGGCAGGTGGCAGTGAAGGCCGCCGACGTGGGCGTGGCCCAGCTGGCCATGCACTCCCCCTACGAGACCTGCGGCAGCGGCGACACGGAGGATCTGGTGGCCCTGGCCCGGGCGCTGTTCTCCGCCTCTTTGGAGGAGACAGGAAGCGACTGCTGGGCGGTGCGCTGAGCGTTTCGTAGAAAAAGAGCGTCCCGGCACCTTTTGGTGCTGGGACGCTCTTCCATTTTTTCAGGGTCTCAGCAAGGCGCCCAGCAGGGCGTAGTAGCTCTCGCAGGCCTGCTCCAGCTGGCTCAGCTCCACGTACTCGTCCACGGTGTGGGCCAGGTCCTCCCGGGAGGGGCCCAGTCCCACGGTGGGGATGCCCGCCTCTCCGGCGTAATGGCTGCCGTTGGTGCAGAAGCTGTACTGGGTCACTGCCGGGGTCAGCCCCGCGGCCTCCAGGCCGGCGAGGATGTCCCGGATGAAGGGCTCCTTCCGGTCCCGGAGCCAGCCGGGGAAGAACCGCTGGGCCTGGATGGGATTGCCCGTGTAGCAGCGGGCCTCGCCCCGGGCGAAGGATGCCCGGGCCCGGAAGGACGGATCCTCCGCCGCCAGGCGGTCCAGCTCCGCCTGGATGGGGGCCAGGACGCTCTCCGGTGTCTCCCCCACCAGCAGACGCCGGTCGTAGGTGGCCCGGCAATAGGCCGGCACCACCGAGGCGCCGGGATAGGGCTCCGAGCGGATGTCCGTCAGCTCCAGGATGCCCCGGCCCAGAACCGGCTGCTCCGGCGGCGGCAGGCGCCGCAAGGCCTCGATCACCTTCCCCATGGCGTACACGGCGTTGACGCCCTTGTCGGGGTTGGCGGAGTGGGCGGGAACGCCGAAGGTCTCCACCACGATCTCCGCCCGGCCCCGCTGGCCGATCTTCAGATCGCACTGGGAGGCCTCGCCGATGACCACGTAGTCCGGCCGGACGGCCCGGCTGACGGCCCGGGCGGCCACGCCCTCGAAGCACTCCTCCTGAACCACGCCGGCCACCCAGATCTCCCCGGGGAAGTCCCCGCCCCGGTCGGCGGCGAAAAAGCCCGCGGCGGCGGTGAAGGCCGCCACGGCGGCCTTCATGTCGGAGGCGCCCCGGCCGTAGAGCCGCCCGCCGTCGATCTCTCCGCCGAAGGGGTCATGGCTCCAGGCGGAGCGGTCCCCCACCGGAACGGTGTCGATGTGTCCGTCCAGCAGCACCCGCTTTCCCGGGCGGCCGCCCCGCAGACAGCCCAGCACATTCCCGTATTCGTCCGCTGTCACCTGGGTGAAGCCCGCACCCTCCATGTACCGCCACAGCACACCGGCGGCGCCGTCCTCCTGTCCGGACTCGCTGCTCTGGGCGATCAGGGCCCGCGTCAGCTCCACCACCGTCTCCATCCGCTCCCGGCTCAGCATAGGATCCTCCCCCTTTCGTTTCTGCTCTCATTATAGGCCCGGCGGCAGAGGCCGTCAACCGCCCCGAAGCACAGAGAGACCGGGACTCCGCGGAAACCCGCGAAGCCCCGGTCCGCGCCCTTCGGGCGTTTTCCAATGGCCGTATGGAAGATCGTCAGAGCGTTTCCAGGCACCGCCCCGGCAGCACCGCCGCCAGGGCCCGGGCGGCCTCCTCCGCCTCCCGGGCGGTGAGGTCCAGGCCCAGTGCCGGAAGCCGCAGGGCCAGCAGACGGACGCAGTCCAGCTGCCGGCGGGCCAGGGCGGCGCCCCGATCCGTCAGGGCCAGCTTTCCGTAGCGCTCCTTGGTGACCAGATCCTTTTCCGCCAGGATGCCCAACATCCGGGTGACGGAGGGGCGGGACACGCCCAGCGCGCCCGCCACGGCGGCGGAGCTGATCTCCGGCCGGACCCGCGAGAGCTGATAGATGGTCAGCAGATACCGAAGGTGCGTGCTGGTCAGTTCCATGGTGCCTCCTCCTTCTGCCCGGGCCGCTCACCGGCGGGACGCCGGGTCCTTGTGCCCGCCGCAGCTGCCGCAGTGGGCGCAGTCGCCGCTGCAGTGTCCGCCGGACTTGCGGCTTTTCCAGATGGAGCGGACGGCCAGCCCCACCACCAGCGCCAGAACGGCGCAGACGATCACATACCCCCAGATGTCAGACATCAGCGGCCTCCTTTCCTGTTTCGGGTCACTTCATGGCCGCCGCAGAGACGGAGGTCAGGTGACGGATCTCGCCCTCGGGCTGATAGCCCTTGCGCAGCAGCAAATACACGATCCCCACCAGCGCGGCAGCGGCCACCACAGTGAACACACCGAAAGTTGCCTCGCCAGTGAAGAGGCCGCCCAACTGGTAGACGATCATGGCGAGCACATAGGCAAAGCCGCACATATAGGCGATGGCGCCCACGGCCCACTTGGGATTGTTCATCTCCCGCTTGATGGCACCCATAGCGGCGAAACAGGGGGCGCACAGCAGATTGAAGATCATGAAGGAATAGGCGCTGAGAGCGGTGAAGTCCGCCGCCACCAGGGCCCAGATGGGGCTGGAGTCATCCATCAGATCCGTTTCCCCGGCGTAGTGGTACAGCACGCCGAAGGTGTTGACCACCTCCTCCTTGGCGATCAGGCCGGTAAAGGTAGCCACGGCGGCCTTCCAGGCCGTGCCGCTGTGCCAGCCCAGGGGATAGAAGATCCAGGCGATGGCGTTGCCGATGGCGGCCAGCAGGGAGTCGTTGTTGTCCTCCACAGCCTGGAATACGCCGTCCACGAAGCCGTAGCCCTGAAGGAACCACAGCACGATGGAGCTCAGCAGGATCACCGTGCCGGCCCGCTTGATGAAGCTCCAGCCCCGCTCCCAGGTGGCCCGCAGCACGTTGCCGGGTGCGGGTGCATGGTAGGCGGGCAGCTCCATAACAAAGGGAGCAGGCTCCCCGGCAAAGGCCTTGAACTTCTTGAGCATGATGCCGGAAATCACCACGGCGGCCACACCGATGAAGTAGGCGGAGGTCGCCACCCAGGCGGAGGAGCCGAACACGGCGCCGGCGAAAAGGCCGATGATGGGCATTTTTGCGCCGCAGGGAATGAAACCGGTGGTCATGACGGTCATCTTCCGGTCCCGGTCCTGCTCAATGGTCCGGGAGGCCATGATACCGGGCACGCCGCAGCCGGTAGCCACCAGCATGGGAATAAAACTCTTGCCGGAGAGGCCGAAGCGGCGGAAGATCCGGTCCATGATGAAGGCAATGCGGGCCATATAGCCCACGTCCTCCAGGATCGCCAGCAGCACAAACAGCACCAGCATCTGGGGCACAAAGCCCAGCACCGCGCCTACGCCGGCCACGATACCGTCCTGAATCAGCCCGTACAGCCAGCTGCCCTCAGCGATATGCAGCGCCCCCAGAATGCTGCCGAACACTCCCGGCACCCATTCGCCAAAGAGGACGTCATTGGTCCAATCGGTGGCCCGGGTACCGATGGAGACCGGCCAACCGCCCATGGCAATGGCGTACACCAGGAACATGATGCCCGCGAAAATGGGCAGAGCCAGGATGCGGTTGGTAACGATCCGGTCGATCTTGTCGGAGACGGAGAGGCTGCCTCTGACCGCCTTTTTCTTCACAGCCTTCCCCACCACACCGCTGATGTAGGCATAGCGCTGGTTGGTGATGATGCTCTCGGCGTCGTCGTCCAGCTCCCGCTCACAGTCGGCGATGTGCTCTTCCAGATGGGTCCTCAGGGCTTCGTCCAGCGCCAGGGCCTCCAGCACCTTCTCGTCCCGCTCAAAGATCTTGATGGCGTACCAGCGCAGATACTGGCTCTCCACCTTGCCCTGGATGGACTCCTCGATGTGGGCGATGGCGTGCTCTACGCTGCCGGTAAACACGTGGGGCAGCTCTCCGACCTTGAGGGACCGAGCCGCGGCCATGGCCTGCTCGGCGGCCGCCATGCCGCCCTCGCCCTTCAGAGCGCTCATCTCCACCACCTGGCAGCCCAGGGCCTGCCCCAGCTTGGAAAGGTCAATCTGATCGCCGTTGCGGCGGACCAGGTCGATCATATTGACCGCCACCACCACCGGCAGCCCCAGCTCGATCAGCTGGGTGGTGAGGTACAGGTTCCGTTCGATGTTGGTGCCGTCCACGATGTTCAAGATGGCGTCCGGCTTTTCATGGACCAGATAATTCCGGGCCACCACTTCCTCCAATGTGTAGGGGGACAGGGAGTAGATGCCGGGCAGGTCCTGAATGACCACATCCCTGTGGCCCTTGAGCCGGCCCTCCTTCTTTTCCACGGTAACGCCGGGCCAGTTGCCCACATACTGGTTGGAGCCGGTCAGGGCGTTGAACAGCGTGGTCTTGCCGCAGTTCGGGTTGCCGGCCAGTGCGATCTTGATGTCCATTGCGCTCTCCTTCCTAAAATGTTAGCAAAGACTAACTCTTGTTCTGAAAAACAGCGGCTGCCGCCGCTTCCACTGCATGTCTCTCAGTTCACCTCGATCTGCCCGGCGTCGGACTTTCGGACGCTGAGCTCATACCCCCGGACATTCAGTTCCATGGGGTCCCCCAAAGGCGCCACCTTCCGCACGTAGACCTCCACGCCGCGGGTCAATCCCATATCCATGATGCGGCGCTTGACGGCGCCCTCGCCGTGGAGTTTCACCACAACAGCGGTCTGTCCCACCTTGACATCTTTCAGGGTCTTCATCGTCTCTCCTCCTTCAAATCATGATCCGGTTCGCCATGGTCTTGTCCAGAGCTACCCGGCAGTCCTTCACCTGAATGATGAGATTTCCTGCCATCTGGCTGACCACTGTTACATCGCTGTCCACCACAAACCCCAATTCCGCCAGATGCTGGCGAATCTCATCCTTTCCGGTGATCTTGCGGATCGTGACCGTCTCGCCGGTCCTTGCCATTGTCAGCGGCATCATCGGATTGTCCTCCTTGCTCTTGGACTCCCATTGAAAACGCGATGGTTAGCAAAAGCTAACCCTTTTCGGTTTCGTAGTTTACCATGACTAACCAGTACTGTCAACCCCTTTTTCCAAAATTTTAACAGGAGTAGGCCCCCGTGCGGAAGGCAGTCCGCACGGGGGCCGGTTGAGGGGAAAAAAGGAGATAAGTATCAAAGAAAAACTTTGATAAACAGAGTAAAATGCCTCAGGCGGCGATCAGTTCCAGGATCGTCGCGCCCTGGCGGAACCGGCGGCTGCACATCTCGGTACAGCGGCGGTACTGGGCAAAGCGGAGGCGGGCGGCAGCCGGATCGCCGTAGGCCTTCCAATAGCCGCAGAAGGTGTAGTTCCGGCCTCGATTTTCGATAAAGCCCACCACATCCTCCAGCGGATAGCCCAGAAAGAGTCCAATCTCATGGGGATAGTCCTGCTCAAGGCACAGCCGGTCCGACAGCCGCTCCAGCAGCTGCGGCAGATCCACGTCCGCCGGATATCCCTGCTGTTCCAAAAAACGGCGGTTGGAGCGCTCTGCCAGAATCCGGCGGAGCCAGTCCTCCCGATACAGCAGGAGCATACAGGCCCCGGTCACCCGGCAGGTCTTGAGGACCCGCAGCGTCAGACCCCGGGGGGCCAACTGCCGGGCCCAGCACTCCGCCAGACGGCGGGCCTCACCGGGCACCCTTCCCTGGTAGCGAAAGAGGCTGGCCGGCTTCATCCCAGTCAGAGTCGGCGCGCACTGGTTCACCAGCAGCGCTTCAAATGTCCGTTCCATCGCGGTCCCTCCATCGGCTGCGCTCACAGTTAGTTTCCACTAACCATCGAGTCAAAAGAAGCGGCCGGCCCCGGCCTCTGTTCGATAGTTAGTTTTCGCTAACCATGAACAAAATATACCACGTCTCTGCCGGTCTGTCAAGCCCTGTTCCAAAATTTTTTCTCCGGTTGCCAAATTCACCCGGGCAGGGTATACTGTCCCTATGAAATGAGAGGACGTGGATCGATGAAGATATTGGTGCTTTCCGACTCCCACGGAGCCATAGAGCCCATGGAGCACGCCGTGGAGCGCACACAGCCCCGGATGATCTTCCACCTGGGAGACTGCTGGCGGGACGCGGAACGTCTCCAGGGCCGCTTTCCCCAGATCCCGCTGCAGCAGGTGCCCGGCAACTGCGATTTCCGCTCCCAGGAGCCGGCGGAACGGCTGCTCTGCATCGAGGATTTCCGCATCCTCCTATGCCACGGGCACACCTACGGCGTCAAACAATCCCTGACCGCCGCCGGCTTTGCTGCCGAGGAGAAAAATCTGGATCTGTTTCTCTTCGGCCACACCCACCGTCCCCTGGTGGACCGGCGGGGCAAGACGCTGTTTCTCAATCCCGGCAGCATCGGCGACTGGCGGCGGCCCACCTATGGGGTGGTTACCATCGCCGGCGGTAAGCTGGACGGGAGCATCTGTTTGCTGGAGTGATCTGCGCAGAAAAAGGCCGCCCTTACGGGCGGCCTTTGCACATCTTGTCAATCCTTCCAGGCGGCGGGGTTCACCAGCGGGCGGCTGGCGGACGAGGCGGTTTCTCCGGCCGCGCCCCCTTCCGCCGGGGCAGCCGCCTTCCCTGCGGTCTGCGCATCGGCAGCACTCTCTGTTTCGGCAGGGGGCAGAGACTGGAGATATTCCTCCAGACACAGGCCGCTCTTGTGAATGGCCTCCGCCGTCTCCCGGCCCACATAGCGGTAATGCCAGGGCTCATAGCCAATGCCGGTGATCTCCGTCTTGTCCTCCGGGAAGCGGAGGATGAAGCCGTACTCCCAGCAGTGCTCCATGAGCCACTTCTGCTCCGCCGTGTCCTCCTGGGCCTCGTCCAGCAGCTGGTAGCCGGCGGACACGATATCCAGAGCCAGACCGGTCTGGTGCTCGCTGGTGCCGGGCACCGCCACCCAGCGGGCAGCCTCCTGCAAAAGCGTGGCGCTGTCCCACCCAGCGGAACGGAGACGGGCGACCTTGTTGTTGTACAGCCGCACCTGGGTGGCCTCCGTCCGGTAGGCGGAGCAGACGATGGGCCGCAGCCCGTCCTCGCGGCAGGCGGAGAGCATGGCGTTCAGATCTCCATAGATCCGCGCATCCACCTTCATCCCGTTGGAGAGCGTGGCCAGCTTCATCTCATAGTCCTCCGGCAGGGCGTTCCAGGGATTCACCAGCAGCAGCCGCCAGTCCTCCGTCCGCTGGGCGGCGGGCTGTATGTAAGGCTGCGCCGCGGCCTTCCCGCTCTCGGGTGTCGCAGTCTCCGTCGAAATCCCCTCCGCCTCTTCGGCGTGAGGCGCTGTGTATTCACCGCCGATGGCGGCGGATGCCGCGATTTCCGCTGCACCAGACGCATCTCCGGCCCCTTGCTCTGCCGCCAAGACCCCAGAGGTCAGCAACAGGGCTGCCGCCAGAGCCGCAGCAGCAAAACGCGTGTACTTCCAGTCGTTTTTCATAGGTTCCTTTCCGGCCGGCAGGCGGCCTGTCCTGTTTTCTTGGTTTGATGGTACGCCTATCCCGCCGCGAAAGCAAGGGAGAAATTGTAAACAAAGAAAAACAAAAAGAAACAGGGCCGCCCAGTAGGGCGGCCCTGCGGCTTGCAGGAACGATCTTACTTGTACAGCTCGGGCTTCTCCATGGTCTCCACCTTCAGGAACTGGGAGGTGCCGCGGGAGGCGTTCAGCGCGTCGCCGGCCACGCAGGCCACGTAGCCGTCCCAGCTGGAGGGACCGGTGAGCTTGCCGGCGTGGACGGACTCCACCCACTTGCAGAACTCGATGTCATAGGCCTCGATGAAGCGCTCCTTCCAGTCGGTCATGATGGGCATGGACTCGGCGGGCTTCACGCTGTCCCAGCCGGCCGGACGGGAGCGGCAGACCACGGCGTAGGGGTCGGGCAGCTTCACGGTGCCGTTCTCGCAGACCACCTCGCACTGGATGTCGTAGCCGTAGCCGTCGGCCACCTGGACCTCCACGTCGATGAAGCAGCCCTTCTTGGTGCGCATCAGCATGACCTGGGGATTGTCGTAGCCCTTGTCGGAGTTGGAGGACTGGCGGACCTTGACGCACTGGACGTCCTCATACTCGTCGTCCAGCAGCCAGCGGCAGATGTCCAGCTCGTGGATGGCCACGTTGGTGACGCCGTTCTCGGTCTTGAAGCCCGGGCCCTGGGAGACGTTGCGGTGGCAGGCCTTGATCAGCAGGGGCTTGCCGATCTCGCCGGAGTCGATGATGCGCTTCATCTCGGCGTAGCCGCGGTCATAGTGGCGCATGAAGCCCACCTGGACCAGGCGCTTGCCGATCTCCAGCTCGCGGTTGATGATCTCCTCGCAGTCCTTGGCGTTCTGGCTCAGGGGCTTCTCGCAGAAGCACCACTTCTCCTCGGCCAGGGTCTTCATAACGTAGTCATGGTGGGTGGGATCGATGGAGGTGATGACCACGGCCTCGACCTCGGGATCCTTGATCATGCCGTCGCAGTCGTTGCCGTAGGAGCGGATACCGTACTTGGCTGCGGTGTCGTCGGCAGCGGCGGCCACATAGTCGCTGACAGCCACGACGGTGGCGCCGGGGACGGTCTCGATGATGCGGCGGCAGTGATCCTTGCCGATGGCGCCGCAGCCGATAATGCCGATTTTCAGAACCTTATCCATAATAATGACCTTCCTTTATTGTAGTATGGTAGGATTTTTAGTAAGCAACGATAATCTTCCTGCACACGGTGCAGCGGAGGGCGGGAGCGGAGAAGCCATGAATCCAGTCGTGTTCTCCAATAATATCAGGGTTCAACAAAGTGGAGAACGCCTTTGGCTTCTCCGTCCAGAAGACGGCTCCGCCACCTGTGCTCTGGAGAAAGCCTGCTTCCATTTCTTGGCCGCAGAAAGGGCATTCCATAATGAACCTCCCAAATTTCACCCCGGCCCCCCTTACGCCCGCTTGTTCCAGACAGGCAGCGCCTGCCGGAACTCCGCTGGCCGCAGCCCCTCGCTATGCGGGGAAGGGACATATTGGCCTCGCTATGCTGCCGGTGGTGGTAACGGTGAGTCCATATCCAGACGATGGAATCCCCCCTGGAGGCATTTTTTAATATTTGCGCGCGTCCTTCACGTGAGCCAGGTGGCTCTTGTAGGCCTCCAGGTTCTCCTTGCGCTCGGAGACCTCGGTGTCGCCCACGCGCCACCAGGAGCCGTAGCCATCGGTCATGGTCTTGGGCAGGACCTTGATGTCGAACAGCACGGGGCGGTTCTTCACCTTCTTGGCGTCCTCAAAGGCAGCCACCAGCTCCTCCATGGTGCGAACGTGGTAGGCCTTGCAGCCGTAGGCCTCGGCCACCTTGGCGTAGTCGATGTCCATAAAGTCGCCGAAGAGGCCGTCGCGGTTGCGGTAGCGCAGCTCGGTGCACAGCGTCACGTTGCCGTGGCCCACCTGGAGGTTGTTGATGCAGCCGAAGCTGGCGTTGTCGAACAGGCAGATGTTGATCTTCTTGTGCTCCTGGCAGGCGGTGACCAGCTCGCCATGGAGCATGTTGAAGCTGCCGTCGCCGCAGAAGGCATAGACCTCCCGCTTGTCGCCGATGGCCAGCTTCACGCCCAGGGCGCCGGCCACCTCATAGCCCATGGTGGAGTAGCCGTACTCCATGTTGTAGGTATCCACGGCACGGGGGCGCCACATGCGCTGCATATCGCCGGGCAGAGAGCCGGCGGCGCCGATGGCCACATCCTCGTCGGCCATCATGGCGTTGATGGCACCCAGAACGGTGGTCTGGCACAGGCCCGCCTTCAGATCGGCGGCAAAGCGCTTGGCGGAGTCGGCGTTGGCGTCGTTGATGATGGGCTTCCAGGACTTCTTGTCCTCGAAGGTGATGCCGTCCAGACGCTCCAGCTCCTTGAGCCACTTGTCCTTGGCGGCCTGGATCTCGGTGGTGTAGCCGCTCTTGTAGCCCTCCAGCAGCTTCTCAAGGCGCGGCAGGGCGTCCTTGGCGTCAGCCACCACGGGGATGGCGTCCAGCTTCAGGGCCTGGAACTCGGAGACATTGATGTTGACGAACTTGCAGGTGTCCTTGAACAGCCACTTGGAGGAGGTGGTGAAGTCGGTGTAGCGGGTGCCCACGCCGATGACCAGGTCCGCCTTCTTGGCGATGTCGTTGGCGGCGGAGCAGCCGGTGACGCCCAGGCCGCCCAGGTTCAGGGGATGGGTCCAGACGACGGCGCTCTTGCCGGCCTGGGTCTCGCCGAAGGGGATGTTCAACGCCTCAGCGAAGTGCTTGAACTCCTCGTGGGCCTCGGAGTAGCGGACACCGCCGCCGCACACCAGCATGGGGTGCTTGGCCTTGCGGATGGCCTCCGCCGCGTCGGCGAGAGCCGCCTCGGTGGCAGGGCGGCGCTCCAGGCGCCACACGCGCTTGGCGAAGAAGCTCACGGGGTAGTCATAGGCCTCGCCCTCCACGTCCTGGGGCATGGCCAGGCACACGGCACCGGTGTTGGCCGGGTCGGTCAGCGTCCGGAAGGCGGAGATGCAGGCGCTCATCAGCTGCTCGGGACGGACAATGCGGTCCCAGTAGCGGCACACGGCCTTGAAGGCGTCGTTGGTGGAGATGGAGAGGTTGTGGGTCTGCTCCACCTGCTGCAGCACGGGGTCGGGCTGGCGGCAGGCGTACACGTCGCCGGGCAGAACCAGCACGGGGATGTTGTTGGCGGTGGCGGTGCCGCAGGCGGTAACCATGTTGGCGGCGCCGGGGCCCACGGAGGAGGTGACCGCGAAGATCTGCTTGCGCTTCATCTGCTTGGCAAAGGCCACGGCCGCCTGGGCCATGCCCTGCTCGTTCTTGCCCTGGTAGACCTCCAGGTGCTTGGCCTCCTGGCTCAGCGCCTGGCCAAGGCCCACCACGTTGCCGTGGCCGGGGATGATGAACATGCCGCGGACAAAGCGGGTCTGGACGCCGTCCACCTCGATGAACTGGTTCTCCAGAAAGCGGACCAGGGCCTGTGCCATGGTCAAACGAACAGTTTTCATATGACGGTTACCTCCTGTCAGTGATTGGGATAGATGTGGTCGTTGGCGTCGGCCTTCCACAGCCAGGCGTGCTCGGGATCGTCAATACGGGTCTTGTCCCAGGGATCGCCGTCCAGATGCCGGATGCCCCAGGCATAGCACATGGCGTAGCCCGGCGCGGCGGTCTGGGAGTGGAAGCCGTGGTTGATGACGGCGCAGCCGTTGTGGCCGGTCTTGAAGATCTCGCCGTTGGCAAAGCCCGCGCCGAAGCCGTCGGGATAGTCGAAGCGGTAGAAGTAGACCTCCGGCTGGGGATGATGGTGGGGCGGATAGGAGGACCACTTGCCTGGCAGGTTCAGCACCTCGCCCAGGACCATGTTGGAGAAGGGGGCGTTGTCCAGGTCGAAGAAGGTCTTGATCTCCCGGGACATGCAGCCCATCAGCTCGCCGGCGAAGCCCTTGTGCTCCACCTGGACCTTGTCGGGGCTGTACATGACGGCCTCGTAGTCCTTTTCATTGATGGTTTTCTGAATATACAGCTCGCTGTGGCCCTGAGCCGTCAGGACGATCTTGGTCTTGCGGGGGGCCAGCAGGCAGTAGGCGTCGTGATGGAAGCAGTCGGGGCGGTCGGCCTCCACGGTCTCGCCGTTCCACTGGAAGGTGACCTTGCCGGCGAACAGCAGCACGGCGCTCTCCTTCTCCGGCTCCTCGATGGTGTAGGTGTCACCGGCCTCCATCAGCAGCAGGCCGACGTCCATCTGGGTGCCCATGTCGTCCACGGCGGAGTCGATATAGGCGTTGTAGCCGTTTTTCAGTTCTGCGTTCTTATTAAAATAGGTCATCGGAAACATCTCCTAATTAAATAGTCTGAACGCGTGCATGGGTACGCGGGACCTTACAGGCCGGTGTGCTCCCGGATGTACTTGCGGCCCTTCATGGCATACTCCAGGGGGTTGGCCTTGGCAGGATCCTGCTCGGCCTCCACCAGCAGCCAGCCGGTGTAGCCGGCGTCCGCCAGGACCTTGAACACGGGGTCGAAGTCCACGTCGCCGTCGCCGGGGACGGTGAAGGCGCCGTTGCGGACGGCCTGGAGGAAGGACCAGTTGTTCTTCTTCACTTCTTCCACCACCGGCAGGCGCATATCCTTCAGATGGACGTGGCCCACCCGGTCGGCGTACTTCTTCAGCATGGCCAGGGGATCCTCGCCGGCGAAGGTGAAGTGGCCGGTGTCATAGCACAGGAACACATACCGGGGATCGGTGTTGGCCATCATGCGGTCCGTCTCCTCGCTGGTCTGGACCACGGTGCCCATGTGATGGTGGAAGCACAGCTTGAAGCCACGGTCCGCGGCGATCTTGCCCAGCTTGTTCAGCCCGTCGCAGAAACGGTTCCACTCGGCGTCATCCATGACGTGCTTGTGGCCGCCGGTGAGGACGGGGGTGTCCATCTGGCCCTGGATGGAGTAGCTCTGCTCGCTGACGTTGATGCGGTTGGCGCCCACGGCAGCCAGGAAGTCCAGGTTGGCGATGAAGTCCTTTTCCTCCTCTTCAAAGGGACGGGTCAGAATGAAGGAGGAATACCAGCGGCTGGCGATGCGCATGCCCCGCAGATCCAGGGCCTTTTTCAGCTCAACGGGGTCCTTGGGATACTTGTTGCCGATCTCGCAGCCGGTGAAGCCCGCCAGGGCCATCTCGCTGACGATCTGCTGGAAGGTGTTTTCCCCGCCCAGCTCCGGCATATCGTCGTTGCACCAGCCGATGGGCGCGATGCCCAGGAACACGCGATTGGGATCAAACATGAAGAACGTCCTCCTTAATAATTAATAGCACTCTACCACATCTCCCCGGCGGCAGCAGGAGCCTCCGCCTCAAAACATTAAAACGTTGCATCTGTGTTCGTTCACAGAACCACATACAACAAGTCTGGGAGCATGTTTTTACCTCTTTAACCTATCATCGTTTGGAAAAAAAATCAACGGTTTTTCCAGGTCTGTTTGGATTTTTTCCGATTTAGCCAAAGGGGCCCCCGCATTTTCTGCGGAAGTGACAACGCCCTTTACAGGCTGCAGCGGAGGGGGTGTTTTCCTCCCCGGGAGCCGCTTGCGAAGGGCAATGTAAAATCCATGTAAAACCTCTTCCCCTTTTTTGTTGGCGTCGAAAATTGTTTTCATATTATTCACAAACCAAACTGCATATTTTTTGGGAAAACAACGGTTTTTCTTCCATGTTATTGACGGCGGACAGTCTCCGTGCTACACTTTTTTTGCGTTCACCGGGACTTTTGTTAATCGATTTTACCGTTAACAGGTTCCGGAATTTTCAAGTCGGCGAAAGTCGAAACAAACGCGAAAAGGAGAAAAGAAGCATGAAAAAACTCTTTGCACTGTTCCTGGCTCTGATCATGGCTCTGTCCCTGGTGGCCTGCGGCGGCGGCGACACCGCTACCGAGGAGACCACTGATGACACCGCCACTGAAGAGACCACTGACGACGCCGCCGCTGCCAGCGACGTGGAGATTGCCGTCGTCCTGAAGACCCTGTCCTCCGAGTACTGGGGCTATGTGAAGGCCGGCTGCGACGCTGCCGCCGCTGACCTGGGCGTCAAGGTGACCGTTGTCGGCCCCGGCGCTGAGAGCGAGATCGAGCAGCAGGTCGCTATGATCGAGCAGCAGATCGGCGCTGGCTGCGACGCCATCATCGTTGCCCCCAATGACGCCGGCGCCGCTTCCGGTGCTCTGGCCAGCTCCATCGGCGTGATCCCCGTTCTGTCCGTCGACACCAACGTTGGCATCGAGGGTCAGACCTCCTTCGTCGGCACCTCCAACGTGGACGCCGCCAAGCAGGGTGGCCTGTGGGCCGCTGAGCAGGCCGGCGAGGGCGCCAAGGCCGTCATCATCTACGGCCAGGAGGGCGACAACACCTCCAACATGCGCCGCGAGGGCTATGAGGCCGCCTGCGCTGAGGCCGGCATCGAGGTTCTGGAGGCTCTGTCCGGCCAGAACACCACTGACGGCGCCACCAAGACCATGGAGGACCTGCTCAACGCCTATCCCGATCAGATCGACATCGTCCTGTGCCACAACGACGACACCGCTATCGGCGCCATGAACGCCTGCAAGTCCGCCGGTGTTGAGGACATGATCATTGTCGGCTTCGACGGCAACCAGTCCGCCGTGGACCTGATCCTGGCCGGCGAGATGGTCAAGGCCACCGTCGCCCAGCAGCCCTATCAGATGGGCTATCAGGCTGTTGAGGCCGCTCTGAAGGCCATCAACGGCGAGACCGTGGACGAGGTCATCAACGCCCCCGTCGAGGTCGTCACCGCCGAGAACGGTCAGGAGTACCTGGACAGCCTGGCCGCCATGAAGGGCTAAGCCTTTCGGCAAATCGGTACATCTGAACAGAACTGTGGAATTTGGCGGCAGCGATGTCTGCCGCCAAATTCCCGTTCCGCGCAAACTCTTTTCTCCTCCCGCGGCGGCGGGAACCGAAGAAATCAGGAAAGGAACGAGGTAATCGCATGAGTGAGTATGTGGTCGAGCTAAAAAACATTACCAAACGTTTTCCTGGTGTCGTCGCATTGAAAAACATGTCCATTGGTATCCGGCCGGGAGAGATCCACGGCCTGATCGGTGAGAACGGCGCCGGCAAGTCCACCCTCATCAAGGTGCTCACCGGCGTCCATACGCCTGAGGAGGGCGAGATTTTCGTGGATGGCCAGAAAAAGGCCTTCCGCAATCCCGTCCAATCCCGCGAAGCCGGTATCGCCTGTGTCTACCAGGAGCTGAACATCGTCAAGCAGCTGTCTGTGACGGATAACGTTTTTATGGGACGCGCCATCAAGAAAAACGGCCTTCTGGACTATCCCAGAATGCACGCGGAGGCAGAGGCCGCCCTGAAGACGCTGGGCCATCCGGAAATCAATGTCAGAATGGAAAGCGGCAAGCTGGGCGTGGGCCAGCAGCAGATGGTGGAGATCGCCAAGGCTGTGTCCCTGGACGCCAAGCTGATCATCATGGACGAACCCACCTCCTCTCTGGGCAAGGAAGAGATCGCCCAGCTGATGGAGACTGTCCGTGGCCTCAAGGCCAAGGGCGTGGCCATTTTGTTCGTCTCTCATAAACTGGAGGAGCTCTTCGAGCTGTGCGACCGTGTCACCGTCATGCGGGACGGCGAGCACATTGTCACCGAGGACATCGGCAATATGACCGAGGACTCCCTGATCAACGCCATGGTGGGCCGGACTCTGGACAACCTCTATCCCAAGGAGTTCGGCGTCAAGGGCGACGTGTGGCTGGAGGGCCGGAATCTCAACGAGGCCGGTGTGCTCCACGACGTCTCCTTCCAGGCCCACGCGGGCCAGATCACCGGCTTTGCCGGCCTGGTGGGCGCCGGGCGGACGGAGACCATGCGGGCCGTGTTCGGCGCCGATAAGCTGGACAGCGGCGAGGTCTACGTCAAGGGCGAGAAGGTACATATCCGCTCTCCCAAAGACGCCATCCAGAAAAAGATTGCGTTCCTCACCGAGGATCGCAAGGGCCAGGGCCTGGTGCTGTCCCTGGACGTGCGCACCAACCTGATCCTGGCCAACATGAAGGGCTTTTCCAACGGCCCCTTCCTGAACAGGAGCAAGATCGAGGCCTCCGGCCGGGAAAACGTGGAGGCTCTGAAGATCAAGACCCCGTCTCTGGACGAGGTGACGGCCCAGCTCTCCGGCGGCAACCAGCAGAAGGTGGTCATCGGCAAGTGGGTCAACACCGACGCGGACATCTTCATCTTCGACGAGCCCACCCGCGGCATCGACGTGGGTGCCAAAATCGAGGTTTACCGCGTCATGAACGACCTGGTCAAGGCCGGCAAATGCGTCATCATGGTCTCCTCCGAGCTTCCGGAGATCCTGGCCATGAGCGACCATGTGGTGGTCATGCGGGGCGGCCGCGTCATGGCCAACATTGACCGTGACACCCCGCACTTCAACTCTGAGGATATCATGAAAGCGGCCTGGGGAGGAGAGTTAGACTGATATGAAAAAGAATTCTGGGAAAGAGCTTCTGCAAAAGCTGGGCACTCTGCTGGCCCTGGTCATTCTGATCATCATCTTCTGTGCCCTGATGCCGGATAAGTTCCCGAAGCTCAGCAACATTATGAACATCCTGAAGCAGGCGTCCATCAACTGCCTGATCGCCGCCGGTATGCTGTGCGCCCTGATCACCGCCGGCATCGACCTGTCCGTGGGCTCCAACTGCGTGCTGTGCACCTGCACCATCGGTGTCATGGTCCAGAACTTCGGCATCACCAACCCCGTGGCTCTGATCGTGGTTGGCCTGGCTGTGAGCACCTTCGCCGGCTTCATGAACGGCACGCTGCTCACCCGTCTGGATCTGCCCCATCCCTTCGTTTCCACTCTGGGTATGAAGAACGTGCTGTGGGGCGTTGCCCTGGTCATCACCGGCTCCAAGTCCATCGCCTTCACCAACACCGGCGTGGACGGCCTGATGTGGATTGGCAGCGGCTCCGTGCTCAAGTTCGGCAGCTTCCCCGGCATCCCCTTCAGCTTCATTCTGGTGCTGGTGGTGTTCGCTATCTTCCACGTGTTCCTGACCCGGTCTGCTCTGGGCCGTCAGATTTACTGCGTGGGCGGCAACCCCGAGGCTGCCCGGCTGTCCGGTATCCCCTCCAAGAACGTGCTGACCTTCGTGTATGCCCTCTCCGGCTTCACCGCGGGTCTCGCCGGTGTGGTGTCCGTGGGCCGTCTGGCCTCCGCCAACGGCAATGCCGGCTCCACCTATGATACCGACGCCATCGCGGCCTGCATCATCGGCGGCGCCTCCTTCACCGGCGGCAAGGGCACCATCTGGGGCACCCTGATCGGCGCTCTGCTGATGGCCGTTATCCGCAACGGCCTGAACCTGATGGGTGCTCAGACCAACGTGCAGTACATCGTCATCGGCGCCGTCATCATCCTGGCGGTCACCATCGACGTGTTCCGCAACAAGGCTGAGGCCAAGGCCCGGAAGATGGCTGCTCAGTAATCCCCTTCCGCACAGATGTTTCTATTGCAGCGGCCCCGCCAAAAGGCGGGGCCGCTTTTTCCATGCTTTTTACCGGACGGTATCTTTCTGCCGGAGGAATCAGGAATGGCCTGTGAGGGATACTTGATTTATTCACACTTTTCCTGTATCATGAATTTCAATTTTTAAAAGAAGAGAAAGGAGCGACTTCATGCCGATCCAATTCAATTTCGGCGGATTCGACTTCGGGAATTTTGGTGCGGGCGCCCAGAACAATCAGGGCGGCTTTACGCCCCCACCCAAAAAGCCCCGCAAACCCCGCAAGGCCGTGGGCAGCCCCGCCGGGCGCATCGCCATCAACCTGCTGGTCACACTGGTATTCGCCCTGGGCTATTTCTATATCGAGCTGCCCGCCCTGAACTTCCACGCCGAGGAGCTGTATGTGTTCCTCTTCCTGGTCTGCGCGGTGTACTGCGTGTGCGCCGTGTTCACCTCCGGCTTCCAGGGAGACGGCGCCAAGGGCTATTTCCATTTTGTGAAAAAGCAGTGCACCATCCCCTTCTTCGCCGTGGCGGCACTGATCGCCGTGATCCTGGTGGGCGCCGCCAGCTCCTGGGTGGTGATCCGGGCCGGCAGCTACGCTGAGCTCCTCACGGTCGAGTCCGGCGATTTCGCCGCTGAGGTGGAGGAGATCTCCTATGACCAGATCCCCATGGTGGACAAGGACTCCGCCGAGCGTCTGGCAACCCGGAAGCTGGGCGAGCTGGCGGACATGGTGTCCCAGTTTGAGGTCCAGGAGGGCTTCACCCAGATCAACTATCAGGGCCGGCCTGTGCGGGTGGCGACGTTGGAGTACGCCGACCTCATCAAGTGGTTCACCAACCGCTCCGAGGGTCTGCCGGCCTACCTGATTGTGGACATGGTGACCCAGGACGTGGAGGTGGTGCGCCTGGAGGAGGGCATCCGCTACACCACCGCCGAGCACTTCGGCCGCAACCTCCAGCGGCACCTGCGGTTCCACTACCCCACCTATATGTTCGCCAACCCCGTCTTTGAAATCGACGAGGAGGGCACGCCCTTCTGGGTCTGCCCCCGGATGGTCAAAACCATCGGCCTCTTCGGCGGCACCGACATCCACGGCGCCGTGCTGGTCAACGCCGTCACCGGCGAGAGCCAGTACTATGAGGAGGTCCCCTCCTGGGTGGACCAGGTGTACGTGGCGGACCTCATTATGGAGCAGTACGACTACTACGGCATGTACGCCAACGGCTTTTTGAACTCCATCTTCGGCCAGCGGGACGTGAAGGTCACCACCGACGGCTATAACTATATCGCCATCGGGGACGACGTGTATATGTACACCGGCGTCACCTCCGTCACCTCCGATCAGTCCAATATCGGCTTCCTGCTGAGCAACCAGCGGACCAAGGAGACCAAGTTCTACACGGTGGCCGGTGCCACGGAGTCCTCCGCCCAGGCCAGCGCCCAGAGCCAGGTCCAGCAGATGCGCTATATCGCCACCTTCCCCCTGCTGCTGAACGTGGCGGACCAGCCCACCTACTTCATGGCCCTCAAGGGCGAGGACGGCCTGGTGAAGATGTATGCCATGGTCAACGTCCAGCAGTACTCCATCGTCTCCACCGGCGCCACCGTGGCCGCCTGCGAGACCAGCTACCGCCAAGCCCTGGCGGACAACGGCATTATCAAACAGGAGGAGGCCGGGGTGGATCAGTCCGGTGACAGAGACCTGGGGCCCGCCCAGTTTGAGATCACGGATATCCGCACGGCGGTCATTGGCGGCAGCACCCAGTATTTCCTGGGCGCCGGTGAAAACGCGGAGCATGGCGCGGTCTACTACCAGATCAGCGCGGCGGACGATCCCAGGGTGGCCATGCTGCAGGTGGGAGACGGTGTGCTCATCAGCTTTGACCGGAACCAGACCCCGCAGGAGCTGACCGTTGGGAGCGGCGGAGACAAGGTGGTGCTGTACACCATTTTCCGTGCCGAGAGCCTGGGCGACTACTACGGCTCATCAGCCCAAACAGACACATCCCCCGGCCAGACGGCGGAGAACGCCGCCTGAGAACAGAAAGAAGGAATTCTTATCAACGCACTTCAGGAATTCGTCTCCCTGCTGACCGGCACCTTTGATAACCGCGATCAGCTGGCGGCCTTCCAGGCCCAGGGTGTGGAGGGCTACCCCGCCGCACGCCACGTGAACACCGTCCTCAACGACCGCATTGACGGCCTGCCGGAGAACTTTGACGGCGTCTTTATGCTGGAGGAGAGCGACTACACCGTGAACGGCCGCACCAACCCCATGCCCCACCTGTTCCTCTTCACCCTGGAGCCGGGCAGCCAGGTGAAGCTGACCAGCTACGACATGCCCGCCCCCTACACCAAGGAGACCTTCCGGGCGGAGAGCCTGGGCCGTCTGAACTACGCCGACCTGACCCCCTCCGCCAAGTTCACCCCCGCCCTGTACGAGTACAGGGACGGCGGCTGGGAGGGCGGCAGCGAGAGCATGTTCACCCCCGTGCTGAAATTCAAGCTGTGGGAGCGGTTCACCCCCGAGGTTCTGGTGGTTTCCGAGTCCATGGAGATGAACGGCAAGCGGACCTTCGGCTATGACCAGCCCCTGGAATACCGCCGCTGCCGGTAATGCATCCGCCGAAAAGGCCGCCCTGACGGGCGGCCTTTTTCTGTTCCGCGGAAGAGAAAAATTGTTTTGAAGTCGTTGACATCCCTTTTTCCGGCGCATATACTGGAATTCATTAGAAAAAGGAGCGTGAAACCCATGGACCTGAGACTCAATGACGCGGTCATGAACGTGGAGCTGTCCGGCATCCGCCGGTTCACCTTTCTGGTGCGGGACACCCCCGGCGCCTGCGCCCTGACCATCGGGGAGCCGGATCTGAACACCCCGGACCCCATCAAGGAGGCCGCCAAGGCCGCCCTGGACGCCAACGACACCCACTATCCGCCCGGAAACGGCTTCCCCTACCTGCTGGAGGCCATCTCCAAGTTTGAGGCGGAGCGCCACGGCCTGCACTACGGCCCCGACGAGATCCTGGTGACCGTGGGCGCCACGGAGGCGCTGTCCGCCACCTTCAACACCCTCCTCAACCCCGGCGACGAGGTCATCATCCCCACCCCCGCCTTCGGCCTGTACGAGTCCATCACCCGCCTGTGCCGGGGCGTGCCGGTGTTCCTGCCCACGGAGGACAACGGCTTCCAGATCGACCCCGCAGCCCTGGCGGCGGCCCTGACCCCCCGGACCAAGGCCATCATCCTGACCTCCCCCAACAACCCCACCGGCTGCATGTACAGCAAAGAGACCCTGGACGCCATCCACGCCGTGCTCAAGGACCGGCCCGTGTTCGTGATCTGCGACGACGTGTACCGGACGCTGACCTATGTGGACGGCTATCACAGCTTTGCCGAGTACCAGGACATGCGGGACCGGATCGTGGTGGTCCAGAGCTTCTCCAAGCCCTATGCCATGACCGGCTGGCGCGTGGGATACCTGCTGGCGGACAAGGCCGTGAAGAGCCGGCTGGAGGTGTTCCACCAGTACGCCGTCACCTCCGTCCCCGCCTTCATCCAGCCTGCCTGCGTCAAGGCCCTGGAGAGTGACACCGCCCCCATGGTGGAGATCTTCCGCAAGCGGCGGGATTACATCTACCGGCGCCTGACCGATATGGGCTTCTCCATCCAGGAGCCCCAGGGCGCCTTCTATGTGTTCGTGGACGTGCGCAAGTACGGCATGGACTCCATCACCTTCTGCGAGCGGATGCTCAGAGAGAGCCTGGTGGGCGCCATCCCCGGCATCTACTTCGGCACCGAGGGGTACATCCGGCTGTCCTACTGCTACTCCGACGCAGACCTGAAAGAGGGCCTGGACCGGATCGAGCGGTTCATCAAGAGCCTGTAAGAAAATGAAGCGGCGCCGTGCGTTTGCACGGCGCCGCCTTTTATTCCCGATATTCCAGCAGGTCCTCCACCCGGCAGCCCAGGACGAAGCAGAACCGGGCCAGCACATCCCCGTCGATCTTCTCCACATCGTCCCGGAACCATTTGTCCACCACTTCAAACCGGGTGTTGGAGGCCTTGGCCAGCGCGTTGCGCTTCATCTGCCGCTGTTCCAGAACTTCCCGCAGGCGGACATGGACCCGACCGTATTCCCGTATCGCCATGACAGACTGGTTCTTCTCCATATCCTCACCTCACACAGTCAACTTGTCCGGAGCGCAGCGGATCGCTGCTCTCATGAAATATAGTTACTATATTTGGAGTAATTTGTAAAGAGGCGTATGGATTTTTGCAAAGATCTGTATGGCAGACGACACGCACCGGTGAAAGCGCGCTCCGGGCGCTGGAGCGGCAGGATTTCGGAACGGCCCGGAGCATTTTGATCTCCGCACAGCAGGCGGCGGAGGAGCGGTACCTGGAACAGGAGGAGGCAGAAGCATCAGGCTTGTTCGAGGCACAAGCATTGCCGCCTGCGGGGAATCCGCCCCCATTTTCTTTTGTCTTGACAAAAGAAAACGGCCGCGGCCGGTCAAAAGAAAACCGCTTTGGACGAAAGGACGGCCCAGGGGCCGTCCTTTCGTGATGACGGGGGCCGTGCGAATCGGTCCCCCGGCGGCGTCGGTCTGCCGTCCCTGCGCTATCCCCCTTCCGCGCACAACCTTGTCCCCGCATAACAACTGCGCCGCTCAACGGGGTGTATGTCGAATCGATCAGCTTCTCTTTCCGCTGCCGCTCACCAGGCGCTCATCGAAAGCCGGGGCAGCGGCAGCGGTAAGAGGAGCAGGCCAAATCGTTGATCACCCCCCATTCATCCGCTGCACGGTCTATGCGGCTCCAGGGTCTTTCGACCGCCGGGGTAAAGCGCAGGGACGGCGGGGCTATCGACACCCTCCGCACCGATTCGCGCGACCCCCGCATACACGAAGAGGCGGCCCTTTTAGGCCGCCTCTTCGTCCGGGCGTCTTTTCTTTTGGACCGTGCACGGCCCGTTTTCTTTTCGGCAAGACGAAAAGAAAATGGGGGGTGCAATTCCCCGGGAACCTCCCGGTCCCCATCCGCCCCGCCGCACCGGCAAAAAAGGGCCGCCCCCTGCGGGACGGCCCTGCGCGTATGGGAAGATCGCCGTCTCAGTTCAGAGACACCGCGGTGCCGCTGACGGTGACCATCAGCATCCCGTTGTCCGCGCCCAGCACCTCGTAGTCCACGTCGATGCCAACCACAGCGTCGGCGCCCAGGATCTGCGCCCGCTGCTCCAGCTCCGCCAGCGCCTGGGTGCGGGCCTTCATCAGCTCGTCCTCATAGGTGTTGGAGCGCCCGCCGAAGAAGTTGGACAAACCAGCGGCAAAGTCCTTGAGGACATTGACGCCGGAGATTACCTCTCCGAACACGACACCGTGGTACGCGGTGATGGTGCGCCCCTCCACGGAGGGGGTGGTGGTGAGAATCATGAAAGTTCCTCCTTTTGTCGTCCGGTGGTCAATCCAGCATCAGCAGCTTCTGCAAAAACGCCACGCCCTGGGGCAGCACCGCCTCGTCGTCAAAGGCGAACTCCGGCGCGTGGAGCTGGGGCGTATCCCCCACGCCCAGCAGGAAGAACACACCGGGGGTGTACTGCTGGTAGAAGGAGAAATCCTCCGCCGCCAGCATCGGCGCCTCCAGAAGAAGGGGCGCGTCAGCCCCCAGCTTGGCGGAAACGTCGGCGTACAGCTCCTCGTGGTTCCACACCGCCGGATACCCCTCGCTGAGGTGGACGGTGACGGTACAGCCGGTCTCCGCCTCCAGGGCCTTGCCGATATCCTGGAGCTGCCGGCGGCAGAAGCGGAAGGTCTCCTCCCGGTAGGTCCGCAGGCTTCCCTCCAGCACCGTGCGGCCGCTGATGGCATTGCGGACCGTGCCGGAGACCATCTTGCCGAAGCGCAGCACCCGGGGCTCCGCCGGGGGCAGGGAGTCCATCATGGCGTATGCCCGCTGGAGATAGGCGATGCCCGCGGTCAGGGCGTCCCGGCCCTCGCTGGCCCGGCTCATGTGGACGCTGCGGCCCTCCACGGTGACGGTGACCTCGTTGGACCGGGCCATGAGGGGACCGGGGCGGGAGGCGATCACGCCCTGCTCCAGTCCCGGCCACAGGTGCAGGCCGAAGATGTGCCGGACACGGTAGCGCTCCAGCACGCCGGCCTGACACAGCTTCCCGGCGCCGCCGGTGGTCTCCTCCGAGGGCTGGAAGATCAGCAGCACGTTCCGGGGCAGCTCAGAGAGGTGGGCGGCCACATATTCCGCCAGGGCCAGCACCATGGCGGTGTGGCCGTCGTGGCCGCAGGCGTGCATGACGCCGGGATGGGCCGAGGCATAGGGCAGGCCCGTCTGCTCCGGCACCGGCAGGGCGTCCAGATCCGCCCGGAAGGCCACACTCTCATGGCGTCCGGCGTCGAACCAGGCGCACACGCTGCCGGTGATAGGCGTAAACACCTTGCACCCCAGCGGCTCCAATACAGAGCGGACATAGGCCGTCGTCTCCGGCAGCTGATTGTCCAGCTCCGGGATCCGGTGGAGCTGGCGGCGGTATTCGACCACGGACATGGGCAGGACCTCCTTGCAAGCGCGTATCATTCTTGCTATCAATATACCATTCCCCGCCCCGGGGAACAAGGGGCGGGGGCGAATTTGGCGCTTTCCACAAGAGAGGATCCGGAATCGCTGGGGAATTTTTGAATTTTTCTCTTGCAACCGCCGCCTGATGGTGTTATGATGTCTCAAAATGAGATAGAGGCGCGGATGCGACGATGTCATGGGAGCCGACGGGCAAGGATCATGGCAAAAGCAAGTCCGCCGAACTTTCCGCTCAGGTATGAACGGGAGGTGGGCCCGTGGGGAATACCTGCGGGACTGTCCGCGGGCGTCCCCGCGGGGGCGCTATCCGCTAACAGGCCACTCCGTGCATGGGCGCGGGAGCTGTCGGTAGGGGCGTGTCTCTACCGACTTTTTGTTTTTCTCCCTCAGGGGAGAGCTGGTCCCCGTGACCGAAAAAAAGAAAAGTATGGAGGGCACACAGTATGAAGTTCGAACATTTGCAGGGATCCATCGTCGCTATGGTCACCCCGTTCCACGAGGACGGCAGCGTCAATTTCGAGGTGCTGACCGAGCTGCTGGAGCGCCAGATCGCCGAAGGCACCGACGCCATTTTGACCCTGGGCACCACCGGCGAGTACTCCACCATGACCCATGAGGAGGACGCCGCCGTGGTGGCCCACACCATCAAGGTCGTGAACGGCCGGGTGCCGGTCATCGTTGGCAGCGGCTCCAACTGCACCGCCACCCAGGTGGAAAAGAGCATCGAGTACCAGAACATGGGCGCCGACGCCCTGCTGCTGATCGCGCCCTACTACAACAAGGCCAACCCCGAGGGCATGTACCGCCACTTCGCCGAGACGGCGGACGCGGTCCACATCCCCTGCATCCTCTACAACGTCCCCGGCCGCACCGGCTGCTCCATCCCCGTCTCCGTGGTGGAGAAGCTCAGCAAGCACCCCAACATCGCCGGCATCAAGGAGGCCAGCGGAGATATGTCCTACGCCATGAAGATCGCCCACTGCATCGGGCCGGACTTCGCATTGTACTCCGGCAACGACGACATCACCGTGCCTCTCATGAGCATCGGCGGCAGCGGCGTCATCTCCGTCTACGCCAACGTCATGCCCCGGATGTGCCATGAGATCGTGGCGGACTACCTGGGCGGCAACCAGGCCCGGGCCGTTGAAAATCACCTGAAGTACTTAAAGCTCATGAACGACCTGTTCATGGAGGTGAACCCCATCCCCGTCAAGGCCGCCATGAACCTGATGGGCCTGAACGTGGGTCCCATGCGGCTGCCCCTGTGCGAGATGACCCCGGAGCACACCGAGGCCCTGCGCCGCACCCTGGAGGAGGCGGGACTGCTGTGAGATACATCCTCATCGGACGGGGCAAAATGGGCAAACTGATCCGGGAGACGGCCACCGCCGCCGGAGACGAGATCCAGGCCGCCTTCGGCCACGACGATCTGGACCAGCTGGGACAGCTGGGGAAGGCGGCCGACGTGGTCATCGACTTCTCCCGGCCGGAGGCCCTGCCGGAGATCGCCGCCTACGTCCGCCGGACCGGCACGCCCCTGCTCTCCGGCACCACCGGCTACTCCCCCCGGGACCTGGAGCTGCTCCGGTCCCTGGGCACCGCGGCCCCCGTCCTCTGGAGCGCCAACTTCTCCCTGGGCGTGGCGGTGCTGTACCGGGCCTTGCAGACCGTCTCCGGCGTGCTGAAGCCGGACTTTGACATCGAGATCACTGAGACCCACCACAACCAGAAGGCCGACGCCCCCAGCGGCACAGCAAAGCTGCTGGTGGAGGCTCTGGACCCCCAGCACGCCCTGCGGCCGGTGTACGGCCGGGAGGGCAATTGCGGCAAGCGGTCCCGGGAGGAGATCGGCATTCACGCCCTGCGGGGCGGCACCGTGGCCGGGACCCACACGGTCCACTTCTTCGGCCCCGACGAGGAGCTGGAGTTCACCCACCGGGCCGCCAGCCGCCAGATCTTTGCGGGCGGCGCGCTGCACATGGCCCGGCTGCTGCCGGGAAAGCCCTGCGGGGTCTATGACCTGCAAAAAATCTTGTTTGGAGAGTGACTATGAACGCCCAGGAGATCATTGATTACATTGCAAATTCCGAGAAAAAGACCCCGGTGAAGGTCTATGTCAATACCACCGGCCCCGTGGACTTCGGCACCGCCAAGGTCTTCGGCGGCGCCAACGCCCAGGGTGGCAGCAGCTATGTGGTGTTCGGGGACTGGAAGGATCTGTCCCCCATCCTGGAGGCCAACGCCGCCAAGATCACCGACACCGTAGTGGAGAACGACCGCCGCAACTCCGGCGTGCCCCTGCTGGACATGAAGGGCATCCCCGCCCGGATCGAGCCCGGCGCCATCATCCGGGAGAAGGTGGAGATCGGCGAGGGCGCCGTCATCATGATGGGCGCCGTCATCAACATCGGTGCCGTCATCGGCAAGGGCACCATGATCGACATGGGCACCATCCTGGGCGGCCGGGCCATGGTGGGCGACCGGTGCCACATCGGCGCGGGCACCGTGCTGGCCGGCGTGGTGGAGCCCGCCTCTGCCACCCCCGTGGTCATCGAGGACGACGTGGTCATCGGCGCCAACGCCGTGGTCATCGAGGGCGTCCGGGTGGGCCGGGGCGCTGTGGTGGCCGCCGGCGCCGTGGTCATTGAGGACGTGCCCGCCGGCGCCGTGGTGGCCGGCAGCCCCGCCCGGATCGTGAAGATGAAGGACGAAAAGACTGAGGGCAAGACCGCCCTGGTGGATGCTCTGCGCAAGCTGTGAGAATTGACAAACCGCCCTGCTGAACAGCAGGGCGGTTTTTTGCAGTTTGACAAAATTCGCAGGGTTTTTTTGGCAGAAAGCGTTTGCGGTTTTGATTGCCTCCGCCGGGAAAGTATGCTATCCTTAATACCAACCATTCAACTGAACAAGCGAAGGGGGCCTGGGGATGCTGGCATTGGACTTCATCAACGTAGGCAACGGCGACTCCATTCTGATCCGGGAGCTGGACGCAGGACGGCAGACATTCGCCATGCTGGTGGACTGCGGCCATGACAACCTGGTGCGGGACGACCACCCGCCGCTGGAGGACGACCGCTCCCGCCGCATCTACGCCGGAGACTTCCTGCGCAAAAACGGCGTGACCCGGCTGGATCTGCTGCTGGTGACCCACTTCCACCGGGACCACATCGGCGGCCTGGGCCGGGTGCTGGACGCAGTGGAGGTGGACGAGCTGGTATGCACCTACCTGCCTCCGCTGGATGCGCCGCCCCTGGAGCCGGACCGGGATATGACCATGCCCCGGGCCGCCCGGAACCTGATGCGCTGTGTGGAGATCTACGCCTCCGCCCTGCGGACCCACCCGGGGCGAATCAAGCGCGTGACGGTGCTGCCCGGCGACCGGACGGAGCGCCGCCAGCTGACGGAGGCACTGTCCATGGACATCCTCTGCGGCGAGCCGGCCCTGTATCCCCGCCAGAAGGTGGTCTACGACGCCGCTTTCCAGCGCCGGGAGAACGCCTATGACCTGATCCACTGGGGCAAGTCCATGAACGTGTCCAGCCTGCGCCAGCGGCTGTACTACCACGGGAAGGAAATCGTCCTGGGCGGCGACGCCTACGCCCACGTCTGGGAGACCGCCAGCTCCACCCCCTGCGACATCCTGAAGGTCCCCCACCACGCCTCGCTGTCCTCCACCACCCGGAAGCTGCTGCATATGCTGCGGCCCCAGACGGCGGTGGTCTGCGTGGCCGCCGGCCGCCCCGACGAGCGGCCCCACCCCTACATCGTCTCCCTGCTGAAAGAAGAGGTTCCGGAGGTGTACTTCACCGACGCCGTGGACATCCCCGGCCTGGTGGAGCCCGCCTACCACGAGTCCGTCCATCTGGAAGTAGAGTAAACCTGATCAGGCCGCCCCGCCGGGCGGCCTTTTTCCAAAACTGAGAAAAAACGGGAGGAATACACCATGGATACCCTGCGCATCGGCATCGTGGGCCTGGGCCGCCTGGGCCGGGTCCACGCGGAGAACATCGCCTGCAAGATCCCCGGCGCCCAGCTGACCGCCGCCTGCACCACCCGGCCGGAGACGGTGGAATTTGCCCGGCAGCTGGGAGTCACGGCCCTGTACACGGACTTCGACCGGATGCTGGCGGAGGCGGAGATGGACGCCGTGGCGGTGATCTCCACCTCCTCGGAGCACTGCCGGCAGATTGCCGCCGCCCTGGACGCCGGCAAGCACGTCTTTTCCGAAAAGCCCCTGGGCGTGGACCTGGAGCAGTGTCTTCAGGCCCAGGCAGCGGTGGAGCGGCACCCGGAGCTGACCTTCATGCTGGGCTTCATGCGGCGCTACGACCCCTCTTACGCTTACGCCAAGCAGCAGGTGGATGCAGGCGTCATCGGCACGCCCTATCTGGTCAAGGCCACTGGCCTGGACCCGGAGGCGGTGGTGGAGGACGCCATCCGCTTCTGCAAGAACTCCGGCGGCATCTTCCTGGACGCCGGCATCCACGACATCGACCTGATGCGCTGGTTCCTGGGCAGCGAGGCGGAGGAGGTCTACGCCCTGGGCGCCACCTTCAAGCACCCGGAGTTCCGGCAGGCCGGGGACGACGAGACTGGTCTCGCGGTATTCCGCTTTGCAAACGGCGCCATGGGCTCCATCCACGTGGGCCGCACCTGCCCCTACGGCTACCACGTGGAAACGGAGATCGTAGGCACTGAGGGCACGCTGCGGATCTCCGCCGTGCCGGAGAAGAACCTGGCCCGGGTCTACGGTCCCGGCGGCGTCCGGGCCGAGTGTGTGGCCTCCTTCCCGGAGCGATTCCGGGAGGCGTACCTGCTGGAGATGCAGGAGTTCGTGGACTGCGTCCGCACGGGCCGGAGGCCCGGCACCACCGTCTATGACGGCGTCCGCTCCACCGCCGTGGGCTACGCCACCACAGAGGCCTGGCGCACCGGCCGCCCGGTGAAGATCCATCTGCCGTGACAGAAAAAAAGACCGCCGGAGGGCAAAGCCCTCCGGCGGTCTTTCGCGTGCGCGCCCGTCAGGCGCGGCGGGATATCACTTGGTCACCAGCAGCTTGTCGTCCTCCACGGTGAGGCGGGCGGTGTCGCCGCTGTGGAGCGTGCCGTCCAGCATCTTCTCGGCCACGGCGTCCTCCACCTTGCTCTGAATGGCCCGGCGCAGGGGTCTGGCACCGTACTTGGGGTCGAAGCCCTCCTTGGCCAGCTCCGCCACGGCCTCGTTGCTGGCGTCCAGATGGATGCCCATGGCCTCCATCCGGGCGGAGACGGTCCGCAGCATCCGGCGGGCCACCTCTTCGATGTCCGCCTGGGTCAGGGGGCGGAAGACGATAATGTCGTCGATCCGGTTCAAAAACTCCGGACGGAAGGTCTGGCGCAGCTCCGCCAGGACGGCCTCCCGGGCCTGCTGGAACTTCTTCTCGGCGTCGGGGTCGGTGCCGTGCTCCTCGGCGGAGAAGCCCAGCTTCCCGCCGGCGGCGGTCAGGGTCTTGGCGCCGATGTTGCTGGTCATGACGATGACCGTGTTCTTGAAGTCCACGGTGCGGCCCTGGGAGTCGGTGATGCGGCCGTCGTCCAGGATCTGCAGCAGGATGTTCCACACGTCCTCATGGGCCTTCTCGATCTCGTCGAACAGCACCACGGAGTAGGGCTTGCGGCGGACCTTCTCGGTCAGCTGGCCGCCCTCCTCGTGGCCCACATAGCCCGGGGGAGAGCCGATCAGGCGGGACACCGTGTGCCGCTCCATGTACTCGGACATATCAATGCGGATCATGGCGTTCTCGTCACCGAACATGGCCTCGGCCAAAGACTTGCACAGCTCCGTCTTGCCCACGCCCGTGGGACCCAGGAACAGGAAGGAGCCGATGGGTCGCTTGGGGTCCTTGAGGCCCACACGGCCGCGGCGGATGGCCCGGGCCACCGCCTTGACGGCCTCGTCCTGGCCCACTACCCGCTCGTGGAGGGTCTCCTCCATGTGCAGCAGCCGCTGCCCCTCGTCCTCGGTGAGGCGGGTGACGGGGATGCCGGTCCAGCCGGCCACCACGGCGGCGATGTCATCGGCGGTGACGGGGCGGTGCTGGGCATTGTTCTTGCGGCGCTTGTCCCGCTCGATCTCCACCTGCTCGCGGTAATCCTTCTCGATGTCCCGCAGCTGGGCGGCCTTCTCATAGTCCTGGGCGGCGATAGCGGCATCCTTGTCCTTGACCAAGGCGGCGATCTTCTCCTCCAGGCTCTTGAGCTCGGGAGAGATCTCCTCCGTCTCCATCCGCACCCGGCTGGCGGCCTCGTCCATCAGGTCGATGGCCTTGTCGGGC
>OLGB01000911.1_pt1 | contig 38637 bp, 54 predicted proteins | sample 1605691 | NCBI WGS metagenome assembly OLGB01 (sample SAMEA3888925, study PRJEB22519) | human gut metagenome | biome: human gut; feature: human-associated habitat; material: faeces | place: Denmark | collected 2010
TATCAAAAATACGTTTTGTATATTTAATCCATCCAAACAACACCGGCAACGCCGGGTAATCGTAACAACGCTCAGCTGGCCGGCTTTAAGGCAAAGGTGAAGAGATGATCCGAGAACATGAAGTTCCTGCATGGAACAGATTCAAGTTGAAGGTTGTTCTGATTTTGATTGCGGTCGCATCGGTAAGCGTTCAGTGCTGGGGTGGCGTATGAGCAAGCATGGTATTCGTTCACTGGTTATTGTGCTGGCATTGAGTGGCGTTTTCTGGTCGGTGATAGTTGCTTCAATTATCCATGCTACGGGGGTGTTCAATGGTTAGTCATCATTACGGGACACAGACCGTTAACCGCGGCGCCGTTCTGCCAGGGATGCTGGTTAAGCATCGGGAAAGCACCTGGACAGTATCAGCAAATAAACGCGGCCGCCTCTACCTGCATCGCGGGATTGAGCGGACTTACACAACCGACTTGCTGGTTGAAGTTTATCTGAACGGGATTGGGCATGCGCTGAGCAATGGAGGCAAAGGTGGAAATTAAAACCCCATCAAATCCAAGCAGAAAGGCAACAGCGAGAGTTAAAAACCCATTGCCAGTCCCGACGATATGCCATTTATGCGGTAGCCGGATAAAGATAGCGACTCACGAAGAGGTATATGGCCGGAATTATAGCGACTGGCCTTATATGTACCTCTGCGAAGGATGCGGCGCATATGTAGGCCTTCATCCATTTACAGCAATCCCATTAGGGACGCTCGCGGATAAAAGAACCCGTGAAGCCAGAAAGCTCTGCAAAGAGCCGTTTGAAAGGATCTGGAGAACTGGCGTGATGTCACGCTCTGAGGCGTATGAGTGGCTTGCGTCCAAGATGGGTATTCCGCAGCAAGAATGCCATTTTGGCTGGTTCACAGCAGAACAGTGCAATTTGGCAATGGCCCATTGCAACGACCTTTTTAAACGATAAACAGCAAATTCAAACTTCAGGCAGCCATTACGGTGCCGGGATTCTTACAACCAAATTTCAGGGGAAGCCATGAGCGAAATAATGGAATTAGTCGTCATCGAGAAAAAGAACGCGATGGCGGTTTTCACCAATAACGACCAGCTCGACCCGCTTATCGAGGCGATCGAAAAAGAGGCTCGCAGTCTGGTACCGGACGTTACCACCAAAAAAGGCCGCGACGCTATCGCATCCATGGCTCACAAGGTTGCGCGCTCTAAAACTTACATCGACAACGCAGGTAAAGACCTGGTCGCTGAGCTGAAGGCTCTGCCAAAGCAAATCGATGAAAGCCGCCGCGTTGTTCGTGAACGTCTCGATGCGCTGAAAGATGAAGTGCGCCGCCCTCTGACTGAATGGGAAGCGGAGGAGGCTCGAATTGCTGCAGAGAAGGCTGCTGAAGAAGAGCGCATGCGCATTGAAGCCGAGCAAAAAGCAGCGCTCGAAGCCCTCAGAAAGCAGGTTGAAGTGGATCACGAAATGGCCCTGCTGATGAATGACGCTTTCGACCGCGAACAGGCCGAGAAGAAAGCAGAAGCCGAACGCCAGCGCATTGCCCGCGAAGAAGAGATTAAACGCCAGGCAGAAGAGAAAGCCAAACGTGAAGCAGCTGAAAAGGCACAGCGTGAAATTGACGCTGCGGCCGCCAGAGAGCGCGAGGCGATTTTGGCAAAAGAGCGCGCAGAACGTGAGCGCATTGAATCTCAGCAGCGGGCCGAGCGAGAACAGCGAGAAGCAGCTGAACGTGCTGAGCGTGAAAAGCAGGCCGCCGTGGAAGCAGAGCGCCGCAAGGCTCAGGAAGAAGCCGACCGCATCCGCCGCGAGGCAGAGCAGCGCGAACAGGCACGGCTGGCAGATGAGAAACGCAAGGCCGATGAGCGGGCGCGCCGGGAAGCCGACGTTAAGCACCGCAAAGCTGTCGGTACTGAAATAGTCAAAGCTCTTCTGGCCAATACCAGCTTAACCCGCGATCAGGCGATTGAAGTCCTGACTGCGATTAAAGACGGAAATATCCCACATACCGGGATCAGCTACTGAGGTGTTTATGGCGGCTTATCACGTTCAGGACCGGATTGAAGAGCAATCCTGGAACAAGCATTACCAGCAGCTGGCGCGCGAAGAGAAAGAAGCGGAGCTCGCTGATGACATGGAGAAAGGTCTACCTCTCCGTCTGCTGGAATCGCTGTGCATCGACGAACTTCAACGCCGCGGCGCCAGCAAACAGGCGATAAGCCGCGCGTTCGACGATGACGTGGATTTCCAGGAGCGGATGGCAGCTAACGTTCGCTACATGGTTGAAGTTATTTCCCGGCATCAACTCAACATCGAAGAGGAGCAATAATGACTACTCAACTCATCGAACAGGTATTTAGCCTGGTGAATCCACTAAAGGCTGAATTTGAGCAGGTTTGCTCTGAACCCTCTATCAATTTCAGGCGTGAATCTGAGTTCGCAATGCAGATTTTCGCCAACAACGATTACCTGGCTAAAGTCGCCATCGGTAATCCGGTTAGCACCAGAAGCGCAGTAATGAATGTTGCCGGGATCGGCGTGTCCCTTAACCCGGCTCAGAAGCTGGCTTATCTGGTGCCGCGCAAAGGGGCTATCTGTCTCGACATCAGCTACATGGGCCTGATGCACATTGCGCAGCAATCCGGGGCTATCAAGTGGTGCCAGTCGGCAATTGTCCGTAAGAACGATCAGTTTCGCCGTGAGGGACTGGATAAGCCACCGGTTCATATTTACAACGATTTCGACACCGCAGAACAGCGCGGAGACATTGTAGGTGCATACGTCGTTATCAAAAGTGACGACGGCGACTACCTGACTCACACGATGCGCATTGCTGATATCTACGCGATTCGAGACCGCTCAGAAGCATGGAAAGCCTACAAGAACAAAGGCACATCATGCCCGTGGGTCACAGACGAAGAGCAGATGATCCTCAAGACGGTTGTTAAACAGGCTGCGAAATATTGGCCACGCCGTGAGCGCCTGGACGCGGCTATAGACCACGTGAACACTGAAAGCGAAGAAGGTATTAACTTTGCCGCTCAGCGCCAGCCTGAACGCGATGTAACCCCGGCAGAAACGGCAATCATCAAAGAAATTAACGACGTCCTTATTTCGATGAATAAGACGTGGGATGACGACCTACTGCCTCTGTGTTCAAAAATTTTCCGCCGTGAAATTCGTGAATCATCAGAACTGACTCAAGAAGAGGCGGTTAAGGCTCTCGGATTTCTAAAAAATAAGGCGGCCGCATGACACCCGAAATTATCCTGGAGCGCACCGGCATTGATGTGTCCGCCGTAGAGCAAGGTGATGAAGCATGGTCCAAATTAAGGCTCGGCGTCATAACCGCCTCGGAAGTCCATAACGTCATATCGAAACCGAGATCAGGCACCAAGTGGACTGACATGAAAATGTCCTATTTCCACACGCTACTCGCAGAAGTTTGCACCGGCTCAGCGCCGGAAGTTAACGCCAAGGCGCTGGCCTGGGGGAAACAGTACGAGGACGACGCTCGCACCCTCTTTGAGTTCACCACTGACGTGCAGGTCACTGAGTCGCCGATCCTTTTCCGTGACGAAGGTATGCGCACTGCCTGCTCTCCTGACGGCCTGTGCAGTGATGATCGCGGCCTTGAGCTGAAGTGCCCTTTCACCTCTCGCGACTTCATGAAATTCCGGCTTGGCGGCTTCGAGGCTATCAAGTCCGCCTACATGGCCCAGGTGCAATTCAGCATGTGGGTAACCGGAAAGGATGCCTGGTATTTCGCGAATTATGACCCTCGCATGAAGCGAGAAGGCATTCACCATGTGGTTGTTGAGCGCGACGACAAATACATGTCCGACTTTAACGAAATGGTGCCGGAGTTCATCAGCAAGATGGATGAATCGCTGGCGGAGATCGGTTTCACCTTCGGGGAGCAGTGGAAATGAAACATTACCGCGACGCCATAACCGTAGGAAAAGTGAAGTGTATGTACTCCGTCATTCGCCACGGCTGGCTAATGCCCTGGGGTGAAGTAGTGAGAAACCCGTTAAAGGCTCAGAGGCTGGCTGAAGAACTGGACATGAGAAGAGGTGCGCAATGACATATCAACTACATGTCGGACGCTGCGAAGAGGTTCTGAGGGGAATGCCTGATAACTCCGTTGACGCGATAGTCACCGATCCTCCATACGGGATCGCCTTCCAGAACCACAAGTGGGATTACGTCGACCAGTGGCGGGAATGTCTGCGCGTTCTCAAACCTGGTGGACACCTGCTGGCATTTGGTGGATCACGGACCTATCACCGACTTGTTGTTAACGCTGAGGATGCTGGCTTCGAAATCAGGGATCAAATCCTATGGATTTACGGTAGCGGCTTCCCTAAGTCACACAACCTTGATGGTGATTTTGATGGCTGGGGAACGGCGCTGAAGCCTGCGCATGAACCGATCGTAATGGCTCGAAAGCCATTCAAGCAAACCGTGTCCGCCAACATGAACGAGCACGGTACCGGAGCAATCAATATCGACGCCTGCCGGATACCGACCGATGAAGCGCTTAATGGAGGTACCGGCGGCCTGCTTTCGCATCAGTGTGACGGTACCGAACCGGTTGCCGACTACGAGCAGGCACCGGAAGGACGCTGGCCGGCCAACATTATTCACGACGGAAGCGAAGAGGTGATCGCCTGCTTCCCTGCTAATGCTGGAGCTGCAGCACCAGTAACCGGTAACGAACCTTCTGCAGCATCAACAGGTCAGGTACTTGGAATGCGCAAGCGTGTGGCCACCGTCCACCATGGCGACAAGGGAAGCGCAGCACGATTCTTCTATTGCGCGAAGGTCAAACCGAAGGAGCGCGACGAAGGCCTCGAGCGATTCATAGCGACATCAGCCAGCGATATGACCGGCGGCCGCAAAGAGGGAAGCGTCGGCATTAACGACCCGCGGGCCGGTGCCGGGCGTACAAATGGCGCTAAGAACAACCACCCTACCGTTAAGCCGATCGCTCTGATGAGCTATCTCTGCCGACTAATAACCCCTCTAGGTGGAACCGTGCTTGATCCGTGGATGGGAAGCGGGAGTACTGGCCGGGCTGCCATTGAGGAGGGTTTTAACTTCATCGGAATCGACCTGAACCCGGATTACGTAACCATTGCTTCCGCGCGGATCGCTTACTCCTTCAAAAAATCGACGGAGGCAGCATGACGCCAGAAGAAAAGAAAAATGCGCTCAGAAGCATCGCGCGCAGGGCAAACGATGAGGTTAAGGCAAAACGGCGGTCATCCCCTACTTTAAGTTGCGACGAGATATCACGGCCGATCCTCAACGGATGCATTCCGCTGATAAGGCAGCTTGGGTTAACGCCAAGCCATCTCTATGTGGAGATCGGCATTTTGAACGGAAAGATAAAGGAGCGCTGACATGCCAGAAATCATCGATCAGGCCAACGAGTTAGCGGAACTCCAGCGGGAAGCCGCCATTGCGAAATGTCGCATCAACCATTCGGCGGTTTCGGCTACTCACTGCCGCGACTGCGGGGAAGAGATACCCGAGCGGCGCCAGGAACTGGTGGCGGGCTGTCAGCGCTGCGCTGATTGCCAGGAAGAAGAGGAATTGCGCGGTAAGCATCGGAGGTGATATGGCGTCAGACAAACCGATAACAGCTCAGCAGGCCGCCGACTTACTCATCGTGTCGGCGCGGGTAATCTACCGCCTGATTGAGTCAGGAGAACTCGCCGGCCGCAAGGTCGGCAACAAGTACAGAACGACCGAAGCGGCATGTATTGCGTATTTGTCATCCCCGCAGGAAACTAAACGAGCGAACGCGGGTGAGCATAAAGGAGATATTTTATGTCCATCACCCTCAGAGGCGGCATGTGGCACTGTCATTTCTTTACGCCGTCAGGGAAAAGAGTTAGGCGATCTCTTGGTACGGGGGACAAAAAGCAGGCTCAGGAGCTCCACGACAAGCTGAAGGCGGAAGCGTGGCGGGTTGACCAGATCGGCGACCTGCCTGTCAGAACCTTCGAAGAATGCTGCATCCGGTGGTTGCGCGAAAAGGACCATAAGCGATCGCTGGATGATGACAAAACCAAAATAGAGTTTTGGCTGCAGCATTTTTCCGGCCGCGACGTTTCGAAGATAACGGCGGAGGAAATTCACGAAGCCGTTAACGGGATGATCAACCGTAAGCACCTGCAGGTGTGGGAGAGTAAACGTGATGGCGCGTTGAGGAAGGGAAAGCCGGTTCCGGAGTACAAACCACGGCAGGTTTCGCAGGCTACGAAGGCGCAACACCTTTCTTTCATTCGATCCCTTCTCAGGGCCGCGGCGAATGACTGGGGCTGGATAAAAACGGCCCAAGTTATCAAAACCCGCAAGCCAATCAGTAAGCGGATACGGTGGCTGACCAGAGAAGAAGCTGAACGCCTGATCGAGTGCATGCCGGAGAGCATCAAGCCAGTGGTGATATTTGCACTGGCAACCGGCCTGCGCCGATCAAACATCATCGGGCTTGAGTGGCAGCAGGTCGATATGCAGAGAAAGGTTGCATGGGTAAATCCGGAGAACGCAAAAGCGGGCAAGGCGATTGGCGTAGCTCTGAATGATACCGCATGCAGGGTATTAAGGGATCAGATAGGGAAGCACTCCCGGTGGGTGTTCGTTCACACCACGGCAAAACATCGCCCGGATGGAACGCTGACGCCCGCAGTGAGAAAAATGCGGGTGGATGACAATAACGCCTGGCGCGCCGGACTGAAAAAAGCGGGGATAGAGGATTTCCGTTTTCACGACCTACGGCATACCTGGGCGAGCTGGTTAATCCAGTCTGGTGTCCCGCTTTCTGTTTTGCAGGAAATGGGCGGATGGGAGAGCATCGAGATGGTGCGTAGATATGCTCACCTGGCACCAAACCATTTGACCGAGCACGCACGGAAAATTGACGCCATTTTTGGCGCTAGCGACACAAATACGACACAAGGAGGAAATCAGGCTGGACTAAAACTTGCGTAAGTGACTGTTTCTTAATGGTACGCCCTACAGGGTTCGAACCTGTGACCTACGGCTTAGAAGAAAGTAGAGCGTTAAATAACACACTGTAAACACATATGTTTTCCGCGTTCGCATCCGGTTTTGTGTCGTTACGTGTCGTTGTGTGACTTCCTTGTCCTTATCGCGCTTTTCAGTTACGCCACAAATGCGACACATCAAACAGGACTGGCATCCTGCCTCAAATCGTTAATCGCATGGGTTGCGACTCCGAGTACCTCAACATCATCCAGAGCTTCACCTTCAATGCTCTCTCCTTCCACTGTGATGAACGACTGTCCCATCAGCTTTGCAAATTGCAGCTCACCTGCGCAACGGATAAGCACAACGCTTCCCTGTGTCACTTTTAACGACAAGTCCAGAACAACATAGCCGCGGTCAGTCTGGATAACCTGCGAGTTAGCGCCGATGTCACACGCAGCGGTTACCGTCAACGCAGACTCGATGTAATCAGCTGCCGGTGAAGGAAATGGCCCCATTACATCAACCTCCCCATGTTCCTTAAAATCCACAGCCTGTTTTCGGTGTGGTCCGGAGTTTTGTCAGCGAAGCACGACTGATAGCGCTCTATCCACCGGTTAGCCTCGGAATAAGATAGATGGAAGACACAAAATCGCGAGTGTGCAGGTACTGATAGCCTTTCGAGTTTCGGAGAATCGACTCACGAAATGCCTGGTTGATATCTGATTGTCGAAGCATGATCTGCCCTCCCATAAATACTGTTTGTATATACAGTAGTTTTATTGAAGGGGAAGATCAAGCGAGGTTGCGGCTATCAATTTTCATGGCAGCCGCAAGTCTCTACAATCACTGTATTAACCCAAATCGTTAATGCCCCATGCTGCATTCAGATACGCACTGATACTGTCGATAACAGAAGCTACTTCGGCCTGTGTTAGCGCTGCTTCAAAAATCAGCTCCATGCCCATAGTGATATCCGCTCCGGCTGGATACGCTGCGCCAGCATGATGCGACCCTATCCTGATGGTTCTGCCAGTGTATGCAGTCCTGTTGGTTAGCGTACGTGAACCTTGCCATGCAAGAGCACCGCCCTGCCGACCACCGATTCTGGCAATGTTATTATCACCATCAATCAGTGACACAAAGGCCGCCCATTTCGTCACGTCATAATTGGTCGTGAAGTTATTAATCATGTTGGTCGGGGTGGCATTGTTGTCTTCAACAAAGGCACCATACAAACTCTGCGACGAAAACATGAAAGCAAGGCCATCCCCCCGGTAGACGATCGGTGATCCAGAGTAATTGTAGTTACCCATCATGAACGCCTGTTGCTGCTCGGTGGCCGCTGTCGGTTTTACCGGCTTACAGATCACGATATGGGTCTGGTTCCTGGTAGACACCCTGCCTGTATCAAAACAGTTACTGAAATTACACACAGCGCCAAAGGTCGGGGAAATTGTCGGCGTGCCTACCATGGTTAGCGGAGTGGAGCTGTCAGCCAGATTCCTGATGCTCAGCGCGGCATTGCCGCCCTGGACATGCATACCCTTCAGTCCGGTAGTGACAGGCAAGTCGGGCAGCATAAAATGCCCTTTTTTCGGGTGGCTACCAGGAATAACAATGTCGCCCAGTTTTGGGACATAAATTGTGCTCATATTTTTTAGCCTTTAATCAGCGTGTTATTAAGGGATGAAGCGATCATGTTTCCGCCAACGGTGCTCGGGTGCAGGTTATCAATGAAGCAGCCAAGCCCGTTCATTTCCGTCCAGGTGTCGAACAGGTCATAAATACTGAAAAACTCACAGTTCAGCGTCTGAGAGAGGTCGTACATTACGTCACGGAAATCAACGAGCGGTGTTACCGCGGTGCCGTTGGTTCTCGGGGGAGCCATGAGGATGAAACCCACGTCAGGCAGTACAGCGCGACAGGCGGCCATATAGGTTTGCAGCGCAGTGCGAAATGTCTGGGTTCCGGTTGAAATGCGATAGTCGTTGTTACCAATGACTATAGCGATCACGTCAGGCTGAATGGTACTGAGGTATTCCGAGATTTTGTCGGAGAACAGCAAAAACTGATCGGCGAGAATCCCGGCATTACCGGCCTTGCTCATCACGCAACCGGCAACGCCAGAGCGCCAGAAGTAAAATCCATGAATGGCCACGCGCCCGGTATTCCCGTCAGTCTTGGTATAAATCGTCCTGACCTCATCCGTCATGCCTGTCAGTAACACAGATTTCGTCGTGCCTGTATTTCCACACACAACAGTGGTCCATTGTGTCACCCCGCCAACGTCGTAGCCGTACTGAAAGGTGCCATTCAGGTCCTGATAATAAATACGGCAATCAGTACAGCGGACATTAGTCACGTTGAAATAGGCCGTGTTCGTCGTGGTGTTGATAGACTGGCCGTCAATGCCGCAACCATAAAGCGGGGCGCCGCTCGTTGGCGAGGCGTCATATAAATCCCAACCGGCAGAGCGAAAGATATTTGAACCATCGCGCGATGCGCCATAGTTCACAGTTCGCCAGCCTAAACCAGCGTCACCATATTCAGCGTTCAGTACGCCTGCAATAGCGGTCGCAAGTTCATTATTCTGCGTCCAGCTGTCACCTGTGAGTAGGAAATTAGGCTGCGTAGCCAGCCCGGCTTTGAGTTGGGCTTTTTTGGCTTTCCAGCGCCACAGCGTGCGACTGTCGGTATGCAGCGGCATGTTGTAATAGGCGGTATACATGCGGCGCTGGTATGCGCGGGCAAGTGACGCGCTGATGTTTGGGCCGACCCCGTTCGCATCAAATTCTCCATCCTGAAACCAGAACAGTACGTTATCAGCACCATCAGTCATTCCCGGAACAAATCCCGCCGATACAAGCGGGACCGCTTTATTAAGGGCGGGTGAAATAATGGAGTTAATATAGTTCCATATTTTTGTTTTAAAACTTTCGGAAAGAATAGATACATCGAATCCACTATCCCACCAAACCGGAACGTTATTATTGGCATCAATAAACAGAGGAAAGAAAGCGTTTGATACATCATCTATCTTAGAATTAAGCGCATCACCCAGTCGAGAGTGAACATCATCATAAATCATCTGATAGAGAGCTAATGAAATTCGTGATACCGCGAAACCATCATCCCACCAGACAGGAACATTATCAGCACCATCAGTGAAAAATGGGAAATAGTTATCGCTGACGTCACCACTCACGACAAATTGATTGATGAAATTTAAAACTGCGTTAATGGCTTCCTGTGACGGCATTACCCTGCCGGTCGGCACCAGTGTCCCGGCAGTATTTATGACCTCAATAGCCAGCACACTGTCATCGGCTCCGCGGTAATAAGCAGTAGACCCGGTCGGTATATTTCCAGCGTCCGCATCGGACTGCGCCGCCGTCAGCGTAGGAAATTCTCGGATTGTCCCGGTTACAGCAGCTGTGCCTGGTTGCTTAGCCTGAAGAACAGCAACGCCAGCGACATTTTGATACTGCCACGCGGAAGAAAGCGCATTAGGACCCTGCGCAACCCAGAATGACTGGCCATTAGTCGTAGCAGCCAAGCCAGCAATAGTGCCATCTGGATCGCTGGGGGTTTTAAAGAACGTGAATTTGTTCTGCGCGTACTCAGAGGCATTAGATGCTGCTGTTACAGCCTCATCTCTTGCAACTCCCGCCTCTGTTGCATATTGCAGTGAGTTTTCTTCTGATGTAGCCGCGCTTTGCTTGGATAAAAGAGCTGAGCCAGCTGCATCCTGGGCTTGCTGGGCGGCAGCACTAGTATCCTGATATCCTTGCTCAGCCTCCAGCATGTATTGTTTGGCTTCTGCGGCGCTAACGGCGGCATCTGCTGCTAATTGAGCAGTTTTTTGCGTTTCGGTGATTGTCATTTTTTATTCTCATGAATATTCATAAATTATCACGATGCCTTCTTTCCCCCGGGCGCCATTCACTGCCGGAGAGGATGGTCCTTGTGAAGAACCAGATGCGCCTGAACCATATGCCTGTCCATCAATAGCCGGATCTCCAAATGATGGCACCCATCCCCCGCCTCCAAAAACGCTACTTGCCCCAGGTGATCCGAGGAATGACTGGGTTGCGTTAGCGTATGCAGGTGTAGATGGGGCTCCTGGAGAGCCTATGATATTGGCACCGGAAGGAGCGCTTGATGCGACATTACCCTGAGGTAGAAAAGGTGGATTTGCTGGTCCGGCAGACGGCCCTCTTGTTCCGCCAGGCGCAACCATCAGCGATCCAAATGAGCTCGAACCACCAACAGAGCCAACCGGAGATGCTGCGGTCCCTCCCTGCCCGCCAGCGCCAACAACGATGCTAATGCTGGTGAAATTTATTGAAAATCTACCCTTAGCATATGACCCGGCCCCACCACCTGAAACTATTGATACCTGCCCCGCTCCAGTGGCTGGGGCAGCATCGCTCCCACCACCACCGCCAACCATTTCAACAACAGCCGACTTAGTACCAGGGGTTGGCGTATAGGTGCCGGATGATAAAAATGTCTGCACGTTCAGGAGTCGTCCGGATGAATAATTAATCCATCCAATACCGCCAGCATCAGGATTTGTCGTGTTATTTTCGATAGTGCTTTGCCAGAATCCATCCCTGGCTGAATTGATAAGAATCGCGCCTTTTGGGTATCCACCGATAGCTGCCGAAAATGCAGAGTCGAATGTATAGAAACCTCCTGCTTGCTCCCATTGAAGGCGAGTATAGGCATCATTAAAAATCCCATTAAAATCCTGCCCTTTTGGCGGCTTACCGCCAGCAGATAAAGCGATGCGGGTCAGCGGAGGAAATCCTGAGTCCATTGCCGCAAGGCCATCAGCCAACGTTTCAGAGGTGGAATTGACCGGGATCGTGTTTTTGTCGCCACTCGCAGAAAAAACAACCGTCAGACGTGACGGCATGGCTGAATTGTTCAATTCAGACCTCCTGAACGATGTTTACTTTTACCCCAGGCGGGGAAGGAAGCGCGCCGGAGCTTTGCACTATGGCCAGCTCAGATTCGGAAAGTTGAAACTCGAATACGTAGCTCATGACATGGTTACCATCGTCACGCACGTAAGCTCGCCCGCTGGAGCCGAACATGTACATCAGCATGCGATTCATGACCGGCACGGTGCAGTCGCTGATGTTAGCCATCGCTTTGCACATGATCAGCTTGCGGTATGCGTCATTGGTCAGGACGACAGTGTTTGTGTCCTGTACACCGGTATAGAAAGGTGCCTGGTTAAAGGGTTGCGGATCGGTGAGTTCTGCCGGAGTGCTGGTCGCTTCGCCAAAGCCCAGAAACTGCTGGGATGGCGTCACGGTCAGCAAACGCCCTACATCAACGATTTTACCCCAGCACATCAGACCGTAATCGCCACATGTCTCGATGTTAAATACGAGGTCATAGAACGTGTCTATCCAGTCCTCTGGCGCTACTGAAGCGTTAAAGGTATCAATCAGTGAGCGCAGGCTTGTTGAGTTCACGTACTGCGCGTAGATCGTCCAGTCGACATTATTCACTTACCGCCTCCGTTATGATGTTTGTCGCATCCAGAGTCGGTTCCTGATCAATGCCCATGGTCAGCGCACTAGACCAGGTTGTTCCATCCAGGGATATCTGGACCGAAAGAACGTTCATGTTCTGTGCATCTAGCGCCTGGATAGGGCCGATATACCGGCTGCCATAAATTCGCGCGCCGGCACGCGCCCGGGTGCCACCATCTGCGCCGGTGAAGGAATTCAGGACGACCGCTCTGATCTGCGCGTTGATATCTGACGGAAGGCCATCATTCTCTTCGTATTCCACCTTGATATGAACGCTCACCGCATCCAGCGTTTTCCACCTGTAGGTGTACTCCGGATAAGGGGCGTCATAATTTTCGGTATCCTGCACGGTCCCGGTGGTGTCACCGTTCATAACGGTGCCCGGGGGAAGTTTTTTATTGATGGCCGCTGCAATGTCAGCCAATGATCCGCCATAAACACCGATATAAATCGAGCTGGCCAGCAGCGTGTAATTCGTGGAGCCTTTCTCGACGGAAGTGGGCTCTTTGTTGTCGATGACATAAACATCAAGCACCCCGTCGACTTCCAGAACGGAAGCCCGCACAGCCGCTGTCGTGTTGAAGGCGTTACGTGCCACTGACTGGCGACGGCGATACTCAAATGCAGATCGCCCTTCAACATTCGAGCCCGGTACACCTGCAGTCTCGTTGGTGATACTCGACCAGCCACTTACGGCGACATAGATGTTTTTCAGCGTACCAATGGGGCAAGCTATCGGCCCGGTAGTCAGGTTCTGGAACTCGATCTTTACCGTCCCGTCTGCGCCAATCGTTCCGGCCGCCAGGGACACGTACATATAACCGTTATCGTCGGTTGCATAGGACTGCGCGGGAATGACCGTTCCCGGCACGCCGGAGCATGTGGCCGTTACAACCGTACCCGCAGCAGCAATGCGATCGAGGAAGTAAATCCTGCCAATGCCATCCTGAAATCTTCCGGAGGAAAAGTCCGGGTTCATGTTGTTGACGATAGCAAGAAGCTGATCGTTCTTGTCTGCGATGATTGCCGTATCAGTGACCGCCAACTGCCCCTGCGGCGTCTTGAGGTTCGTGCTCATCGCCGTCCCGAATGCAGAACCAATATCTGCTATACGCCCGGCAAGAATGTCTCCTTCATCTGGAACATCAAGGCCAGTGGTGGAAAAGGTCACGGCCGGTACCGCCGTAGAGATTATCGTCATTTTTTCCTCACAGGGTGATGCTGGAATCCAGGCCGTTGGCATCCACGATCGCAATAACGCCTGTAGTGCGGCGCGTATCGCGGTTGTTAATCAGCGTCGGCTCAGCGCGTGCGATATAGCTCATCCGCAATGCCTCAACCTGAAGCGCGGCCGCCATGGCGCCAGTGCTGGCCTTAACGTTCAGCAGCTCTTTGTAATTAACGCCGGTGTCTTTTTCGTAAATGCACTCGCCGCGTATAGCCAGGCATGCCGTCGCTACGTCCTGAGCGCAGGCGTAGGGGTTTTCAACCGTGGCGATATTACCCAGCTCATCAAGGACAAGATCCCAGGTATCGGTATCGAGTTTGAGAGATATTGTTTTCATGGATTTCGCCCATAAAAAAAACCCCGCCGAAGCGAGGTCTATTGTTTAATTACAGTGGTTTATAAATAAAAAGTTTTTATCTGAATATTTTACCTGACATTACCAGCGGGCCAAACTCAGGAATGTAATCACCAGGCTGATCCGTGCACATTTTAATCATACGTCCCTTAACTCCAAATGTAAGCGGCATCCCGAAAGGCTCTTTGTCGCCTGAGTGAAAGCTTATAAAGGATTGTGCCATTTCATCCGCATTTTTTGGGTAAAGTTTTGACAGTGCATCCCTTATTTCATTCCTGCCTGCGCTGCTATTTTGTGTTCCAGTATTTACCATTTGATAAGCCAGAAGGTGGGATGACATAATAATGTCGCACGCTGAAAAAACGTCAACAGTATTTTCCTTTACCCACCGTTCCCTCTCGGCATTCCTCTTATTGAATAAATCATCATTATATTTATTATTTTCAATCATCGTTAAAGGAATTGACGAGGTAACCTTGTAGCTACCTAACTGCCTTTCATCGCCACTGTCAAAGTTTATGTTTTGTACGCTTAAAGTAGCGTACCTGTCGTTTTCTTTTTTTGATAGCTGGACAGAAAATCCATTTTGGCAACGGTAGTTAACTGACGACATCCTGTCCGTCGCATCTCCGGAGGTATGCATTGAGTCCATTCTGCAGGTTAGGTGCTGGCTGCCTAAAAAGTCAAACTCTAAGATACCAAACCATATCGGCTCGTCATCATTTGCCGTGAGAATTCCATTAAAATAGCCATCAACCATTTTTAAATGTGATGTTATCTGCTTTGATATGGCCGGCGTAGATAAGGCAAAAAGAATAAATGCTGAAATGACTATTAGTTTTTTCATCACGGCTCCAGGGGATCGGTTCGGTCTCCTCCGAATTGTACCCCGCCATGAGAGTGCCCATCAACGATAGAGCCATCGACAAGCTCAAGTTTCCCATCTGGGTGGACTTTCAAGCCATTTATGTCAACCACACCCGGGCTCTTTATATTTATGCCACTTCCGGTAAATTCAGCGAATTCAGTAGGCTCGCCATTCATACTAGCTATTGCGGTTATGTACATCGCATCGGAATAAGAGTGGTGGCGCTGGGTTGGCGCTGGCCCTTCTGCTCTGGTTTCCCTAACGTTCGTGGTGTCCTTGTCGCAGATCACAACCAGACCAATGTCTCCTGGCCTTGGCTCCATTTTTACCGCGCTGTTTCCCGCCTGAAGTCTGAGGTATGGGATCTGGTAAACGTCCTGATTGGCAATGGCCCGGCCTGAAACGTCTACATCATTAACCAGGGGGAGAACGGTCAACACACCCCCTTCAACCTCCCTAACCAGAACAATATCGACAAACGTCATTCCTTTCAGTGCTGAATGTAGCAGCGATAATATGGCGTTACCCTGTGATGACACGCTCTCAGGGGTCTGGTTAGTTAGCATTTTCATCCCCTTTTACAAGATATCCAGGCGCGGCCACAACAAACGTTTCCCACAGACCACCGGGAACTTTACAGGAAAGATAATGAGTGGTTCCTGCCTGAATAATCCATTCCCCGCTTGCGTGCGGCAGGTCAGTCTCAAGGATGATTTTGGTATTCAGTTTCAGAGATGGAGAGTAAATGCAGCGAAAGTTAATCCCCATGTCATAAAAAATCGGATACCCAATAAGTCCTGTTGATGGAGAAACATATGGAACGACAGAGTCAGAGGGTTTCTTCCCGGTGTAAATAGTGACGGTGCTAAAATCAATATTTACCGTTATTTTATGCGCAGCTGCTATTTCAATGATCTGCTTTATCGCATTGCCTTTGTACACCGGGTTGCGCTCGGTGCTTTTGACGTCGACATTGATGAATTTCAGGCCAACTTTAAAGGCAAGAGCGCGAATCATATCAGCCACATCTGCATCTCCTCGAATGGATGTAGGCTCACATGGGATTAGACGCTCCCTGCCGGCGGCCGCCGCGGTTATCTCAATCGGCGCATCAGGCATCTGGTTCAGGTTAATCCTGGCAGATGTTATTGACCCGGAAAAAACACGGGTGTCGCCGGCATAAACGACGATGGCGTTTTGCTCTGCGGCGATTATTTTTTGCGCGTTTGTCGTCAGCTTGGCCATGTTATCCAGCGACAGGCCCCACAAGCTTAGCTCCATCATTGTGCCTGTAGCACCGCCAAAGGCAGATATAGCAGCTTCACACTTGAAACCCTTAACAGTCAAAGTGTCGCCAATGTCGCCGTCAAACGTACCGTTGGCCAGCGTGAACGATACGGTAAGCTCTCTCTCCTTGTAACTCATCTGCCGACCTCGCTGCTCGTCGCATAATACAGCTTGAATCTGGTGCCAATTTCGTCGTAATAAGGATCTGCTGTACCTTTCGAGTCAACGAAAACCAGATCGCCACTGAATCCAAGGTATTTATACCGCACCAGGTAAACGCAGTTCAGGCAGAGAACGCCCTGAAATATCGGCTTGTCATCGACATACAGATCGGCGTAAAACCCGGTAGAGCGCTGATGAAGCTTGATGGCGCAGTTCTGGCCGCCAAGCGTGACATACACCTTTTGGGATAGTGACGGTGATAAGCTAATTTCCTGCATGTCACATTACCTTTCCCAGAAAGTCGGAGACGGTGCTTTTTATCTGCTTAGAAACCGCAGTAGAAGAGCTGTCCCACGCCTTAGAGACCGAATCGGCCGCCGAGTTAACGTTAGATACAATCGCCGCCCCTGTAGTCTGGAGAGCGTCTGATAAGGTTGTATCTGCACTTGACCAGGCATTCTTAACATCGCTCAGAGTCACCTCTTTCGTTGCCCCGGTGATCACCTGCGTTGATGCTGCGGCGCCATTGTTGGTTTTCGCGTTGCTGGTCGGTGGCCCTTCAATAACAGCATTTGAAAGCATGACCTCCCCGCCGTCCATGATCTCCTCGAAAGTGCAGTTCGCCATCAACAACGTCTGCCCGCGATATGACCCCACAAAATAATCGAAGTGGGTCAGATCGTAGCTGTAATACACCGTGTCCGGCGTCTCGATGTTGTAGGTGCTGGCCGTGTTTTTCATCTCATCCAGTTTCTGAATGAAATTGTTCCGGCTCAGCAGAGAGAAATTGGTCAGGTTAGGCAGTGACCCGGAAAAAGCCGTCCACCCCTCAAGGGCAAAAATGATCCTGAGTTCAGACGGCTGTTTCACTTTGTTATAGGACGTGTACCGGCCCTTTTCTACCGGCCCCTTAGTCACTGCCGCATCACCGTAGCGATCGACGCTAACCCAGCCAGAAGGAGAGAAAACCTCCTGCCCGGCTGCAGCCGTCAAAAGCGACTCGTCAACGGTGTTATAGGTGATCCGGTAAGTTGGCGACAGGGCGCTATTAAGGACGGATAACAGGCTTCCTCCCTGAATGGCGGATAGCACTGTCGAGACATTCAGAGAAAACGACATGAGTTATTGTCCTGAGTAGCCAGCCAAAAGCATGACACGGTTGTCACCGTGCTTTTTGATGTCGCTGGTAAGCTGTTCCACGTTCTGGGCCTGGGTGGTGATTTTGGTTCCATAGAAGTTATATACCCCGCCAGCCTGTCCCGGCATTGCACGGTCAACGGCCATTCCGGCCCCTGGGCGCATTCCAGCCATAACTTTTGGGACGTAATTGCGAGTTTCCGACGGCAGGTTATCCATGCCTTTCTTCTGGACGTTTCCGAGCCCCCAGTTATAGGAGGCAAGCGTTTTTTCCAGATCGCCACCAGTAGCATCCAGCAGATAGCGCAGGTATCTTGCTGCGGCATCAGCTGACTTGTGGGGGTCATAAACGTCCATCCCCTTCAAACCCAAGTCTCTGGCAGTTCCATCCATAAACTGGAATGGGCCTTTTGCTCCCTTGGGCGATACTGCGTAGGGGTCGCCACCAGATTCAGTGGCTGATACCGAAGAAAGCAGCCCGGCTGGAAGGTCATACTTACCTTCCAGCGCCCCAAACTCGCCAGCCATGGCCTGAAGAAAAGCCTTTCCTTTAGCGCCAAGACGAGCGGCCTGAGCATTAAGCGGGACATTTGGCTGATATCCAGAGGTGTCAGGCTGCATTGTTGCCGCGCCTGCTGGAGAGATCAGGGCATCAGCGATTTTTGAAAGAAGATTTTTGGTGCTTTCCCAGTAGTCTCTCTCATCCTGCTGCTGCCTGCGCTGTTCAGGAAGTGGCTGAAACTTAACTGCATCCAGCATTTTCTGCGTTGCCTGCTGCTGCGGGCTTAGATACGCAGAGTCCTGATCAGGTTTAAAATCCAGTGTGCCGCCGTTTTTCTTCAGCGCCTGCTCGGCTGCCTTGGTCACGCCTGGCAGCGCATCATTACCGGTAGGCTTTCCGTCTTCAGTGCCGTACCACGCCTTTTTAAACTCATCGGCAGCCTTGGAGAAGTTGCCGTTATTGAGCTCGTTTAAAGCGTTACCCAAGTGGTTGAGTACTTTTCCGAGCATGGAAAAGTTATCTTTGAGGTTGCGCAGATCGCCCGATAGCGTCCAGCTACCAAGGTCAATACCTGTGATATCGTTAATGTCCCGCTTCAGCTCTTTGAAGAATGAAGAGGATTTTGCGTTACCAGACGACCACTCAATGAGGAGACCATTCAGATCGCGAATGGTTGGTATCAAGCCTACGTAAATCTGGTTTTTTACCGTGTCGAGATTTTGCCCCAGCTCCGCCCATGCGGCTGTAAATTCCTTTGCGCCTTTGGTTGAGGCGTCTGTAATGCCGGAGCTTTTGGTCAGGCGATCAACATCAGGCAGGAACTTGCCTTCCTGGTTGCGCTGCAAGGTTGCGTCATCAAATCCAAGACTTAACCCGACCTGCCGACGAAGGTTTGGATCGCTGATTTTCCGTAGCGCATCAAGGGATGTTTTGGCCAGAGAGCTGGCGTCCTGTCCCCACACGTCAAAATTCTGGCCCGTCAGCGCATTTAACTGCGCAAGTCCACCAAAAATAGAGCTACTGTAATCGCCGACCCTGGCGCCCTGTATGGCCCCCTGAAACCCCTGAAGAGAAGCGCTTATCTTCTCAGCCGAACTTCCTGCCGCCTCAGCTGACTTTGACCAGCCGTCAAGCTCACGGGCCGATAGCCCCAGTGCTTTCGACTGGATCGATAAATCCATCAGGCCGGAAGTGGTGCTTTTCACAAAGCTTATCAGGCCGCCGGCAGTGACGGTAACGCCAGTCAGTGCCAGCAATTCCGTCTTTATGCTGCTGAAGAACGAAGCGGCTTTCTTACCCTGCTCCGCCATTTCCTTGGCGGTATTTTTGGCGTCTTCGCGCTGCTTTTTCAGGTCATCACTGACTTCCTGCTGGCCTTTGCGGAACTGAGAAGTATCAAGGCCCAGCGTAACCAGGAGGGCGTCAATTACCGTTGCTGCCATGATCACTCTCCGCTATGGCTCTGTTGGTGTTATCCACGGTCATTATTTCAATCAGCCACCACATATCCTGAACGCTGTACACCGTGTCCAGTTCGTGGAGTTTTGCCATCTTCCCGGAGATTACCGCGGCAATAGTGCGCGGTACGTTCTCGTACTGTATGAAGCCGCGATCTGAATCTTCCGGGACGGATAGGGGTATTTCTAACTTGCGGTGGCTGCTACAAAAGCGATATGGAGTTTGAAGGCTTCGATTTTCAGGCGCGACCAGGTGCTGATTTCTTCGATCTGCCCTTCGTCAACAAGCGCTGTTTCGATACCGTTACCGCCGAGGAATTTCACGCAGCCAAGCAACTCATCAAGCAGAGGCTTAGACTGTGCGAACGGAACTTTAGCCAGTGAAGTTATACCCCACTGAGCGAGACCGGCCATACCGCTGGCCATCACGCTTTCGTACAGCTCGCGAGCCTCTGCGTTATCCTCGGCTGGGGCCGGAGCTACCGCGGCACCGATGGCCATCATCATATTGTCGGGAACGGTAACGCCGGCGCCAATCACAGCGCACGCCAGGCGGATCGCCCACTCTTCGGCCTTTCTCGCCGGCATTTCGGTGATTTTGAACTGCTTACCCTTGTCACGGTTATCTGCTTCAACCGTGAATATGATGCTTTTACGAGCCATTTTTGTTTCCTGAATGAGTTTTCTGGCAATAAAAAAGCCCACCGTGGTGGGCCGCTTGCATTCATGCGATACCGGGCAAATACATCTGCACCTCATCAGCTACCCGATCGCGTGCTGCGTGGAGCAATTTCTTGCGGCCACCTACGCCCCACCTGGCCATCTGGCTTGCGCATTGACTAATCGCTTTGGTTTCAGTGTTGATGATATGGTCGATTTTATTCAGCCTGGACATGGCGCCGATCCCCAAACGGACAACGGTTCGAAATACCTCATACACTTCAATTTCGAACTCCGGTTTAATCCAGGCGGCGTATCGAATAGCAAGTAGCTCGACGCCCCACGCTCCTGATTCAGAACCGCCTTTTATCACCTTAAGCGGTTGATTTTGTTCCGAAGCACTTTTTAGTGCTTTGGATTGAAGCGCCTTAATGAAGCGTTTTATTTGGGCGCTTCTGAGGAATACGCTCGGGCGCTGGGACTCTGTAGCCTCCCCATTTGCCACGGCGGCCGCATGGAGATCATTAAGGCTATAGCGTCCCTCTTCGTCGACACGAACGGAAACGCCGTTTACTGAAACGGTTGGATGCTTCATCGTATTTACCTTTCTGTGGTGCGAGCCTGTTCGCGTAGACATGGGCAGCCAAGAGCGGAACGATGAAATCCACCGCCCAGCCTCAGACTCACACTACGGAAAGCTCTTGCTGGAAGAAGCGCACGCGAATGCGCGATTTGTTGCAGGAATAAAAAAGCCCGGACTAAGCCGGGCTGATTGTTTACGCTGAGTAGTCTGCCGGGGTGACAGTTTCCCACTGGATAAGTCCAGTTACCGGCTGAAGAACACGACCAGCAGACGGCATACGGCGCGCGCGCTGCAGGATGCCGTTGGTCATGATGTACTTTTTACCCAGCGATGGCAGGATCACAGTCCCATTGACACGCAGCACAGACCGCGTGGTCATCTGAGTGGTTTGCCAGTTGTCGATGTACTTAATTGAGGGGGATGATGCCGCCAGATGGAATGTCCACGGCAGATCACCATAAACAAAACCACCCAGCAGTTTACCGTCAGCAGTACGCTGGTACTCTGCCGTGTCGGTATCTCCCATTTCGAAGATGTTTTGCGCTTCGAACTGCTCCAGGTTAAACCCGGATGGGTAGAGTTCAGCGATTACCAGCTCAATGATGGCGTCAGCCGACGTAATATTTTGACCGGGCATTACTGCACCTCCACGCTGTTAACGGTGATACCCTGGATAATCCCGCCGTCGGTGTACCAGAAGTAAACCGTTGGCTTGGCACGCGCGGCGCGCATTGCTGGGGTGAACGGGCCGATGTAGACGTAATACCCTTCAGCCAGAAGCGAATCCGTAACATCAACGCCAGTGATGGCATTAATCTGGTCGATCTGCGACTGGTCAAGATCAGTGCCCGCCGTCATGCCGCCCCACGTCCTGAATTGCTCAATGGTCGGCTTCATGCACGACTCAATGCGAGCTTTTCCGGCAGCCGCGAAGGGCAGATTGCTCGCCTGCTGAAACAGCGCAACAAGAGCCGCCTGCAGTTGAGCATTTACCCATACCTGACCCGCCCAGGCGTCAAGCCAGGCATAATCACCGGTAATAGAACCGGGTGCCCACTGGTTGGTGTCGACCGCATTCGAGGCATAGTTGCCGTAGAAGTTATAGCCGTTGGCCTTGGCCGCCTCGTAATCAGTATCGTTACTGATCATCGGCAGCAGCCCGGACACCTGACGACCATTCAGCGAACAGCGCCCATTGGCCTGCGTGAAGTTCAGCGCTGCCACAAACCCCATAGCATTTGCTGCGTGGTTCGGGTAACCATACACCGGACAGGTGTCGTTATAGACGTAGGTGTTGATGATGTCGTACACCAGTGCATTCGAGCTGCCCGCCACGATTGCCGTTCCTGATGCGTCCCAGGGGACATAGGCAAAGCGGTGGTTCTGGCTGTTTGTCCAGAGTGCAAACGCATTAGCCTGGTCTTTGGTGACAGCGAACGTCGTGGAGAATGTTACCCAGTCCTGCTCTTTGGCCAGAATGGCAGTAAAGATATCGTCAACCACTGCCGGCGCCGCACCCTGGGAAATCACCGCGCCGGTCGCTTCGGTCAGTTTAAGACCTGTGGCCAGCGTACCTTCATCGGCAAAGGTAATGGTGCTATCCACACCAGTGGTGGCAGAGGTGATGATGAATTTCTTCAGCACGCTATCCCAGGTCACTACTACCGAGGAACCAATACCGGTTTCAATCAGCTCTGCCGCATTATCGAAACTGGTGGCGCCGCTTAGGTTGATAGCCGCGGAAGTCTCCTCCGTGCCGTCAACGGTCAGAGTCAGCGTACCCGAAAGCAACTTGATCTGTGCCAGAGTGGTCGCGGCGTGCGATCCGGAACGAAGGAATGCCGCCACTGCTGCGGTATTGAATCGGCTAAAATACAGTTTGCCAGGCATCTGTGTTTTACCGGTGAAAGCGGCGAAATACAGCACTGCGGCGGTGTACTCAATCGACGCGCTGCCGAAGTACGCCTTTACCTCATCCGCACTGGAAAATGAGGGTACTGCACCAACCGGCGCGTATGCGCTGTCGGTCAGGAACAGGCCATTGAGATCAATAGCCGTCCCTGTCGCCTTCAGTACGCCGGGAAGCATCTGGGCGATTTTTGATAGCGAAATTGCCATTTATTATTTCTCCGGAGGAAATCTCACGTCGACCGGCTGAGATATCACATCTGCGCCTGTCATAAACTGCTGAGGAACGCTGACGACAATCAGCGGGTTTGCATGGAATTCAAGCGTCCAGCGGGATTCCCACTGTTTCTCGCCGTTGATCATCGAGGTTTGCCGCGGGGGGCCGGAATAAAGCGGCACCAAGACATTTGCGTTTTCCCTGAACCAGGTGCATGCGAATTCGGAGCGGGCGATGCGCGAAAAGATGGTGGCATTGTTTTGCGCCTGATCTCCGTAGAAATCGAGCTGACATTGCCATTCATCAACGCGGCGAAGTTCTGCCCGCCCGTAATCACTAACGCCGTCATACTCGTAATTGACAGCGCTGGTTGAGAGGTCAGTCAGAAAAAGCGGAGTCATGGTAATGAAACCGCCTTTCGGCATGGGGGTCTGATTTTGCTGAGTCTGCGTGATCTCTGCGTCCGGAAAGAGGACAGAAAGGAAATCGCCAGTCGTCTTAAACAGATCGCTTTCAGTGACCTGCAGGCCTACGTCAATTGTTGACATGCGATAACCCTCGTCCAGTCCGGCCAGATTTCAGGCACATCCACAACCAGCCATGTTTCATTGCCGATAATGAACTTATCGCCGCCCTGCTGCCGTTCCCTGTTAATCCCACACCAGTTGCCATCCGTCCAGATACTGACCAGCACACCCTGGATGTTCATATTATCCATATGCCTGATATCAGCCTGACTCAGCGCCTGCTTTTGCACCATCATCGTTACCGGCGGCGCAAAGCCCGGAGAGGTCGAGTAATCCGGATTTTTGATTGGGCCGATCGAGCGGTAAATCTGCGCCTCGACGCGAGGATTAACCGCGCTAATGGCGCTTCGCACTATGGAATGAAGATTCACTCTTTCACCTCGTAGTCGACCGAGTTCAGCATGTGGGCCGAGTCGATTAACGGGTCATTAAACCCTTTTTTGTCGACCGTGCTTTTTGCGTTCGGCGGCTCAGAAAAGGCGATGATTGACGACTGAATCTGCCCCTTGATCCGCTCCCCCATCAGAGCCAGGCTTTTGCTAGCGTCAAAATCGTTTGCCTTCATGAGTTTTCCGAGTTCTCCTCCCCACTCCGGCCCATGTTCAGAAATGGTCTTCCTGAAGTACGGTCGGGATGGGATCGTAACGATATGCTCGGGTATCATTACTGACTGCGCGAAATTGGCCTTTGATGGCTTTGCGAACCGGGAAACGCCGTCACGGCGAACGTAAAAGTTCAAATCCCGGGTATGCGCCGGGATTTTTACAGTGCCGCCAAATTCGTTAGTGGCCGCCACAAGTGCTACCGGCGTCCCGTCGGGGTACTTAGCCCCCTCAAGGAAGCCCACTTTCAAATCATCGCCAGAGGACAGACCCTTTGCGATCGACTGCAGGTGCTCCATAAGCTTATCTCCGCCTGACATTCCATCCATAGCTACCTCCGGATGAAAGAGCGGCGGTTATAATGCCCCGGGTACATTGAAGGGGATGAGCCAGGGACATATCGCACAGTGCGATAAGGGGCCGTAGCTTGCCAGTAAGCAGCGCCGTATGGCGTCTGGATATACCACCACGATGAAGCGCTGGAAGGCCCCGCATCAGTCGAAACCGATACAGACCCCTCCGATGCGCTTGCCACTCGACCAACCAGACCAGAAGCCTTTTCGCCGTTTACGCCTGAATTCAGCGCCGCAATGTGCGCAACCAGCATATTCAGGAAAAGAGCCCGGATAGAGATATCTTTTACCGGGCTGCTGTCCGTGTTATTCAGGTAAATCGTTGCCTCCGTGAAGTACGCATTAAGTAGCGTATTACTTACGGCATCGAACTCCGGATAACGCTCACGAAATGCGGCAACATCAAAGACAACGATCGCCATTATTTTTTGTCCGCCTTCTCAATGCCCGGGGCCGGGTTGTTCTGATCCAGACCTTCCAGACCGGTTTTCTCTGAAGCGTTTTCATTCGCTTTCGCCTGAGCGCTACTGGTTTTCGCCTGGGCAAACACCAGCTCTTTGCGAACGTAGGGCTGATCAGCATGTGCTGCCAGCCACGCCTCAAAGGCTTCCTTGTCCACGTTTTCGGTCAGGCCGTAGCCGCCGAAAACGAGAGAAGAGTTGGAGCCGTTAAGCTCCACCTTGTACGCGCCCTGCTCCAGGATCAGGCCGTTCGGCAGTTTGCATCCTACAGTTACTGTTTCGGCCATGTTACACCCCGATCATGCTGGCAATGCCCAGCGGTTGACGAATGATTGCACCCCAGGTGCCACCGGATTTTTTCTGCCGCCAGGAGGACTCTTCCACCACGACGGCGTGGGCGCGCATCTTCTCGGTGAATGCTGCGTAAGCGGTGTCCTGCTCACCCAAGCGTTCAACAATCAGTTGCACAAGCTCACCGGCGTCGGTGCTGTATTCGACAGCGGTTTCGATACGCAGGTTCGGAAAGTTTTTCTTCAGCTGATCGGTGACGTTCACGTTATACATGTTCGTCTTGGTCAGGTTGACTTCCATTTCCGGCGACATACCGAGCACCATACGATCCGTACGCTCTACGAGGCCTTTGGTCTGAGAGACCAGCTGCTTATAGAGGCGGCCGGAGATATCGTCATATACGGCTTGACCGTCTTTCGATGCCCAAGTAATACCACCACCGGAACCAGTTGCCGCCGGAGTCACCGGAGCGCTCAGAGACGGATCGTTGAGCAGACCGTAGTTTTCCAGACCGGCGATGCCGTAGAAGTAGGACTTGTTCTGGAACTTGTTCAGCACAAGCGCAGAGGCCACGTTGAGCTCAGCGGCATAGCCGATACGCCCGGCGCCGTACATGTCCAGCTCGCGCTCACCCCAGCGGGTATGAGTCTGATAATGGAACGACTGGCGCGGCACCCAGTTGACGTTGGCGGACGTCATGCCGTTGTTGTTGAAGTCGCCGTAAGCGCTGGTTTCACCAGTCGACTCGACGATCGGAAACTGCGAGGTCAGCGTCGTCCAGTCTCCTTTTTTCACTTCACCGATAATCTCTGCGGCCTTCATCGGCGTTACGAGAACGCGGATAAGTTCCGGATCGACGTAGTTAGTGAAGTAGGCCGGGATACCGGCGTTATTCGCAGTGACCATTTGCGGCTGGGCATCCATCGCCAGCGCGAAATTCTCCGCAAACTCCGGCTTCAGGTAGTCCTTTGCGCCGGGCAGCACAATGCCATATTTCCCGCTGGCTGCGGCGTAGTGTCGCTGAAATTCGTTCATTACTTGCTCCAGGTGCTGATTTTGACCAGCTCGCCAGCGTCACAATCGCTTGCGGCATAGAATGCGGTCTCGATAAAACCGGACACGGTTGCGCCGGCTGCGGCAACTTGCACCTCACCGGTGGTCAGGGATGCAAAAACCTTCTGCCCGCGGGTGGCAGCGGTTGACGTTTTGGCCCAGTAATCACCGGCAACCTTCAGGGTCACTTCTCGACCGGGCTGGATAAGCATGGACGCTTGACCCAACCAAACGGTGATAGACGCCTGACCGTCACGATGGACAAAGCCAGACGGAACACCGCTACCGGCATTGGAAGCCACACCGTCAACAGCCCAGGCAAAGCGGCCTACAGTCAGGCCGTCCTCACCAGCAACCAGAGCTCCCTCACCGGCCTGATAGGTCGCGTGAGGGTTAGTGCCAGCAAAGGCCCCTTCGACGCCGGGGGCCGGATACTGGTTCATTCGTGTCTGAAAACCTGCCATGTTAACCTCGTTTCAGTTTGCCAGCGGTCGGGAATGCTTTTTCGAACTCACTGACGGAAGCGGAATCCTGCGCAATGACAGGGCGTGAATTTTCTTTCTGGCTGATCGCCATTTTGACCATCGCCGGATAGGCGGAAGGGTGAACGCCGGCGATATCCACACCGCTTTGCTCAAGCGCGGTGCGATAGACATCTTCAGCTGAGTCCATGGCAACGACGTCGCCGATCAGCGGGCGGACGACCTGCTCTGCTTCACGGATTTTCCGGAAGTTTTCCGCAGCCTTTTTAGTTGCGCTGTCGGCTGCCAGGCGAATCGCAGAGTCCATAGCCGTTTTGGAGACTTTGTCGTCTTCTTCATCGTCTTCATCTTCGGCGGTTTTCTTCTTGTCCTTGTCTTCCTCGTCGTCCTCATCATCCGCCGTTTTTTTCTTGTCCTTCTCGTCGTCGTCTTCGTCGGCGGTTTTGTTTTCTTTTTCGTCTTCCTTTTCGGCCTCATCAAGAGCCAGAAGAGCTTTGCGGACTTCTGCCTCCAGATCTGCATCCTGCGCCAGAAGTGGCTTAAGGGTGGCGCGGATCGCCGCTACCTTATGTTTACGCATGTGATTAAGCTCCGGTGGTAATGAATCTGCGACCAGTACATCTGGCCCTGCGCGGCCGTCAGGGACCAGCGCCTCGTGGTTTCCGAAAATGTCACGCATAACGCCGTCATAAGGCTCGCCGTCAGGGGTAACACCCGGGGTCATGTCTGCGACGTACTTGTACGATGCAGATAGCTCTCGCTGCTCTCCGCTCTCAATTCCAGCAATCGCGCTGTTATCCCAGATCGACATACCAACCGTTAGATACGTGCCGTCAAACTCCGCATTGGAGTGCGTCACGCCAACACGAAATTCATTGGGCGGGTCGGTGGGAAAATCGGGGATGTGCTTGCTGAGCACGGGGATGTTATTGAAGGTTTTGGCTGCTTTCCGGAGCTCGTCCGGGTGGCGCCAAAGCCGGTAAAGTTTGTTGGGTTCGAGCCCAAGCTCTTCGCTTCTTGGTATCTCGCGTCCGTAGTAGGCGTTGACGTTTGCCTTGCTGATATTCGTTCGTGAAATCTGAAGGCGGCCATTTGCGTCGATGGTGCGCACAGAGGCGCGATCGAAAGCTAAGCACTCTGTGGGGTTCATTGCTCAATCCTTTTTTGAAAGACCTGGAATGACAGCCTCCCAGGTGCAACGACAATTTGGTAATTCGCCTGGCATGATGTGCTCGCCATCGATGAGCATCCCTTCTGAGAGATCGAACAGCTTGCCATTAGCTTTCACATGGGACTGGCGAGGCTTTTTTCCTGCATGGGAGTGCTTCCATATTCCCTGGGTAATGCCGAGCGCCTGCTGTCGCGCAGACTGAACGACTGAGGTAGCCTTGTTGTTCTGATCTCGGGCAATGAACGCCGCACGGCGACGGGTAATCCCGTACCGCTTCTGGAGTTCATCGGTGAGATAGGACAAGTCGCGCCCACGCGCTACCGACCGCATAACCAGCCCTTCCACCTCGGTGAAATACTTCTCGGGGATGGATCGGATAAGGCCGACGTTCTCGGCGATGGTCGCCTGAAGAGCGTTATTCATCTGCGAGGTCATCTTGAACTCGACAGTAAACCCCGCATCTTTGAAGGCTGTGGCCAGTGACGCATCCGCGTTTTTCATGGCGTCGTTAGCGAACCTGTCGGCCAGCTTTTGCGCCATGTCATCAAACCGCCGCGTCCAGCGCTTAGCCAGTTTCTGCATGGCATTCCGCATCATCACTGCAGGTGATGCATCCATGGCTACAGCCGCGCCGCTGGCCCGATAGTTTGCCGACAGCCAGTAGACAACAGATGCCTGCATTTCCTGCACCTGCTTATCAAGCTGTCGGCGGTACCATGCTTCGACGCCAGCATTAGGATGAACCGCCCTTATCGTCAGGGTCTGTTTCTTCCTCTTCGTCGTAGTCGTCTTCGATTTCGAGGTCATCATTCAGGTCCAGAGAGTGATAGGGTGAGTCCGGGTCACCGGCAATTTTTTCGCGGACTTCATTGCCAGAGAGCACGCTGGCGGCCACATAGACAGCGTCCGTGTCCGCGTCTACTTTGCGAATTTCCGCCCGCTCTTTAGAGCTCATTTCGTACAGCGGCTCAAAGTCGAAGGTTATACCATCGTCAATGTCGCCAAACTCAGAGAGCTGAATGATGTCCATCACACGCTTAAGGTTGTCTTTAAAAACAGACTGCTGCAGGGCGTGAATGTAGTCGTAGAAAACGCGGATTTCGCCGTCAGAAGTTGCGTTAAGGCCATTTGGAGTGATGCCCAGCAGTTTGACGAGCGGGATGCTCGATACTGCTGACATGTGCTCCTGCGATTGAGCCTGCAGGGCATCCAGACCGTTAAGCGGGGCGTTAACGAACTCAACCGTTTCTGGCTGGGTAGGGTTGTTGTCTTTTGCGAATGCGCCACGGTTATCGCGGCATCGGTTGAAGACATCAAGTCTTGCCAGAAGACTATCTGCCCCACCGCCCTGCAGAATCGTGCTCATATTTGTTCCGATTACCGGAACAGAGAACGAGTGGATCATGTCGCTGACGCTGTCGCGGGTACGAAGCCAGTTATTGACGTAAGGCTCGGCGATCTGCGAGAGAGACAGGCCGCGGAAGTTATACGATGCTTTCAGCAGATCAGGAACCTGCCGAGAGACGAAATCAATCATCCTACTTGCATGTACGGTCCGGCCCATGACAAACCACTGCGTCGGCTTGTAGAAATCCGGGCTCAGCGGGTTGTCGGAGTTATAAATCCCCGGGTAGGTCCAGATAGGCTCAATGACCCTGAGCCCCTGCAGACTTCCTTTCGTGATTTTCTTGTCGCTCATGAAGAGCTTCGATTGCAGCTCGTTGTCATCCATCCATGCGGAGATTCCCCGCGGTGAACGAACGTCGATGTAAATCTGGCCGCCGCCGAAGTAACCGTCATGCTCTGCGGCTTCTTTAAAGCGCTCGCGCACCTTAAACCGCTTCATGGCCTCTTCGAGCTGTTTTACCCGATCCGCCTTGTCTTCATCGCCGACAGTTTTGAGCTTTATCCATTTGCGGGTCATTTCCTCCGCGATGGTGCCGACCATCTTGCGATATTCAGGCTTCTGCGCCAGAGTGGCCAGGTACGGGTAGCCGGGGAAGCTATCAAAGTCGCCGTAGCCGTAACCGCCATACGCAGCATTGAGATCATCGTAAGGCGTGGAGTCCATTGCCAGAATGGCGCTTTTGATAGCCTCGGGTATCACCCCTTTCGGCGGTTCGTAGCGCTGAAACTCTCTTTTCGGTAATGCGCGGACTTCGGCCACGGCCTCTGGCCTGATCCCGACCTTCGGCGCTTCCGGTTCTTTTGCCGGCTCAGGCGCGGCGACTTCTTTCTTTTTAAACCACCACACTTAAATTCTCCTGAGTTGATTCGGGTCGATAACCATCGGCTGCGGGCCGGAAATCAGGTTGTCGTCGATTGCGTCCATCCAGGTGTCGAGGATGTCGTCGTTGTCGTGACTGTCATCAGCGGAGAAAGCAGCGCATTCCGTCATCGCCGTCAGCACCCACTCCGTTGAGCCTGCGATCGTGCCGTCCTCGTAGAAGATGCTGGAAAGCTTCTGCCCGTCGTCGGTATGCGTCGCGGGGACAAACACTTTCCCGGTTTTGATTTGGGGGATGACGTTAAGGCAGCGAACGAGCTTGTTCTGCCCGGTGCCGCGCGGGATTTCCCTCACCGGGATGGCGATTTGTCCGGGGGTCTGGCTACGTTTTTTCAGAGTGGTGATGAGGCCCTGTCCGGCTTGCTTCTCTTCAATGGCCATATGACGCAGCGGCATCACCCGCATGGAGCCAGACATTCGCCATTTTTCCCAAACCTCTTCAGCTTTCTTCAGAAGGTCTTCCGGGTCCCACCGACCGCGAACGACGTCGATGATGTACAGATTCCCGTCCACGCCCATACCAGCTAGCGTAAACACGGTGTAATCCAGCCAGTCCTCTACCTTTCCGCTGTTCGTATCGACGTACACGGCGCGGTGCGTAAGCTTCGGCAGAGTGGTATACGTTCTGAACCAGCTGGTGTCGATGATCCCGCCAGTCAGCGCCATTGGGTTTTGCTGGTATTGCGACAGGAAGGTGTAGCGGTCCTTTTCCCACAGCTGCAGGAGGTCGTTAACGTCTTCCATCTGCGGCCAGTATGACCAGTAGCGAACGCCACCAACGACCACAGAATCGGTATCTTTGACCGTTTCCCAGCAAAGCGAACGCCATGGCTCATCGAGCGACTGGATGTACTTCTCGTCGATCATGGCCGGTATGGCGACATGGTGAAACGGCACGCCCATTCCGCCGGAAAGCATGAAGCCTGTTGCGTCGTCGGTGTGCAGGCGCTGCTGAATGCTCACAAACGGAGTCGGGTGCTCTTTCGACTTATCGCCGCGGCGTGATCGAATGGTGTTTACCAGCAGCGTATTCGCGCTTTTGCGTCGGGACTCGCTGAGCATGTCCACCGGCTTGTTGTAGTCGTCCAGCATCACCATGCCGGAAAACTCTGGTCCGTAGTAGCCACCACGACCACCGGTGATCTGCCCGTTGCTTGAGCGCGATACCGTCTGACCTATAGAGCGCCCTCGATCGTCCTTTATCTCCCACTCTTCCGCCTGGTTGACACCAAACGAGCAGGGCCAGAACTCCTGATATTCGCGGCTGGCGATAATGTCGCGGGTGCGCCGGCTGTTACGCTTTACCAGCGTGTCAGCAAAAGAGATATTCAGGTTGCGAAAGCGTTTAAGCTGCTTCTCCTGCACCAGGGCGTTGACATACGCCGGGAAGTGGATGGAGAAGAACTCAGTTTTCGTACCGCCTGGCGGGATGTTGATAATCAAGTTTCTCGGGACAAGACGCCCGGCAAGCAGATCATCAATTTTCGAAGCCATCAGGCGGTGATGCCAGTTAACCAGCAACCGATCGCCCTGAATCAGCTCGAACCATATCCGGGTGAAGTTCAGGAATGACTTCGTGGACTTTGAACGGATGATCACGCGCTCCGGGAATGACAGGTCATCCCATTCGATAATTCCGCTCATATCAGTCCAACCCTTCTAACCTTCCCTCCAGCTTCTGCTGGGCCTTCGCATACTCTTCAGCGGTGTACGTCACCTGATTCAGTGGCCCGCCGTCTTTACCGGTCAGTTCGACCTTTTGCTTGTTGCTGTAGGCATCGCCAACCTCTTTTGCCGCCTGCTCCAGTAACTGAGCTGTCATGCCGAGGTTCTTCATGTTCTCGGAAGTCGTCGACATTCGCTGAAGGACGCGCAGGCGATAGGCTTTGTTAGCGATCGGGATGTCGGAAATTTCGTTGAGAAAACGGTCGCGGGTATGGTTGAAGAGGTCTACCCACTTTTTAGCCAGACCCTTGCCGCTGACCTTCGTCGGATCGTGCGATTCAACTTGCTGAGGGGTGACTTTTATCCCGTAATCTTTTTGGATGGCGTCGACCACAATCGACAGCGTGTCATAGCACGCAAGCATTTGAACGATGGCGGCTTTAACTTCCGGTTTTAGTGCAGCCATGAATCACCATCCTTCCAAAGCATTCCAGAATTAAGCCAGCTTCAGCATGCATGTCCCGCACGCTCTGGCAACATCGATATGAGCAACCTCCGCCGGCCTGTTCGCCGCATCCACCATTTCCTGCACGTCTTTGCTGGCGCCGTAACGCCGGACCACGCCAACGAACTCTTCGACGTCGTGGCCACGCAGTGTTAGTACCGGCATTCCGGTCTCTTTGTTGAACTTCGGCGCGCCATAGTCATCGGTAGCCTGGGCGATGTGGTAAAGCTCATGCTCAACCAGTGCGCAGAACTCCAGATCGTTACATTGCTCACAGTAGTCGGCAGCCAGAGTGATGATGAACTTCGGTATACGACCGAACCATTCATGCATCTGCTGCTCCATGCGGGATTTTTGCCAGCCGCCGGCGCGGAGCATTACCTGTTCGCATTGGCCGAGGACATAACGCCCCTTCTTCTCGAATGCACCAGACGCCCACATAAACGAGATATCAGCGTCAGCGAGTGCATTAGCGAGGTGCTCGTGGTCAGGGTTATGGAGTCGACCTTCTTCTGAGAGGATGTGCTGATTTACCCATTCGCCGATTTCGACAGCAGGGATAAGCCGGGTGTAAGGCAGCCAGTTTTCGCCAGTGAAGTTGACAGGGGGGAATGGTCGGCGGTCTTCATTTTGAGCCATACAGAACATTCCTCTGGGTTGCTCGAATACTTACCGGGTAATTTTTTAACCGGCAATTCATTAAACTTATATAAAACTCTACCAATGGCACTTTTCAGATAACATTTGCAGAATATTATAAACGCGACATTGCCACTTCTTCTCAGAGTTGCGCCGCCACTTCTCGTCTTTGCGAGCCGTCAAGATGTGGATCACCTCTTTGGTCGACACCAGATCTATGCTTCTTGTCGGATAAGCATTATCGAAGCCCCTCAATGAAGGACTTCTGTAATGCGGGCTCTTATCTCAGCGCAGCCCCTTGCTGCGTGCCGGATACTCGGTTACGAGCGCCAGCTGTGAGATGAATGGGCTGACTTCTGGCCAGCCCGGCCTCTCCGGTAGTCGACAGAGCCAAATCGACAGGAGAATGAAGAGAATCAGCATGGCGCGTTACTTCTTAACGCTGTCCGGCATTACCGCACCAACAACGCCAGCCAACGCTACGCCGCCAGCGATGACGGTTTCCTGAATGCCCGGAGGCAACTGATAACCAAATACGCCAGCAACAACAAGAATGATGCCGCGCCAGGTGGACGGCTCTTTCAGTCGATTAATGAGATAGTTCATAGCTCCACTCTTTCCTTTACCCAACCATAGAGAAAATCTTCATTTGCCGCCCGAGCTTCAGCAAGCTCAAGATAGCGAGCGCCCTGGCTACAATTCAGCCCCTTCAGCAGTGTGGTTTCACCACCTTTGCCACGAACAGCGAGATAACTTTTCAGGGCGGCGATGGTGATATTGCCTATCGAGCCGTCCGGCTTCAGGTCCGGATAGAGCTTGCCCTGCATATTCAGAGCTGATAACCAGCGCTGCAGGAATGTACTGGCGACACGTGGCCCCATGTTCACGCCGGTATCACACAATTCCTGTGCAATGGCTGGCGACAACTCGGCGATGCGGTCGAACTTCGGTTCAGTCCAGTATTGCGACAGGTAAATGGCTTTGGCGGTTTCCCGCGGTAGCGCCTTCATATCACCTGCGTAGCCATATGCACGGGCGGTGGTCTGCGTGATTCCCCAACGCGTTGGGCCGCCTTTATCATTAGGGTTATTTACGTAACCCCCTTCTTTACCGAGGATGCCCTCGATAATCTGATCTGCTGTCATGGCGCCTTAACTCCGGTAATGCGTTCCCAGAAATAGGTCAAAGCAACAGAACCCATTGCCCCACTAATTCCGGAAGTGGCCAGTATCATGTAAATGCTCAGTCCGCTTTCAATGCTCACCAGGCCAGCAATAACGCCGGTAAACCCTGAAACCACCATTTGGGCAAGAGCATTGATCAAGCTCCATGTTGCCTTGCTCTGCTTCACATCTATCAGGTAGCGGACAAGTCCACCCCAGCAAGCAATGATCAGCAGAACCAGCCAGGACATCCCGGCAATGCTCTCTTTGTCTTGCATACGTTTAGCCATAGTTACCGCCTCCGATGAAAGATCGGGAAGCTGTGTGTGTTTGAAAAGGGCCAGGCCCGTCAGGCTGGATTTAACAACGAAGCGTGTCGATGATGATTCCTGCGGGACCTGATAATAAAAAAGCCCGCGGTTCGGCGGGCAATAAGCATGAGGGTAATAACAATGTCGGTGATGACCGAAAATACCCTGGCTGGGTCAGGTGTGGTGGCGAGCGCCCGTATCTCGCTTAACGCCAATCAACGCTTGCGCATCACTGCGTTATGGGCCGGGATAAACCGATATATTCTCTCACCACAACGGATATTCCTCTGGGAACCTGTAGCGGGTGGTGACTCGCGCCAGCCGGTATGACTAGCGGCCCATTCCAGTATGTCCAAAGGAATTTCCTGTTGTGAAGATCTGTTACCGTCACATTTTTCTACCCTCCAGAAACGCAAAAGCCCCGACGTTTCCGCCAGGGCTCCTTTTATTCTTCATGCCGCCACTTAAAGTTAAGGCAGCATATCAAAGTAGACTCAAATATGACGCATTTAATTGACTTTTGCAAGACCTTGCTGCGAAAAAGTCGCTTTTTGTTGTGAACGTGATCGAGAAACAGAGAGCAACGCCTGACTATCAAGTCCTTGGTAGATGTCCATCATGACCTGCCAGTAATCTGAATAATTGTGGCACCAGTTATCTGGCTTTATCCCCACCATAGCGGCGGGAGAGTAATGGTGGCCTCTGCCGGTTATTTCCTGCTTTGTATTTTGAGCGGCCAGCCAAATGAGCTGCCGCAGGCGATCGACTGTCTTTTTTGCAATGCGCACGCCGGCCAATTGCTGGCTGAATTGCTCCCACGCCCACCGGGTGATCGTTTCCTGGTTCTCCCAGCGGATATTGTCGCTGTAGTTCCACAGCAGCCAGGATTTCTGATGCTCTTCCAGAGACAGCAGTGCGCGGCGCCATGATGCCGTTGAATACTCCACGGGCTGAACCAGGGCGATTGCTGAGCCTTTGGCGCGGGACTGTTTCCCCGGTACCGGCGGATTGCTCGGCTTAACCATTCTCCCGGTTGCCGGGTCGACTACCTTCTTCCGCTTACTGCTGCGCGCTGTCGCCTCAAACATCGCGTTTTCCGCAAAGGCTACCAACTGCCCTTTCGTCGCGCCGCTCAGATCGGCGGTGGCCACTATCAGCTGCTGGCGAACATACTGGAGGTATTGAGTGTTAATCATGCTGTCTCTCCCAGGGTCTGATAGATGCGAACGAAATTCTTGAGGATTCGGTAGTCAACCAGTACGGTGCCGCTGCTGCGTAAAAGGCGAAGCTTTATCCAGCGGTCGCGGATGCGTTCGATAACGTCACGGCTCATGCGGCCTCCTGATGGCGGGCGCGGCGCTTCTCCAGCGCGCGGGCTCTGCGAGTGAATATGGATTTGATGCGCTGCAGGTAGGGAATATCGAACCGGCGCGGCTCGTTATCAGCCTCAAGGCGCTCTACGCGCTCAAGGCCAATGCGATCAATAAGGTGAATCCGGTACTCAACAGCGTTACCGCTCAATTGGCGGTTGCAGCGGGTACAGGCGGAGTGGACATTGAATACGTTGAACTTCAGGTGCGACGCCGCGCCGCGGGAACGGTAATGGCTGGCATCAATGGCGCTGCCGGTCAGGTAGTTGCTCTTCCCGACGAGTGGATTTCCGCAACTGGCGCAGGGCTTACCTTCATCACGAATGCGAATGTACCGGTTAAAGGCTGACTGAGCCTCTTTGTCCCATTGGGCCTTTGTCTTGAATGACTCACGTTTGGCCCGGCGACGCTGGCGCCCCTCCTTCTCGGATTCGCGCTGGAGCTTCACCGCCCTGGCCTTCGCCGCTTCACGGGCTTTTTCTGTCTGTTTTTTGGCGATCGCGCTGGCGCATTCAAAGCAGCAAACTACCTGTCCCTCCCTGGCAGGATGGAACCATTCGCGGCAGTGGGCGCATTTACGTCGTGCTGGTTTACGCATGATCACCACCCTGCACCTGTAGCAAGGTCAGGCGACCACCAAACACCGCACCGGTATCGATATACATCTGGTTAGCGTATTTGAGAGGCTGGCGCGCCGGGGTATGCCCGAAAATAAACAGGTGCGCACCGGTTATCTCATGTACAATTCCATCTTGCGCATCGCTGACGCGTTCGCGGTTCCAGATCACCAGATCCGCATCGACTGGCTTATCAAACTCATATTCACTATGCGGATAATCGGCATGGCAAATTACGACTTTTTTATCACCTGTTTTCAGTTCAATGATGAGGGGTAATTCTGCTGCCTTATACGTAAGGGCTTTGGCCAGGCGCTCTTTGTCGTAATCAAGGTTAAAGAACCATCCTCCGCCGTTAACCAGCCAGTGATTAACGTTTCCGTGCGCTGACAGGCCGTCTATCATCATCTGCTCATGGTTGCCACGTACAGCCCGGAACCACGGCTGATTTATCAGGTCCAGACACTCAACATTCTCAGCTCCGCGGTCAACCATGTCGCCAACGGAAATAAGCAGGTCGCTAGCCGGATCGAACTTAATCTTGTCCAACTCATTCATCAGCAGCGTATAGCATCCATGCAGATCGCCAACAACCCATACGTTGCGCCAGTCAGCGCCGTTAATGCGTTGATAAATGCTCATGCAATTTTCCTTCTGGCAGCGCGGCGCAGCCAGCGAACATCTGCCAGGTGAGCCGTATAGTGAAAGGTGGGGATGTCGGAAGGCTTAACTTCTACCTTGCGCTTGCGGCGCGCCGGCACGCGGAAGATGCCGCGCTCAATGACTTTTGCGAGAAGGCAGCTCATCACGCCTCCTGCTTATCGCGCAGCTGCTGATATTCGCAACCGCTTGGGATAGTCAGGGCCAGGCCGAACTGGGCGCACCACATTTCAACCTTCACCAGAAAAATGTGCATTTCCCCGGTATCAAGGTCGGCAGTGTGGCGAGGCTCCCAGGTGGTGGTCTTCTCGCCGGTAATGAAGTCGGTGTAGGTCACCTCTTCGCAGCCGAGATAGGTCTTTTTGAGGTTGCGCTTAACCCACTCAGGGGTCGCGTCGGTACGTCCGGAGTTAATCAGGTATTCGCTGATTTCCGTGTACCACATGTGACTAAGTGCGTTCTGGCTCAGGCTGCGCTTCTCGCGCCACGGCTTCACCTGCAGGCGGAAGCACTGTCCAGCATCCAGCAATGGCTGAATCTGCTGGCCGATAGCCGCGAAGTTTCCGCGATGGAGTTTGATGCCGTCTACTGGAAGTGTCATACGGCCTCCTTAACGGAAACCGCAGAATGCAGAAAATCGCCGGTGACTTTCGCCATCGGTGACAGGTATTGCTTTAAGGTTTTGTGCGCCATGTGTCCCCACTTGGCGCCGGATAATCGTGTCAGTTGCTCAGGCTGACGAGGTAATTATCGCCCTTCCCGGGGATAAAAGCAAAATGAGCATATACGAGAAAATCGCTATTTCTTGGCGTTCTGCTCTGCCATTTCGATGTAGCGCGGATCGGATGCTCGGGGCAGCTGGATGCTCTGCTCGCGGTAGTAGCGCACGCGCTCCATAAAATACTCGCGCAAGTGTTCCGGCTGCTCTCTGGCTACCACTTCGGCGACTACCGGCATATTCAGGCGCTCTTTGTAGGCGACGCCGGACGCCGCGAGGTCAACGTTGACCTTGTCCTGCTCGTCTTTCGATTTGGCTGCAATGTTCCACTTCGACATAAAAAATCCCCTCTGTTCTCGAGGGGATTATATAGCACTACCGGGTTAACTGCGCGGCTTTGCGTTCTGCGGGGGATTTAGGCATGCTCCCGCTCCTTCAGTCGTTCATCTTCGTGAGAGAAGTCTTCTCCATCGATTGGCATGAGCTCTTCATCGTAGAAATAAGAGAAACCACCTGAAGGTGTGTTTGTATAAATCGATACATCTCCCTTTACTAACCATCCAGGGGTTTCATCACGCCACCCATGCTTACCCACGCCAGGAAAATTAAATACATATCCATTCGTTACTTTTTCGACTAACTCAACGCATCTGCCAATTTCAGGTTTATTTTCTGAAAAAATTACTATCGCCAACCCGCCTGCACGTAACTCAGCCATGGTTCACCTCCTGAGGGGCGGCTGCTACCATCCAGTGGGTTATCTCGTTTTCGATAGCATCTCCGCAATGATAAAAAGTCTGTGTTTTATGGCTGTAGTGACCGCTTGTTACTTCTCCAA
>OLGB01000919.1_pt1 | contig 38311 bp, 45 predicted proteins | sample 1605691 | NCBI WGS metagenome assembly OLGB01 (sample SAMEA3888925, study PRJEB22519) | human gut metagenome | biome: human gut; feature: human-associated habitat; material: faeces | place: Denmark | collected 2010
CCTTGGAACATTGCAACGAGACGAATCCCGGCATGTTCCGGCGGATAAAATGAGAAATTCCTAGGGCAGTTCTGCCAGCAGTTCATTCGCCCCCAGAGCCTCCAGCTCTGCGGGGTCATGTGTGACCGGCAGTACGGTTTGCCCAGCGCAGCGGCGCCTGGTGTCCTCCATGACCAACTGCCGGGTCTCTTGGTCCAAGCCCCTGAAGGGTTCGTCCAAGACGAGGAGGTCATAGTCAGCCAACAGCCCGCGGAGAATCGCGACCCTGCGCCCGAAGGGGCCATCAGCCCAGTGACGCGCCCGGCCGCCAATGTACCGGATACATTCCGCAGTACCGCCTTTCCCCTGAAAGACTTTCACAGTCCGCGAATCACGATATCCTGCATGACTTACATCCTCTCCAGATATCGGGCAACCAGCTTGAGCAGCGACAAAAAGAATCGTTCAAAGACAAGACTCACCAGTACGATCACCAGCGTCCAGGCAAACAGGTCCGGCGTGTCCAGATAGACCTTATGCTTGGATATGAATCATTCATTTCCAGATCTTTTCGGCTTTTCCCAAGGGGCGGAGGACAAAAAATAATGATCGTTTCTGGTATCCTGAACAGCGGATGCGAACGGAGCGGGGGGCTGGTACGGAAAATAGGGCAGAAACGGTTGAACTGCAGGCCCGCAATTTTTACAAAAAAGTCGCAAAAAATCCGTGAAACTTATGGTTTCACGGATTTTTCTGGTGGACCTAATCGGGATCGAACTGACGACCTTACGGATGCGAAAAGGCATTTAAACCTTTTTTGCATTATTTTTAATTATTTGTGGTGCTTTCCGCTCAGTTTCTCTTTCTTTCCGTCACTCTTTGGAACTCTAATCTCCATGTGTTACACCGCCGTCTGTGGTGGGTCCTGTGGTCAAAAACACTCCCTGCCCTTTGCCGGTGCCTTTCGCCGGCGGGGACGGGGAGCTTTTTTCATGCCTCTGACTGCCTGCATTGTGACGCTGACGGCAGGATTAGGCAAGTATTTTCTGCGCCGGCCATACCGCAGAAATTGGGGTGCTGTAGACAAAATAAGGGCAGCCGCCGTTAAACAGGATCTGCCGGCATATTCCGGAGTGCTTGCAGCTGATCCCGCCGGCCGTACACAACAGCGGTGCCCCCATACGATCCTCTGACTTTCATCGCCCCAATAATAAACGAGAAAGTTCTCCACCGGTATTTTGTGTATCCCCTCGGAGCGCCATGGTTCTTCCGGCGTCAGAGGGTAACGATTCGGCATCGTGCGCAGGGAAGAGATCTCCAACTTGATTCTTTCCAGCCATCGATGAGCGGTTTCTGGAGACTGAAGTACATTGGAGATATAGCTGACGATTTCTTGCAGTTGCTCCACTGCGTAGTCGGTCAGTTTGACTTGATACTCCATCCTCAGATACTCTCACTGATATGGGCAAACGCGGCATCCAGATCCATCCCCTGGCCTGCCTTAGCCTGTTTCAGCCCCTTCTCCAGCATCTAGTCAAACTGATCTTCCGACAGCCCATCCCGCGTCGGGAGCGAGGGGATCCGGAAGGAATAGGGGATGCTGTTCGTCATAATAATTTGTCGATAAAGGGAGTCAATCAACACAGACACCGGAATACCCAGCTGATCAAGAATTGCCTCCGCTTTCTGCTTGATCTCCGATTGGATCCGCGCCGTTACATTGGCTGTTTTACTCGCTACAGGAAACACCGTCTTTCCGTCTATGATTATGCTATTTTGTATAGTGTTTTGCAATGCATCTTTTTCTGAGAGGAGCAGGAATAAGTGATGCTGTGGTCAGGTTGCAGCCCTTTTCTGCGCTGTCCACGGCTCAGAAATTGGGGTACAGTAAACAAAGATAAGGCCCCCGACCCCGGAAGCCAAGTTGTTACTTTTCTGATAAGAGTGACTACAAGCCTTGGCTTTCTCTTTTTCCTGTGGTATTGTGTGTTGCTGAGAAAGGGATGTTGGAATGCACAGCGAAAATACTACCGTATCCTGGACGCGGCAGGACTGGAACAGCGGGGCCTCCACACCCTCCGCCAAACCTTCGCCACCAATCTGGTCAACGGGGTCAGGCAGCCGGATGGAACTATCCGCTCCCTCACCCCCAGGCAGGTAGCCGATCTCCTAGGCCATTCCACCTCGGAGATTACAGAACTCTACTACGTAAAAAAGGACACCGTCCGCCTAGCCAGGATCACCACAGGATTCGATCTCTGAAATACCCACAAAACGCGCCCCTGACCGGAAAACCACCGGCCAGGGGCGCAAAACTTTGATGCTATGATGCTATAATGATGCTGTAACAGGCGGAAACAGTCAAAACGGATGACACCGGACGGCACATTTAGGGCATCATTTGCGCGTCATTCGCGGTCGCCCCAAAACGCCCCCCGAAAAAATAACAAAAAGCCCCCAAAACCGAGGTTTTGGGGAACATGTAATCGCAAGGGCAGAAGGATTCGGACCCTCGGCACGCGGTTTTGGAGTGGCTGTGGAGAACGACTTTTTATACAACGTTCACCCTACTGTCCCAAACACTTACCAATCCATAGCGGTTCGCTTTTCACAGTCCTGATGCTTTATTGATGCTGTTATCCTTTGGAGTACTGCCCTCGCCACACAGAAATATAAGTATTATCTTTGCGCCGAGCTTTTGTCAATCCTCTTTTTTGTTTTTTGAGATCTTTTTTAAATATTCATTTCCCCTATGTCTGGAGGATATAAGCCTTTGAACTGTTGCAGCAACACAAGAACGAAATGACTCCCATATAAAGAGAGATCGCTTTTATCTACCCGCACAGTCCACCGAGGCGAGAAACGAGACACACCACTTTCAGTCTGAGCCAGCTCAGAATTTGCAGGGCCGTAAACAATATAGGCCCTTCCTTCTGAGGGCGGACATTGATTTGGACTGGAGAACTCTCTAAGTAAAACAGCAGGTGGCAAGGATCAACGGTGAGATCGAGGAAGCGCCGCTCAAGGCGAAGAGTGCTACCACTTCTGCTACCGACAGGGCCTGCACCTTTGGCGACGACTTTAACACCATCTCCCCGGCAGCCCTGGAGGAGGATGCATTGGTGTTCACTATGTCCGGTGTACCGGTGCGTAGATCAAGCCTGTCATTGACAAGCTGTACACCTTCAGCGTGACTGGTAAAGAGGTTATCGCCAAGGAATGGGCCCTCATCGCCCGCTCTGAGGAAGGCATGACGGTGCTAACAGCGCGCATCTCGACAGAGCGTTCCGCCGCTCTGCTAGAGTAACACTTGGTGGGTGAGGTTCGCTTTCTGAACGTGAGCGGTATCGAAAAACCGGTGACTGTCGCAGAGCAGCAGAGCTACCAGCACAGAACACAGAATGCACAGTGCCCGATATCTTTCAGATACCGGGCACTGTGCATTTGCTCGTTCTCTGGTACTCTGTGGGACATCGCTGTGCAATGAATCAGGGGGCAGAACAGATATAATGGCCTGGACAGGCACGTATATTGGACTGCGCGCCGGCAACAGGATCACGCCAGTGGATCTTCACGTTTGCGGTGGGGAGTTTTAAAGGCTTGCAAGAATTCTTCTGGCGTGACGGCGCTAATCAGCGGCTGCACCTGTTTGGCGTTGGAGAGCAGATTGATCATGGAAAACATCTTTTCTGTGTTTTCCTGTTGATCGGAGGATACGAAGGCGATGACGTACCGGACTGGATCGTTAGCCTCATGGCCGAAGTGAACAGGGTTGACTAAGCGGACGATACTGGCTTGAAACAGCACATCTGGTTCGGGAGGCACGGCGTGAGCAAGAGCGATCCCTGGGAAGAAGACAATATACGGGCCGTTGCTCTCTACATTCTGGATCATTGCGTCGATGTAGCCTTTTGAGATGTATCCCTGCTGCTGAAGCAGCTGACCGGCAGCCCTAATGGCGTCTTGCCATGTAGAGGCAGTGCACATCGGCTCAATACAGGACGGGTGAAAGATATCCTCCAACGTCCAGGAAGAGGCGGGGGTGTGATCCTGGGGGAGGTCCTGCACTAATGCGGAGGAGCAGACAAGCTTGCAGCGCTCCTCCTGAATGTGGTTGATCATAGCCTGCACTGCCATCAAATCCCGCTCCGGCGGAAGGACAGGGATTGTAATGACCGGTAGTGGCTGATCCGGCAAGGGAATTGTCGAGATAATCATATCCGGTTTAGGAATCATTGTGGTCAAGGCGGCGTCCAGCTTATATGCGGGTATGGATGCCAAGATCTCCAGCCGACAGTAGTTTCGTAGCCGCTCCACGAGGTACAGGCCGGTTGCAACGCCGGCATTGCAAACAACGAAGGCACGCACAGGCTGTGAGATTAAAGACCGCTCGACTGCCGCGATGATATGCAGCATAATGAATGAAATAGCATCATCTCCGTATTGGCAATGAAAGCTTCGTTCCAAAATGGAGATACTGTCCTTCACGGCCAGATACAGCTGTGGATTCTGCTGGGTCAGTTCGTGTTTAAAATGACTGGTCAGAGGCTCTCCTTTGGCAAGCAGTTGTAAGCTTGTCTTGATATGTTTCACAAGGCGCTCCTGCAGGAGAGCATCCTTTGAGACGTCGATGCGCAGACGCTGGGATACGCCCACTAAAAACACTTTGATCACCAGTTGCATATCCACGCCGCACCAGTAATCGTTGCTGCTTTCTGGGAATACGATACGCTCAATCAGTTCCGTAATATACAGGACCTCTGTTGGCGGGATTTCAATCTGGAAGGACTGGGATAGCCGATTTCCAAGGTCCTCTCCCAGAGTCAGCTTATCGCTGTCATGGGATTGCTCCGAGTTCAGGATTGCCTTCTGCACGAAATGCTTCCGTTGGACCCGGAAGAGCATCACCGCAATGAACAGCCAGAAGCGATCAAACTGATGTCCCTCCAAAAAGAGGCCGTTCTGGCTTTGCCAATTCATAATCGTGGGAAACAGTGTTTTTCGGGAGTCCAAATGAAAGTACTGGTAGATCCAGGAGGTAAATCCTGTCTGGCCCCCGCCGGTGTCGGCAACGTCAATCTGACTGGATAGCTTACGCACGATCAGTTCTCGGCGAAAACGCTCGGAGATATCTAGCGTATAGCCACGGCCGGTGTTCCTACAGAGGACGCCTGTCTTTTCAAATTCTGAAAAGACAGATTTCATATCATTGAGGCAGGTCTTTTTGCTGGTACACAGCTCGTCAGACAAGCTCTGTACAGTGGATTGATGTGAGCTGAGCAGCAGGAGAATGATGGCAAGGATTCGCTCTTCATGGGACAGGGAGTACTGGCGCAGATCCAGATGGTTCAGGCTTTCCATCAACTTCCAGCGATCCTTCTCCGTCCCGGAGAGATACAGGGACTTGTCTGGCGCTGACAGGATCTGGCAGGTACTTTTCTCGGCCAGAAGTGCGTTCAGTTCCACAATGTAATTGCGAACAGACCGTTCGCTGACTCGCATGAACTCCGCTAGTTCACGATAGAAAAAATGCCGCTCGTAGGCGTTGAGGAAATATCCCAACAGCTGATAGTGCTTCTGATTAATCACAAAAACATTCACCTCATTTTGGTGCAATTTTACCATTTTAAACGGGTAGGCACAAGCAAAAATAAACTTTTCACAAAGAAGGGAAAAATTCTTCAAAAATATTGCACATATTTGCATTCGTTAAAACAGCAAAAAATTGTGCAAAATATTGAAATCAAAAATTTGCTATGATAGGTTATTCACATAAACTCCAACGGCTGTGTAAAAACGGTCAAACATAGCAGACCCCAAGTCCCTGTGCCCCCTGCTGTATGGCGGAAATGAGAGACATCAGGAAGGAGATCGATTTTCGATATGGAAAACTGCAACCTGTCAAAAGAACAGATGCTTTCGTTTTATCGAAAGATGAACTGCATCCGCGCTTTTGAAAACGAGGCCATTGAGTTGGCAAAGATGAACCTCACGCGGGCGGCGATTCATACATACAACGGCGAAGAAGCCGTTGCCGTGGGTGTGTGTGCGCATCTGACCGATCACGACTACATCACCTCAACCCATCGGGGCCACGGTCACTGTATCGCCAAAGGGGCCGACCTAGAGCGGATGTTTGCAGAGCTCATGGCCCGTGAGAACGGATACTGCAAGGGTAAGGGCGGCTCGATGCACATTGCGGATCTCTCTATCGGAATGCTGGGGGCCAACGGCATCGTGGGTGGCGGAATTCCTATTTCCGTAGGCGCGGCCTTCGCGCTGAAGTATCAGGGCCGTAAGGACGTAGTAGTGTGTTTCTTCGGAGACGGGGCCTCCAATCAAGGCTCATTCCATGAATCTGTGAATATGGCGTCCGTCCTGCAACTGCCGGTTATTTTTGTCTGTGAGAACAACCAATATGCCATTTCCATGAATGTCAGACACTCCACGCATGTGGAAAACATCAGCCAGAGGGCACAGGCCTACGGGATTCCAGGCGTAACACTGGACGGAAACGATGTAGTGCAGGTTTACAACGAATTCGGAAAAATCCTGGAAGATGTCCGCGCCGGCATGGGGCCGATCCTAGTGGAGATGAAGACATATCGCCTTGCCGGGCATTATTACGGTGATAACGAAAACTACCGAAACCGAGAAGAAGTGGATGAGTGGAGGAAAAAGTGCCCCATCACCCGCCTGACCAAGGTGCTGGTCGAGCAGTACGCCTGTACGCAGGAGGAACTGGACGCCATTGTGAAAGAAATTCGGGAATACGTTCTGGCAGCCAGTAAGCGCGCCAAGAGCGGTGCAGAACCGAATGTGGCGGAACTGGCGGATGACCTATACAATCCGACGTTCCAGGAAATCACTTGGAAGCCCTTTGTGAAGCAGTGAGGGGGGGAGAAACATGAGAAAAATTTCTATGCGGGAAGCCATTAATGAGGCCCTCCACATCGCGTTCAACAGCGATCCGAGCATCTTTTCCGCGGGCGAGGATATCGCGGTATATGGTGGGCAGCTACGTTGCTCCTATGATCTGATCAAAAACTTCGGGGAAAAGCGCATCTTTGACACACCTATCTCAGAGTCCGCTATTGTCGGCCTGGGGATCGGTTCTTCCATGCTAGGGCTGCGCCCGATGGTAGAGATTTCGTACATCGACTTTCTGGGCACCTGCTTTGACCAGGTAATGAACCAAGCGGCCAAGCTACGGTATATGTATGGAGGCAAAGTCAGCCTGCCGCTGGTGATCCGCACGCAATGTGGCGCTGGCCTTGGCAATGGTGCGCAACACTCCCAATCTCTGGAGGCGATTTTGGCACATATCCCCGGCATTCGGATAATCATGCCCTCCAATGCTTATGATGCAAAGGGCCTGCTCCTGCGGGCGATCCGGGACAATAATCCTGTGGTGTTCATTGAACACAAGGCGCTCTATAAGACTAAATGCGAGGTTCCCGAGGAGCCGTATGAATGCGATTATACCTGCGATGTCAAGCGGCCTGGAAAAGATGTGACCATTGTGACGTATTCCGCCATGGTGAACCAGTCCCTGCGTGCTACAGAAAAGCTGGCCAAAGAGGGGGTTGAGGCTGAAGTGGTTGACATCCGCACACTGGAGCCTCTAGATATGGATACGATTATTCGCTCCGTGCAGAAAACAGGCCGCGCAGTCGTGGTTCACGAGGCCTGCCGGAAAGGCGGCTTTGGCGCGGAACTGGCCGCCACGATTCAGGAACACGCCTTTACCGTTCTCACGAACCCTGTTCAGCGGGTGGGCGCCCCTAATGTGCCGGTGCCTTTTGCACCCAATCTGGAAAAAGCCTTTGTGCCCAATGACGAAAAAATCATCGCGGCGGTTCGAACCATTCTTTAACCCGGGTGAGATTCGGATTTTAGCAATGCGTCTGTCAATATCGTTCAACCATTTATTTTAGGAGGTATATCCATCATGAGAAAAGAAGTCATTATGCCAAAGATTGGTCTGGACATGGAGGAAGGCACGATTGAGAAATGGTGGAAGGCCGTCGGTGACACCGTCAAGGAAGGCGATCCTCTGGTGGATATTGAGACCGACAAGGCCGTCACCACGGTTGAGTCCGCATTAAATGGAACGCTGGTTGAAATCGTGGCCGAGGATGGCGACACAGTGGAAATCACAAAGGTAATTGCCTGGGTAGAGACCAATGAGTGAGATCAAGCTGAAAGCCCTTGGCAAATCCATGGCAAAGCAGATGGCCAGGAGTTGGGAAGCCCCTCAGTTCCAGCTGTTCACAACCGTCTGCTGCAGTTCTATGATTGCGTACCGGGCGGCGCAGCCGTTCAAGCCTTCTTACACGACGTTGTTGGCTAAGGCAGTGACAGAGACTTTGGCAGAATACCCCACCCTGAACAGTTCTTGGGACGACGGTACGAAAATCATCCGACATGAAATGGTAAATATAGGGATTGCAGTAGACACCGCCCGTGGGCTACTGGTTCCAGTGATACCCAATGCACAGGATCTGTCCCTGGAGGAACTGAACCACCATATGCGGGTCTTTAAAGAAAAGAGCGCCACAGGCCTGTTTTCTATGGAGGAGCTCAGCGGCGGCACCTTCGTCATTAGTAATCTGGGTATGTTCAACATTACATTTTTCACAGCTATTGTCAATGCACCCAACGCGGCCATTCTGTCAGCGGGAAAGATGACGGACACACCTGTGTGGAACGGGAGCACTTTTGTCCCGGAAAAGACAATGGGGCTTGGCCTGAACCTAGATCACAGAGTAGTGGACGGCGCAACTGGCGCACGGTTCCTGACTGCGCTGGTGGATCGGCTGGAACATATGAATTGAAAATAGGGAGGCACGACAGTTTTGTACGCTTCGGTCTTTCACGCACCCAACGAACTCAAATATGAAGAAGTCCCCACCCCGGTCTGCCCTGAGGGCGGCATTCTGACAAAAACCTTGGCCTGCGGAATCTGTGGAACGGATATGCGCACTTTCCGGGGAGGCTCCCGCAACGCCAAGTATCCCGGTATTTATGGTCATGAGATTGTGGCCCAGGTGGTGGAGAGCCAGCACGAGGGCTTCCCTGTGGGCACCCGCCTCAGTGTGGATCCCATTGTCCCTTGCGGAAAATGCTGGTACTGCAAAAATGGAATTCAAAATCAGTGTGATCATTTGCGGGAGATTGGCGTCACTGGTGAATTTTCCGGCGGATTCGGTGAATACATCGCATTTGACCGCGATATGTTAGAGACCGGTGGCTTTAATCCTATTCCCGACGGGTTCGACCCTGCCGACGCGGCTCTGTGTGAAACGGCATCCTCTGTGCTCAATGCGCAGATCAACGCCAACATTGTCATGGATGACCTCATAGTTATCATCGGTTCCGGAGCTATCGGGCTGTTGCACAGTGAAATCGCCAAGATCCGCGGTGTGAAAGAGACTCTGATCGTAGAGATGAGTCCCGAAAAGGCGGAGTTGGCCCGTGCTAGAGGCTTTTCCACTGTGGTCAATTACAACAGCAGCGACCCCAAATTGCTGAAACTAATCCAGGAAAAAACTGACGGCCGTGGTGCGGATGTGGTGATCTGCGCCTGCCCTGTGGGGCAGGTTCAAGCGGACGCACTGTCGCTTGTCCGCAAGCGGGGCAAGGTCATTTTCTTCGGCGGTGTTTCAAAGAACCCGGAGCTGAATACGAATCTAATCCACTATAAGGAAATTCTGGTGTACGGTGCATCTGCCTACACGCCAGAGGTTAACCGCAAGGCACTGGATCTAATCGTCAGCGGTCAGCTGGACGCGAAGCGGTTTGTCACCAACCGATTTGCATTGAAAGACTTGGACAAGGGCTTTGAGAGCCTGTCCAGTGGAAAATCACTGAAAAACGTTATCGTTTACGACTGATCCCTGAAAAAAATAAAAGTTGGCATTGCAAACCTACAAAAAATCAAGAAAGTGAGGAAAAATGATGGAGACAAAGACTTGTGTGGTTGTGTGCGGAGCTGGCTTTGCCACTTCTACGGTGGGGGCGAAGGCCTGTGAGGACGTATGCAAGGAGCTTGGATTCAAAGCAAAGGTGGAAAAGCGGACGGCTACTGCCGCGAAGACAACCATTTCCCAGCTGAAGCCTGATGTGGTACTGCTGATGGCAAAGTTGACTCTGGATTTTGGTGATGTGCCCGTGGTGAACGGGATCCCCCTGATTACCGGTATGGGCAAGGACAAGGTTCTGGCAGAACTGAAAGAAGTCCTTTCCAGATAGAACCCAGTGACGGTGAAGAAAAGAGGTGGTACATATAGATGCGCAGAATGCGATCCCTGAAATCGTAGGGTATTTGATAAAGGGAGCCCAGCGGGACGCCGTCCTGACTGAGATGGCAGATTACCTGGTGCGCAGAGGAGCGGTGAAGGAGAGCTATGGCAACGCGGTTATTCGGCGGGAGAACACCTTCCCAACCGGGATTCCCGTCGAACCCATTGCGGTGGCGATCCCCCACAGCGACCGAGATCTGGTGGTGAACACGACGATTCTGGTTGCAAAGCTGGAGCAGGCAGTACCCTTCCACCGCATAGATGATGCGGAGCTGGAAGTGGATGTCAAGGTGGTATTCATGCTCGCCGTAGACTCCAACCAGGGACAACTGGATACGATTGCACGGATTATGGAATTGGTGCAGGACGCAGACCTGATCCAGCAGATCGACAATGCCGCTACAGCTGAGGAAATCCAGGCACTCGTCTCCTCCGCCTATGCAGGCTGAGAAGGCGCCCCCTAGATCCCCGTATCGCGAATCAAGTTGAGATACTGACCGAACGAAAATTAAAGAAAGAGGGATAAACACATGGATGCTTTTCTGAATGGTCTTTCAACCGTCCTGTCATCCTTGGGCAGTAACGGTATCCTTCCCATTATGCTGCTGATCCTCGGCTTGGTCTTCGGGCTCAAATTCGGCGAAGCACTCCGCGCCGCCTTGACCGGCGCGGTCGGTATGGTTGGCATGAACTTGACTACCGATATGCTGGTGGCCAAAATGGGCCCCGCGACTACCGCGATGATCGAACGCCTGGGATGGCAACTGGATATCGTGGACACGGGCTGGAGCCTGATCAACTACGGTTGGGGCTTCCCCGCTGCAGGTATCTTGGTCATCATGGGCATTGCGCTGAATCTAATTCTGCTGTTTACCAACTTCACCAAGACGCTGATGATCGACTTCTGGAACTACTGGAGCTTCCTCGCCTGCGGCGCGCTGATTTACGGCGCCACCAACAGTGTGCTCTGGTCCTGCGTCGCTACGGCAATCTATATGGCAATTACCTGGAAGTGGTCCGACATTGTAGCGCCCACCTTCCAGAATGCCAGCGGCATGGAAGGCTGCACTTGGCCTACCGGCGCCATCATCGCTCCGCTGATGATTGGATTGCCCGTCATCAAGCTCTGCCAGAAGATCCCCGGGATCCGCAGCATCAAGGCTGACCCCGAGTATCTACAGAATAAGCTGGGTATCTTCGGTGAGACCATGGTCATGGGGGCGATTATCGGCGCGATCATCGGCGTTTTGGCCGGCTTTGGGCCTGTGGATATCTGGCTACTGGCGGTTAACGTGGGCGCTGTCATGGTGCTGCTGCCCCGGATGATCTCCATAATGATGGAAGGCTTGCTCCCCATCGCCAGCGCAGCACAGGAATTCTGCCAGCGCAGGCTGAAAGGCAAGGAGGTCTGGATCGGCATCGACGCTTCCACCCTCATGGGCAACCCCTGCAATATGACCGCCATCATGATCATGACGCCAATCGTCACTTTCATGTCCATTATCCCCGGCAACCGGATGCTGGCCGTGGCCAGCCTAGTGGCAGTGCCCTGGTTCATCATCCCCCTGGCTTACTATGCCAAGGACAACATCCTTCACACCTGCATTGCGGCGTTTGTGGTGTTTGCAGTGTACTTCTGGTGTGCCACAGCACTGGCCGGGGCACACACGGAGCTGGCGATCCTATGTGGTGGCCTGGAGGAGAGCGCCGGTGTCATGACCAGTTGCCTGTCCGAGGGCGGCAACCCCATCACCTGGATCATGTACAAGATTATGAGCCTTTTGGGCTTGACAACGGTCTGACACACTCCGCAAATCAACATTTTGCGCTTCCCCTGCCGCGCATTCCACGCGGCAGGGGGGCCAACAGAAAGGCGAGGGAGATCATATGCAGTATCTGATTTGTTTAGCAGTTGCAGCAGGCGTTTGGACGATATTGCTCCGGTATCACCGGGAGGGAACCGGAATTATCTCCAGAAAAAAGAACGCGAAAAGGGCAGGAAGCCACAAAGAAAGATAGGTGCGTTTGTGGGGTACCAGTATATTTTGTTTGATCTAGACGGGACGCTTCTGAATTCCCAGGTCGGTCTGGGGAAATCGGCCACATACTCCCTAGAGCAAATCGGCCTGGGACATTTGGTGACCCGGCGGCTGCTGGACAGCTTTCTGGGCGTTCCCCTTCGGCAGGGATACCTGGAGTTTTGTGGTATGGATACGGATCAGTGTGAACGAGCCGTTGGCTTGTTTGAGCAGTATTATCTGTCAAAGGGAATCTACGAGAGTACTTTGTTCTTGGGAATTGATCGGATGCTACGCGGCCTGCATCAGGCGGGAAAAGTTCTGGGCGTGGCAACCAACGGCATGGGTGCCAATGCACGGCTCATCTTGAAGCACTTTGGCGTGGCTGGGTATTTTTCGGCGATTTGCGGACTGACCTCCTTGGGGGCAGCCGAGTCGAAGCCGGATGTGATCCGCCGGACTTTGAAGGAGCTGGATGTACAAGATCCCCGGCAGGCGGTTATGGTGGGAGACCGCTATTTCGACATCGAGGCTGCGAAAAGCTGCGGATTGAGTGCCATCGGTATTCTCTACGGCTATGGAAGCAGAGAAGAGATAGCATCGGCTGGTGCGGATAGGATTGTAGAGAGTGTAGATACTCTTCAGGAGATCCTGCTGGGTTGAATACCGCACTGACAGGCTAGCTGTGATGGCAGAAATGCGATGAGCAGGAGAGCCCCTGCGCATATAAAAAAGGAGAACAACATGAAATTTGAGAACATGAAAGTGCCAGAAAGCCTGAATCAGAATTTTCTCATCGCAACATATTACATGAAATCCGACAAGGAGCCGGATCTCTATGATTGGGTGAGGCTGGTGGCGGCCGATCAGAGTGCCGGCACCTGGACCCATGTGGAAGGCGAGACTCCTGATGTTATTGAAAAGTACGGAGCCAAAGTTGCGGGGATTTACCCCACGGCAGGCGAGCGGGCCTGTGTGGCCAGGATTGCCTTCCCCACTGCCAATTTCCCCGCATATCTCCCCATGATTATGAGTACAGTGGCGGGCAATGTCCTGGGACAGGATGGGATCCGCTTGGTAGATATCGAATTCCCCGAGAGTATTCTGAAGGAACTTCCCGGCCCACTGATGGGAATTTCCGGAATCCGGAAGCTGCTCAGCGTTTCGGAACGGCCCCTGGTGGGCGCGATCCTCAAGCCCTGCATCGGTGTGGCGCCGGATATCAGCGCCCAGGGCGCCCTGAAGGCAGCACTGGGAGGCGCAGACGTGATCAAGGATGACGAACTCCAGTCCTATCCTGCCTATTCTCCCATGGAGGCCCGCGTCACCGCCGTTATGGGGGCACTGCGCGCCGCCGGAAAGGATAAGAGCTGTCTGTATGCAGTCAATATAACCGGTGAGAACTTGTTCGACCGCGCCAGACGGGCCATCGATGCCGGCGCTAACGCCCTGATGGTCAACTATCAGGCGATGGGCTGGGGTGCTGTGGAGGATTTTATCCGCGCCATGAAGCGCGAAAACCTGATTTATCCCATTTTTGGCCACTGCGCCGGCATGGGCGCCTACTACCGCTCCGCCACCAATGGCATCAGCACGGCGCTAGGGTGCGGGAAACTGGCCAGAATTGCCGGAATGGATATGCCGCTGGTATATCCTGACAGCGGCCGGTTTGGAATCTCCACCAACGAACTGGTAGAAACGCACGCCCAGTGTATCGCCCCCATGAAGAACATCAAGACTTGTTTTATGACTGTGGCCGGCGGTGTCCAGCCCGGTGCCATCGAGTACCTGATGAACCTCCTTGGCAACGACTGCATACTGATGGCCGGCGGCGGGATCTATGGACATCCCATGGGTGCAACGGCAGGTGCCAAGGCGATTCTCTTTGCCATTGAGGCCTATATGCGTGGCGAGAAGGTAGAAGATGCCGCCGCGGAGTGCCCGGAGCTCGATGTTGCCGTCAAGCTGTGGGGGACACGGGGGCACTAAATAGATGCGCTTAGAAGAACAGCAGGCGTGCCAAGAGGCGATTCTGGCGGCAGCCAGACAGATGTGCACCGCCGCCAGAACCGCACCGAAAACACGGGGAATGGATGCGATTTCCAGTATGGTTCTGACAGGCGCGGATCTGCTACAGCTTATCCGGAAGATGGAAGAAATTGAGGGTACAAATCAGGATTGCACACCTATTTTTTGCCGGGATGCAGCTTTAGTGAAGATTAGCACAGCGGTGGTGCTGATCGGCAGCCGGCGGCAGATTCGGGGGCTCCAGCCCTGTGGCCTGTGCGGATTTGGAAATTGCCGGGGCATGAGCGCCTCCGGTGGTGGTCACTGTGCCTACGATGATATTGACTTGGGCATTGCCGTCGGTAGCGCTGTTTCGATAGCGGCGGATCTTCGGATTGACAACCGAGTTGTCTATTCCGCTGGAATAGCAGCCCAGATGCTAGGCCTGCTAGGACCAGATGTCGAGACCACACTGGCTGTGCTGCTGTCGGCCATGCCGCGGAATCCATATTTTGCAAGGAAATAGAGCGGACGAGATGGCCTCACCGCCGGAATGCCCGTGAAAAAGAGGAGAAAAGAGATATGTTCTACGCAAAGGTTATTATTCCGAATGAGACAGGGCTACATGCACGTCCCGCCAGCGGACTTGTCAAGCTCTGCAAATCCTATAAGAGCACAATCCAGATCATCCACGGCGAAGAAAACGAAAAAGTGATCGACGCCAAGAGCATCATTAACGTGCTGGCCGGCGGGCTGAAACAGCACACGGAGATTCAATTGCGCGTGGAAGGAGAAGATGAGGACACGGCGGGGCCGGCCATCGTTTCCTATATTGAAAATCTGACCGACTGACAAGAGGGGATGGCCATGGAAGAACTGTTAGGCTGCGGCGCAGCTGTGGGCTACGCCCGGGGAATTGTAAAGCGGGTCTCCTCGCAGAAGACGGCGGTGGATCGGCACAACGTGAAAGACCCGGAAGATGAGGTGCGACGGCTAGAAGAGGCCCGCGAGGCATATCTACACACTCTGCGGGAGCTGATAGATCAGGAGGCGCAGACTGAAGACGCCGTGGCCATCCTAGATGCCTATCAAGAGATCCTGCAGGACGACACCTTTTTCGAGTTGGTCCAGCAACGGATCATAGCCGAACAGGTGAACGCCGACTATGCCATCCGAAAAGAACAGCAGGACATCGAGGCCCAGTTCGCCCTACTGGACGACGAATACCTCATGGAGCGTGCCAACGACATCGCCAACGTCTGCAATCAGCTGATCTGCTGTCTGCAAGGCAAGCAGGACAGCCTGACGGAAAGCGCGACCCTGGATGAGAAGTTTATCATCTTTGCCGAAGATCTCACCCCGGATCAGACACTGCGGATGGATCGGGCACTGCTGGGCGGATTTGTGACCGAGAAAGGCGGGCTTACCTCCCACACAGTAATTTTGGCAAAGACGTTGGGGATTCCGGCCGTTGTGGGTGTGCCGGATGCAGTATCCGCCGTCACGGATGGACAGGAGGTCTTGATTTACGGCGGTAGCGGACGGGTTATCCTGTCGCCGGATGCCGCCGCCTGTGAGGCCTTTGACCAAGAGGCACAGGTACAGAAGGCGCGGCAGCGGGCCTATCAGGCTGAAATCGCCCAGCCAGCGGTGACTCCGGACGGCACACGGATATTGGTGTGCATTAATATCGGAGACTGGCGCAACGGCAGCGACCTGGATGCGTTGAAGACTTGTGACGGCGTGGGCCTTTACCGCACAGAGTTCCTCTATATGCGGGATGATGGCTATCCGCCCGAAGAGGAACAATTCCAATTTTACCGCACCGTAGCGGAGCGAGCGGGCCAGAATGAGGTCATCATCCGCACTCTGGATATCGGCGGAGATAAGCAAGCGCCCTATATGGATCTCCCTCGGGAGGCCAACCCTTTCTTAGGGTATCGGGCGATCCGTCTATGTCTGAACCGCAGGGATATCTTTCTGACCCAGCTACGAGCGATCCTCCGGGCGAGTGCATACGGAAACGTGGCCATCATGTTTCCAATGGTTACTAACATCGAGGAACTACGGCAAGCCAAGGAAGTGCTGGCACAGGCCCGCGGGGAGTTGGATCGGGAGGGAATCGCCTATAATCCCGTGCTGCAGGTGGGGATCATGGTGGAGACGCCTGCAGCAGTCCAGATCAGTGATCTGTTGGCACGGGAGTCTGATTTCTTCAGCATCGGCACCAACGATCTGATCCAGTACACCATGGCCGCGGATCGGATGAACAACCAGGTACAATATCTATATAATGTATGCAATCCCGCTGTGCTACGCAGTGTGGACATGGTGAGCCGCGGCGCGGCGGCCCATGGGATCCCAGTTAATATGTGCGGAGAGGCTGCCTCTGATCCGCTGGTAATCCCCATGTGGATCGCAATGGGCCTGAGAGAACTGAGCGTGGTGCCCGCCCAGGTGGCGCGGACAAAGTATGTGGTGAACCGTCTGCCGGCGGAGGAGATGCGCAGACGTCTCCCGCAAGTGCTGGCCTGCACGACCGCAGAGCAGGTACAGGATATGCTACGGGGGATTCAAAAAGGGTTCGGTATCGAGTTATAAGCCGGATACAGATAGGAATGGCTGGGACGAAAGGTCCCAGCCATTTTCATCTCCAAAGGTTTTTTCAATCCCCCCTAAAATATGAAAAAACTGAGCAAAAATTATATGTTAAAAGGAGGCATCAGCCCCTGAGGACATACAATATATTGACAGCGGAGCCGGCCCAACAAAACCACGCCCATGCGATTCCAGAAAATCTACAACATAAGAGAGGATTTCTCGTCATCCTGATGGTGCTGGCCCTATTTCCCGTCGCGCGCTAGAGGTGAGAAATACAGGTGGATTCACCGTGGATGGAGACAATGGCGCGTACAGTTATTCCGCTAGGGAAAATCAGTCGACTATTACAGGTGGCATAACTGTCAGAGGTAAGTGCGAAACAGATAGTATCTTCATTACTGACAACACCAGGGTAACGCTGGCCGGAGTGAGTATCTAGCGAAAGCCCGGATATATCCGTACATCATTCCTTCCATTGCGCGTCCTCCTATGTGTGTTAAATTTGAAGAGCTTGCCATCATCATCCCGCAAGTCTTCTTTCAGAATCAGTTGGAGAACTTTATGTTTTACTGTTGTATATTGAAGTGGCCGCTTGGTATCTTTCTCATCTACGAAAATGTACTCTGTTGCCCCATACCTATCTTCGGTATAATCAATCGCTTTCTGAATCAGTGCGGCCAGGTCAGCGCTGATCGGTTTCTCATAGGTACGGGTTTTGACCTGCTGAATTCGTATAATATCCAGCCCATTCCTTTTTATCAGGCAATCTCTGCGAAGAGTAAGCGTATCTGATATTCTGGTTCCAAGCATCTGGTGAATGACCATGCACCGAGTAATCTGGACATCCAATTTTGTTATCTGTGCATTCAACCTTTTCAGCTCTGCGTCAGAATAAGCCTTGAACTCTGGCTGCACCTCCGGAGGAATGTCCGTATTTATGAAGAGCATCTCCAGATTGTCATATTCAAAAATCTTTCCAACACTCTCCAGCACGGATCGCAGTGCCAGGATATTATTGCTGCTACTGCTACCAGGGTATCCATCGGTTGCCTTATAGACCAGATATTCTTCCAGAAGCTCTCTGTTGATCTCAGCACAAGATTGGATCTCAATCTGCTTATCCCGAAGATACTTTGAGAACTGGCTTATCGAGGTAACTTCCCGTTTTACAGTTCCGATTTTTTCTTGCTTCAGATGCAGGTAAATGGCCCGCTTAACTTCTTCCCGCATTCTGCTTTGCAGGATACCGGTAAAATCCAGGGTTTTGACATTGTAAATTGGATTCCCTTTAATCTGAATACCCAGCTTGCTCAGATCCCACACATCTTTTTCCCGTTCAGGCCTTGTGTCTTCTGGCTGCAAAAATTTCAGGATACTTTTCAGGTAACCGATCTGTCTGGCCTCGCATCGGCTTTCAGTTCCATAGACGCTAACCTTATTCCTGTACAATGGGACGCCATTTTCAAGCATCCACATTTCCAACGTCATTACCCATTTAGCCACATCCCAATCCAGGAAGCTATTTGGCGGCTTTCTTACTCTTTGTATAGCCGCACAAATCTGCTCGAAAAACTTCCTATTATGGCGTATCGTTCTTAAAGATACATGACGGCCTCTGTCCAGTAAAAATGCCCGGAACTGTTCCTGCATGGTTTGTGAAGGGAGTTTCGATAAATCATAATAACCATCGATCCCAATTCTACGCCGGATTTTTTCATCGGTTTTGTGATAGCATTCCAGCTCCCTATAATAGCTGCGCCACTCCGGATCGGCTTGCTCTTTCACGCTGATGATGCCGGAATCGAAATCAAATTCCATGAGAGCAGTGATGCGTTCATCATGCTCCATGGCATCGCACAGGACAGAGAAAGTAAGATCATCAATGGGCTGATGCTCTCCGAAGGCAACCGCCAGACTATCCAGAGTCAACCTTCCCACATCCTCCTGCAGGAAGTTCCGGTAGCGATAGGCGGCGCTGTAAAATGTATTCCGCAGGTCAGAAGTGAAATGAAAATCATCACCGTCCTCATGGAAATGGATCACCGCAAACCGTCTGGCAGCTTCGGCCTCTCGCTGTGCCTCCGCTTCTTCCTGACGGATCAGAGTTTCAATTTCCTCACGCTTTTCTTCCGGGACGAGAGACTCATAGGTTTCCTCAAAGCATTTTCGCAGCACACCTTCGATGGTACGCCCCTGATCGTTCAGCACTTCATCCAGAGCAGCGAGCCGATGCTCGTTAAAATATACGGTGACGTCGATATCATTCATGAGTCATGCCTCCCTTGGATTCATTCATTGTTCCAAGCACGTTGGGCGGTTGCTCCTTCTTCTCCGGCCTGGGCCGCCTTGCCCTGGGAGTAGGATCTGAGGTATCGCCAGAGCGCATCTCAATAAATTCCCGCACGTTAGCTGGGACATGTTTGCCATAGAAACTCTCCACAGCTTTAGTCAGCTCATCTTCAAGCTGCAGATCTTTTTGCTCCATGTAGAGCCGGAGCGCAGTCAGCTTTTCCTCATCAAAGGAAATCGTCACATTGGTTTTCTTCATAGGTTCCTCCTTCACATGGAAAGAGCAGGCCCGGAGTCTTGGCTCCAGTCCTGCTCATCCTCACTTACATGAATCATTTTTGCCTGCCCCATATGTGTCCGTTGGAATACAGTACCGTCTATACAACAATTCGTCCAGTCTGAATATTCCACACGGCAGTTTTGGAACAGTGCGCCAGAAAAGTTGCTGTGGGTAAAGATTGCTCCCCGGAAGGTACAACCATCGACCACAGCTTTTTTGAACGATGCTTCCTCTGCAGTGATGCCACGCAGCTCACAGGAGAACAGAGTTGCGTCTGTAAAGTCAGAGAAGCACAGCTCTGCCTGCGCCAGATTCGTTTCATACGAAACGAGTCCTCACCAGGCACAACGCCGAGAGATCTTCCATTGTCAAACGAGCAGTGCAGTGTCCCGATATCATCCACCACTTTGACAGTGCCTCTTGTCTGATCCTCGACAGGACAGGGATCTCTGCCCCTGCTCAGTAACATGATTCGGGTACCGGGAGGATACTCTGCCTGGTACCGCTTTGCCTGCTGGTGCAGGCGTTCCCATTCATTCATCAGCTACATCTCCATTTCTAAATCACTATTTTCTGTTTCTGAAGCCATCCACTCCGTGTCATCCCAATTATTTTTACGAAGGGCAAAGTTCTCCACGAGCTGTCTGGCTGTTAGGGGAATATTCGCAGACTGATTCGTGCGCTCAAACCCATCTTCACTAATCTCAAACCAGCAGTGATCGGCTTCGCTATCATACTCATCAAATTTCCTTTCCGGCATCCCGACCTGGCTTGGGATAAAGTATTCACCCATGTCACAGCAATCAAGGATGCTTTGTATCTGCTCCCTGGACAATTCCCCCGCAATGACACACTCATTGTGAACCTTGTGGTTATACGCATCCCTATACAGATAGCTGATCTTGGTATTCAATGAATCCACCTCCTTCCAAATAAAAAAAGCAGAAAGTCTTCTCAACTCTCTGCTTTCTTAAACCATGTATTATTTATTTTACTGTTCCAGGCTCTCCACCCAGGCTACTACATCTTCATCTGAAACACTGGAGCGGAATCGCATACCTTCCTGCCAATCTCCGGTTCCGGCAAGTTCTGCCAGCAGTTCACCACTGTCACCCAAACCAGAACTTGCTGATGTACAGAAGGGAATAACGGTCTTTCCTGTAAAATCATTGGCTTCTACAAAGGTATTTACCGGCCATGCCGCAATCCCCCACCACACGGGATAACCGATATAGACTCTTTCCGCATCCTGCCAATCTTCTACGGTGTCAGACACCAGCTCCACATTCCGAAGACTTTCATCAGCGTACTCCTGGGATACCCGGCTGTTGTCATCGGTATAATTCAAATCCTCATCGGTATAGGGATCAACCGGCTCCAGCTCGAACAATTCTCCGCCTGTCGTTTCAGCAATCACTTCCGCCACCCGCTCTGTATTGCCAGTAGCTGAGAAATACACGACAAGAGTTTTTCCCTCGGTTCCATCTCCATCTGTTTCTGCTTCGCTACTCGCTTCGGTACTATCATCTTCTGTTGTAGCTGCACTGGATTCGTTCTCCGATGCCGTCCCTGTATTTGACTGTGTCTGGCTTTCATCTTGTCCGCTCCCGGCCCCGCATCCAGCCAACATACCGACTATCAGAATACACACTGTCATCAATATAAATCCACGTTTTCTCATAGGGAATGACCTCCTTCATTTAATATGATCTATACTCAACGTAATACACAAATCTTCTCTTTTTCTGTGTACACAGTTCTTTTCAACCTTAAAAATGCTACTCAATACACGTTATACACTCAAAAAACCATACTGTATTTTAGGGTAGCCCAGAAACACCACATTGTAGTTCTCCGGATGTTCCAGAGTACCAGTGATGGCGGGCCGGGCGGCAGGATCATTTTGCTCCTGGTTGGCGCGGCAGTTGTCATTGCTGTAATTGAGATCTTCGTCGGTGTACGGCACTTCCGGAACGATCTCATAGAGGTCGGCATCCAGGATGCTCTGGAGATGCTGGGCAATGCCTTCGGTGTTGCCGGTGGCGGAGAAGTAGGCCACCAGAACGCCGTCTTCCGGTGTTTCCACGTCAGATTCGCCTGCCTCCGGCGTGGAGAAAGCGGGAGGTGTGGATTGGTTGGGAGTGGACGACTCCTCCTTGGAGGATGTCCCCTCCTGCTGCGTCTGGGACTGGCCGGGGTTGCTCTGGGTTTCCACCTGGCCGCAGGCCGTCAGGCCAAGCAGCAGAGTCAAAGTGATTAGAATCGTAAACAGTCGTTTCATTTTTTGGTGCCTCCTCCTGGCGTGGTTTGTGTCTTGCGTATCTCATGGCGCAGGTAATCCAGCCGCTGGAGCTGGCGCTCCTTAAAGTGTATCTCATCCAGAGCAGCTGTGCGCTTTTCCTCCAGCATTCTGAGTCGTTGCTCCTCCGTGTGGGGCTGCTCCAGGAGCAGGCGCATATAAGTCTCCACCTCCGATGTGGTAAAGCCCAGGTCATGGAGCGTCAGGATGGTGCTCAGCCGTTCCAGATCCGTGTCGTCGTACTGCCAGGCCCCCATCACTTCTTTTACCGCCCCGCAGAGCCCCCAGCTTTCATATTCGCTCAGGATGTGCATGGGGATCTGGTAGCGCTCGCTTGCCTCCTGTTTCGTCATCATAAAACCTCCAAAATGAAAATGCAGGCGTCCTTCCTCGGACACCTGCATTGTAAATCAGACTTTTTGCTATGTCTAATGCTTACTTTCTTTTTCCAAAAATGCCTATTGCACATTTTTGATATGCTGATGGAAGGCCTCCACCACCGGTGTCAGTACCAGATCCTTCTTCCAGACCAGGACGGTTCCTGTGTCCATCGTGGGAGAAAGCGGTATGAATCGGAGATCATCAAAAGAAAAATTCAAATCAAAACTCAGCGCGGTTCCCACACCATAGCGTACCATGTTGGCTGCGTTGAGGATCAGATTAAAGCTGGCGGCAATCTGCAGCCGCTCCCATCGGTCACCAAACCAGTTGGCTAACTCCCTCTGGACACGCTCACGGCCGCTGATAATCAACGGAACCTGTTCCAGATCATCGGGTGTGACGGAATCCAGTCCGGCGAGCGGAGAGTCCAGGCGCACCAATACCCCCCAACGATCACGTTCTTTCATTCGGCAGAACGCATATCGCCCTACATCCACTGGTTCTGTCAGAAGGCCCATATCCAAAAGGCCCGTGTCCAACCGTTCCTTCACATCGTCGGCGGTGGCGCTGAAAATTCGGAAGGTGACCTTGGGATAGCGTTCCCGGAAAGAAACCATGGCGCGGGAGAGGAAGGACATGCTTCGGGTCTCTCCTGCACCAATGGCGATTTCTCCCATCAGCTCTGTTTCACGCATGGTAAACTCCCTGGTCGTCTTTTCTGCCAGATCCACCAACTCCTGCGCACGGCGGCGCAGCAGCATTCCGTCTTCCGTCAGTTCAATGTGATATCGGCTGCGGCGAAAAAGCTGTACCCCCAACTCCTCCTCCAGCTGCATCAACTGCCGGGAGAGGGTGGGCTGGGTCAGGTGAAGCAGAGCTGCTGCCTTAGTAATGTTTTCCTCCCTGGCCACCGCCAGAAAATATTTCAAGACACGAAGTTCCATGGTTCTGCCTCCTTGAGTCCATCGTATCATATCCACTCCCATCCGGCAATATAAAAATGCCTTACAAGAATATTTCTAAATAGGAAATGAGTATTTTACATTTTTAGGTGCTGGATTTACAATGAGGTCAAAGGAGGTTTCATCTATGAACGCATTGGTTGCTTATTTCTCCGCCAGCGGTACCACCGCTAAGGCGGCAAAGGTCCTGGCAAAGGCCGCAGATGCTGACCTTTATGAAATCAAACCCGCAATTCCCTACACAAGAGCGGACCTGAACTGGATGGACAAGGGCTCCCGCAGCAGTGTGGAGATGAGCGACAAGCACTCCCGTCCGGCCCTGGCCGATACGGATGCCCCCATTGCTGGGCACGATGTCATTTTCCTGGGCTTTCCTATCTGGTGGTATGTTGCTCCCACTATTGTCAACACCTTCCTGGAGAGTTACGACTTTACCGGCAAGACCATTATCCTTTTTGCCACCTCCGGCGGCAGCGGGCTGGGCAAATCGGCTGTTAGCCTGCGCGCCAGTGTGCCCGGTGCCAGGATCGTGGATGGACGATTACTCAACGGACGGCTGAACGCGGACGAACTGAAAACATGGGTGTCCGGGTTGAAACTCTGAGGTGAATCGATATGAGATATACAAAACTGGGCAAATCTGATTTAAATGTCTCCCGTATCTGCATGGGGTGCATGGGCTTCGGAGACGCCCAAAACGGTCAGCACTCCTGGACCATTGACGAGGCGCATTCCCGGGAGATCATCAAGCGAGGACTGGAGCTTGGGGTTAATTTTTTTGACACCGCCATTGGCTACCAGAGTGGCACCAGCGAGCAGTATGTGGGCCGGGCCCTGCGGGACTTTGCCAAGCGGGACGAGGTGGTGGTAGCTACTAAGTTCCTGCCCCGCACCAATGAGGAAATTGAGGCCGGCATCAGCGGCCAGGAGCACATTCGGCGGATGCTGGACAAGAGCCTTCAGAACCTGGGGATGGACCATGTAGATCTCTATATCTATCACATGTGGGATCACCAGACGCCCCTTTATGACATCATGGAGGGACTGAACAACGCTGTAAAGGCGGGCAAGGCTCGGTATATCGGCATTTCCAACTGCTTTGCCTGGCAGCTCGCCAAGGCCAACGCCTTGGCGGAGAAAGAGGGCTTTACCAAATTTGTCTCCGTTCAGGGGCACTACAACTTGATCTTCCGGGAAGAGGAACGGGAGATGGCACCCTACTGCCGGGAGGAGAACATTGCCATGACCCCTTACAGCGCTCTGGCCGGCGGGCGGCTTTCCAAGCGCTCCGGTGAGACCTCCAAGCGGCTTCAGGAGGACAGCTACGCCCAACTCAAATACGGCGCGGCTCACGATCAGGACGCTCCCATTTTGACCCGGGTGGCGGAGCTGGCGGACCGCCGGGGCGTTTCCATGACAGAAATCTCCCTGGCCTGGCTGCTGACCCGTGTTACCGCTCCGGTGGTTGGAGCTACAAAACTCCATCACATCGAAGGGGCCGCCAAGGCGGTGGATCTCGCCCTGACGGTGGAGGAGTGTGCCTACCTGGAGGAGCTTTACACCCCCCATCCGCTGGTGGGTGTCATGGCCCAGAACACGATTGCTGCAGCGAAAAAGGACCATGTCTGGTCTACCGGCAATCAGATTATCTGAACAATCAACGAGATTACAAAAAACCGCTTGAAGGGCACTCCTTGCAAAAGGGGTGCCCTTCAAGCGGTTGTGGCTAAAATCTTTTGCCTGTTTTAATCGTTCCAATTGGAATCCTGGGTACGACGATACTCGGTTGGGAGTATCTGTGTCACATCTTTGAATGCTTTTGAAAATTTCCCTTGGGTTTCGTAGCCCACCCGATCTGCGATTTCGGAGATCGGAATCCTGGTTTCTCTCAGCAGTTTCATGGCCTGTGCCATGCGGTATTCTTTCATGTAAGTGGCAATGGGCAGGCCATATACGGTCTTAAAGACTTCCTTCAGCGTGGAGGTGTTGATGAGGTATTGCTTGGAGAGTGCCTCAATGGTAAACCGCTGATCCAAATGTTCTGTCAGCTGACGGTGGATTTCCTTGATCAGTTCCGTCTGTTGAGAACCGTATTGCGTCAGTGCATGCTTTTCGGGCTCCACATCCGAGAGATAGAGCAGCAACTCCTGGATTTTGAGCTGTAAGTAAGCCCTGCGCCGGAAAGAGGGGGCTGAATACAGGGGCGCAAAGATCCCTTCCAGTTCCGGGCAGGCCGGGATAGCTACCGGTTTTTCACCGCAAAAGGTGCTTTGTATGGTTGGAAGATCCAAGCCGGACTCTTTTAGAATTTCCGGGCAATTTGCGTCCAGGACCGGCAAATCGATGGAAAGAGAAATGCCCTCCGCATAGCCCAACGGAAACATCATGGCCGAGTCCGCACAGCAAGCGGAGCTGTGAGCGGTGAGATCTCCGGCACCCAAATAGACCGCTGTGCCACCCCGCATATTCCAGCCTACACGGCCGTTACGGCAGTAGAACAGCTCCAGAACAGAGGAGGAAGCAGCGTGGTGTACGGTGATTTCCGCAGCTGACAGCAGGTTGTAGGAAGCGTCGACGCCGGGGAATACATGGTAGGCTTCTATTTTCCCTTTTCCAACTGTTTTTGCAGAAAATTGCCCGGTTAGAAGGACATACTCCTGACCGGATGGAGAATTGCGAACGATTGTCAGGCCTCCGGCCGGAACATCCTGCAATTGCTGTGTGACATGTGTGGGTTCCTGTTGTTTCATGCGAACTTCCTCACAAATTTTGCTTTGATGGGCAGGCAATTACCACTAAGTCTTCAATCATGTGATGGAGCAGCTGAGCCTGCTGTGTGTTTGCCGCGGTATAATATACTTCTTTTCCCGCCCTGCGGTTGACAATCAAACCGGCGGCTCTCAGTAGTTTGAGGTGATGGGATACCGCCGGACTGCTCATCCCTACCATGGCGGAGAGATTGACCACACATTCCTCGCAGTGGCACAGCAACCAGAAAATACGCAGGCGACTGCCGTCCCCCAGCTGCTTAAAAATATCTGACAGCGTCTGAAAATTCTCCACGCTGGGCATATTCTGCAGTTCTTGCTCCATGGGCTGTCCATGGTCGTGAGGCAAAGAAGTGGTTTGCATCGGATCACCCTCCTGTTTGATTTATCATACCACAGGTAGGTGCGGGTGCAAACTTATTCCTGTTTCGGTCCTGCGTCGTGGGTATAGTCCAGGATTTGAACCTTGTCGCCAACGGCATTCTGTACCAGATCCTTCATCCGCTTGGCAAAGGGGCAGGGATAGCCGATGGGCGTGCCCTTTTGGATACAGGAGGCAAACGCAATGGTGTCCGCCCCCTGGCTAACCAGAGAGTTCGCCCGCAGCACTACTTTCTTTCCGGGACAGCCTCCGCAGTTGATAAAACCCACCAGCTCAATATCCTCCACACCTGCAAAAGCGCCTTTCCGCTCACGGATGGTTTGAAAATCCCCACTTCCGGGGCAATAGTCCTCTGTCTGCGTACAACGAATAATTCCCAATTTCATATTTGGTGTCTCCTTTCCTGATATGTTCATCGTTGATCCGCCTCCCGAAGGGCGGATAAAATCTCGCCCAGCGAGCCGTCCAGACCAAATGACTTGCGTTTGATACTGTCTGCAATGTAGACCTCGCCCAGATTGATGGTAACATAGGTGGCGTTGGGCTCCTGATCCACCAAACGCATCAGAGGCGCTTTGATGAGTTGATTGCGCCATCCGATCCCCAACTCCAACACGACCAGCTTTTTTTCGTGATATTGGTTCAGAAAACTCTGGAATCTCTGCGTGGCGCCGTGGTCCGGAACCATATTCGGCCCTGCTGCCATATGAACCTCCATGGGGCCGCCGCATCGGGGACACCGGGGCACCAAATCAGAGGGGATTCTGCCATCCTGTTCCGCAGCTGCCATCTGCTCTGCCAACTCCAAAATGGGATAGAGGGTATCATGGCAGGGGCGGGCGCATTGCATGGCCAGCCAGGTCCCCTCGATTTCATAAATCTTCTCCGGTGCAAATCCGCTGCGTTCAAAGTGACATTCTCCGTTGGAGGTAAGGACGAAATAGTCCCTGTTGCCCACAATGGCTTTCAAGTCCTGCATGACCTGTGTGGGTTGATACTGTCCGCAGTAGTGGTGGATGAGCCTGCTCCAGAAGGCCCATTTTACTTCTTCCGAAGGCCAGCGGGCTCCCATCCCATGCAGCAGGCACCGAAGGCCGTACTTGTCCTTAAAGTCGCCGAACAAATTCTCAAATGCCTGGTTATCTGCAAAGAGGTGCAGTCCTTCAGTCATGGACAGGCCATTGCTGGCTCCAATCAAGATGGCATCCGCTTTTTGGATTTTCTCTGCGACTGGTCTTAGATCATACATGATGAGTCTTCCTTTCCGGACATATGTGCTGCCGCATCCTGCAAGACAGCGGCAATATCCTCTTTGATGGCCCAACCCTTTTGAGATAACGCTTGGGGCAGGAGCGCGTCTTTTGGGTTGATGGTGATGTAATATGCCTGCGGGAGAGAATAGGTCAGATTCCAAAAGGGTTCCTGGATGAACATGGGGGTCATGCGCCCCACCCCCAATTCCAGGAAGAGGATTTTTTTATTCTGATTAGCAGTCAGGAACTCATTGATCTTTCTGTATTCTTCCTTGTACTTCTTACCCTCCAAAAAGGTATAGCCTCGCACCCAAGGTTCCATTTCCGCACCGCATTTGGGACACCGAGGGATCAATTCTGCCGGGATACAGAGATTTTCATCAATTGCATCGTTCATTTCATAAACCATCTCTTTGTTCCAGTAGATCTCGTCGTGGCAGCGGCGGCTGCACTGATAATAACGGGAGTCCCCTTGGATGGCGCTCAGCTTATCTTCTGATACCACGCGGGTAAACTGAAAGTCTTGGTTTGTAGTCATAATGTGGTAATTCCTATCCTGAAGCAGCTTCATCAGGTCATAATAGGGCTGACCTGTGGGACATTCATACTCCATGTAACCCATTCGGGCAAGGAAGGCCCAGTGGGCCTCCGGGGACGGATAACGGTAGTAAAATCCATTGAAGGCACCGGTAAATCCATATTTTCGGTGGAAGTCTCCCAAGTATTGCTCAAATATCGCATCGTTTTGATAGAAGAAGTTGAAGCCGCAGGAAGCTGACATACCCGCCGCAGCGCCCACCAAAATTGCATCGGCCCCACTAATTTTGTCTACCAAGACCTGCACATTTTGGCGGTGGACGGCGGAATCAATGAATATTTTGTGGTTCAGTAGCATAGTTGACATGATTCCTCCAACCTGTTATTATAATAATTACATGTTGCAAGCATAGCATGTTATTTTATAAATTACAAGTAGGCAATTAAAAATTTTTGAGGTGAGCCCATGAAATACTCTACCAAGTTGAGTGACGCACTTCATATATTGGCCTTTCTCAGTATGGGAGCCGGTCAGCGGATCACAAGTGCTAAGATCGCAGAAAGTGTAAAAACGAACCCGGCCTATATCCGGCAGCTAATGGCCAAGCTGAAGAGTGCCGGCATGATTACCAGCTCACAGGGACAGGCCAATGCGGAATTGACCAGGCGCCCGGATGAGATCACGGTGTTGGATGTCTACCGGGCAATTGAGGGCAATAAGCCCCTACTTCACTGGGATATTGATACCAATCCGGAATGTGGCGTGGGGATCTATGTGCAGCTGAGCATTGCGGACTTTTACCAGGAGATCCAGAAGGCTGCCGAACAAAAAATGCAGACCATCACCCTGCAGGACATCATAGACCGGTACGGTGAGAAACTGGATGAACTGGAACAAAAATCGGAGTGAAAACTTACCCCATGAGGAGATGTTGACAACGAACGCGCAGAAAAAGATCGGATTGGTGGTGGAAGGCGGCGGAATGAAGTGTGCCTATAATGCTGGGATTCTGGATGCCTTTCTGGACGAAGGGATTACGTTTGATTATTGCATTGGCGTATCCGGTGGATCTGGCAATCTGGCTTCCTATCTGGCGGGGCAAAGAGGCCGGAATCTTCGTTTTTTTACGGAGCATATTCATTCGCAGAATTACTTCGGTTTGAGAAGCCTGCTGAAAACCGGAGATCTGTTTGGATTGAAGTACATCTATGGTGAATTGACCCGCAAAGAAGGAGAAGATCCTCTGGATTTTCCCGCTCTGATGAACAACCCGGCGGAGTACGAGATTGTGGTCACAAACGCGCTGACAGGATTGCCGGAGTACTATGGGCGGGAGATGATGGCGCAGGACGATTACCGCCTGATCATGGCCTCCAGTGCCATCCCGGTTGCTTGCCATCCGGTGGAACTCAACGGAGTGCCCTACTTTGACGGAGGCCTTACCGATGCCATCCCGGTTCGCCGCGCCCTGGAGCAGGGGTGTGATAAGCTGGTGGTCATTCTCTCCAAGAACCGGGACTATGTACGAAAGCCTCAGGGTATGCGCAGGCTGTATCGGCGGGCCTGCCGCAGTTACCCCAACATTGTGGATGCTATTGATCGTCGCCATGTAGTGTACAACGAAAATTGGAAGGATGTGTTTTCCCTGGAACGGGATGGGACTGCCTTTGTCTTTGCTGCCAGTGAGCCCATCCGCGTGGGGACTTACTCCATGAAAGAGGATGCGGAACGAAACCTATATGATTTGGGGTTGCGGGATTTTGCCGCATGGAAAAACGATTTGTTGGAATTTCTGAGTATTTGACCATAAATGAGCATTAGCAGAGGAAAGGTATGTGAAACAAACGATGGAACCAATGGAACTTTTGACAAGCAGCACTCCGTACAGCGTCTATAACTTTCATCTTCCTCAAAGTCTGAAGAAAAATGCCGAGCAGCTGTGCTGGGAGTATAATCAGCTGCCGCCCGGGCAGGAGGAGCGGCGCAGAGAGATTTTGAAAAAGCTGTTTGGTACATGTGATCCGAAAACCTTTGTCATGCCTGGGTTTCGTTGCGATTATGGGTTCAATATCCATACTCACGGACTGGCGTTTATCAATTATAATTGTGTGATTCTGGATACTTCCCCGGTGCATATCGGGGCCAACGCCTTTATTGCCCCCGGCGTATGTATCAGTTGTGTGGGCCACGCCATGGATGCCCAACAGCGGGCAGAGACGATTACCACATCGGCCCCTATTACCTTGGAGGAGGATGTGTGGATTGGTGCCAATGCTGTGATATGCGGAGGAGTCACCATCGGGAAGGGTTCCATCATTGGGGCTGGAAGCGTGGTGACCCGGGACATCCCCGCGGGCGTTGTTGCCGCAGGAACGCCCTGCCGTCCCTTAAGACCGGTTACAGAGGCAGACAAGCTCGACTTGCGTACCGTTTCCTTTTAAAAAACGCCGGAATGATTTGACCGATTGTCAAACCATTCCGGCGTCTCTTGTTGTTTTGGAGAACTCTTGGAAAGCCACTTGCTCAAGGGATATATTTCATGCCCCACTGGGAGATGGCGTAGAAAATGGGCAGCAAATCCGTTCCCTTTTCTGTCAGGGAATACTCTACTCGGGGCGGGATCTCATTATACTGCTCCCGGTGTACCAGACCATCCCCCTCCAGCTCTTTCAATGCGTTGGTGAGCATGGTGTTTGTGATAGGTTTGAGCATCTTTTTCAGTTCCCCAAACCGCATGGGAGACTGGATACAGAGCTCGTAGATGATCTGGAGCTTCCATTTCCCCTGGAGCATCTGAACCACCGGGGTCACCGGGCAGTTTCCGTTTTCGGTCAGGATAACACTGCCCACTCGGGCTTGAAATTCCTCATAGGTCATGGATTGATTCATAACGCAGCACTCTCTCCATCGGTATGGTTTTTCGTACCAAGTACAAATAATCTGCGTACTTGCACCGTTATTTCTTCTAAGTATAATAATTATATCGACATCAAAATGGGATGTCAATGACAGAACGAATTGAGAGTGAGGTATTGATTTATGAAAGAACTGAACATCATGGAGGCCACTGTCCTGACCTCCCCTAATCCCCTGACCCTGATTTGTTCCCAGAATGAAGACGGCACCACGAACCTGGCCCCCATCTGCTTTGTGTCCTACCTGTCCTTCAACCCGCCCATGGTCGGCTTTGCCGCTGGCAAGCAGTCCCATACCGGCAAGCGGGTGCGGGAAACCGGCAAGGTGATCGTGACAGTTCCGGGGGAGAGTCTGACTCAGGCCGTGGTGGCCTGCGGCAGTTCCACCGGTGCCACCAGCCACAAGGTGGAGGAAAACCACATTGAGATGACCTCCGTAGAGGGCAGCGACATTCAGATTCCTGCGGATACCCGCCTTGCCATGGTGGCTACGTTACAGCAGGCTGTGGAGGTGGGCGACCATATCCTGCATATCTGCCAGGTGGACAAGTTCCTGGGTGACGAGAGCAAACAGGGTCTCTATGCCTGGAATGGCTTTGGAAAAGTCGCCCCGGCAGTGGAAGGCTAAGGCAGAAATGACTGGGGGAGATTCCAATGGCGGTGTGCATCAAATCCCAGATTCAGAACATGAATCTGGTCATTGGCTGTACCATCGGCTGCAGCTACTGTTATGCCAGAAATAATGTACGACGGTTCCATATGATTGATGATTTTGAGAAGCCGGAGTACTTCCCCGGAAAATTGCGGCTTATGGAGAAAACTCGCCCCCAGATTTTTCTGCTTACTGGAATGAGTGACTTTTCCGGCTGGAGAGCAGAGTGGCGGGATGAGGTATTTGCCAAAATGGAGCGCAATCCCCAGCACCAGTATCTGTTCCTGACCAAGCGGCCGGAGGAAATCGATTTCTCTACCCATCTGGATAACGCCTGGTTCGGCGTGACCGTTACCTCTTGTAAGGAAAAGAACCGGATCCCGGCACTGCGGGAGCATATCCGCGGCGGACATTATCACGCCACCTTTGAGCCCATGTTTGACGACATCGGGCCAGTGGATTTCACAGGGATCGAGTGGGTGGTCATCGGAACTGAAACTGGACGCCGAAAAGGAAAATCTGTATCCAAGCCGGAGTGGGTGTGGAACCTGACCGACCAAGCCCATACCCTGGGTATCCCGGTCTTTATGAAGGAAGACCTGCTTCCCATTATGGGAGAGGAACAGATGATGCAGGAATTACCCACCGCATTTCATAAGGTACTGGAGGAACAAGCCAAATGGCAGAAATGATGGAAAACGATATCCTGATCCGGGATGTGGAGACAAAAAACATCATGACCAAATCCAATCTGCCCGTAGGAGGCTACTCCGTAAACCCCTATGTGGGCTGCACTCACGGCTGTAAGTACTGCTACGCCTCCTTTATGAAGCGCTTTACCGGGCACACCGAGCCCTGGGGGACCTTTCTGGATGTAAAGCACTGGCGGGAGATCAAAAATTCTCAAAAATACCGGGGACAGCGGGTGGTCATCGGCTCGGTGACCGACGGCTATCTCCCCCAAGAGGAGCAGTTTCAAAACACTCGCAAGCTGTTAGAGCAGCTGAAAGGCAGCGGGGCGGAGATCCTCATCTGTACCAAGTCCGACCTGGTGGTGCGGGATATTGACTTGCTCCGGGAGATGGGAAAGGTGACCGTCTCCTGGTCCATCAATACACTGGATGAGGATTTTCGTAGGGATATGGACAAGGCAGTGAGCATTGAGCGACGGCTTTGTGCCATGAAGCAGGTCTACGACGCGGGTATCCGTACGGTCTGCTTTATCGCGCCGGTATTTCCCGGTATCACGGATTTTAAGGCCATTTTCCATCGAGTGAAGAATCAGTGCGACCTGGTCTGGCTGGAGAACCTGAACCTGCGGGGCGGATTCAAGCAGGAGATTTTAGACTACATCCATGAAAAGTATCCACACTTGATCAACTTGTATCAGGCCATCTATCAAAAGGGTGATCGGAGCTATTTCCGTGACCTTGAGCAGCAAGCAGAGCAGCTGGCGATCGAAAATGGCTGTCCCTTTGTGGATAACGAACTGCCCTATGGCCTGGCGGAGCCGGGCCACCCGGTGATTGTGGACTATTTCTACCACGAGGAGGTCAGGGGGTCGGAGAATACGGGGAAACGAAAAAGAACCTGATGTCGCAGGCAAAAGGAAGGCCGGAGCAACACCGCTCCGGCCTTCCTTTTGATATTTTGTTTGGCCGTTTCGTGAGAGCAGGAATCTCAAATGGATTGTCCCAGTGCATAAGCCTGCTGAAGCTCAGGTTTTCCGTCAATATCCCCCACATCTGCGTTTCCGCCGGCCAAAACATGACCAAGTTCTGTCCATCGAAGATGCTTCATTAGGTGGCTGTAGTATGCCTGTACATCTTCAAAATCGTGGCCTTCCGCAGCCATCAGTAGCACGCCAAAGCGGTCATGTCCCCGGAGCAGATTTCCATCGTTCTCCTCCAGCGCAAAAAGACGGTCCATGGCTGTTCGAAGCTGGCCGCTCAGGTTCCAGTAATACAGCGGCGATGCCAATACGACCACATCGCTCTCCCGCACCGCCGGATAGATCTGATCCATGTCGTCTCTCTGGATACAGGGACATTCTTTTGTACTGTGTCCACTGAAGCAGCCCTTACAGCCGTGGATATTCATATCGCTCAAAAAGAATTCCCGGACGATATGCCCGGCCTTTTCCGCACCCTCTGTAAAGGCGCGTACCAGGGCTGAAGTGTTTCCTTTTCGCCGGGGACTGCCATTGAGAATTACGATCTGCTTGCCCATTCCTTTTCTTCCTTTCAGATCTTATCCACCAGCTCTGCGGCCTGCCGGCAGCCGTCCGTCTTGTTGATGTCGCCTGCGTTCAAGACGCCGGGAATCAGCACTTCGCCCACCATCTTCCACTTGTTGAGGGCAGCTGTTCGCTCCATGGGGATGCGCACACCGTCCAGTACAGACAGATCCTCCTCCTCGCAGCAGGCGATGAGGGCGCACTCTTTCCCGGCAATGTCCTTGCCACCCACCACCAGGGAATAGATCCGGTCGATAACGCCTTTGATCTGGGCGGGAATGGAGTACCAATAGACGGGCATGGTAAAGACAATGGCATCAGCCTTCAGGATAGCCGGTGCGATGATATTGAAGTCATCGTCAAAGGAGCAGGCCTTCCCAGTTTTGAAACAGGTCTCGCAGGCATGGCAGCCGCCGATCTTCATCATGGCTGCGTCAAAGCGGGTGACGGTGTGTCCCTTTGCCTCCGCTGCCTGGATGAAACTATCCGTCATGGCAAAGCTGTTGCCATTTTTTCGGGGACTACCTGTAATGACTACGATGTTCTTACTCATAAAATTTCCTCCTTGTCCTTGAGAAATTGACTTTCTCACCTGCTGATAGTACAATCATAGCAAGAATGGGAAAAAGAACAAGTACGCACATCAAAGTGCGATACTTGCGTAGAGGTTTAATACTTACGAAAAGGAAAGTGTTTATGAGCGAGTTAAAGGAATATAAAACCTGCATTTCATCTGCCAATCTGGCCGATACCGGGTTCAGCTATACTTTATCTCTGATCAGCGGCAAATATAAAATGACTATTCTCTATACCCTCATGTGTTTTGGGGTGGTTCGCTTCAACGAGATGAAAAAGTATATTGGGGGGATCTCCTACAAGACGCTGAGTTCCACACTGAAGGAACTGGAGGCAGATCAGCTGGTCCACCGGGAGGAGTATCCGCAGATTCCCCCGAAGGTGGAGTATAGTCTCACTGAGCGTGGAAAGTCTCTGATTCCCATTCTGGACCAGATGTGCGACTGGGGAGAGCGAAACAGACTGTAACCATAGATTGAAGAAAAGGACTGGAGTTGTCATGGATGACTCCAGTCCTTTTATATGTTAAGAAAACACTCACTATTTGCCCAAACAGAAGAACCGTTTGCCCAAACGGAAGGATATCGTCCTGAAACATTGACGGCGGGAGGTTCACCGGCTATGATGACACTACAATTAAATACTTGCTTAATCGTAATAGCGAAAGCAAGGAATTCAGAGAGGAGTTTTCAAGATGAAAAAGACTTACAAGATCGAAGTGGACTGCGCCAACTGTGCCAACCTGATGGAGGAGGCTGCCCGCAAGACTCCTGGCGTTCAGATTGCCACCGTAAACTTTATGACTCAGAAGATGATCGTGGAGTTTGAAGAGGGTCATGAGCCTGCCGGCGTCATGCAGGACGTGGTCAAGGCCTGCAAAAAGGTAGAGCCTGACTGCGAGATCTTTCTGTGAGGAGACCGGTAGAAAGGAGTATAGACGATGCAGGAACTGATCGTGAATATCCTGCTGGCTGCAGTAGCCCTTCTGGCGGCGGTGCTGCAGCTCATTGGCCAGAAGTCCAGCAGCGGTATGACAAAAAAACAAAAGGTCATGCTCTGGCGCATTCTGGCAGCAACGGTCTTGCTGTTGGGCCTCCAGTCTTTGGGGACATCTGTCTTTGATTCGCTGGGCAGTTCAGGCCGTTGGCTGCGGCTGGCTCTCTATTTAGTGGACTACCTGGTCATTGGCTATGATATCCTGCGGAAGGCCTATAAGGGCATCCGTAATGGTCAGGTGTTTGATGAAAACTTTCTGATGGCAGTGGCCACACTGGGGGCCTTGGCCCTGGCGGTCTATGAAAACGGGGACTATCTGGAATCCATCGCGGTGATGCTGTTTTATCAGGTGGGTGAGTGGTTCCAAAGCTACGCTGTGGGAAAGAGCCGCCGGAACATCAGCGACCTCATGGACATCCGGCCCGATTACGCCAATGTAGAGCGGGACGGCAAACTGGAACAGGTGGATCCGGATGAGGTGGACATCGGCTCCATCATCGTGGTGCAGCCTGGGGAGAAGGTACCCATCGACGGCACGGTGGTGGAAGGAGCCTCTACTTTGAATACCGCCGCCCTGACCGGAGAATCTCTGCCCCGGGAGGTGCAGACGGGAGATGCCATCATCAGTGGATGCATCAACATGACCGGGCTGTTAAAGATCCAGACGACCAAGGCGTTTGGGGAGTCCACCGTGTCTAAAATCCTAGATTTGGTGGAAAATGCCTCTTCCCGTAAGTCCAAGTCGGAGGACTTTATCTCCCGCTTCGCTCGGATCTATACCCCTGCTGTGTGCTATGCCGCCCTGGCGCTGGCCATTCTCCCGCCGTTGGTGCTCATGCTGGGATTGGGACAATCTCCCGCCTGGGAGACCTGGATCTACCGGGCGCTCACGTTTCTGGTAGCCAGCTGTCCCTGCGCCCTGGTCATCAGTATTCCCCTGAGCTTCTTTGCCGGCATCGGCGGAGCCAGCAAGGCCGGTGTATTGGTAAAGGGCTCCAACTATCTGGAATCTCTGTCACAAACTCGCATTGTGGTGTTTGATAAAACCGGCACTCTGACCCAAGGGGTCTTTGAGGTCAACGGAATTCACCACAATGAAATTGAAAACGCCAAACTGGTGGAATATGCTGCGCTGGCGGAGTCAGCCTCCAGCCATCCCATCAGCAAGAGCCTGCAGCGTGCCTATGGCAAGGAAATCGACCGCAGCAGGGTATCCCAAATCCAGGAAATCAGCGGCAACGGAGTCACCGCCGTGGTGGACGACCACACCGTGGCGGCCGGCAATGATAAGCTGATGGATCGTCTGGGTATTCCTTACATCAGTTGCCACAGCGTGGGAACCATCATCCACATGGCGATTGACGGACAATATGCCGGGCACATTGTCATCTCCGACTTGATAAAGCCCACCTCCAGGCAGGCTATCCAGGCATTGAAGTCCGCTGGTGTATACAAAACGGTGATGCTCACCGGGGATGCCAAGCAAGTGGCCGATCAGGTAGCGGAGGAGCTGGGGGTGGATCAGGTGTACAGCCAGTTGCTCCCAGCTGACAAAGTGGAAAAGGTAGAGGAGCTACTTGCCAGAAAGCGAGGCAAGGAAAAGCTGGCCTTTGTGGGGGACGGTATCAACGACGCCCCCGTGCTGGGCCGCGCCGATATCGGTATTGCCATGGGTGCCATGGGTTCTGACGCCGCTATCGAGGCTGCAGATGTGGTTCTGATGGATGACGATCCCATGCAGATTGCCAAGGCGATCAAAATTTCACGCAAGTGCTTGGGCATAGTGTATCAGAACATCGTGGTGGCCATCGGGATCAAGCTGCTCTGCCTGGTGTTGGTCGCTTTGGGATTTGCAAATATGTGGCTGGCGGTTTTTGCTGATGTAGGTGTCATGATTCTGGCGGTTCTCAATGCGATCCGGGCTCTTTTTGTAAAAAACCTATAAGTACAATACACGCAATTCCGGGCATGTAACTTCTGGTTATGGCAAGGGGCTGACGGTTTTGAAAACAAGAGAGTATTAAGCCTGATTATATCAATCGGAACCTTTGGAAGACTAAGACAACTAAATTATTGAAAAATATAATAGTGGATATTTCCTCGAACCTGTGCTATTGTGTCTTGCTATAAGGAGGCGAGGCATATGAATGACACGCTGAAACTACTGTATGACAGATTTTACACTCCGTTGCCTATGGAGGAAACCGAGCAGGAAATTGATGACTGTCACCGGCAGCTCATCGAGCGATTGGAAAAACCAGAAAGGAAGTTAGTTTTACGGAGCATCGACGCGCAGAACCTGATGATAGAGCAACGCTCCGTGGACAGCTTTATCTGCGGATTCCGTCTGGCGTGGGAAATGGCAAACGAACTGAATCATTTTGAAACGAACAGGCATCCATCTCCAGTGGAAGAAGCGGAGATGGATGCCTGATTCTATCCCTACTTAATGACAAGGGTGCCGCCCAGCCGATACCGACACAGTCCAAAGCCGGTCTCCGAGCGCTCCAGGATGGCCTCTGGGATCTGTTTGAGATACTTCCGCCCAAAGCTGGTGGTGCCGAAGTACGCGTCAAAGTTGGCCACCGGCAGTACCACCCAGTCGGAGTCCTCCGGCTTGTTGGCAAAGTAGTAGGACACCAGAGTTTCGACCATATCCAGAGGAACGCCCTTGGGCGTGAGGTTGCGAAGCTGCTCTAATAGTTCAGGTGGCAGTGACGGTTCCTCTCTGCGGAGCGGTCCCAGTTCCAAAGCCTGGGCCAGAAAGCTGTCAAACCGCAATCCCCACTGTCCCTTGGTGGTGGGAGCAAACAGAGGGACCTGCATCTGGATCACCTTGTCCCGCCAGGCCCGGTCAAAGCCTGTCTCAATGGCG
>OLGB01000926.1_pt1 | contig 38122 bp, 31 predicted proteins | sample 1605691 | NCBI WGS metagenome assembly OLGB01 (sample SAMEA3888925, study PRJEB22519) | human gut metagenome | biome: human gut; feature: human-associated habitat; material: faeces | place: Denmark | collected 2010
ATTTTTTATTTTTAATATTTTCTGATTTGTATTTAATTTTTTTATTTCATTTATATTTATTTCAAATCTTCTTGTTCCTATTAAATTTATTTTATAAAAATGGTTGTCTTCTAATTCCATTTCATTTAATTTTTGTAATAAATCGTCTTCTGAATTAATATTTGATACATCAATCTCCTTTTCTTCAAATACTTTTGTATCTAATTTTATAAAATTTAATTGAAGATTATTTTTATTTAAGTCTCCTAATATCATTCCATGTTCTCCAAGTTCATCAAAACCAAGCGAAATTGTAGAACCTGGATAAATTATTTTTTGATTTGCTGTCTGAATATAATTTTTTTTATGAATATGACCTAGTGCAACATAATCAAACCCAATATCCTCTAATACTTTTTTTGATATTGGATTATAGTTATTTTCTACTGCATCAGAACCATCTAGTGTTCCATGTATAACTAAAATATTTAATTTTTCTGGTTCGTCTAATCTAATATTATTTATATTAACTCTTGTAGAATAAAAATCTTCAAAACCATATCCATATATATTTACATCTTCTAAACTAATTTTATTAATCTCTGGAGTAAAAATAGTTACATTCTCACTCCATATATAGTTATTATAAAAAGAGTTTTTTAAATATGGATCATGATTTCCTGGCGAAATAAAAACTTTTGTATTTGGTATTTTTTTAAATAATGAGTTAATATATTCTATTGTACTTTGTCTAATATATTTATGTTCATATAAATCTCCTGAAATAAATAAATATGGAATTTCATTTTCATTTATATAATTTATTATTTTTTTAAATACTTCCCTTTGTTCTAACCTTCTTAATTTACAAAACTCTCTTTCATCTGAAAGTGTTATAAAAGGTGCATCAAAATGCATATCTGCAATATGTATAAATTTCATATTTTCACTCTCCATCTCTTTATTATTTATAACATAAATGATTTTTTGAGTCAATATTTTTTTGAACATTTGTTTTTTTCTTTTCTCATATGTATTTTATATTTTAACTTAAATTACGAATTAAACCAAAAAGAGATTAAACTCTTTTTGGTTTAATCTCCCTTTTTTATTTTATTCTACTTTACCATCATAAATAGTTGGCTCGCTTCCTTCTATTCCGCCAGAAATTACTGGTGAATTTGCATTTTGTGTTCCATCATTTATTCCTAAAGTTAAGGCTCCATTATTTTTAATTGCTTTTCCTGTTGTGTTCTTTATCATACTTACATCACTTGGATCTGCTTCTGATGTATCCATATAATCTACAATGGTTAATGTGCCATTATTTACTATAGCTGGTTCTGCTTTATCATATGATATTGTTTGTCCCCTTAATTCTATTGTTATATTTGTTCCTTCTGGTATTACTACTTGAGATTCTAATGCAATTCCTCCATTTATTACTATTGTTCCTGTTTTACTTGTCATTCCATTTATTGCTGTAACTGCTGCTTGTAGTGTTTTATAATATACTCCATTTACTTTTATTACATTATCTATTACTGCGTCAATTCCAAGTGTTGCTTTCTTATTATTGTTTTCATATATTACAGTGTAATCTGTTGGTGTTTTCGTTACTGTTCCAGAAATTGCTTCTGTCTCTCCTTCTATTACTCCATCATAGAAGTTAAATGTTCCAGTATTTTTTACACCATATGTCTTTCCTACAATGCTTGGTACAGTTTTGCTTACATTTGTATCATTGACTCCTAAAGTTAGAGTTCCAAAATTGTTTATTGCTTGAGCTATTGTAGATGTTATACTTCCTCCTGTTATTGTTGCTATTCCATAATTTATTATGCCATAACCATTTGTCGCTTTTATGGTTCCATTTGTTATGTTTAATTTTCCTCCTCCATTATTATCAATGGAATTAATAATTCCTCCTGAAATCTCTGTTGTGCCTGCTACTTTTATATCTCCTATATTTCCTCCTTCAATTGTAATTGTTACATTACCGGCATAGTATGAGCTAATGGTATCAATATCTGCACTATTTTTAACTATTAGATTTGCTTTAGAATTATTGGCAAAGTTAATAGAGCTAACTTGTCCTCCTTCAACCTTTATTATTCCAGAACTGTTGTCTAATATTCCATTTACTATAATATTTCCTCCTGTTATATTTACATTACCTGATTCTATATTATAGATTCCATTAATATATCGTTTACTTGCATCAATTATTCCTCCATTTAACATCACATTTCCTTTATTTCTTATAATATTTTTATTATTACTACCATTTCCATCTATATATTCCTTTAGGACTCCATTTGTTATAGTTAATGTTCCGATATTATCTATTATTCCATTAATAACTCCTCTTGACACTATTCTTCCACTATCTAAACCTGATGAATCTGTTATATTTAATGTACCATTATTGGTTATATTATAGCTTTCCATATATGTTGTTATCTGTTTTCCATTTAAGTCTAATGTAATATTTTTACTTGAAGCTATTTCTAATTTTTCACTTTCTACAATTGATATATTCTTTAATAACTTCACTGTTCCTTCTGCTGATTTATTTATTGCTTCATTTAAACTTGTAAATTGTTCCCCATCTACTTCTGCAACATTTTCTTTGGTTACCAAACTTGCAACTTCTAGATTTCCATCAATATCTACACTTAAACTTGCATTTTCTTCAATTTCATTTATCTTTCCCAAAATTGCACTATTATCGTCTGCATTTTTTCCTTTTATTGTTCCTCCATAATAGTATAAATTTCCACTATTATAGACTCCTGTATTTCCGTCATGTCTAATTTCTATTTGTTCATTTAAATTTCCATCTTTTTGTCCAATTGTTAATGTTCCACTATTAGATATCGCTAAATATCTTGAATCTGTACATATTATTGTTCCTTTAGTTATAGTTAATGTTCCACTATTGCCTATGCCACCATTATTTTTTATGGTTCCACCATTTATTGTAGTATTTCCATTATTAGAATTTAAAACTTGTCCAGTTATTAACACTGGTACGTTTTCTTCCGCTATTAATAGTGTTCCGAGATTTGATATGTTACTTGTCGTTCCTCCAGTTATTGTTACTGTTCCTGTGCTATTATTATTTATTCTTCCTGTTGTTCCTCCAGATATCGTTATTGCTCCTGCAACATTATTATATAGATATCCTACTTTTCCTCCTTTTACTTCAATTGTTCCTAAATTTGCATTATTTATATTCCCTGTTATCGTTCCATCTGTTATCATTACTTTATTTGTACTATTGTTATTTATTGTACATGCATTTGATGAATCTTTTGCTGTTATATTTCCTCCTGTAATTGTTACTGTTCCTTCTCCTTCATTGTTAATTACAGTTACACAATAATTAGTACAATTTATTGTTCCTCCAGTTATTGTTATTTGTCCTTTATTTTTTATAATATCTATATATTGACTACTAGTTCCGTGTGCAGTTGCTTCTAGCGTTCCTTGTTCAAACTTTAATGTTGAACCTTCTATATTTTCTATTAGGGTGGTTTTATTATTTAATAGTTTTCCCGTTGCTTCCTGTCCTTCAGTTTTACTACTATCTATAATCCTTAAATCCCCACTATTTACTATAGTTTTTCCTGTTATAATTGTATATCCTGCTAAATCTAATGTTATATTTTTACCTGATTCTATTTGAACTTCCTTACTACTTTCTATTATAGAAATATTATCTAACATCTTTATAGTATCTGTATCTTGTACATTTTCTAGTGCCTTTTGTATAGAACTATATTTTATTCCTGTAGAAGTTACTTGTACTATTTCTTTTTGATCTAAAATTGCTACTTCTCTTCCTTCTTCTACTTCTAATCCTTCTTTTTCTCCTTTCTTATATTTTGATACATCATATTCTTCTTCCACATCTGATACATTTCCATATATAGATTGATTCTCTTTACCTTCAATTCTTCCATCATAGAAATTAAATGTTCCGCCATTGTTATACATTCCATATACATTTATTCCTTTTATATTTGGACTTTGTATATTTACATTTTTATCTTTTATTCCTATTGTTATAGAACCTTCAGCACTATCATTATATATTCCATAATTATTACCTAATATTGTTCCTCCTATTACTGTTACTTGTCCAGAGCGATAATTATATATTGCTGATGTCGCTCCCGTTATTGTTCCATCATTTACCTTTAATTTTCCTGCCGAATCTATATATATTGCACGTCCATTATCACCTTGTATAATTCCACCGTTTACCGCAACATTTCCTGTTTCATATATTAATATAGCACCTGTAACACTATTCCAGCTATCAGCAGCTCCAGTAATAGTACCTCCATTTACTGTTAACTTAGCTGTATCACGAACTGATATTCCATAATATCCTCCTACAACTGCCGACTCATTTATTGTTGCAGTTGCTGTTTCTCTTAAGATTATTGCATTTTCTTGACTGCCTATTGCTGTTATATTCCCCCCTGAAACTGTTACATTCGATGTTCCTACTGCAATTAATCCACATGCATAACTATTTGTTGTTGTTATGTCTCCTCCGGTTATTTCTAAATTTGTAGTTCCTCCTATATTTATTGTATTTGCATACTCTCCTGTTAATGTTATATTCCCTTTAGCTATGGTTATGTTGCCTGTTTCAGTACCATTAATTGCAATTATGTAATCTTTTGAAGATGTTATTGTACCACCATTAATCTTGAATTCTCCTGAGTTTTTTATAATGTCTATATACTTATCTCTTGAACCTCCGAAAGTTTGATTAATTACTCCATTTTCTATTATAAACGTTCCTATATTTTCAATCATTCTGCTTCCTCTCGATATCAATTGTCCGTTTTTTTCCTCAGTATCATCTGTTATCATTAATTTTCCTTTATTTGTAATAATTGAATTATTAGTTAGTGACGTTATTGTTTTTCCATTCAAATTTAACGTTACATCTTTATTTTCATCTATCGTAACTATTTGACTATCTGTTATCGTAAAATCCTTTAATATTGTAATTTCTGTACTAATTCCACTAGTACACTTTAATATTGCATCTTTTAAATTGGTAAAAGTTGCCTCTCCAATTTGTGCAATTGGTTCTTCTTTTACTAATTGTGCTATTTCTCTTCCTTCTTCTTTTGTTAAATCTACATTTACATTTTCTTCTACTTCTGTTATTGCTCCATAAATTGCCATATCTTGTCCAGCTATTGTTCCATCATAATAATATACTTTACCTTCTGGATTGTAATTCCTTAATCCTATATTATTAGTAGAAGTTATCTGAACTTTATTTTCTATATTTCCATCTTTAGTACCTATAATTATTGTTCCTTTGCCATAATTGTCTACGCATATATCACTTGCGTTTACTATTACTTCTTTTAATTCTATTGTACCAATTCCCTTGTTATATATATAACCGTTGCATTTACTGTTCCCTGCTATTGTTATATTTCCATTATCAAAATTTAGTATATCTACAGTGATAGAATCGTTTATTTTCAATATTCCATAATTTCCTTGTCTTCCATTTATTTTAGTACCCTGTATTGTTATAGTTCCATCTTTACTTCTATTTTCTATTCCATTAAGCTTACAATCTGTTATATTTATAGTTCCTGTTCCATTATTTTGTACCGAAGTTCCCCAATAATTTTCTTTTATTTCTTCCACATTTGATATATTCATAACTCCAGTCGAATTGTTACAAACTCCATATGTAGTATCTAATGTTATATTTTTTATGTCTATTATTCCACTTCCATAATTGCATATACTATCCGAACTTCTGTCTACTATATTTCCTCCCGTTATTTCTATTGTTCCTACATTATTGTTTGATATCGCTGTCCCACTAGATTGAACTGTTATATTTCCTCCTGTTATCTGCACTTTCCCTGTAGAATTATTTGATATTCCACTGCTATATATCGAATAAGGTATATTTATATTTATATTTCCTCCTGTAATTTTAACTGTTCCTTTAGCATCATTTTTTATTCCAACTTGACCGTCCTCTCCACTTACATTACTTACATTAATTTTTCCATCTATTATTTCTACATTACCTACTCCTTTATTGTATATTGCTGTATCATACTGTTCTGTTGAGCTAACTTTACCACCCAAAATTACTAACTCTCCATTATTTTCAACTGCAATTTTATTGCTAATTTGTACTTCTATTGTTCCACTTTCTACTTTTAAACTTGCACTTTCTGCATTTAATAATACATTTGATGTTGTACTTTTTATTATTCCTGTTCCTTCTGCTTCTTCTGTTTTGCTACTATCTATTATTTTTAGCTTTCCTTGGTTTTCTATTACATAGTCTGCTACTGTATTTGTAAGCGTATATCCATTTAAATCTAATACTATATTTTTTGTATTATCCATTACGACTTTTGCATTTTTTGCTAAATCCACTACTATATCTATTTCTATTTCATCTGCTGATGTTCCTTTTATGTTATTTGCTGCATCTACTGCTTGCTCTAGTGTTGCATATCTTGTTTTTCCAATTGTTGCTTCTACATCTGTTACTTTTGCAAGTACAGATTCTTGCATTTCTCCACTTTGTTCAACTTTTGGGTCGTATAATTTTGGTGTATCTGTAACTCCACCATCTATCGCTGTTTTTCCTCTTATTACTCCATCATAGAAATTAAATGTTCCTAAGTTATAAACTCCAGTTGTTTTTCCTTCTATTATTGGGCTATTATAGCGAATACTTCCATCGTCTACGCCTAAGTTTAATGCTCCTCCTTCTTCTATTTTTATTGCCATTCCTTTGCTATTTGATATTTTCCCTGCGGCCTTGCTATCTATTACTTTTAATTCTCCTGTTCTTACAACTATTGTTGCATTTTCTTCATCATTTGCATTTATTGTATGACTGTTTAAGTCTATTGTAACTTTTCTATCTATTATTATATTTGTCTCATTATCTATATCATTTATTATCTGTATTACAAAACTTGTTTCTTGTCCAGTTTTTACTTTTTCTATTGCTCCTGATAAATACTCATATTCTGTTCCAATTAAGCTTTCATATCCTTCTGGTGCTTCTATTATTTTTGCTACCATTGGTATTGGCTCAAATGTTACTATTATATGTTTGTTTTCTGTTACATTTTTTATTGTTTCTAATGTAACTACTTTTGTCTTTCTATCTTCTGTATATGATGTTAATTTTTCTCCATTTATCGTTATTTCTTTAACTCTATTTCCTGCATCTGGTGTTATTGTTATTGTATTTTTAGAGTCTTCTCCATATCTTACTGTTTCATCTACATTTGAAATGCTTCCTCCACTTTTTGCTTCTCCTGTTATTTCAAATGTATTTACTCTATAATAATATGTTACTTCTATATCGTTTTCTGTAAATACTCCGGATTCATTTCCTACTACACTTACATATGTATATTTATTTGGATTTAAATATTCCCTTCCGTCTGTTTCTGTAATATTTCCTTCTTCATCTAATGTTGGTATTAGGTTTTTTGTTTGGTAACTTGCTCCTAAATCACCTTTTATTACTTCATCTTCTGCAATTTTAGTTTTCGTTCCTTCCTCATAATGATGTACTATTACTTTATATTCATTTTTTATCCATTTTGCATATAATGTTATATTTCCTGTTCTATTTGCTATTCCAACTGTTTTTGTTCCACTAAAGTCTGCTTTTTCATACCAACCTGCAAATGTATACCCTGTTTTGCTTGCTTCTTTTAATGTTATTGTATCTTCTACTGTGTATGTGCTTGGGTTTTGACTATTATTTGTTCCTTCATTTAGATTGTATATTACGTTATATGTTAATAATGTTTTATTTGCATTTGCTGTTAATGTTACATTTCCTGCTGGCATTGTTATTTTTGTATCTTTATTTGTTTGCTCACTTAATAAACTTGCATTACTTGTTGTCCATTTACTCCATGCAAATTTATATCCTTCTTGTTCTTTTATTGTTGCACTTATATTTATTTCTTGTTCATACTTATAACTTTCATATACACTATCACCTTTATTTTCTTCACTTAGTGATACTTCTTTTATATTCTCATTTTTATTTAATGTTAATGTATAACTGTTTCTTTTATAATATAACTTTAATACTAATTCTCCTTCTACTGGCACTGTTCCTGTTTTTACATTGTTTGCATTATTTTCATCATATGTAAATCCTTTAAATGTTTTTGCTATTGCTGTTACTTCTGCATTTACTGTACTTCCTATATTTTGTGTTGCTTCTTCGTCTTTTACATATGTTCCATCTAGCCCTTCTTTATAATGTTCTACTTTATATGTTGCTTCGTTTGCTTTGAAGTTTGCTACATACTCTTTATTTCCTGTACTTCCTTTTACTATTGTTACTAATGTTTGTGCTACATCTCCATTACTTCCTGTCCATCCTATGAATGTATATCCTGGTTTTACTGGATTATTTAATGTTATATTTTCACTTTCTACTGTATATGTACTTGGATTTGCTTTTCCTTCCTCTAATGCTCCGCCATTTAGATCGTATGTTATATTGTATGTTATTGCTGTTTTACTATATGTTGCTTTTACACTTCTATTTTCTGTTACGTTATTTAATTTTTCTGGTGCATCCCATCCTGCAAATGCATATGTATACTCTCCAGTTGCTGCTTTTGTTGGTTCTGCTCCTGTATAACTTGCATTTGTTCCATAGTCTACTGTACTTGTTCCTAATACTGTTGTTCCATCTTCATCATAAAATGTTACTGTGTATTTATTTTTTGTATTTGTATATGTTGCTTTTACACTTCTATTTTCTGTTACGTTATTTAATTTTTCTGGTGCATCCCATCCTGCAAATGCATATGTATACTCTCCAGTTGCTGCTTTTGTTGGTTCTGCTCCTGTATAACTTGCATTTGTTCCATAGTCTACTGTACTTGTTCCTAATACTGTTGTTCCATCTTCATCATAAAATGTTACTGTGTATTCTTCTGTCATTTGTATTATTTCATTTGCACCTTTTGATTTATTTTCTAATGTTCCATATGTGTATGCTGTTACTTTATACACTCCTCTTCCTTTTAGCTCTATTACTTCTTCTGTTCCATTTATTTCCTTATATTCTTCTGCTTTACTTCCTGTTATTTTATATACTGTTTTTAATGTTTCATCTTCTTTATTTACTTGTGTTATTTTTATTTTTGTACTATTTACATATTCTCCTTTTGCATTTTTTCTTCCTTCTATTATTTCTATTTTTGGTGCTTCTACTTTTTTTACTTCTGGTACATCTAATCCTCCATGTACTATGTATCTTATTACTGCTTTTATATCTTTTGTATCCACACTTTTATCACATGTTACATCTGCTGATTTTTTTTCTTCTTCTTCTTTTATCTCCCAACCTTCTGTTTTTACATAGTCTCTTATTATTCTTGTTAGCTCTATTTGATTTAATATTCCGTCTCCCTCTATGTTGTTTTCTTCTTTATCGTTTGATTCAATATCTCCTATTACTGCAATTTTAAATATTCTACCATTGCTTTCATATTTTGCATACATGCCTGAATAAACATACCCTTCTTTTACTTCTTCTTGGCATGTTTTGTCTTTATATACTTTTACTTCTTCTCCTTTTGAAAAGTTTTCTTTAAATTTTTCTACTTTTGTTTCCGGCATTACTCTTGAAATAAATCTATCTGTTACTAAATATTTTATGCTTTCTGGATTATCTTCATTTTCTTTCATAAGCTTTGCAATTAATTCTTCATTTGTACTTGATGCATCTACCTTATTTACTTGTACATTTACAGCAAATACTATGCTTAGAATAATTGCTATTACACTAATTTTTAAAACTTCTCTCATTAGTTCTTCTCTCCTTTTTTGCATTATTACCTAATAATATATTAATAAAAATAATCTCTTTTAGCAATCTTGTTTTATTTAATATTTGCTTTATTTCATTCTATTCCTTTACGGAACTACATTTTTAGACATTTTATTACATTTCCTTTACATTTTTGTAATATTTGTAATATTATAAAAGTAGCACAAAAAAAAAGAGAATTTATTAATTCTCTTCATCTATTGGTCCAAATAATTCATCAAATTTAGCTTCTAACTCTTCTTGTAAATCTTTTTCTACATATTCCTCTTCATCTTCTTGTGGAAGGAATGGAGCTAAATCTTCATCATTTTCATAATTGTCAACATTATTTTTAAAGTTTTGCTTTTTGTTATCAGAATTATCTTCAAATAGGTCATCTAATGATTCAACTTTTAAATCTTGCTTTTCTTCTTCAGGCTTATATGGATTATAAGGATTATATTTTCTCCAAACTCCTCTGTCCCCAATATTAAATTCATTGTGGCTCATCTCATATTGTGCTAGCTTTTTAGCCATATTAGTTTCAAAATAATAATATTTTCTTGCTTTAACTGGTTTTAATCCTTTTTCATAAATAATACATAAATCATTATCCATCCTTCTTAGCTCATCTGGAGTCATTAAAGCTCTTCCCATTATTTGATCAGATGTACTATATCCAGATCTCTGATCATTTTTATCTCTGTTTACTGATTTACTACCTCTAGTAATTGTCTTCTCTCCCAATGCTTTTGAAAAATATTCAACTGTTTTAAACGAGTTGCTTCCCAAGAATACATGAGTATCACAGTTACCCATAATTGTTTCATACGATTTTTCATATACCGCCTCTAATTGGTCTAAATTCTGTAAAATGACACTAAATGAAATTCCTCTACTTCTTGATGTAGATATTTTTTTATCAAAATCTGGTATTTTACCTATATTTGCAAACTCATCTAATATAAAGAATACTGGGGTTTTTAATTTTCCTCCATTTTCATCTGCATAATTGTATAATTGTTGTATCATTTGTGCAAAAAATATTGTTAATAAAAAATCATATGCTGTATGTGTATCTGATGAAATAACATATACTGCTGTTTTTTTAGTTCCAATATCACTAAAATTAATTGTATCTGTTGATGTTACTTCTGCAATTTCTTTTGAATCAAATTTTCCAAGCTTTGATTGTAATGAACTTAAAATTGAGCCATATGTTTTTTCTGGTGCTATTTCAATAGATTTGTAGTACATTCTTGCGGGATGATCATATGGCAACTGATTAATTAGTTCTGTTAATAAATTTCCTCCGCCATTTGAGTTTGCAGCTCTTACCATTTCTGAACAACTTGCCAAGTTTTGTTCTTCTTCTGGTCTTGCAGCTATTAAATAGTACATTAATGCTTTTAATAGCATTTCTGCCATATCATCCCAATAAGGATCAGAACCTCCTCCTTCGGATTTCTGTCCTTTTATTATTGTATTTGCAATAACATCAACATCAAGTTCACTTGAAATATGTGCAAGAGGATTATACCCATCACTATTTTCAGGATTAACTAAGTTTAGAACTTTTATATCATATCCATTTTGTTTTAAAAATCCAGCTGTTCTATCATATAATTCTCCCTTTGGATCTGTAAAAACATATGAACCTAACATTTGAAATGCATTTGGAATGGAATATGATGCAGATTTACCAGAACCCGAACCGTCCAACTACCAAAACATTAACATTTCCTCTTTTATTTATTGGTAAATAGTTGTTTTGTGCTAGAATTATTCCTTTATTTTTACTTAATATTCTATATTGTTCTCCATTTTCGCTCCAATCACTCGAACCATGTTCAATATCTGTGTACTCATTTTTAGGTGCTGATTTAACTAATCCTATAATTACTACAACTATGTAAAATAATGTAAAGTATACTGTGGTTTTAAAAAACATTCCAATATATTTTGCATCTAATACCTTAAATATACATGTAAAACTTGATAATGCTGGAATTATGTTTTCTATAAAATATCCAGATATAAACTTTCCATCTCTTGTACTTTCAACTATTGAATATGCCACAGGAGCGACAAATAATATGGTTAAAACTAACCATATTATTACAAAAAGTATAAATGATTTTCTGAAATTTTTTCTTACTTTTTCTATCTTATAATTCATAAGATTTCACCTTCTCTTTTGTTTTTATTTTGTATTTTCTACACTTGCCTTTTTACTTGTATTTTTATTTTCAGGAATTTTACCTGTTAAAACTTTACCATTTTCTGCAACTCTGGCTAATATTTGTCCATTTTTACCTAATATCTTTGTATAATTATTTGCAACAATTTCCATTGAATCTTCATTAAGTTTTTCTTGTAAGCCATTATACTTTTTAGCATTTTTAGGTGGAAACTCCATTTGCATATCCTTATTTTCATTGAAATATCCAAAAGTAATTTCATACTTTTTATTATTAGCTACGGATTTATTTGACATTTACAATCCCCTCTCCCTATTATTAGTCTTTTTTATCTTCTCTTATTTCAAAGGCAAAATATGATTTGTAAGGTTTTAGTTTACATTTTCCTTTGACTTCATTTGTTTCTTTATCAAAATATAATACAGGTTTTATTTCTTCTGCTGTTTCTGGATCTATAATTGATATTGGTCTTTTTAAATTAGGTGTATATCTGAATTCTTTATATTTAGATTCTTCTTCTGTATATAAAGTGTCAAATTTAAGTGGAACAGGTTTTTTGGAAATTTTAACTTTATTTCCTTCTAAAATTCCCATATTGACTACTACTTTATCTTTTCTAAAAGATAAAATTACTAGTTGATCTCCTTCTTCTGAAGGATTGTCTACAAAAAATGTTTTCTTTTTCTTGTCTCCTCTTAATTCTTCTAAGCAGTCTAATCTTTCTACTGTAAACTTTGGAGAATTTTCCAAATATTCCTTTTCTGTTTCTTTGATTTGATAAATTACAGTGTTCACTTCTTTTGAATCTGTTATACTAAAATGCTTTCCTTGTAAATTATCCATCTATTACACCCCTTTTCTATGAACGATACTTCAACCCATAGCTTATCTTTCGTTTATCCATTAATATATTTATTATATCTTGTTTTTTCCATATTGTCAACATCTTTATGTTAACAAATCTTTTTTCTTGGGTTGAAGGCAGATATATCATTTAATCTTTTAAATAATTCTTTCTCTTCATTAGTCATTTTTTTAGGTATCATAATTTTAACTTCCGCAACTAGCCTGCCTCTTCCACCTTGTCCATCTAAATACCCTTTCTGAGGTACTTCAAAGTGTTCTCCGCTTTGCATTCCTTGTGGAACAATAATAGAAAGCTCCTCATCTATTGTTTGAATATTTACTCTAGTACCTAGTGCAGCTTCCCAAGGTGTTAAAAATAAATTGGTATAAATATCATATCCTTTTAATATATATTTTTTACTGTCTATTATGTTGACATTTATTAATAGGTCTCCATTTTTTCCACCATTTTGTCCTTTTTTCCCTTGTCCAAGTAATCTAATTTTTTCATGATTCCTAATTCCCTTTGGTACTTTAATAGAAAATGTTTTCATTTTTCCAGCTGTAGTTCTTAGTGAAATTTTCTTTTCTGAGCCATAAAACCCTTCTTCAATTGATATATCAACTGATGTTTCTATATTTTCTCCCTTAATAGGAAGTTTACTTTCTTTATTTTGTTCTAATTTATTATTATCTGCTCCAAAAAACATATGAAAAAAGTCACTAAATACAGAAGATGTTTCTCTTGTAGCTTCTTGGCTTCTGATTTTCTTTTTTCCAATATTAGAGTTCCACATTCTATCATATTTACGTTTTGAAACACTATCTGATAAAACTTTATATGCTTCATTAATATCTTTAAATCTCTCCTCAGCATTTGAGTTGCCCACATTTACGTCTGGATGATATTTTTTTGCTTGCTCTCTATATGCTATCTTTATTTCGTCGGCAGATACTTTGCATGTATCTAGTCCCAATATTTTGTAATAATCTTTAAAAATCATTCTACATCCTCCTAAAAGCTCATGGATGCTTATATTATAGCATATTATTTTTATTTAGAAAATACATTTTATTTATTTTTCTAAATATTTTGATTACTCTCAATATTTAGCATTTATTTAATTGCTCCACTAATTAATAAATCTAGTAAATCTCCATAATTAATTCCATTTGCTTCCCATAATTTTGGATACATACTGATTTTCGTAAACCCTGGCATAGTATTAATTTCATTAATGAATATTTTATTTGTTTCTTTTTCAATAAAGAAATCAACTCTTGCAAGTCCTTTTCCATCTACGGCTTTAAATGCTTTAATTGCATATTCTCTTATTTTTTCTTGCTCTTCTTTTAGTAAGTTAGCAGGAATTACGACTTTAGATTCTGAATTTTTATACTTTGCCTCATAGCTATAAAAGTCTTCTGCTGGCAATATTTCTCCTATACAAGATGACTTTATGTCCCCACTTTCTAAAACAGCACACTCCACTTCCCTAGCATTTATTCCTTCTTCTATTAAGATCTTCTCATCAAATTTTCCTGCAAATTCAATTGCTTTTTCTAATTCATTCAAATTGTTTGCTTTTTTTATACCAACAGATGAACCAGAATTTGATGGTTTTACAAACATTGGAAACTTCAAACTTTCACTTATTTTTGAAACAACCATTTCTAGATCTAACTTTACTTCATCAAAGTTTTTATCAATATATGTATAAATATCTTTATTTTTTCTTATATATGCATATTTTACTTGATTTAATCCCGCTCTATCAAATATCATTTTTGTATATGCTTTATCCATTGATACACTAGAAGCAAGTACCTTACATCCGACATATGGTATTTTTAGTAACTCTAAAAGACCTTGAATAGTTCCATCTTCTCCATATAATCCATGTAGTACAGGAAATATAACATCCATTTGTTTTAAAGCAGATATCGGATTTTTTATTTCTTCAATTTCTTTATTTAAACTTTCTCCCAGCTCTAAAATTTTAATTTTATTTACTTCTTTTGTATATCTATACCAATTTCCATTTTCATTAATATAAATTGGAAATATTTCATATTTATCTTTATTTAAACTTTCTATTATAGAGGTCGCCGAAACAACTGAAACATTATGTTCCGTAGACATTCCGCCAAAAATAACTCCCAATTTAAGTTTCTCCATACACTTAAAACTCCTCTTTTTAAATTTTATAAAATAGCTTCAACAATTTGTTTGAAATTCATACCATTTGATGCTTTTATCAAAATAACATCATTATCCTTCATAATACTTTTTATTTTATTTATTGCATCTGAATTACTCATATATGCATTTACATTCTTTTTTTCCATTCCTAAATTTATTGCAACCTTTGCTATGTTTTCTGCCTGTTCTCCAACAGTAATCAATTCGTCAATTTTATTTTCTATTATACATGGTGCCACTTTTTCATGAAGTTCTTTTGAGTACACTCCAAGTTCAAGCATATCCCCAAGTACTGCAATTTTTCTGCAATTTTTTTGTGCTCCTAAATATTCAATTGCAGCTTTCATAGAATCATAACTTGCATTGTAACAATCATTTACAATTGTAATATCATCTTTTTTATGAACTTCCATTCTACTTTTAGTTAATTCAAACTTCTCTATTCCCTCTTTTATTTCTTCAATTGGAATAGAAAAAAATTTTCCTATGCAAATAGCACATAAACTATTATATATAAAATGTCTTCCTCCAACTGCTATTTCTATATGATATTTTTTCTTATCTATTTCCACATCATATTCACTGCTATTTTCATCCAACTTGATGTTGATTGCATTATAATCACTTTTTTCATCAATTCCATATGTAATTACTTTATAGTTTGTATTTTTTCTATTCCACTCATTCAATAAATCATTGTCATTATTAATAATACAAACTCCATCTTTTTGTAGACCTTCTAAGATTTCTAGTTTAGCCTTTAAAATATTTTGTCTTGAACCTAAATTTCCAATATGAGAAGTTCCAATATTAGTAATTACTGCCACATTTGGCTTAGCAATCTTAGTTAAGTTACTTATTTCACCTAAGTTTCCCATTCCCATTTCAACTACTAGAGCTTCATGATCTTCTAATTTTAAAATAGTAAGTGGCAAACCAATTTGATTATTTAAATTTCCTTGTGTTTTTAAAACTTTGTATTTTCTTCCTAAAACACTTGCTGTTATATCTTTAGTACTAGTTTTACCAACACTACCTGTAATTGCTACAACAGGTATAGAATATAAGCTTCTTTTATATGTAGCAATTTGTTGCAAAGCTTTTACAACATCGTCTACTACTATTATTGCAACTTTATTGAACTTTTTTACTTTATCTAAATCGGGTTTTACATCTTGCAAAATGCAGACACTTGCACCTTTTTCTAAAGCATCCAAATAAAAGGCACTACCATTAAAATTTTCGCCTTTTATTCCCAAATACACGTCTCCTGGCTCAACTATTCTGGAATCTTTTGAAAAAGTTACACATGTAATGCTGTCCTCTCCATATACAAGCTTTCCATTTGTTATTTCTAAAACCTTCTTTACATTGATTATTTTTTCGTCTATCATTTATAGTTCCTCCAAATTTAAATTCTTTAAGATTATATTCTAAAAACTACATTTTTACAACCACAATACAAATATTTATAACTAATAGCCTTATTTTTATTTTTAAAAATCTTCAAAACAAAAAATTGCAAAATACCAAAAATTAAAATATAGAATGGCTTAAAAGGTCTTATATATTAAAGCAAACTCCATTTAGTTTACTTAATATAAGACCTTTTAATTTGACTATTATAAAAATACAAATAGATAATAATTACATTTATTAGTATCATAATTGTATCTATAAATAAAACTATTTGCCATTTTCTACACTTCTATTTGCTATTTCTATAGCCTTTGTGACAATATTTCCACATTTTTGTGAAGAAACATTTTGCCAACCTCCATCTTGTTTAACTTGTTCAAAAACTCCTAACTCTTTTGCAATTTCTTCTCTTAAATTCTCAGAAATTACACTATTTTTGTTCTTAGACATAAAAACACCTCCTAATAGAAAAACATAAAACTTATGCTTTTCTATTAGTATTATTTACACTTTTGCAATTATTATTTTACAAAAAATATGGTTTTAAACCGTTAAAGTTCCATTTGGTGTATCTAATATAATTAAAATATCTTCCTCTTTACCAGTTTCAGCATTAATATAAACTAAAAATTCTCTATTATCTACCTTTCCTTTAAACTCCCAACATAGAATTTCAGTTTGAAACTTTGTTGGAATCATAGCTAATCCTTCTGACATAATTTCCAAATCTTTATTAATTGATTTTCTTGCATTTTCTTTAGTGATTTTTGGTGTTGCGAATTTTCTTTCATAATGCGAATTCAAATACCCAGTCGTTTCAATACCAAGAATATCTCCATTATCCATTGCCACTTTTAGCTTTATTAAATCAGAGTAGACCGTTACATTATCTTGTTCATAAGCATAATTTATAGTTAAAATTCCAGATTGCCTTGTAAAATATGTTGCTTTCATATTTTTAAATCCTTTTTGTTCTAAAAAGTTTTTGCCTATTTCATTTGCTTTTTCATTAGATATGTTTTCAACTTCTATTTTCCTATTAAAATTCATAAATACTACATGTCCGCCTTTTTTAGAGATTGAAATCCATATATTTGCATCTTTTTCATTTTTTACTTTTGCTTGAAAATCGTAAGATGGAATATTTGCATTTTCGGCAATACCATTCGACGTAATTTCTTCAATTTTATCTTCTCCTATAAATTCTTTAGCCTTTTTCTTTGCACTTTCTTCATCAATTTCGTCGCCTACTAGACCCTTCCTTTCTGGATTTGTCATATGTTCAGAAAATGCGCCATCATAAATTAAACCTGCATATTCATGGAAATTTTCTTCCATATTACTAAAACTGTCTTTCGAAACATTGCTTACTTGTTGTGCAAACACATTTGTACCTTTTTTAGTTAACTCTCCCCAACTAATTCTTCCTTCATTAATATCACTTGATAATTGATTTAAAGTATTTTCTAGTTCAACCGAATATTCATGTAATTCCTTTAAATTATTTAATTCTTCTTGTGTTAAAGCCTCGTTATATATATTTTTTCTAGATAGCGAATAACTATAATCGCTTACTTGATTTAAAAATTTTGAGGTATTACTTAGTTCATTACTTTCAATTGGAAGTCTTGATAAATAGCTTTGAGCTAAATTTGCTTCTCTCCACACATATGTTAACGTTTCTGCTCCATGTTCTGGAGTACTAGAAATTAATGATTTTGCAAGATATGTCTCTACATTTTGAACGTAATCTACTAATTCATAAAACGCCATATTGTAATCATTTTCAGATGCTTGCCTATAATCTCTTTGTTTTTTATAGGTGTATAATCCTAGAATAACTATTATTGCTATTAAGCTTACAACTAAACTTAGCATATGCCTATCTCTTAATCTATTTTTCCAATCATACACTTTTTCCTTTAACTTACTCATATATTTTACTTTTCCATCCTTTCTTTTATTTACAAAATCTGTGTTTTCCAATAGTTTTTACAAGTGGTCTTGACCAAATCCACCCATTTGTAGCAGTATTTGGATTAAAATAATATATTGCTCCTCCGTGTTGGATCCCAACCATTTAAAGCATCTTGAGCAGCTTTAACAACAGTTGAATTTTGTTCTAATGGTACATTAATTTGTCCATCTGATACTGCTGTAAATGCTCCTGGTTCATAAACTACTCCTGCTATTGTATTTGGAAAACTAGAATGTTTAACTCTATTTAAAATAACAGCCCCAACGGCAACCTGTCCTTCATATGGTTCTCCTCTTGCTTCGCCGTTAATTGCCCTTGCAAGCAATTGAACTTCAGAAATATTCGAACCATTGGCAGCTTTTACTTTATTTGTATCTGTTATTATAAAATTTAAAGTTAAAATTCCGATTATTAATAAAATCACTAAAAAACTTAAAATTAAAAATTTTCTTTTCACTATTTATTCCCTCATCTTTTTTATTTATTTTTCAAAATTATTTTGTGTATTTTTTTATATAATATACTTTTTTTGCAATTTTTTGAAAAATTATTTTTTTTATGCTATAATTTTTTAAGAAAAAACTTATTATATATCTATAAGTAATATATAATTTTGAAAGGAGAATATATGTTAGTGTTTACCATCTAACATATAGAAAATTTTTATGAAAAAAGTTATAATTTTTTATGCATCATATGGTGGTGGACATCTTTCCGCTGCAAAATCAATACAAGAATACATAAATAAAAACTACCCAAACTATGAAACTTCTTTAATAGATTGTGTAAAATCAATAAGCAAACCTATTAATTCTATAACAACATATGCTTATAAGTGGATGGCAAAAAATTCCCCAAAATTATGGGGAAGTGTTTACGATAATTCTCAAAAAGGTTTTCTTGGCAAAATGAGTACTTGCTTGAACCATTTTCTAGCATCAAAATTACTTAAAATTTTGCAAAATATACAACCCGATTTAGTCATATCAACACATCCATTTGGTTCACAAATGACAAGCTTTTTAAAAGAGAAAGGCAAAGTAAATTGTAAACTTGCCTGTATACTTACAGATTTTGAACCACATGACCAATGGCTTGTTGGAAAAGACTTTGTAGACTACTTCTTTGTTGCGCATGAGCAGATGAAATACGCTCTAGTTGATAAACAAATAGGTGAATCAAAGATTTTTGATACTGGAATTCCAATATCAGCAAGGTTTTTAGAAAAATATTCTAAAAAAGATGTATGTAAAACATTAAATTTAAATCCTGATAAAAAAACAATACTTTTCTTTGGTGGGGGTGAATTTGGTCTTGGAAAGGATAGAACTCTTCAAGTTTTAAAATCACTATTGCAAAATATAACTGAATATCAGATTGTTGCAATCTCTGGAAAAAATAAAAAAATGAAGCAAAAATTCGAAGAATTTCTTACTCCTGAAAATGAAGAATCCTTAAAGGTCTTTGAATATACAAACCATGTTCCAGAATTAATGAGTATATCTAGTTTTGTGGTTACTAAACCAGGAGGTCTTACATCTTCCGAAAGCTTAGCTTCTAGTTTACCTATGGTTATTATTAATCCACTTCCCGGTCAGGAAGAAGCAAATGCTAGCTTTTTAGAGTTAAGCGGTGCAGCAATTTGGTTAAAATCTTCAGATGATATAGAATCAATAATTTCAAACCTTATGAACTCACCTCATAAGCTAGAGGAAATGCAAAGTTTTGCTATTAAATTTGCAAAGCCAAATTCTACGAAAAACATTTGTGATATATTATTAGATAAGTAATTGAATTATAAAACTGTAATACATAAAAAAACACCTCATATACTAAATATAAACGAGGTGTTTTTTATGTATTTTGAAAATCTGTCTGGAGCTGAGTTAGTTGCTCTTGCAAGTGCTTTAGCAATTTATATTTCTAATGGTCTTACTCCAGATGAGATTGATACTCTTGGTAATTTTTTTTCTAGCTTAGGCTCTAATTTAAGTACTATCGCTTCTGCTTCAAATAATAATAATGAAGATATCTAACAATATTATAATTCTCTTCTACCTTCTAGTGCTTTAGTTAGTGTTACTTCATCTGTATATTCCAAATCTCCTCCAACAGGAATTCCATGTGCAATTCTAGTTACTTTAACTCCAAGTGGTTTAACCAGTTTAGATATATACATTGCAGTTGCTTCTCCTTCAACTCTTGGGTTAGTAGCAAGTATAATTTCTTTAACATTTCCATCCATCAATCTAGATAGTAGTTCTTTGATTTTTATATCATCTGGTCCAATTCCATTCATTGGCGAAATAGAACCATGTAGAACATGGTACACGCCTTTAAATTCATGAGTCTTCTCCATTGCAACAATATCCTTCACATCTTCTACAACACAAATAACAGACTTATCTCTTGTATTGTTTGCGCAAATGCTACATGGATCTGTATCTGATATGTTATAGCATGTAGAACAATATTTTAAATTTTCTTTTGCATTTACAATAGCAGATAAAAATTCATCAGTTTCTTGTTTGCTACAATTTAATATATAAAACGCCAATCTTACAGCCGTTTTATTCCCTATACTTGGCAATTTTTCAAATGCTTCTATTAGTTTTTCTATTGATGGTGAATAATATGACACGTTTTAATTCACTCCTTAATTATTAATTCCTACATTAACCCAGGAATATTGTATTTTCCTAGTTGTGCAGCTTGAGCACTATCTACTTTTCTTAATGCTTCATTTACACATGTTATTATTAAATCTTGTAGCATTTCTACATCTTCTGGATCTACTACGTCTTTTTTTATAATTATCTCTTTTATTTCTTTATTTCCTGAAACTTTTACACTTATTGCTCCTCCACCTGCTGTAGCATCAAATTCTTTAGAAGCAAGCTCTTCTTGTGATTTTTCCATATCTTGTTGCATTTTTTTTGCTTCTTTCATTAATTGGTTAATATTCATTCCTCCAAATCCTCCCATGCCTGGGAATCCACCTCTTTTAGACATATCTTTTTTCCTCCTTATTCATCCATTATATTAATTGGCATATCAATTGCACTAGTTACCTCATTTGTAAACTCATCCTGAGGAGATCTTTGTACATTATTGACATTGTCCCCAATTAGCTTCACTCTCATTTCCTTACCACATTGTATAGAAATAAGTTTAGTAAGTTCATTCATATTTTCTGGCTTTTCTAATATTGTTTTTCCAAATGACGTAAGTCCCTTTGGAAACTCAATTCCAACTGTCATGTCATTTATTTCTTTAGCATTTGTATTCATTAAATTTGTATATAGCATTATCTTTCCGTCTTGCTTTAATTGCTTAACAATATTAGGCCATGAATCTATTTTTTTTCCTGGTATTCCAGTTACAACATTTCTGTTTTGAATTTGCGAATTTATTTTTTCATTTTTTTTCACAGTATTATTGCTTTTTATGGCACTATTATCCACATTTTGTACTTTTGTGTGAATAACTCCTGATTGTAAATTTTGAAGTTTTTTTTCTAATCCATCTATTCTTAAATTTAACTCATTCATATCTTGTGCTTCTTGTTTACCACATAACTTCATTATTCCAATTTGAAATAAAATTGATTTTTGATTAGACCATTTTATTTGATTTTCTAGATCAGATAATTTAAAAATTACGTCAAAAAGCCTTTCCTTTGATGCCACTTCAGACAATTCTCTAATTTTATTTATTTCATCTTGTGTATATAATTTTACTTGTTTACTTGTTTTATATACTAGAATGTCTTTTACATATTTTATCATTTCCCATAATATATTGTTTAAGTCTTTTCCGTCATTTAACAATATATCTATTTGTTTCATACATCCTTCTATATTTGACTCTAACACCTGTCTTATGACATTACTTATATATTCTGTTTGTGGAATTCCAACTAAATCCTTTATTTTTTGTACACTAATTTCATCAGAGCCATCTTGCAAACATCTATCTAGTATACTTAATGCATCTCTCATTGCGCCTTCACTTAAACTTGCAATAGTAATAAGTGCTTCTTGTGACGCATCTATGTTACTTTCATTACAAACAAATTCTAACCTTTTAGCAATAACTTCGTCTGGTATTTTTTTAAAGTCAAACCTCTGACAACGAGAAAGAATTGTTGCTGGAATTTTTTGTGGTTCAGTTGTTGCTAATATAAATTTTACATGTTCAGGTGGTTCTTCTAATGTTTTTAGTAATGCATTAAAAGCCCCTGTAGATAACATATGAACTTCATCAATAATATATACTCTGTATCTGGCAACTGTCGGTAGAAAATTCACTTCATCTCGTATACTTCTAATATCTTCTACACTATTATTTGAAGCCGCATCCATTTCTACAATATCTGTTAATGAACCCTCAAGTGCTGCTTTACATATTTCACATTCATTACAAGGTTCTCCATCTTGAGGATTTAAGCAATTTACTGCTCTTGCTAAAACTTTAGCAGCTGATGTCTTACCTGTTCCTCTTCCTCCATTAAATAAATAAGCATGACCAACTCTACCAGCCATTATTTGATTTTTTAGAGTTTTTGTTATATGTTCTTGACCTACAATTTGTTCAAAAACAGGAGGTCTAAACTTTCTATATAACGCTGTATAAGACACTTTTATCACCTCATTTACCTAAAAAAATAGTATGAGCTTTTATTTTAACCTTTCTATGGAGAGCAAACTTCCACATAAAGGGAACCACTTATTGCTGCTTCCTTCCGGACCTGACAAGGTTCGTAGCTATTTATTGGAGTTTACTTTCCATACAAAGGTTAAAAGTACTCTCATACTTTTAACATTATATACTCTTTTTTATATTTTATCAAGTATTAATTTTCTCTTTTAAAAATAAATTGGTCTAAATTTGTTATTACATGTGATGCAGTTCCATCTTCTGTTATATTTCCATAAGGCAAATCTAGTACAATAGTTGTTCTATAACTCTTATTTTCTAGCTCAATAACAAAATCAAAAGAAACTTTAAATTTCATATCTTCATTTGCAATTCCCATTTTTTTTATTAAACTACCATCATGTTTTACTTCTGTTTCACTATTAGATTCGTATATTCCAAGTTCAGTATTGCATAAGCTCATTGATATACTTCCACCTTGATTTCCTATTTCAAGGTTTTTTTCATTACTTTGGCTAGCCCCTTTATATCTTAATTCATTTTCAATTTTGTATTCATCTACATACTTAAATCTTCTTCCTTCTAGACTATTTGGCATATACGCTACCACTTTACCGATCTTAGGATTTTCCAAAATTTGTATATTTCTTATTTTAACACTTTTAATAATTTCATTTTTTTTATAATTTTCATTTTTTGAAATTGTAAAATATATATCATTATTTTGAATAACATTAAATTTCCAATCATTACTATTGCTTTCTTGATTTGTAGACTCTTCTGTTCCTTCAGCTGTACTTACAATAGCAATTTTTGAAATAACAAATGGCATATTCTGTTCGCCTTTTTCCTCATATCTCATCATTATTGTTATAACCATTATAATTATAATTGCCAAAATTATAATGGTAGCTCCAGCTTTTATTGCATTTTTAATTTTTTCCTCTTTCAATTTTTTCCTCCTATTTTATACCATCTTTATATATTTTTTTACTTCTTAATTCTTTAAAGAAACTTTTAATAATATTTTCGCATTCTTCTTTCATAACTTCTGTTTGCACTTCTACTTTATGGTTAAACTTATAATCATTTAGTAGGTTTAAAACTGAACCACATGCTCCTGTTTTATAATCCATTGCTCCAATATATACTTTTTTAATTCTGGATTGAATTAACGCTCCTGCACACATACTACATGGTTCAAGTGTTACATACATTTCACAATCTGTTAACCTCCAAGAATTTAGCTTTTTACTCGCCTTTTTTATTGCAAGCAATTCAGCATGATTTGTGGTATCATTTTTTATTTCCTTCAAATTGTGTGCTCTTGAAATTACTTCTCCGTTTTTTACTATTACTGCTCCAACCGGAACTTCTCCTTTATCATATGCTTTTTTTGCTTCTTTTAATGCTAATTTCATGAATTTTTCTTCCATTTTTCCCTCATTTTATAAAAAACGATTCTCTTTATTGCTTTATAAAACCTTTTAAGAGAATCATAATTTAGATTTGTATTTGGTGTGCGAGACAGGATTCGAACCTGCGACCTGCAGTTTAGGAAACTGTCGCTCTATCCTGCTGAGCTACTCACACATTTTACTTTCTGATTATAACATTATTTTTTTTCATTTTCAAGGCTTACATTTTAAAGTTTACTATTTTAATGAATCATGCTATAATAAATAAAATTTAATTTAAGGAGTAATGTTTATGCAACGAATTTTAGGTTATATGAGAAAGGCAATAGATGATTATAATATGATTTCTGACGGAGATAGAATTGCTGTAGGGCTTTCTGGTGGGAAAGATTCTACTACTTTATTAATTGGTCTTAAAAATTTGCAAAGATTTTATCCAAAGAAATTTGAATTAGTAGCTGTTTCAATAAATCCAGGTTTTGAGGAGTTTAATTCAGAATTACTTTCAAATTTATGTAATAAATTAGATGTTAAATTTATTGAGGAAAAAAGTCATATTAAAGAAATAGTTTTTGATATAAGAAAAGAAAAAAATCCGTGTTCACTATGTGCAAACCTTAGACGTGGAATTATAAATAGTGTAGCACGAAGAGAAAACTGTAACAAAATAGCATTAGGTCACAATGAAGATGATGTTTTAGAAACATTTTTCTTAAATCTTTTATATGGTGGTTCTATAAATACGTTTGCACCTTCAAGTTATATGGACAGATCTAAAATAACTTTAATCAGGCCATTAATTTATGCTCCCGAAAAATATATTAGGAGTTTTGTTAAACGCAATAATATTGAAGTTATGCCAAAAGTATGCCCAATTGATGGAGTTTCTAAAAGAGAAGATATGAAAAAATTAATATTTGATCTTCAGGAAGATATTCCAAACATAAGAGCCAATTTGTATGGAGCTATTAAAAGAAGCACTATAAAAGGATGGAATTAAAAAGAATATCACAACCTTTTTGAATCATTTATTATATATACATCTTTGCAATTATGCAACAATTCAATTTACGTAAAAGAAATTAAAATGTGGAATTCTTACTATAATAAAATTATGTTGGGAGAAAATATGAATTTAAATAAATATAAAAATATTCAGCTAACTAAACAAATTGATGAAGCTAATTGTATAACACATTCAGGTAAATTTCATGTTGATGACGTTATATCGACAATATTTTTAAGTAAAATTATTGAAAAGGTCATTTTACTTAGAGTATCTTCTGTAGAAAATAAAAATCTAGAAAATAAAATAGTTTATGATATAGGGCTTCGGAGAATTTGATCATCATCAAAAAATAGAAATGGTCAAAGGGAAAATGGAATTTATTATTCATCAATAGGTTTATTATGGCAGAAATTCGGTAAGAAATATTTAAAAAAATTAAAAGTAAAAGATATAGATAAAACGTTTGAATATATGGATAATGAATTAATACAATATATTGATGCAACAGATAATATGCAAACAGAGTATTTAGAGAATAAAATATCACCAGACTTTATAAAGTTATGCAATCCTCTATGGAATGAAAACATATCAGAAGAAGAAGCTTTTATTAATGCATTAAAATTAGCAGATGAATTTTGGAATGTTTATATAAAACATGCAATAGCTGATGTAGAGGCGATAGAAATAATTCTGGATGAACTAGAAAAAAGCAAAGACTGCTATTTAGTATTTGATAAAGAAATGCCCTACAAGAAAGCAATAAAACACTCTACTAACACTAAAGTAAAGTATATAATATTTAAATCACAAAGAGATGGATATGATATTAGAACAATAGTAGATTCATGTAAATTTAAAAATGAAATAGTTTTGGAAAATGATATAAATGCAGTAAAAAAATTAACAAAAATAGATGATTTAATATATATAGATATTCATGGAATGCTATGTTGTACGAAAACATTAGAAAGTGCAATTAAACTTGTGAAATATAATGAGGAAAGATAAATACTGTTATATAGTATAATATACGATGCTTAACATAAAATTTACATATGGAAATATATACCTTTCTTTCTTAATATTTTTAAAAGACTTAAAACAAAAAAATACGCTATCTCGATTTCTCGAAATAACGTATTTTTTTACACTTTTGATATAATCTTCGTTCTTCCGTAGTTTCCTACAAAAACTACTTTTTATGGTCGAGGTGACTAACGAATGTTAACGATTGTTCTTCCTTTAATATCAATACTTTAAAACTATTGATACCTCTTTTCTGAACAATTTTTCCAAACAGTTCTATTTATTTTATATTCTTCCATTTTTGACATAATCTACATATTTTTTATGATTTTGTACTTCGAGATACTTATAAATATCTCCATAAGCATTTATTGTTGTTTGAATATCTGCATGCCACATTAATGCTTGCAATACTGGTAATTCAACACCAGCTTCTATGCACCTTGTTGCATAAGTATGCCTTAAGCAATGAACACTATATGTTCCAGTTATACATGCATTTTTGCAAACTCTTTTAAAATGAGAATTTATAGTATTAGTTTCTATCAACTTTCCATCTAGATGGCAAAATAACACATTATTTTTGTTTTTCTTAATATTTTGTAACGAATCTTTTAATACTTGTTCAGTTAATTCATTAATTTGTAAAATTCTCTTTCCACTATTAGTTTTAGGTGGACCGACTATTGTTTTACCTTCTTTATTTTTTGTTAAAGTTCTCCTAACGGTTATTTGCATACTTTCTAGGTCAATATCTTCTTTATAATTTAAAGCTAAAACTTCGCCTATTCTCATACCTGTATATAAGCAAATGAGAATTATATTTTTATGCTTTACATTATTATTTTCTAAATACTCAACTAATTTATTTTGTTCTGTATAGCTTAATGCTTTTACATCCTTATCTTCTTTTATACTTTTAGACTTTTCAATCAAGTTAATTCCTTGAAATAAATTATTTGATATATACCTATTATCAAAAGCATTTTCAAATATTCTTTTTAGCATTGTATAATCCTTCTTTATAACTGAATTAGATTTGATTCTTTCCTTTTCCAAAAAGTTTTCAATTTGACTTTTTTTTACTTTATCTATTGGAATATTCGCAAAGCTATTTGATTTTAGTCTATTTAATGTTGCCATATTTGTTCTATACGCATTTCCTTTAGTTTTTCCTTTTCTAAATTTTGCATCTTCTATTTCTTGTCCAATGTCAATAATAGATTTAGTTGTTTTTTTAATAATATTATCTAAATCATTACCTGATTCTTTCATTGCAATTTTATACTTATATAAGTTTTCAAGTGCTTCTTCTTCAGTATCTCCTGTAAATAATTTTCTTATTGGTTCTCTTGTTTCAATGTCTTTACCAATAGTTAATAATGCTCTTCCTCTTAGGTAATGATAAAATTTATCACAATTTTCTTTGTCAGTGCATTTTTTACATATTTCACAATTCTTCAAGTTCTTTCTATTTTGACACATAGACCTATCTTTACACTTTTTACAAGTAGGACACATTGGTAAATCTGACTTTTTCTTTGGCTTTTTTTCCAAATATACTCCAGATGTAATTCCTTTTGTCTTCAAATATTTTTCCTCCATTTCTATAGAAAATTTGAGGAAAAGCCTTGCTCTATTTGAATTTTAGGTGTATAATATTTTTATAAATACTTTGAACAGGGCATTTCCTGTTTGTTTAGAAGATTTAAATAGTGCAGATTTAAGTCTTCTTTTTTGTTAAGCCATTATTTGTTTATGACTTAAAAATTCGTTTAGGCAGTCTGCTTTTACCCAAAATTTTCTGCCTATTTTAATACTTGGAAAATCTTCTGAATGGAATAATTTTAAGCACTTTTCATTTCCTATATGCAATAATTCGCATACATCTTTTGTTGAGTAAAGCTTAATTTCTTGTAGATTCTGCATAAATTTCTCCTCCTTTCGTTGACATTTTTTTAATACTAGTGTATCATATAAATATGATGTGTAAAATATTAAGCGGTTATATTAAATTGCAAATTGATTATATACTGGATCTTATAAAATTTCAATAGCAATTTTTCAATTCTTTCAAAAATTTTACACAAAGGAGGTTGCAATGAAAAAAATGCCAGATGACATGTGTTTTGAGGGATTCTATATATGGTTTAATAGTGAAAAAAAAGAAGAATATATTTTGACTCCCAACTTTTTATTAGACGAATTAGAAAATGTATACAGAGAAGATTTTCTTAATCTAAAATTTATCTCTAGAATGACTACTAAAAGTATAGCTGACTACAAACTAAAAAATGAAGAAGTTACTAAATGGCCTTTTATACGATTTACACCATATGTTGAAAGATTAGGCTTAATGCTGGTACGATTTTTAAATACCGATTTTTCAGACTTTATAGATTCGTATGATAATTTTTATTATGCTTATGGAACAGAATTACTAGAAGGATTTTCAAAATCTTTCAAACTTAAAGATAAGTATTCTGATGAGAAAATTTTACTAGATGACTTTAAATACTTTCATAAGCATATTAAAAAAGATGTGACAGTAATTCAAAAAGATTTTAAAGAAGCTGTAAATTTTCTTTATAATTTAAAAGGAAATGAGGAATATAAAAATAATACGGCACAATCTAAATTTATTGCTTCGATAATTAAGAAAAAAACAAATTTATATAAATATATTAATAATACAAATATAATTAATTATACATATTCTGATAAAGCAGAAGATTATAAAAATTCTTCTTTGGAAACAGTTCTTTCTGATTTATCTTATGATATATCTATGCTTAAAGTATCTAATATTTATACTAGTAACGAGTTAGGGGATATACTTTTTATTATATTGAGTCAGTTAATACAAAACAATGATCAAATAAGAACTTGTCAGAATTGTGGCAGATACTTTATTCCTAATAAATCGAATGAAATTTACTGTGACTTTTTACATAAAGATGGAACTACTTGTAGAGATAAAGGAGCTGGACAGACATATAAGAAAAATCTTCAAAATATACCAGGTTTATTAGAATATAGAAGAACATATAATAAAAAATTTAATGCTGTATCAAGGAATAGAGAAGATAAAAAATTGAAAGAAGATTTTGATAAGTGGAAAAAAGCTGCACAAGCAGAAATAAAAAAATTCAAACAAAACCGTATAACAGAAGAAGAATTATATAACTGGATGATTAAACATAAGTAAACCTATACATGTAAAATTCTTAAAGTACTTAAATAAGCAGAATAGGAGATAAAAAAATGGAAAAAAATATAGAAATATATAATAAAAAAGAAAATTGCAATATAAAAGCAAAAGTATTTTTTAAAGACTTAATTAATAAAAGTAATAGCATTTTTATATTTTGTCATGGTTTTTGTAGTGGAAAAGGAAGTAACTCAATAAAAATAGTTGCTAACATGCTTTTAGAATGTGGAATTCCATCCATTTCATTTGACTTTCCCGGACATATAGATAGTATTCAAGGTACAGATAAGCTAAAAGTAGATGTGTGTATTTCATATATTAATTCTGTAGTTGAATATGTAAAAGAAGAATATGGAAATAGTATTAAGATATCTTTTTATGCTATTAGTTTTGGTGCATATATTTTGTTGAATAAGTTAATAGGAGATACTTCTTATTATGATAATATCGTACTAAGATCACCTGCATTTAATATGAAAAATATTTTGGTTAAATCATTATTAAAAGATTCTTTTGAACAATATAAAAGAATAGGAAAAGCTAAAGCTGGACATGGTGGTAAAATTGAAATTCCATATGCTTTTTATGAAGATTTAGTGAGTCATAATTTATATGATAATTACAAAGAAAAAAGAAAGATTTTAATAATTCAAGGTTCTCTGGATGATACTGCACCAATTGAAGACACTTATACATTTATTCAAAATAAACCAGAAATTGAACTTATAGAAATAAATAATATTAAACATCATATGGAGCCAGAAGAAATCTCTCTAATCACTGAAATAATGCTAAAAAAATTAGATTTTAAAAAGTTGACATAAATTCTAAATAATGGTATAATAAACGCATAGTTTTACTATATTTAGCTAATTAGTTTCTATCTTTACTAAAAAATATTACCTAAGGAGGTCAATTTATGTCATACTCAAAGAAACAAAAATCTGGTAAGTGGGGATTTGTAAACGAAAATGATGAACCTATTTGTGACTTCATCTATGATGAAGTTCGGGATTTCTCTGAAGGAATTGCGGCAGTCAGAGTAGGTGACAAGTGGGGGTATATCAATGAAAATGGAGCTGAAATCTGCGAAATCAGATATGAAGCAGTAGGAGATTTTCAAAGCAATCTTGGAGTTGTAGACAAAGAAGGTAAAAGGTGCTATTTAAATCCAAGAGGAGAGGAAGTTACTGTTACAAACTTCATGAATGAAGAAATGATTTTTGAAGGATGCAAAAGTTGTGCAATTGGAAATCATGCAATTACAAATTTACCTGGAGGATATTTATATGAGGATGAACTCATTAATGTAACAATAGATCCAGAAATTCCTATTAAGGGTTTTATTGTTATAGGAACTCAAAGACATGTAGCTACTACTACATTAATGACAAGAGATGAGAGAATTCGAATAGAAGATATTACTAACAAGGTAAAATTAGCTCTTGAATTTTTAGGTCAAAAGAACATTCTCTTATTTGAAGATGGATTTGTTGAACATTATAGAAGGTGGATTATTCCATCTGATGATTGGATGTTCCAATTCGGAAGAGGCAAGAATCTAAAACAAATCACAATGTATGCTAGAAAAAATATGACAATGGAGCAAAAAAGAGAAATGTTACTATTTGCAAAAAAAGTAAAAAAATTTCTTGAAACCAATTAGCTAAAAGTGAGGAGAATAATATTCTCCTCACCAAACAATAAAAAAGGATGTTAAGTATGAATTTGTATGATTATTTTAAAGAAAATATACAAATGAATAGAATAAAAGATTTTAATGGTGATACATATGAGTTAGCTTTAGTCAGATATGTTATGAAAGAAGCTTCAAAACTTTTTTACCGTAATTATACTTTTTTCTTAAATAAAGAAAATATAAATGATAGAGATGCTATATACAATAAAGAAATAGATTTGAGTAATATACAAGATTTTTCAATTGTTTGCAAAAGTTATTGTGACATACTTAGAGAATTGCTAAAACAAATATATGAAATAGATTGTGAGGTAATCTCCGCTTATAATGATAGATTTAGACACGTTGACCTACTTATAAAGACCAAGGAGGGAAATAATTATATTGTTGACCCATTAACAGATTTAATTGAAATGCAAGTAGCATTAAGAACTAACAACTTTGCCTCAAAAAAATACTATGAAAATTCTTATGTAGGAATACTTGATAATGTTAAATTTCTTACAGAAGATGAATTAGAACAGATAGATGATAAAATTGGATATAAAAATGATACTGTTTATTTGGATGATTCTTTAAGAAATTTGAAAATTGATTTTTATAATTTTGAAGAATTTTTACAAAAAAACGAATCTATCGCAATAGAGCTATTGGGTAATAAATATGATGGTAGAAAACTCTCTGGCGATGAAAAGATAGATTTAAAATTAAAATATATTAGTAATCATTTAAACAATAGGAGATATTTAAATGGTTTTGTGGAATTAGTAATGTTTTCTGATATAGTCATAAAAAGTGTATTTTCAGAAGAAGAACAAAAGAAAATAAAAGCATATAGTTTTTTTATTGATGAAGAAGATTTACAAAATTTAGAATTAGATAAGATTCTTAAAAGTTCAGAGAATAGAAAAAGAGGAAGAGTTATCAGTTGTAATGGAAAAAATTATATATTTTCACTAAATCAAAATACATTAGAATATGATGAAGAAGAATGGAAAAAAATTATAGAAGAAAATAATATTTTTGTTAAACCAGAATATCCTGTGCAATTATTAAAACATATTAAGAATAATGGAGCAGATAGAAATATAGTACATAATAATGAATTTTTAAGACTATTTAATAAATTTGAAACAGCTTTATTAAATGGTGGAAAAACTTTAGAAGATATAAAACATGATAATATTTTTATTGAAAGAGATATGATTTTAATTAAATTTGGAGACAACTATGTTTCGTATAAGATAGAAAATGGTAATTTAGTAGTCAAAGATTATAAAAAGAATCAGAAATATATAATTTTTTACGAAGATGAAGGAAGAAATATTACTTATAAAACAGAACCTATTTTAAGACTTAATGAAAAATTATATTTACATGAATTTGATTCAAATGGATTATTTGATTTAGCTGATGTTACTGGAATAGAGACATTAGTAGCTCCAATGACAAATGGAAAGTATTTATCAAGAAATGCCTCATATTATGATGCAAAAACTTATTCAGAACTTTCAAATCAAAGGAGAGAATTACGAGGAATTCTAACAGAAGATTTTTCAAAAAGAAACTTTGTAATATTAGAATATTTAGCTAATAGCTCTGCAAAAGTCTATTTCGAAGAATTAAAGAAAAAAATAGAAAATCAAGATAATAATGTACTACAAGCTAAAAAATGTTTAGAAGAAGATTGTGAAAATATAGTAAGATTTTTTGGCAATAAGCCGTTATTAAAACCTATTTATGATTTACCAGAGGGAAAAGATAGAGTTTTAGATAGGCATATTGAGATGGATAATAAACAAATGTTATATTTATTTTGTTCTAATTTAAAATTTAGTAAGCCCAAACATGTAATAAGTCCAGGATTAGGTTCTATTTTTGTAGGTCCTATACTAAAAAGTATGTATGGATTTGAATATACCAATATATTATTTAGTTTATATTCTAAAGATGAAAGACTAAGAAATATTTCAGAACAGAAATCATTTGACGATATGGCGAGTAATGATATATGGAAAAAGACAAAAAATCAGATTATATTAATAGATGATAATACTTATTCTTGTAGTACATTAAATAGAATTATAACTGAATTAAAATTAAGGAATAAATCTTATAAATTTGGTGCAGTAAAATATAATTGGGATTTTTATAATCAGGTTAAACATGGACAATTAACTCATTCAACTTTTGATGTAAAAGAGGTTGATTTTTTGACTATTTTAGATGAGCCTGGATATTGGGTAATGAGAGATTCTATAAATGCATTAAAAGAAGAAGGTGCAGATGCTTATGTACAAGTAATGAAAGAGGAAGGGCTTCGTCAAGAAGGAGTTCCAGATATACTAGTTTTAATGCAACTAGCGGAGAAATATTCTAAAAGTGCAGATGTTGACTTATATGATATGGATAGTGGAAAAATAAAAAAGAGTTCTGCATTTTTATGTAGAAAATTAAAGGAACAAATAAAAGAGATTACTAGGGATGTTAAGTCTCAAGATTGGAGTAGAGATGAGTAAGTTAAAAAAAGAATTAAAAGAATTTTTAGAATACAAGAAGAATTATAAATTTACACAAAAAGAATTAATTGAAAGAGATGAATGTATATTTTGCGAAGATATAGTACTTAAGGATAAGGATGGAAATAAGACTAGTGAAACAGAAAAATGGATTGATGTCGGATATAGAAATAGAGGAGATTTTCCACAAATGCTTTCAAATTTATTTCCATATAATTTTAAATTTAGAGGAAAAAAATTAGCTAGCATTGAAAATTTCTTTCAAGGAATAAAATTTAAAGATAAAAAAATACAAAATTATATATTTTCTTATTATGGAACACAAGCTGTACATATAAAGGCGGCAAGTAATTATAATTGGAAGGAAACAGGGATAATATATTGGCAAGGAAAAGAAATAAAAAGAGATAGTATAGAATATGATTTACTAATTGACGAATTATATATTTCAGCAGTACAAAATCCTATTTATAGAGCAGTATTATGCAATTGTGATAAACATATCATTCATTCTATAGGAGAAAACGAAAAAAAAGAAACTACTTTTACTAGATATGAATTTGAATTTCAGTTAAATTGTTTAAAAGATTTTCTACATAGTAAAGAAAAAGGAGGATTACATGAATAGAATTGTTAATTGGCTAGGACAAACTATGGAATTTGAGGGGAATTTAAGTTTAGCTATTGCAAAACATGAAATAACAAACTTTCCAGGAAAGTATGTTTATGAGGATGAATTATTTAATATAGCTACAGATCCTGAAATCCCTATAAAAGGGTATATGATATTAGCGATATCTAAAGAAACACTTACAATAACCGACTTAACAAAAGAAGAAAGAAATAAATTAATTGATTTATCAAATCGATTATTAGAAGCAATGCATAAGTCTGGTTTTGAAAAAGTGATGATATATCAAGATGAAGCAAGTTCTGGTAATTTACATATAAATTTTATTCCTAGACACGAATGGACTTATAAGTTTCATGCTAATTTTGGTGAGATGGGAATTTATGCAAAAAATAATCTTAATACAAGTGATGAGTATAGAAAAGAATTGTTAGAAAGTATTGAAGAAATTAAAAAGAATTTTAAATAAGACTACTATAAAATAAGAGTATGCCCAAAAAGGACATACTCTGTTTTGTACGTATTGAAATAATTAATAATGAGTAATGAACTTTATATTATCCAGATTTTCTTGGAATTTCAATACGCGCCACAGGCTTTCCATAAATCCGTTATCCTTAAGTGAAGGACATTCAGTACAGTTTCTAGGGCAATTTTGCATAATGAATTTAGCACTTTCACCATGCATAAGACTTTCAAGTTCGTTTTCTTCTCCTGCCATTATCCCATAGTGGTAGTTGAGATCTGTAATTTTATCCCAAAGCACACAACACATGAGATTTGTTCCATATAATGGTGGAGAAATAAGAGAACTCCAACACCTAGTGGGCTTGTCTCTTTCAACCATTGTCCTATTTTTGTAAGCAGTATTCAAATTGTTTGGAAGCTGAAAATCTTTAAGACCATAAGAATAAGCAAATTCCCTCAAGTTTATAAGTTCTTCTACCTCTTTCTGTGAAATGCTTTCATCTTTAACGCTCTCAAAATCAGGAATGAGAACTTTAACTCCTTGAAATACATCTACGCCAATATTTGCAATTGTACGAATGAATTCATCGTAATGTCCTGCATTTAAAGGTCTAATACAGGTTCTGGTTCCGATTAACAAAGTATCTTCTCTTCCTGCTTTAGCTCTTGCATTACATAACCTATTCAAAAGATTAATTGCATCATCATATGAGAAATCTCTATTTTTAGACTTCTGATTAGAATAGATTTTGTAAGCATCTGAACCAATACCTGGGAAACTAATTCTAATAAAAGCGACATTGTTTACCAAACATTCCAATAATTCATCAGATATTTGGCTTCCTGTGCTTACATAGACAAGTCCCATATTGCATTCCTGATTTGCATACTCTAACATTTCAATCCTATTTTTGTATAAATCTGGGTTACCTTCTCCGCAAACTTCAAATCTGACTTTGTTAAAGCCACGTTTAGCTGAATAAGTAGAGATTTCACTCAAAATTTTTTTATACTTATCAATAGGAATAATCGGGTATTTGATGTGCTGATCCTCAATGGCCCACTTTCTACTTGGACAAGCCAAACAATCTTTGCAATCAAAGTCGCAGTATGGGAAATCTTTTGCACTTACTGAAAGAATTGGCATTTGATTAATTCCATGTTGAACTGCATATTTGACTGCTTCACAGTAATCCTTTTCTGTTAAAGGATAAAGATGTTGTGGAGACCGAGAACGTGAAAACCAAATAGTTTTACCTGTTGCCATATCAAATGCTGGAAACTGTTTTGCTGTAAGGATACTATCCTTAAAAGATGTGTTGTTCATAATATAATCTCCCTTCTTTGTGAAAAAATGTGACAATATTAAATTTATATTATTATGTTAACATCTTTTGCAATATTTGTCAATAATTATATCTATTAAAAAACATTATAATCATCTAACAAAAAATAAAGTGATAGCAAAAAATGTTATCACTTTCATTAAATTAATATTATTATATAATTCCTAATCTTCTAAAATAATAATATGCATCCAGTCCACCTTTAAAATATAATTCTTCTTCAGTCATAATTTGCATTTTTTCTTGTAGCTCTATTGCCTTATAAAGTAAATCACATTCAATAGGTGTCAATTCTGTTTCTACTTTATCCCCAAATAAAATATTTTGTAACTTTTCATTACTGTCTAAAATCTTTGTATATTCTTTCTGCAAATTTTTAAACTCATTATTATTTTTTTGCAAGTATATTCTTACTCCATCTAAATGTTCCATAAATTTATCTTTACAATCTTCGTAAAAAGTAGTAAATCTTTTTATATTTTCCATATCATCAAATCCTTTCTAATTTTTATTCAATCTCATATTCATCTTCTATTTCATCTTTTTGAAATTCATTTATATTAAGTTGTTTTTCAATATTTAAGTCAATATATGTTTCTTTTTCAAAATCTCTTATAATTTCATCCTCAGAAGGATAAGAGAATTTGTTACATATCCATTTAATAAAATGTTTTATAGTTATTTTAAATTTATTAATTATCTTATTTAAAGTTTTGTTTTCTTTTTCTAAATTTTCAATTTGTTTTTTGTAAGAATGTTCTATGTCATAAACTTTACTTTCAAATTTCAATTCTAGTTCTTTTTCTTTATGTTCCAGTTCTTCTTTCAATAAACTATTCGATAGCCTTAAATTTACGTTTTTCTCTGTCATATTTATATAATCTTCTTTGAAATTTTCTGCAAAATCTACTGTATTTACTTGTTTTGATAGTTCTTTATTTAAAGCTAAATTTTCTTTGTGAAGTCTTAAAATTAATTCATCTTTTGGCTTTATAATTTTTTCAAATATCTTTTCATCTCTATTAATCATTACTTTTTTTATATCATTTATTTTTGGAACTTCTGGCAATTCTAAAGTTATATTTTCCAATACCTTTTTAGTGTTTTCAAAATTGGTTATTTGCTTATAATTTTGTATTGTTTCATTTTTCCTTTTTGTTTCTTCTGAAGGTAATCCTCTTTGTAACTCAAATCCTTTAGTTACTATATATTCGTAATAAGCATTTTGTAAATTTCTATAACTATCTCGACCTTTCCAAAAATCTCTACAACATACTTTATCAATTTTCTTTCCATTTTTATCTTTTGTATGAATTACTGGAATGTAAATCAAATGCATGTGTGGAGTTGTTTCATCAAAATGAACTACTGCTGATATTATATTTTTCTCTCCAAGATTTTTATAATTACAAATAAAATTGTAACTTTCTTCAAAATATCTTTTAGTTTCTTCCATTCCTATTGTATCAAAAAATTCTTTATCTGATGTAAATACCATTTCACACATTATTATGCTATTACTTCTAATTTGACCTTGCAAAGCATATTTTTCCCTTAGTCTATCAAATTCTTTTGTGTAACTTAATTCATTTTTCTTAAAGTAATAATTCAAGTGCGATTTGCTAATATC